>Ga0302314_10010608_pt1 | contig 16105 bp, 21 predicted proteins | sample III_Palsa_N2_3_FD_200533 | JGI IMG/M metagenome (GOLD analysis project Ga0302314, IMG submission 200533) | Peat permafrost microbial communities from Stordalen Mire near Abisko, Sweden - III_Palsa_N2_3 | ecosystem: Environmental > Terrestrial > Soil > Palsa > Peat permafrost | place: Sweden... | reverse complement strand
GGGATCGGCTTGTCCGTCAGCCGTTCCATCATCGAGCATCACCAGGGCCGTCTTTGGGCAGCATCGAATGACGGGCCGGGAGCGATATTTTCATTTTCCATTCCTCAACGAATCGAGGACGCAACGGAAACACACCGCCCCATCAATATTAGAAAGTCTGCTGTGCAGGAAGCGCAGCACGCCACAGGGAATACATAATGGCTATACCTTCACTCGTGTCGGTAGTCGATGACGACGAGTCCGTGCGCGAATCATTGCCCGACTTGCTTAGGGAGTTTGGCTTTTCAGCTTTGGCGTTCGCGTCAGCGGAGGAGTTTCTCGCGTCGAACTTCGTCGCTCAAACCCGTTGCCTTGTCCTCGACCTCGCCATGCCAGGTATGTCAGGCCAGGATCTTCAACGCGAATTAATGCAGCGGCGTCAGGAGATACCCATCATTTTCATCACCGCTCATGGAGATCCATCGGTCCGTCCTCAACTGCTGGATCAGGGTGCCGTGGAATGTCTGTTCAAACCATTTAGCGAAACAGCGCTGCTAGTAGCGTTAGGTTGCGCACTTCGCGTCAACTGAGAGAGCCGCGTACCTTCGGTTGGCCCTGACAGAGGTCACTAAATATGTTGCAAGCTACCCCGATTGTTTTCGTTGTCGACGACGATATTTCGATTCGCGAGTCACTTGAGTTGCTTATCCGTTGTGCAGGGTGGCAGCCGGAGACATTTGCATCCGCGCAGGAATTTCTATCACATCCGAGAGAGCTCGCGCCTAGCTGCTTGATCCTTGACGTCAATCTTCCTGACCTCAGTGGCCTTGAGTTGCAGAAGCGCGTTACGGACGGTCGGGAAGATTTGCCGATCATCTTCATCACGGGCTACGGTGACGTACCGATGACAGTGCAGGCAATGAAGGGAGGAGCCACAGAGTTCCTGACCAAGCCATTCGTCGACGACGTGCTGTTGAGTGCTATACATCAAGCCATCGAAAGGAGCTCCAACTCACTGGGACACGAAGTGGAGATGCAGGCGCTTCGGGCCAATTACGCTTCTCTCACGCCTCGCGAGCGCGAAGTTATGAGGTTGGTTGTCTCCGGTCGATTGAATAAACAGGTAGGCGGCGAACTTGGCATTAGCGAGATCACGGTAAAGGCCCATCGAGGCAAAGTGATGCAAAAGATGAAGGCTCGCTCTATCGCAGAGCTGGTAACCGTGGCCGCAAAACTTGAACTCGCCACGGCGTCTAAACATTGAAGCTTCATCAACCTTGGGGGCGGGCAGTTGAATTCCGCCTTCAGTTGTCCTTGAGCAGGGAAGTTTTCGTTCACATCTGATACTTGGGTATCGATCGACACTATCGTCCAACAGACCTGCATTCGGGCACATGCTCAAATCGAGCATCAGACGTGGAGCCATCCTTCGGATGGTCCATACCAGCCCGAGAGCTCACATGTTCGAACTCATCAATCAACGTCGCCGCGACTTCCTCGGCACCGCTGCCATAAGCATCGTCATGGCTGGCATAGGGTCCAGTGCGAGTCTATTTCCTACCAGCGCTCGTGCTGCACAAAGGAACGGCGCGCTGCCGAGTCGAGAATCGCGCCCGACGCCGTTTGGAGTACCCAAACAGATACGAGCAGGGCAACTCGACGTTGGCTATTTCGAATTTGGACCGTCGAACGGCAGGCCTGTCCTCCTGCTTCACGGCTTTCCCTACGACGTACACAGTTACGTCGAGGTTGCGCCGACCCTGACAGATCGCGGTTGTCGCGTGATCGTTCCTTTCTTGCGTGGGCACGGGAGTACGACCTTTTTAGAAAGTAGCGAACCCCGATCGGGTCAGCAGGCAGCCATTGGCGCCGATGTGATTGATTTAATGAACGCACTGAAGCTGCAGCACGCCGTCCTGGCCGGGTACGACTGGGGTGGGCGTGCCGCGTGTGTCGTCGCCGCCTTGTGGCCGGAGCGCTGCAACGGTCTTGTCTCGGTCAATAGCTATCTCATCCAGGACATCGCCAACGCGGCGAAGCCATTGCCAGCCAAAGTGGAACGGGGCCTCTGGTATCAGTTCTATTTCCAGACCGAGCGTGGCCGCGCGGGGCTCCGTGCTAACCGAGAGGATATTGCTCGGATTATGTGGGCGAATAACTCCCCCACCTGGGGATTCGACGAGACGACGTTTCAGCGCAGCGTTGCCGCCTTCCACAATGTGGACTATGTCGACGTGGTCATCCATTCCTATCGTCATCGTCTGGGCTTGTCAGAAGGATTCCCGCGATACGCGGACATTGAACGGCGACTGGCGGCGCTGCCTGTGATCAACGTGCCGACCATTACGCTGGACGGCGACGCCGACGGCGTCATCGCGGCGACCGACGGCAAGGCCAGTGCTCACTTGTTTACCGACCGCCAACATCGGGTAGTGCGCGGAGCCGGCCATAACCTGCCGCAGGAGTCGCCAGCGGCCTTTGCCGATGCAGTTTGGGATTTGGCTTCGGTCGCTCGCCCTTAAGCCTGCGGAACCGGCACACGTGCTGGCATTTCAACTCACTTGCGCTCCCGCTGAGAAAGTCATGTATCCGAGAAGACTGCTTTCCCCAATCACACTTGGGAATCTGGAACTGAAAAATCGTGTGTTGATGGCCCCGCTGACCCGTCTTCGCGCGTCGCAACCTGGCGACGTCCCCAATGAGTTGAACGCGTGCTATTTCGCGCAGCGCGCAGGGGCGGGCCTTATCGCTTCAGAAGGCACGCAGATTTCGAAACAAGGGCAGGGCCACGTGGAGACACCAGGAATCTACACCGACGAGCAGCAAGCTGGATGGGCGAAAGTCGTGCGGGAGGTCCACTCAGCCGGCGGACGAATAGCGTTACAGCTGTGGCATGTGGGCAGGGTCTCGCACCACCTTGTGCAGGGAGGCAACCGATTGCCGGTGGCGCCATCGGCCATACGTGCCGAAGAAACCAAAGTATTTGTGAGGAGCGCCAGCGGAGAGCTCGAGAGAGTCCAAGCAGACATGCCGCGGGCGCTCGAAACTGCAGAATTGCCCAGCATCGTCCAGCAATACGCCGATGCCGCGACGCGGGCGAAGCTCGCTGGTTTCGACATGATTGAAATTCATGCAGCCAATGGCTACTTGTTACACCAGTTCATGTCCACGAACACAAACCATCGTTCTGATGCCTATGGCGGTGATGTGGAGAACCGGTTGCGCCTTGTCATGGAGGTTATTCAAGCAGTGGTCGGCGTGTATGGCGAAGATCGCGTCGGTATTCGGATCTCTCCTCACTTCTCTAAATTCGATATGAAGGATACAGACGCTGAAATGTGGTCGCTTCATTTGGCACGGCATCTGACACGGATTGGCTTGGCATACCTTCACGTAGCTGAGCCAGACTGGGCGGGTGGTGAGTCGCTGACCGACGCATTCCGGAACGCCCTACGCGCGGTCTACAACGGCAGAATCATAGCTTCCGGTCAATACACGGCGGAAAGTGCCGAAGCCCGTATCGCCAGTGGTCAGGCTGATGCCGTCGCCTTCGGTCGATCGTTTTTGGCAAATCCTGACTTGGTTGAACGCTTTCGCTTGGGGGCGACTCTGAACGAGCCGAACTCAGCTACGTTCTATGGCGGTGGGCAGGTCGGATACACCGACTACGCGTACCTAGACAGCCTGAGCGCCAACCTGCAGCTCGCGGAGTTTTCCTAGGAATGTCACGAGATGAGCCGGGCTGGATTCCAAGTTGGCGCGCTCAATACTGTCGGGCGATGAACTGATCGATGTGGGTATCCTTGGTGATCGCCGCCATCGACGGCAAGCTACGGGAGAACAATGCCTATCTCGGCTACGTCCCCTGCACCTATGCGAGTCTGGCCAAGACCTTCGTCTCGATGCGCCTGGCTCACCTGACGATCAAGCAGGGCGGCACTGTGATCCTCGGTCACGAGGATGACCGCCCGAACACCGAGAACCATAACCTCCATCTCCTCGACTACACCGCGCTCGGGCTTCGGCTGAAGAGCCTCCAGTCGATGTACTTCAGCACCTTTCTGTCCTACAAGCCCGAGTAGATGTTCCTGCAGGAATCGGACGACGACTTGGAGATCGCGCTGCGGTCGATGTCAGAGGAGGTCGCGCCGCTCGCTGAGTTCACGGTCGCCATAGGCGACGACAAATTCGACAAGTACCTCAAGACCGCCAAGCTGGGAAAGCTTAGGAGGGCCGGCCTCGACGGCCTGACCAAGGCCGAGCTGGAGGCCGCCATCCGCGAGAAGCTGCGGATGAGCTACCTCTACAACATGGAATGGGTCGACGAGGACACGCACCGGCTCAGCAAGTTCAACATCATGCTCGAGTTCCCACGGCAGGAAGGGCCGCCGGAGCGCATGGTGGTCGTCCTTGAGTACCGGCCCGTCGAGCGGATACTGAAGCTGATCACGGTGTCCTGATCGTGCAGGGTCGGGTGGCGGCATGACTGAGCTTGTCGCGACGCAGGAAGCGGGCGGGCTTGGCGCTACCTTTTCGATCTCCGCGCCGCTGCCCGGGAAATTGGGTCCCGATATCCAGCTGTACCACCTCTACCAAGCTGCGAATGAGCCACTGTCGGCAGCAAGACATGGTTCGCTGTGGCACCTTACTTTCCTATCGGGTCAGTTTCGTGCGCGGATGCATGCCCATCGCTGCCATGGAAGAGGATCACCCACCGCACATTCTTCCCCTGGATGAAATCGGGCCGCTGCCGATGAAGTTGGTTTCTGGTTACCGCAAGGTCTTCGAAAGGAGCCACGCATGAGCGCTCAACTAGTCGCCGACTTCGCTATTCAATTCGAAGCGATGACGGTCGCCAAGCCGATCGAGATGGCTGTGAGCGCCGCTCACGAAGTTCTCCGGCTCGCGCTCGCCTTTACGGCAGGAATCAGAAGGAACGCGCAAACGCCGGAGACCGCGGAGGCCAACGAACCGACAATCGCCGCTCCGTGAAACCCGCTGATCAAGACCGCGCCGCGGCCTATCAGTACCGAGCCGAGTAGGGCGGTGGCGATCAGCCCGCCGACCCTGGCCAAGGCGCTATTGAGTCCAGAGGCAAGTCCGGTATGGAGTGTGTTGACCGAGGTCAGCACAGCCGTGGTGAGGGGCGCGACAGCGCAGGCCATGCCGAGCGATATCACCAGCATGGCGGGCAGTGTCGTCGTCCAGTAGCTGCCGGTGGCGTCGATGCGCAGCATCAGAAGAAACCCTGCCGCCACCACGATAGGGCCAATCGTGAGCGGCCATCTGCGCACGCATCGTCAGACCGCGGCCAAGGTCGAGCACCTGGCTCGCGCGCGGGGCAACGGGAAAGTCAGACGGGATTTCTCCCGCGCTGATTCCGTCGTAGAAACGGCGTTCCACGAGCGCCACGCCGCCAGCTACGGCGTCCTTCAGGAACTGCCTAACCTCAGCTTCGTCCACGAGCGGCGCGACGCACACCATTACACATCCTGGGCCGGATCCTCCCTCGGTCGCAGCTTCTACGGCGTGTCTCAGGAAGCTGACCAGCGAGTCGCGAAGAGTCGGCGGCGAGAAGAGCGCCTTCGCGGCGAGCGCCCTTTGTCTCCGCATACGCCCGAAGGACGACGCCTATACAGAGAAATTCAACGGTCTGTGTCAGCAGCGCGCGTGGCTTCGTCGATCGCTCCCAAAAGTTGATCGGCACTGAAGGGCTTTTGTAAGCATACGGTTCGAGGCGGATAGCCATGGTAATCGCGGGCCGACTCCGCTGAAATCAATACCAAGGCGACCCCTGGATACCGTTCAACGGTCGCGATACACGCATCTATACCCGTAGCTTCACCTCCCAGAATGACGTCCGCAACAATAACGTCCACGGGTCCGGTGTTCAGCATTTCAACCGCCTCCCGGTAAGTGCGAAATGTGCGCACCAGAAAGCTCGCCTTCGCTTGGAGAATATCCTCAATAGCAGACAGCACAGCAGCGTCATCGTCGATGACGATAACGCTTTGCTGAATTTTCATGGGAACGCCTCTTGGAAGTTCGGCAGGGAATGCCTGTTCCGCGACTATAGGCTCTTGTGAGCCTGTATGTATTCGCTGTTGCAGCCTTGCTTGGAATATCTGTCGCCATCCGCTGGTCTGAAGAAGAGCAGCTATAGGCCGCCGCTGCCGTAAAGTAGGTCCACGCTCGGAATCTTGCCGTGACTTTCCAGGATGCGATCGACCCGGATCAGTAACCAGTCGTAGTCAAAAGGGCCCGCATCTCCGGTGATGCCATCAGATGCGCACCAGAATGCTTGCCAGAACTCTGTCTCGAGAGGGTTAGCCTGGATCAGAGATGGCATGCGCGCATCAAGCGCATCCAGTAGCTTCTTGAGCTCTTCGCGAGATTTGGGCATGACATGCTTCCGGAGATTCTGGGTAGTAGTAGTGATGACGAGTGTCTCCGCTTTGCGAGCCAAAGCGTGTGGTGAAAGTGGCTAAGAACTCTTTTTGGTGAGGCCAGATACAAGCAAACCTCCCGTCCAGGGGAGGTTTGATCTCATTTGGTCTCGAAGCGGGCTAGTGTTTCTTTGCCTCGTCACGTGCCTTGTCGGCCGCTTTACCTACTTCCTTTTGCAGTTTTCCTGCGTGCTTCTCGAAGTTGCCAGCGTCTTCCTTACCCTTGTTACCCGTGACCTTGCCGACCACTTCCTTCACGGCACCCTTCACTTCATGTTTGGCGCCCTCAGTGCGATTCTTGTCCATGACTTTCTCCACCCCGCGACATTGCGGAGGGCAATTTATAAAGATCTCTGCGTGCGAGGATTGTGAGGGAAAGTGTAGAAAATCGACATGCGATTTTCACTTGGCTGAATAGCCGGCGGCAAGCTTTGTCGTTAACGTTTATGCGGCCAGTGTCAGCTCGAAAACGTCTTAGAAGCCTGGGGGCCGATACGCAAAAAGCACGACGATTGTTGCAATCCAGCGGGCAGGTCGAGCCTGCCCATGAACTCGGCTCTAGAAGAGAGCACAGATCCAACTTTGCGAGCTGCCAATGATTCATGCGTTATCGGCCCAGCCGCAAACATTTCTTTTTCCCGGGGCACGTAATTGACTCTAGCTTGACGTCGTCGAGCTGAAGCTCACAGCCAACCAGAAAAAGAGGATGAGGTCATGTCGAAATCCCGCGTGGAACTTCATCGGGTATTGCTGGAGCTTGAGAAATCCATGCCTGCTCTGATCGAGAAATATCCCGAAGATCAAGATTTCATGTCAGCTTTCGTAAGTAAGGCAGACATCATCATCGGTCACGCTTCTCCCGAAGACCATGCGTGGATACACGGGCAAATCGGTTGCATTCTGGACGAATACGGCAAGCTTCACGAAGGCTATCCCATACTCCCAAACCAACAGTGAACCTAGGATTCGATCGTGGGCTGAGCACGACGGGCTTAATGGCTCAGCTATGTTGATCCTCTGTAGACATTCCCCATGCCTATCCTTCAGGTTAAGCGGCGAGAGCGTTTGGGATCCATTGTGCCCCACCGTACGTAACGACGGGCTCGGTGCCGTGCAGTAGGGAAGTGGGGATCAATAGCTTGCGTTGAGTCCACAAAGACATTTTCGATATGAACCGATAGATCGCGCGGCGTTTTATCGCCGGATGAGGGCGGCTTCTTGAACGAACCATCGGTTGAAAAATCAAAGACCACGGAGTCGAAGCCATCCTTGCTGCGCAAGCTGAGCGCCGGGCTCATCACAGGCGCTGCCGATGACGATCCGAGCGGTATCGCTACCTATTCGCAGGTCGGGGCTGCCTTCGGATACGCCACGATTTGGAGCCTATTCCTCGCCATGCCGCTGATGATCGCGATTCAGGCGATCAGCGCGCGGATCGGCTCCGCGACGGGTAAGGGACTGTCGAGCAGCATGCGCAATCATTACCCGCATCCATGGGTATACGGACTCGTGTTTTCCGTTCTTGTGGCCAATGTGATCAATTTGGCTGCCGATATCGGTGCTATGGGTGCGGCGCTCAAACTGCTGATCGGCGGGCCGGCGGTGGTCTACGCGGCAGTCTTCGCCATCGTCTCACTGCTGTTGCAGATGTATGTGCCGTTTTCCCGGTACTCGCCCATCCTGAAGGTCCTGACGCTCAGTCTTTTCGCTTATGTAGCTACGGTATTCGTCATCCACGTCCCCTGGGGCGAGGTACTGAAAGGCATCGTCATGCCAAAAGTGCAGCTGTCGGCAAAGTACGCCGTCGCCATCGTCGCTGTCCTCGGTACGACTATCAGCCCCTACCTTTTCTTCTGGCAGGCCGCGCAAGAAGCCGAAGAAATTCGTGAGGACGATGATCGGAAGCCGTTGAAGAAAGATCCCTCACAAGGACCCAAACAGATCGAACGGATCACTGTGGATACAACGATAGGCATGGTGTTCTCCAACATTGTGGCCGTGTTTATCGTCCTTACGGCAGCTGTGGTTCTGCATGCTCACGGAAAGACCAACATCCAGTCGGCTTCAGACGCGGCCGAGGCTTTGCGTCCCCTCGCCGGGCGATTTGCCTTTGCGCTATTTGCCGCGGGGATCATCGGAACAGGTTTGCTTGCTGTGCCAGTCCTTGCCGGGTCGACTGCGTTCGCGACGGCTGGCTCACTTGGACATCACTATGGGCTGGAATACAAGCCTCATGAAGCCAAGTTCTTCTATGGCGTGCTGATTTTCGCCAGCCTCGTTGGCGTAGCCCTGAATTTCACGCCCATTGATCCCATCAAGGCACTGTATTGGAGCGCTGTGATCAACGGTGTCACCGCCGTGCCGATGATGATCATGGTCATGCTGCTGGCCATGAACAAAAAAGTGATGGGTGAATTCACGCTCAACACGTCTCTGAAGGTATGGGGTTGGATCGCTACCGGAGTCATGGCTGCGGCTGCGGTAGTCATGTTTGTTACCTGGGGCAAGTGAAGAGATACACATCCAAACAACAGGGAACGAGAGTGCATCGCTACTTGGCCGTGATTGCTTCGACACTTGTCGCGTCCGCCTGGATAGGCGACGCGATAGCGGATGACACCAATTACCTTGTGCCGCAATTGCTCGGCGCGCAGTACACGTTCATCACCCAGATACAGAACAGTCTGCATTCGCCATACGCTGGTCCGCTTAGCCTCAATCCAAGGGGTGACCACGCGCGATCACATACCTTCGGAGCATATTTCGGCGTGCCTGTGACATCGCGTCTTTCTGCATATGTGGATGTCGAGATGTTCCGAGGGGAGGGCGTCAGTCACAGCACGGGGTTGGCTGGCCTGACAAACGGCGATGTGATCCGCGGCGGCGGTGGCTCGCTTGGGCGAGGTGCTTATGTTGCCCGTGCTTTTCTTACGTACGACATACCGCTGGGCGACAAAACGACGAAGGTCAAACGGAAGATGGATCAGCTGCTGGGCGAGCAGGCTGATGATCGTCTCAGCTTCAAGTTGGGGCTCATGGCGGTCAACGACGACTTCGACCAGAGCCGCTATGGCAATTCGACGCGGACGCAATTCATGAACTGGAGTTTATTCAACAGTCCAGCATGGGATTTTGCCGCCGACACCCGCGGCTATACGGTTGGAGGTCTTGCAACCTACGTCACCGGACCTTGGACTTGGCGTTACGGTATCTATCAAATGCCAACAAAGGCGAACGGCCCTGACTTGGAAGGTCCCATCACTCGGGCAAATGGCCAGAACGCGCAGGTGACCTGGCAGCATGATCCAAAAAGTGCCAGCGTGTGGCTGCTCGCATTTCAAAATAAGGCGCGAATGGGTATCTACGACGATGCTTTGCTGCGGGCCGAGGAAACCGACACCGTTCCGAATATCCATGCTGATGACCAAAACGGCCGACACAAATACGGAATGGCGGCGGGTATCGATGTACCGCTCGCGGATGATGGGGACACCGGACTTTTTGGGCGTGTGGCGTGGAATGACGGGAAGACGGAATCCTTTGTCTTCACCGAAGCAGACCGCAGCGCCAGTGTCGGCGCACAGCTCGCCGGAACGGAGTGGCAGCGTCCCAAAGATCGAATCGCGATAGCTTTTGCAGTGAATGGCCTTTCGCCTGAGCACCGGGATTACCTCGCGGCGGGGGGCACGGGTTTTACCTTGGGAGACGGTCGACTGAATTACAGCACTGAGCAGATCGGAGAGGCGTACTACGACCTTGCCGTCACCTCGTTCGCCTTCGTGACGGCAGACATTCAACTTATCCATAACCCCGGATACAACAGGGACCGCGGACCGGCACGCGTCGTAGGGCTGCGTGTCCATCTGGAATACTGACAAGCGCCAATTCAAACCGTTCTTCTTGTACGGGCTACCCGCGAAGATGAGAAAAGCCGCCGAAAGAGATCCGAAGCCAGAGACCCCTCAATCGGCATTGCCGGTCCACGGACGTATCTTCGCGATCATAAAGCGTGCCTTCACCTCGGCGATAAGCGGATTCAACGACGATGAGTTGATGACGCGCGCAGCGGCACTGGCATTCTATTCCGCGCTTTCCCTCGCCCCGCTTCTCATCCTGGCGACGTGGCTGCTGTCGATACTGCACAGTGCTTGGCAACAGGCTCTGATGGATTCCCTAGCCAGTCTGGTCGGTACTCACGCCGCCGATGCTGTTACACATGTCGTCGATAACGCAAAAAGTCAGCCGCACCTCAAAAATGTCACCGGACTTGTGGGCCTTGGGGTGATGTTCTTTACCGCATCGGCGGTGTTCGCGCAGCTCCAGGGAACGCTGAATCGAGTATGGCGTGTGAAGCCGAAACCTGGGGCAGCTATTAGTGCATGGCTGAGAGCCCGTACGCATGCGTTTGCTCTGCTCGTGGGTGTGGGTTTTATGCTGATCGTGTCCTTCATCGTCAGCGGAATGATTCATACCCTGGTCGCCCAGCACACGGCTGCCTGGCAGATTAGTGAAGGCGTCGCATCGCTCATTGTATTCACTTTCTCATTCGGTGCGATGTACAAGGTTCTTCCGGACGCCAAGATCGACTGGGCCGATGCATTGAACGGGGCCATCTTGACGGCGATCCTCTTCATGGCCGGCGAAGCGGGCATCGGTCTCTACATCGGCCAGAGTCATGTCGGAGATGCGTACGGGCCGGCAGGCGCCTTCGTGGTCCTGCTCACGTGGGTGTACTACTCCTCAATCATCGTCCTGATTGGGGCCGAGTTGACGTGGGCCTTGGCCGATGCGCGCGGCAAGCCCATTCGGCCCAACAAACACGCGGTCGATATTGAGAGCGCTGCATCCGATACCTCTGAAAATTGACGTTTGTCAGATCGATCGACGATTTAAGCGCTATCAAGGAGCAGGGTAGGGCTTTGCTTTAAGCAGTGCGGCGAGGTGGGCGGCGTTGGACGCCAGCGTCTTGATCGTGCTTGCAAGCTTCTTCGGGGTTCGATCCAGGTCTATGTAGTTGACGCTTCCCATCGCTTCCCCAACCCAATAGGCAGAGCTGCCGCCCGGGATGGTAAAGCCGACATCGGCGAGCGCCTGATAGAGCTCCGCCGTCACATGGTGCGCGCCATCTTCATTGCCAACCACGGCAACGACGGCGACACGACCGAACGTCGGATATCGACCTTGTTTATCGATTTCATCCAGGAACGCATCCATTCTTTCCAGTACGCGATGGCACACGCTGGATGGCTGGCCCATCCATATCGGCGACGCCAGCACGAGAATATTCGCATCGAGCACTTTTTGACGCAGCGCGGGCCACTCGTCGCCATCACCTTCGTCCGCCTTGACACCCGTTTTGACATCGTGGTCCGCGACACGAACACTGGAGACTTCAACGTCGTATTTGGTCATGGCACGCAGAATCTGGTCAAGAAGCTTCTGCGTTGACGATGTCTCCGGTCCAGACTTAAGTGTGCAGTTCATGCCGAACGCGGTAAGCGCCTTCGACGATTTCCCGGACTTATTCATAAATGTTCCCTGCAGTTCACGGTGAACATGTCGATCGTACTCACAAGCATGTGTCCGGTTTGGCGACGCGGAACAGGTGGCAGCGGTTACGCGAGAAGATCTTGACGACGTTGCACCAATGGTCGTGTTCGTGAAGCGTCATGACCTTTCTGGAACCTCAACACTTCGTGGCCGCATGGGAACAGGGTCGGACCCGGCCATTGTTGGGAGAGAGGGATCGGTGCGCCCGAGTGTGATGTTCTTGGAGGCCCGAACGTAGCGGTTTGCATACGTCCATATTTCGCCCGTCGCCGTGATGAGCACGGTCCAATACAGATCTGATTCGGGTCCATAGTCAATCAGGATATGCGCAAAGCCTTCGCCTTTCGGCGTGTTCATCGGGATCGGCGGATTGAGCTGTAGCACGGCGTTCTCTCCCAGAAATTATGCGGATCGTGCTTCTGCTGCAGTGAAAAATCTGAGAAGTTCCATTCTGAACAAACGGCCTTTCCGAGCGAATTGAAAGCCGCAGAACAGTATTCCAAAAAATCACAAAATCTTGTCGTGTCTGATGGCAGATTTCGGCGCTTGGTTGTGTTCTGTTTGGGAGGCGGTAATGCAGCAGACAATCTATATAGTTCGAGGTTTCCTCGGTGGACGCAGGCAACCTGAAGAGCATTTTCCGACAGAGGTGCGAGCCAGACACCGTGCTGCGTACCTTGGCAAGTTCTACGATGCGGTGATCGTTGGCCAGCGTGTAGTAGAAAGCGAAAGATGCGGCGACCACCGGCTGACAGGGCGAGTTGCGGACCTACAGACGTGAGCAGGCCGCTGTAGAGGACAACCTGCGTCTGTGGTGCCTGGAGATTGGGACTGTGATCGCCTCGAACTGGAAAAAGAAGAAGCAGAGTTCGCGTAAGCGATACAAGGCTAAATCAGTCGCCGTGAGGCGATCGCAGTCCCAGTCCCCAGACACCTGCGTCGTGCCGAAGGCGAGCACGACATCCCATAAAAGCGCTGCGCAATCCTTTCCAAGATAGCCCGCTGGACCGTCGCTTTCTCAGCGATCGCCGACGCGGCTTTTCTGATTGCCACAATTCAGGGGCGCCTCTTACACGCGTGGGCTCCAGCTCTTGCTACACCATCGACGACAACTTTGCCCTATTGCTATAGGTGCTGGAGGGTCTGCGTCGTCCGAAGACGAGAACGCACGACTGAATAAACTGCTGACTGAGTCGAAGACGGAAATTGAGATCGCGAGTCGCGAATAATCGTGAGCAGCACGATAAACGATCTCGCAAAGCCTCTGATCGCATACGTGATGTTGAGTGAAAGAAATCGGTCCCTCTACGGAATGTCCACAAGGGTCTGCTTAGATTACGGCTACCCACGACGACCAGTACGGAATCACCCCATGAGCTCACCAAATGTTTCTAAACTTCGCTTGCGCCGAATTCATCTGTTAATTGCGCCCCTTCTCTTGGCAAGCTTTGCATCGTTCGCTGACATTTCCCCAGCCCTCGATCGCTTCGACCTTTCACTCGGTGGCTACTACGCCAGCACCAGTACGACGCTCGGTGCTGGCGACAAGAGCGGCCTGCTCACGGGCAACGTCAATCTCGAGCATGACCTTGGCTTCGAAGAACACAAGACGGTGCCACGTGTGAAGCTCGACTTTCTCATCGGTGACCATCAGGGCCTTTCGTTCGACTACTTCAGCATTGATCGTTCGAGGACCAAGACGCTCGGCGACGATATCAGCTACGGCGGCAATGACTATGACGCATCGGCTTCGGTTCGAGGCAAGCTCGATTTCGATTTCGGTAGCGCGGCGTATCGCTGGTGGTTTGGCAGTGGCAATGATGTCTTCGGTCTGGGCATCGGTGCAGCTTATTACCGCGTGGGCGCGGGTATTAGCGGCATCGCTACGTTGAATGGTGAAAGCGCCCAAGCTTCGACAAGCTACAGCGAAACCGCTGGGGCGCCACTGCTGCAACTGGGTTGGCGCCACGCTTTCAGCGATAGCCTGCGTGTTTACTTCGACGCGTCGGGCGTCAAGAAGAATGGCGGCAACCTAAACGGCCACATCTATAACGCCGCCCTGGGCGTGGAATGGTATCCCTGGAAAAACCTCGGCTTTGGCGCGGAGTATGCGTATACGCGCATCGACCTCAATGACGAGCGGGACTACTACAACGCAAATCTGGACCTCAAGCTGCATGGCCCGTCGGCATTCGTGAAATTCCGTTTCTGAAGCCGAAAATCCGCTCGCCGGGAGTTAACTGATGATGGGCGGCCTGTATAGGCCGTCCGTTTGCCTCATATAGGCGTTTTGCGGGCATTTGAACGAATCACGTCATTGACGCGACCGTCGTGGAAGCGCGGCTAATCAAGTCCAGGTTGCCATCGATTTCGATACGACGACCGGCTCTGTTGCTCCGACAGTAGTCTTTATTGATCACTCTGTCGTTGTGTCTCGGCCCATGCAGACAAAGCATTGGTCCCCGTGGCGCTTTTTTCCTTAGTTTCTGATCTCAACGGCACCTTTGACGCTTTAGCGGCTGCCACCGCATTAGATCGAGGGCCGAACCTCACGGGGGTATTCCATGGGAGCCGTAGAGTTCGAGGCCTCGCCCATGGGACATATAAAAGAAAGGAGCCAGCGGCTCCTCTCTTCGTCAAATTAGCAAGAAATTATTGGGCAGCGGCGCCCACGGTCAGGCCACTGCTGTCAACGCTCTTGACGCCTTTAACACGTTGGGCGACGCGTACCGCCTTGGCTTTGCTCCGAGCCGTATCGGTCGATCCCGTCAATGTGACGACGCCATCGCTGGTCGAAACGGAAATATCCGTCGATTTGATGCCCTTCGTGGTCCCGAATTCCGACTTAACCTTGGTAGTGATCCACGCGTCGGCGGTTTTATCAGGGACGGTCTGATTGTCCGACGACTTTTGCATAGAGCCGCTCGTGTCTTGAGCAGCGACTTGGGATAACGGCGCTGCCGCAAAAACAGCGATCAGGCTGGCTGCAAATAAGCTGTTGCGGAGCTTCGAGTAATTACGCATGACGATCTCCTGAATAGTATTGGGCACGTTTTCGCGCCGATCTGGACGCCAGGATAGAAATTTCTTCGATCACGTTGGCAGAGGCAGGTTGACAAGTGTTGCGTCGATAAGCCGTCAACATCTGCCGGTCTGGTGACATCACAACGCGGTCACAGAGTGGCGACATCTTGTGTATGTCTTGGCGGTCAAGCTGCATGCTCGATCAGCGGAGAACATCATGAGCAAACCCAGCGCAAGCGACCCGCGGCCAAGTCGGCGGCAAAAAAATCAGGGCTGGGCAAGTCGGATATTGGCACGTCAAAACTTAGTGGTCGCAGCATCGCCATCCTCGCGACCGGCGGTTTCGAGCAATCGGAACTGACCGGACCAAAGCGTCTGCTCGAGGAGGCCGGAGCCAAAGTCAGTGTTATCGCCCCCGGCGGCGCCAAACAAATCAAAGGTTGGGACAAGAAGGACTGGGGCAGGTCGGTGGACGTCGACGTGGCGCTCTCCGATGCCGATGCGTCAGATTACGATGCGCTCGTGCTTCCCGGCGGTGTGATGAACCCCGACAAGCTCCGGCTCGAGCCGGCGGCCATCACCCTGATCAGGGCGTTCGGCGAGTCGGGCAAGCCCATCGCGGCAATCTGTCACGGCCCTTGGACTCTGATCGATGCGGAACTGGTGAAGGGCAGCACGATGACGTCTTGGCCCTCGCTACGCACCGACCTCGAAAACGCCGGCGCCACGTGGGAAGATCGTGAGGTCGTCCCACGACGGTCAGTTGATTACCAGTCGCAAACCCGATGACATTCCTGCCTTCGCGCGCACGCTCATCGATCAGTTGGCGGCGTGAGCCTCGCGACACTCGGAATGCCCGCATTGGCAGCCTTCGACCTGATCGGACACTGGCGATTCCACTCGTTTTCGGCAGTGTTCGCTGCAATAGGCTTCGCCACTTCGAACTTCGCAGCCGCATGCAGGATGTGCGCAACGCTGTTGTGTTTGGTTGCTCTGGCTCATGTCAGTACTCCCGGCTATGTCGAGGAGTGATGTGTACGCGTATCTCCCTCAAGGGCGCGTGACTAGCCTCCACGAAATCGCGGTTACAGACGCTAGATAGGGAT
>Ga0302314_10010606_pt1 | contig 16108 bp, 11 predicted proteins | sample III_Palsa_N2_3_FD_200533 | JGI IMG/M metagenome (GOLD analysis project Ga0302314, IMG submission 200533) | Peat permafrost microbial communities from Stordalen Mire near Abisko, Sweden - III_Palsa_N2_3 | ecosystem: Environmental > Terrestrial > Soil > Palsa > Peat permafrost | place: Sweden... | reverse complement strand
GACCGTAGCCACCGTCTCGGTGCCGTCCAAGGCCCAGGTCGAGCAGGCCGTGGCCGCGGCGCAGGGCGCGGCCAAGGAGACCGGGGCGCTGTCCGCGCACGCCCGGGCCACCGCGCTGGACCACGTGTCCCGGCGCCTGGCCGAGCGGGCCGAGGAGATCGCCGCGCTGATCACGGCCGAGAACGGCAAGCCGGTCAAGTGGGCCAAGGCCGAGGTCGGCCGGGCCGTGTCGGTCTTCCGCTGGGCCGCCGAGGAGGCCCGCCGCTTCGGCGGGGAGATCCAGCGGCTGGACACCGACGCCGCCGCGACCGGGCGCACCGCGATCGTCCGGCACTTCTCCAAGGGCCCGGTGCTCGGCATCGCCCCGTTCAACTTCCCGCTCAACCTGGTCGCGCACAAGGTCGCCCCGGCCATCGCGGTGGGCAGCCCGATCATCCTCAAGCCGGCCCCCGGCACCCCGCTGTCCGCGCTGCTGCTCGGCGAACTGCTGGCCGAGACCGACCTGCCGGCCGGCTCCTGGTCGATCCTGCCGGTCCCCAACGACCAGATGTCCGGGCTGACCGCCGACCCCCGGCTGCCGGTCATCTCCTTCACCGGCTCCGGCCCGGTCGGCGCGATGATCCGCGAGGCCGTCCCGCACAAGCACGTGACCCTCGAACTCGGCGGCAACGCGGCAGCGGTCGTCCTGGCCGACTACTCCTCCGAGGCCGACCTGGACTGGGCGGCGACCCGGATCGCGGCCTTCTCCAACTACCAGGGCGGACAGTCCTGCATCTCGGTCCAGCGGGTCATCGTCGACCGGGCCGTGGCCGACCGGCTGACCGCCAAGATCGTGGACGCGGTGGCCGCGCAGCGCACCGGCGACCCCAAGGACCCGGCCACCGACGTCGGCCCGCTGATCAACGAGGCCGCCGCGATCCGGGTGGAGGCCTGGGTCCAGGAGGCGGTGGCCGCCGGAGCCAAGGTCCTGGTAGGCGGCACCCGCGATGGCGCCGCCTACGCCCCGACCGTGCTGGTCAACGCGCCCCGCGACGCGAAGGTGGTCCGCGAGGAGGTCTTCGGCCCGGTCCTGGTGATCGAGACGGTCGACGGCACCGAGGCCGCGTTCGCCGCCGTCAACGACTCGGCCTTCGGCCTCCAGGTCGGCGTGTTCACGCACAACCTGGAGACCGCGTTCCTGGCGCATCGCGAGCTGGAAGTCGGCGGCGTGATCATCGGCGACGCGCCGAGCTACCGCGCCGACCAGATGCCCTATGGCGGCGCGAAGGGCTCCGGCGTCGGCCGCGAGGGCGTCAAGTACGCCATGGCGGACTACACCTACGAGCGTGTTCTCGTGCTCACCGGCCTGGCGCTCTGACCGCGCCGCGGCAGGGCAGACCCCGATTATGTGAACAAATCTTGGACAAGCCCCGCGCGACCGTATCGCCGGAGCCCGATGGGGAACAATGGGCGCCATGACCGGATCCCATGACACAGGCGGCCGTCCCCGGAGGATCGTCATCCTCGGTTCCACCGGCTCGATCGGCACCCAGGCGATCGACGTGATCCAGCGCAACCCGGACCTGTTCCAGGTGGTCGCGCTGGCCGCCGGCGGGCGCAACCCCGAGCTGCTCGCGCGGCAGGCCCTGGACCTGGGGGTGGAGACGGTCGCGGTGGCCCGGGCCACCGCCGCGCAGGACCTCCAGCTGGCCTTCTACGCCGAGGCCCAGCGGCGCGGCTACGCCACCGGGAAGTTCCGGGTGCCCAAGATCCTGGCCGGGCCGCAGTCGGCGACCGAGCTGGCCGGGCTGGACTGCGACGTGGTGCTCAACGGGATCGACGGCGCGGCCGGACTGGAGGCGACCCTGGCCGCGCTGCGGGCCGGCCGGACCCTCGCGCTGGCCAACAAGGAGTCGCTGATCATCGGCGGGACGCTGGTCACCTCGCTGGCCAAGCCGGGCCAGCTGGTCGCGGTCGACTCGGAGCACTCCGCGCTGGCCCAGTGCCTGCGCGGCGGCGCGGCGCACGAGGTGCGCCGGTTGGTCGTCACGGCCAGCGGCGGGCCCTTCCGCGGGCGCAGCCGGGCCGAGCTGACCGAGGTGACGCCGGATCAGGCGCTGGCCCACCCCACCTGGGCGATGGGGCCGCTGGTCACCACCAACTCGGCCACCCTGGTGAACAAGGGGCTGGAGGTGATCGAGGCGCATCTGCTCTTCGGCATCCCCTTCGACCGGATCGACGTGGTGGTCCACCCGCAGTCCATCGTTCACTCGATGGTGGAGTTCACCGACGGGTCCACGATCGCCCAGGCCTCGCCGCCGGACATGCGGATCGCCATCGCGCTGGGCATGGCCTGGCCGAACCGGGTGCCGGAGGCCGGGCCCGGCTGTGACTGGACCAAGGCCGCCAGCTGGGAGTTCTTCCCGCTGGACCAGGACGCCTTCCCGGCCGTGGCGCTGGCCAAGCAGGTCGGCGCGACCGGCGGCACCTTCCCGGCCGTGTTCAACGGCGCGAACGAGGCCTGTGTCGGGGCCTTCCTCGACAGCCGGCTGCCGTTCAACGGCATCGTCGACACCGTCGCGGCCGTGGTGGCGGAGCATGAGCAGGCCTCCGGCGAGCTCACTCTGGAAGCGGTGCTGGAGGCCGATCACTGGGCCCGGGCGCGGGCCGCCGAACTGATCACCACGGCCCAGCTGACCCGCTAGTCTGTGGACTGCGGAACTTTCCGGCCCCGCCCACGCGTCTTTGCGTAGTGAACGGGGTAGATCGCCTTTTGCCCGGTTCACCACTTGCGTCACCTATTGGAAGGCTCGGTTCCCAGGCGTGGATGTGCTTGTCGCGCTAATCTTCGTGGTCGCGCTGATCACCTGCGTCGTGCTGCACGAGGCCGGCCACATGATCTGTGCCCGCTGGTCGGGCGGCAAGGTCACCGAGTTCTTCGTCGGTTTCGGCCCCAAGATCTGGTCCTTCCACCGCGGCGAGACCGAATACGGGCTCAAGGGCATCCCGGCCGGCGGCTACGTGAAGATCGTCGGGATGACCGACCTCGACGAGGTCGAGCCCGGGGACGAGGACCGGGCGCTGAAGAACAAGCCGGCCCGCAAGCGGCTGCTGACCCTGGCCGCCGGCTCGATCATGCACTTCATCATCGCGCTGGTGGTCTTCGCCTTCGCCGCGATGGTCATCGGCATCACCGTCACCGAGACCGGCACCCAGATCGGCTCTCTCAGTTGCGCGCCGACCACCGCCGGCGGTTCGTGCACGGCGGCCGCGCCGACCCCGGCCAAGAACGCCGGGCTGCTGCCGGGCGACACGATCACCTCGGTCGACGGCGCGCCGGTGCACAGCTGGAACGACCTCGTCGCCGCACTGCACAAGCTCTCCACGAAGAAGCCCGCGACGATCGTCTACACCAGGGACGGCCAGACCCACACCACCACGGTCACCCCGGCCTCCGGGCACTCCGTGGACGCGAACGGCAACCCCATCGTCACGCCGATGGTCGGGATCGAGATCAGCTCGACCGTGCAGCACTACAACCCGATCCAGGCCGTCACCTACAGCGGCAAGGAGTTCTGGACCTCGATCACGGCGACCTTCCAGGGGCTCGGCTCCGTTCCGGCCTCCATCCCGAAGCTGTGGGACTCCACCGTGGACGGCACCCCCCGTTCGGCCGACACCCCCGTCAGCGTCGTCGGAATGGCCCAGGTCAGCGGCCAGGCGGTGACCGAGTACGGCTGGGTGACCTTCTTCCTGCTGCTCGGCGAGATCAACGTGTTCATCGGCATCTTCAACCTGCTGCCGCTGCTGCCGCTGGACGGCGGCCACATCGCGATCCTGCTCTACGAGGAGGCGCGCAAGAAGGTCTACCGGCTGATGCGCCGGCCGATCCCGGGCCGGGTGGACATCAATAAGCTGCTGCCATTCGCGTACGGGTTCCTGATGCTGTTCGTCGCCCTGAGCCTGCTCCTGGTCGCCGCGGACATCACCAACCCGATCCACCTGCCTTCTTGATCCCCGTTTTCGACTCCACAGCGCGCCGCCGATCACCCGTTCGCCATTCGGCGGCCACCCGGCGGCCGCTCGGGAATCATGAATATCGTGTGAAGGCTGCTCCCTCGACGTGAGAGCATCGCCTGGTGTGGCGTAGCGTGGTGCTGTTGCCTCCATCAGCCGACTAACGGAGTAACTCTAACCATGACCGCCGTTTCGCTCGGTGTCCCGTCCATGCCCGCCAAACCGCTCGCCCCGCGCCGCAAGTCACGGCAGATCATGGTCGGTTCCGTACCGGTCGGCGGGGATGCCCCGGTCTCGGTCCAGTCGATGACCACGACCCTCACCTCCGACATCAACGCCACTCTGCAGCAGATCGCGGAGCTGACCGCCTCCGGTTGCCAGATCGTCCGGGTGGCCGTGCCGTCCCAGGACGACGCCGACGCGCTGCCGATGATCGCCAAGAAGTCCCAGATCCCGGTGATCGCGGACATCCACTTCCAGCCCAAGTACGTCTTCGCCGCGATCGACGCCGGCTGCGCCGCGGTCCGGGTCAACCCCGGGAACATCCGCAAGTTCGACGACCAGGTCGGCGAGATCGCCCACCGGGCCAAGGTCACCGGCACCCCGATCCGGATCGGCGTCAACGCCGGCTCGCTGGACCCCCGGCTGTACGAGAAGTACGGCAAGGCCACCGCGGAGGCGCTGGTCGAGTCCGCACTGTGGGAGTGCTCGCTGTTCGAGGAGCACGACTTCCGGGACATCAAGATCTCGGTCAAGCACAACGACCCGGTCGTGATGATCCAGGCCTACCGGCTGCTGGCCGAGGCCTGCGACTACCCGCTGCACCTCGGCGTCACCGAGGCCGGGCCGGCCTTCCAGGGCACGATCAAGTCCGCGGTCGCCTTCGGCGCGCTGCTGGCCGAGGGCATCGGCGACACCATCCGGGTGTCCCTGTCCGCGCCCCCGGTCGAAGAGGTCAAAGTCGGCAACCAGATCCTGGAGTCCCTCGGTCTGCGCAAGCGCGGCCTGGAGATCGTCTCCTGCCCGTCCTGCGGCCGCGCCCAGGTGGACGTCTACACGCTCGCCGAGCAGGTGTCCGCGGCCCTGGACGGCCTGCAGGTGCCGTTGCGGGTCGCGGTCATGGGCTGCGTCGTCAACGGTCCGGGAGAGGCCCGCGAGGCCGACCTGGGCGTCGCCTCCGGCAACGGCAAGGGCCAGATTTTCGTCCGCGGCGAGGTGATCAAGACGGTGCCCGAGGCGCAGATCGTGGAGACGCTGGTCGAAGAGGCGATGCGGCTGGCCGAGGAGATGGGCGTCGACATCGAGACCGGGGCCCCGGAGGTCCGCGTCGGATAATCGGAGAAATCCTTGCTAGTCTCATCGGACTCGTCCAACGCCCGACTTGGCCGTACAGTTGGACGTGAGCCACCGCAGGTGAGAGGGCAATATCGCCGATGAACGTCATGAGCCGACTGCTCAGCCCGGGTTCGGCCGCCCGAATTCTGGAGCACCACGACCTGAACGCAGTGCTCGACGTGCTGGCCAGGAATCCGGTGGAGAACGTCTTCATCACGTCCCGGGTCGAGCTCGCGGGCCTGGACCATTGGCAGCTCGGCGGCGAGCTGTGGGGCCACTACGCCGGCAGCCGGCTCGACTCGCTGTGCTTCTCCGGCGCGAACCTGGTGCCGCTGAGCAACTCCCCCGAGGCGACCCGGGCCTTCGCCGACCGGGCCAGGAAGCAGGGCCGGCGCTGCTCGTCCATCGTCGGCCCGCGCGAGGCGGCGCTCGACCTGTGGTCGCACCTGTCCGCGCTCTGGGACCGCCCCCGGGAGATCCGGGCCAACCAGCCGGTGCTGGCGATCCGGGAGTCCTCCCCGACCGTCGCGCCGGACTTCCGGGTCCGGCCGGTCCACCCGGCCGAGCTCGACCTGCTGCTGCCGGCCTGCGTCGCCATGTTCACCGAGGAGGTCGGCGTCTCGCCGACCGCCGCCGACGGCGGCCGGGGCTACCGCCAGCGGGTCGGCGAGCTGATCAACGCCGGCCGGGCCTTCGCCTGGATCGAGGGCGGCGAGGTGATATTCAAGGCCGAGATCGGCGCGGCCACCCGCGAGGTCTGCCAGATCCAGGGTGTCTGGGTCAATCCGCGGCACCGCGGCCAGAAGATCTCCGAGGGCGGGATGGCCGCCGTGGTCGAGTACGCCCTGCGGGATTTCGCCCCGGTCGTCTCGCTCTACGTCAACGACTTCAACGCCCCCGCCCGGGCCGCCTACCAGCGGGTCGGCTTCCGCCAGGTCTCCGAGTACGCCTCGATCATGTTCTGAAGGCCCCCGCGCCCGCGCCGGCTCAAACCGCCGCGGTGTGCTCGTGGTCGATCAGGCGGCGCTTGAGGTCGAGCCCGAAGAGGAAGCCGCCGAGCGAGCCGTCCGAGCGAAGCACCCGGTGGCACGGCACGAACAGCGTGATCGGATTCGTCGCGCAGCCGCCTGCCGCGGCGCGGATCGCGGCCGGGTTGCCCGCGGCTGCGGCCAACTGGGTGTACGTCCGGGTCTCCCCGGCCGGAATCTTCCGCAGCGCGTCCCGGGCGGCCTGGCGGAACGGGCTGGGCGGGACGGCCTCGATCGCCGTGACGGAGTCGAGCGCGCCGAGGTCGCCGTCGAAGTACCGGGCCGCCGCCACGAGCGCGGGATGCTCCGGCCCGCCGGGCCCGATCCGGGCCGGATCGATTTTCGCCAGCCCGGCCAGGAAGTCCGGGTCCGCGGTGAAGCCGGACGCCCGGACCACCTCACCCTCGGCGAGCACGGAGAAGACCCCGCCCGGGTAGGAGCCAGCACCGAGGAACTCACCGGCCGGGATCTGCATGGTGTGGAACGTGAACTGAGTCATTTCTGTTGCTCCTTCAGATCGGCCAGGTAGGCGCTCTGGTCTGCCCAGAGCTGGATGGCGGCGTAGCCGCGCCACGGACGCCAACGCTCGGCGTATGCGGTCAAGGTCTTCTCGGTGTCCGGCAGTCCCAGCCGCGCAGCCGCCTGACGCAGCACCAGGTCGCCGGCAGGGAAGGCGTCCGGATCGCCCAGCGCCCGCAGCGCCAGGTAGTCGGCGGTCCACGGTCCTATTCCGGGCAGTTCCAGGAGGGCCGCCCTAGCGGCGGCACGATCGGTGTGCCGGGTCAGGGTCAGCCGACCCTCTGCCACCGCCGCGGCCAGTGCCCGGATGCTGCGCACCCGTCCGCCGGTGATGCCCAGACCGTCGAGGTCGGCCTCGGCCAGCTGTTCAGCGCTCGGGAAGAGTTGGGTGAGCGGGCCGGTGGCTTCGTAGGGCTCGCCGTATCGGGCCACGATCCGGTTCGCCAGAGTACGCGCGGCGGCCACAGATACTTGCTGGCCAAGCACTGCGCGCACCGACATCTCGAAGCCGTCGGCGCAGCCGGGGATGCGCAGTCCGGGGCGCTCGGCGACCAAGGCGGCCAGCACCGGGTCAGCAGACAGCGCCGCGCCGATCACCGGGGTGTCTGCGTCCAGGTCGGCCAGGTCGCGGCAGATCGCGATGGCCGCGCCGAGGTCGCGCTGGTCGTCGAGGTCCAGGGCGAGGGCGATCGAGGAACGTTCGCCCGGGGACAGGCCGAGGGTCGCCGGACCGTGGGCCAGCCGAACCGTGCGTCGGTAGGCGAGCGGTTCGCCCGGCGCTGCCGTCGCTGCGACAACCGCGCCGACCCCGGTCACCTCCTCGATCCCGGTCATTGCCCGCCCGGCGAACCAGGACAGCAGCGCGTGCAGGTCGTGCGGGCCACGGTGCGCTGCACGTAGGGTCAATGCGCCGCTGCGCTGGCCGGATGGGACCTCGCCGTTCACCTGCTTGCGCAGCGCCGAGGGGGTGACGCCGAACGTGGCTTTCATTGCGTCGTTGAACTGGCGCAGCGAGCCGAAGCCGGCCGTGAAGGCGACGTCCGCGATCGGCATGGAGGTGGTTTCGAGCAGCAGCCGGGCGGCCTGGTCACGCCGATTCCGGGTGAGCACGAGCGGGCTCGCGCCGACCGCGGCGCCGAGAAGTCGGCGCACGTGACGGTCGCTGACCTGCAACTGCTGCGCCAATTGGGGGACCGTCGCACCGGAGCTGATCAGTTGCAGCGCGTCGTCGGCCAGCTGGCTCGCGGCGGTCTCGACGACCGGGGCCAGGTGCGGATGGCAGCGCTTGCAGGCGCGGAACCCGGCGGCCTGCGCGGCCGCGGCTGAGCCGAAGAAGCGGACGTTCTCCGGCTTCGGGGTGCGCGCCGGGCAGACCGGACGGCAGTAGATGCCGGTGCTGGTGATCGCACTGAAGAACAAGCCGTCGAACCGCGCGTCCCGGGCCGCGACGGCTCGGTACCGGGGGTCCTCGGAGGTAGTGCGCGGTTCACTGGCGGATGCCGCGCCGAGTCTGCTGGTGGTTTTCGACACACCTTGAGTCTGCCGCATCAGACAAAGGGAAACTGGCGGTTTCCGGACCTGACAGCTCAGCCTCGCGAATCACGCCGATGCTGTGGATGATTCCGGCTCGCTGTCTCGGTGGATAGCGCGCCTGAGAGTGCACACTCCCCTGGCGGCCGCGCCGGGCCGTCTCGGCGAGCGGTATTGTTGCGGCTTGCTCAGCCGCCGATCAGCCGTTCGCGCCAATAACCGAAGGCGGACTCGGGGTCCCCGGTGTAGATCCAGGGCAGCTTGGTCGCGTAGACGCCTATCGACTTGAACACCTGGGCCGCCTCGGCGTGCCGGTCGGCGTAGACCAACGCATGCGCCAGGTAGTTCAGGTCCAGTTTCGCTTGGGCGTGGTCCGGTTCGGCCACCTGGTACCAGCGGGTGAGGATGCCGGTGAGGTCCGTCTGGACCTGCGGCTGGGTCCAGTGCAGGTCGAGTCCGACCTGGCTGCCGGCCGCCTTGGCCTCCACCACTCGGACCCGGTAGGACTCCGCGTGCGCGACCAGCGGCAGCATCGCCAGCGGGGAGCCGTTCGGCGCCTCGCCGGCCAGCCAGTAGGCGAAGTCGTACATCTCGGCATGAGAACCCTGCCAGGCTGCGAAGAGGTAGATCAGGGTCTGGTGATTGCCCTCCCGGCTCCACTCGTCGCGCTCGCGCAGTTCCTGCCAGCGGCGCCAGAACTCGTCCCGGCTCGCACCTTGGACCCGGGCCAGTGTGAGCAGGCTGATCCACGGGGTGGGGTCCCGCGGATCGAGCGCGATCGCTCGCTGGCACTGCTCCTCGGCGGTCTTCACCAGCCGGTTCACACCGGCCGCGCCGGACTGGGCGTGCGCTTTGACCGCGCGCACCACTTCCACCTGGGCCCGCAGCACTGCCGCGTCCCGGTTGTGTGGATCAAGGGCCTGCCAGCGCTCGATCCACGGGCTCGTGCCGACCGCCTCCGCGAGAACCCTGACCCGGTGCGCCCGGCGGTCGTATTCACGGCTGGTGTCGTCGAGCAGGTCACGGGCCGGCTCCCAGCGGCCCTGCACTATCTCGTCGCGGGCCTCCACCAGATCAAGATCGTCATATGCCGGATCGAAGGAGGCTTTAAACGGCTTTGAACGAAACATTGCCATGACCGGGGAATGTACTGGAACGGACTGTCGAGTGGCTCCCCCTTCTCACCCTTCGTAACCGGAAATTTGCGAAAGCCGTCGCGCAAAGGCCGCTATCCTCGACTTTCAAGGCCGCACGCGTGCGGGCCCCGCTGTCCGCCACCGTCCAAACACCGCTGTGTTCGGGAGTTTCTCCCGCTGAAGTGCAAGGAGCATCACCGTGATCACGCGCATGTCCTCGCTGTTCCTCCGGACCCTCCGCGACGATCCGGCGGATGCCGAGGTGCCGAGCCACAAGCTGCTGGTGCGGGCCGGCTACGTCCGCCGGGTGGCGCCGGGCATCTACACCTGGCTGCCGCTGGGCAAAGTGGTGCTGGACAACATCGCCCGAGTGGTCAAGGAGGAGATGGACCGCTCCGGCGCGCAGGAGGTGCAGTTCCCCGCTCTCCTGCCGCGCGAGTTCTACGAGACCACCGGCCGCTGGACGGAGTACGGCTCGAACCTGTTCCGGCTCAAGGACCGCAAGGGCGGGGACTATCTGCTCGGCCCCACCCACGAGGAACTGTTCACCCTCCTGGTGAAGAGCGAGTACTCCTCTTACAAGGACCTGCCCGTCTCGCTCTACCAGATCCAGAACAAGTACCGGGACGAAGCCCGCCCCCGCGCCGGCATCCTGCGCGGCCGCGAGTTCCTGATGAAGGACTCGTACTCGTTCGACCTCGACGACGAGGGCCTCAAGCGCTCCTACGAGCTGCACCGCGAGACGTACATCAGGATCTTCACCCGGCTCGGGATGGAGTACCGGATTGTCGCGGCCATGTCCGGCGCGATGGGCGGCTCGGCCTCGGAGGAGTTCCTGGCCCCCGCGCCCACCGGTGAGGACACCTTCGTCTCCTGCGCCAACTGCCACTTCGCGGCGAACACCGAGGCGGTCGAGGGACGGCCCGGGGAGACGCTGGACGCAGCTGACGTACCGGCCCGGAAGGTCTTCGACACTCCGGACACCCCCACCATCGACACCCTGGTGGCCCACTTCAACGGCCTGGCCGACGGGCTCGGACGGACCGTTACCGCGGCCGACACGCTCAAGAACGTCGTGGTCAAGCTGCGCACCCCCGGCGTGGCCAAGGTCGAGGTCCTGATCGTCGGCGTGCCCGGCGACCGCGAGGTGGACATGAAGCGGCTCGAAGCCGCCGTCTCCCCCGCCGAGATCGAGATGTTCGAGGCCGAGGACTTCGCGAAGCACCCCGCGCTGGTGCGCGGCTACATCGGTCCGGACGGCCTGGCCGAGGCCGGCTACACCTACAAGGTCGACCCGCTGGTCGTGCCCGGCTCCGCCTGGATCACCGGCGCGAACGAGGCCGGCAAGCACGCCGCCTACGTGGTCTCCGGCCGTGACTTCACCCCCGAGGGCACGATCGGCGCCGCCGAGGTGCGCGCCGGCGACCCCTGCCCCCAGTGCGGCAGCCCGCTGTCGATCGACCGGGGCATCGAGATCGGCCACATCTTCCAGCTCGGCCGCAAATACGCCGACGCCTTCCAGCTCGACGTGCTCGGCCCCGACGGCAAGCCGGTCCGGGTCACCATGGGCTCCTACGGCATCGGCGTCTCCCGCGCCGTGGCCGCGATCGCCGAGCAGCGGCACGACGCCAACGGCCTGGTCTGGCCGCGCGAGATCGCCCCGGCCGACGTGCACCTGGTCGCCACCGGCAAGGACGAGAGCGTGTTCGAGGCCGCGGACGCCCTGGCCGCCGAGCTGCACGCGGCCGGCGTGCGGGTCCTGTTCGACGACCGCCGCAAGGTGGCGCCCGGCGTGAAGTTCAAGGACGCCGAGTTGATCGGCGTGCCGACCATCGTGGTCGTCGGCAAGGGCCTGGCAGACGGCGTGATCGAGGTTCAGGACCGGACCACCGGCGAGAAGCAGAACGTGGCCGTCGACGGCGCGGCCGCCGCGATCGTCGCCACCTGGGCTGCCTGACGGCCCGGCTGTACTGACTGGCATAGAGAGCGGTGGTCGCCGATATGGCGATCACCGCTCTTCTGTCATGCCTGCACAGTGGCCGGGAACGCGGTGATCGGCGCACCCCAGGCGTAGGCGCGCAGACAGGCGCCGGTCGCAGCCCAGGACGCATAGGGGCGACCAGCCGAAGTAGTGACCACAGCGGCGTTGGCGCAGACTGCGGCGACCCGCGACTCGACGTACCTAGCCAGCGCCTGCGCGCTCGCTGCGTCGTCCGGCTGCTGCGGGAAGGCGTACGCCGCGACCGTCGCTGCCGGGGTGGCGCCGTGCGCGGCAATACCGGTCTCCAGCGTGTCGCGCAACTGTCGGTGCAGTTCGTACAATTCGTGCGCCTGATCGCGCTGCGCGCCACGCAAGTGCGGGGTGAGCGCGCCGTACGCGTAAACCGCCGCGTGCTCGGCGCCCAGGATCGCCTGGGCCGCAGCGAGGTCGCCGGGCGTCGGTGTGACGACCGGTGGTTCGGCGTTGTTCGCATCGGCGCTGGCATCCGCCATCAGGGCCGTGGCGGCTGCCGCTGTGCCCCCGGGCTTGCCTGAGTCGTCGAGCGCGGCGCAATGCAGCGCGCGGCAGGCGGCGATATTGACGAGCAGTCCGGCCAGCCGTCCAGAAGCCGCGCCCAAGTCAGGCGCGCCCGCGGCCATCGCGGCGCGTTCGGCGGCGGACAATCCGGCCGGCGGAAGCTGCTGGGCCACCGGGCGGGGCGCCGCCGCGCCGGGTGACTTCCCGGATGCCGGGAGGATGGCGGTCGTGGCGCCGGAGAGCATGGTGTCCTGATGCGCCCGGTGGTGATCCCGGAAGCCGGCGAAGGCGACCGCGACCGCCGGGCCGTAGAGAGCTGCCAGCGAACCCGCCTGCGCGCCGACCCGCTGCCGGATCTGCCCGTCCGCACCGCCGTCCGCGCTCGCCGTGCACCCGGCCACCAGCGGGGCCGCGCCGACCGCCAGGAGCGCCATGGGGAGAATGTCCCGCCTTGTCCACTGCACGCGCAAAACCGTACTGGCCCGGGTCCTGCGAATACCGCAGATGGCACGGGGCGCGCTGGGAAGTTAGCTACCCTAGAGGTACCGAAGCGCCCGATCCCGAGGAGTTCCCCCGATGCCCGCGAGCGAGACCCTGGCACCCAAGCTGCGCGACCTGATCGCGTCGGTGGTCGGCGAGGCCGGATTCGACCTGGAGGAACTGGTCGAACAGCGGATCGGCGCCCGGGTGCTGCTGCGCGTGGTGGTGGACGGCGAGGAGGGCATCTCGCTGGATGACATCGCCGAGGTGAGCCGGGCCGTGTCGGCTGCCCTGGACGAGGCGGAGCTGGCCCGGCCCGGCGCGTTCGGCGATCAGGCCTACGACCTGGAACTGAGCTCCCCCGGGGTGAGCCGGCCGCTGACCCTGCCGCGGCACTGGCGCCGGGCCCGCGGGCGGCTGATCAAGGCCACTGGCCCGGACGGCGCCGAGCTGACCGGGCGCGTGCTGGACACCACCGACGAGCAGGTGACCCTGCTGGTGAGCACCGTGAAGAAGCTCGGCCAGAAGCCCGTGGAGACCGAGCAGACCTTCGCCCTCGCCGATCTGACGAAGGCCAAGGTGCAGGTCGAGTTCAACCGGGCGGCCTTCGAGGCGATCGAGGCTGAGGGCGCGGACGACGACGCGGACGACGACCCGGACGAAGACAACGATGATGATGACGACGAGAACTGAATAGAGGACACCATGGACATCGACATGCGAGCCTTGCGGGCGCTGGCCGACGAGAAGGGGATCTCGCTCGACCGGTTGTTCTCCGCCATAGAGCAGGCGCTGCTGCTGGCGTACGAGAAGAACCTGCACGAGGACACCGCGCGCGCCTACTCCCGGGCCAGGGTGGAGTTCGACCGCAAGTCCGGCCACGTCTCGGTCTGGGTCCGCGAGCTCGACGACGCGGGCGCGCCCACCGGCCCCGAGTTCGACAACACCCCGCGCGACTTCGGCCGGGTGGCCGCCTCCACCGCCCGCCAGGTGATCGCGCAGCGGCTGCGGGAGGCCAGCGACGAGGCGGTGTTCCAGGACTTCGCCGCCCGCGAGGGCGACCTGATCTCCGGGAAGGTGCAGCAGAGCGACGACCCGCGCAACGTGCTGGTGGAGATCGACTCCGGCAAGCAGGAGCGGTTCGAGGCGCTGCTGCCCGCGCCGGAGCAGGTGCCCGGCGAGAAGTACGAGCACGGCGCGTGGATCAAGTGCCTGGTGGTCCAGGCCCGCCGCGGCTCCAAGGGACCCCAGGTCACTCTTTCCCGTACCCACCCGAACCTGGTCCGCCGCCTGTTCGAGCTGGAAGTGCCCGAGGTCGCCGACGGCACGGTGGAGATCGCGGCGATCGCCCGCGAGGCCGGCCACCGGACCAAGATCGCGGTGTACTCCACCCGGTCCGGGGTCAACGCCAAGGGCGCCTGCATCGGCCCGATGGGCTCCCGGGTGCGCAACGTCATGCACGAGCTGCGGGACGAGAAGATCGACATCGTGGACTGGTCCGAGGACCCGTCCCGGCTGGTCGCCGCCGCGCTCTCGCCGGCCAAGGTGTCCCGGGTCAAGATCATCGACCTGGAGGGCAAGTCCGCCCAGGTCATCGTGCCCGACTACCAGCTCTCGCTGGCCATCGGCAAGGAGGGCCAGAACGCGCGGCTCGCGGCCCGGCTCACCGGATGGCGTATCGACATCCACTCCGACGCCGAATAGGGCGCGCACTAGGGCGCCGACAGGGCGCCGACAGGGCTCCGGATAGCGCGCCGGGTAGCCGACCGCTTCGTTCCCCCTCGGAACAAAGGCCTGCAACTCCTCGTTGACCACACAGATAGGCGTACACGTCGCATCGCGATGGCACGGCCGGGTGACCGGCTGGGTAATCGGAGTAGTGATCTGTGGAGTACCATGGAGCGTGACTGGCCTGCCTGAGGAATCGAGTCCGAGCGGCGTCCCCACGCGCACATGCGTGGGCTGCCGGACTCGCGATCCCCAAGATCAATTGCTCCGGGTGGTCGCGGTGTCCGGCGTTGTGACGCCTGACGCACCACGTCGACAGCCGGGTCGAGGTGCTTATCTGCATCCTCGGGTCGAATGTCTCGCGCTGGCCGAGCGCAAGCGGGTATTCGCACGGGCGCTACGCCTGTCGGGACCGGCTGAACTCAGCCGGCTGCGCGCCTATGTCGAGCAGCTCGGGCAACCGGTCGCCTGAGAATGAGCATTGCCAAATCCAGCAGGTCGCTACGACGCGAAAAGAGCGGGTCGAGAAACACGATGAACACGCGATGAGCACGCGATGAGCACGCAGCGATGAGCACGCCCATGAAGTGACACGACGGTCACGCGGATAAGACGCGGGCCGAAGAAGGAGAGAAGTGGCCAAGGTCCGGGTCTATGAACTCGCCAAAGAACTAGGCGTTGAGAGCAAGGTCGTCATGGCCGAGCTGCAAGGTCTCGGTGAGTTTGTCCGCTCGGCGTCCTCGACTGTAGAGGCGCCGGTCGTACGTCGTTTGAAAGACAAGCTTGAAGCCGGTGGAGTCATCTCCGCCGCCCCCGCGCCCAGCCGGGGCGCACAATCGCAGGGCGCCGGCAACGGCGCGGAGAACAAGACGGCCGCCGGTTCCGGCGCGCCGAAGCCGGGCCCGCGCGCCGCGGCGCCCAAGCCGGGTCTTCCCGCGCCGGTGATCCCCGCCGCTGTGGCCCGCCCAGGTACGGCCACCCCGGCCGCTGTCGCCCCGGGTGCCCCCAAGCCCGGTCCGGCCAGTCCGCTGTCGGCCGGTCCCACCACCATCAGCCCCACTCCGTCCGGCCCCGTGCCGCCGAAGCCAGCCAACCCCGCCTTCGAGGCGCCCCGGTCGGTCGGCAACGCGTCGGCCGCCCCGGCTCCGGAGGTCTCGGCCTCCCCCGCCCCGGCCGCTCCCAGCCGTCCGGGCCCCGGCCCGCGCCCCGGCCCGGCCACCCCCCGCAACGAGCGCCCCGGCGAGCGTGCGGGCGACCGTCCCGGCGGCGGTGACACCCGTCCGGGTGGACCCCGCCCCGAGCGCACGGGAGAGCGCCCCGGCGGCGACCGCCCCGAGCGCTCCGGCGCCCCGCGCCCGGCCGGCCAGCAGCGCCCGGCCGGACCGCGTCCCGGCAACAACCCCTTCACCTCCGGCTCCACCGGCATGCCCCGCCCCGGCGGCGAGCGCACCGAGCGGCCTGAGCGCGCGGACCGTCCGGACCGCTCCGACCGCCCGCACCAGGGCGAGGGACGTCCGGACAACCGTCCCCCGCGCAGCGACAGCGGCGAGCGCACGGGAGACCGCTCCGGTCCCCCGCGTCCCGGCCTGCCCCCGCGTCCGGCCGCCCCGCGCGGCGAACGCCCGGGTGAGCGCTCCGGCGGCGGCCCCGGCGGACCCCGGCCCAACCCCGGCATGATGCCCTCCCGTCCCGGTCCCGGCGACCGCGGCGGACGTCCCGGCGAGCGCTCCGGCGGCCCCGGTGGTCCCGGGGGCGACCGCGGCGGACGTCCGGCGGGTCCCGGAGGTCCCGGCGGCGCAGGCCGTTCCGGCGCCCCCGGCGGTCCTCGTCCGGCCGGC
>Ga0302314_10010605_pt1 | contig 16109 bp, 10 predicted proteins | sample III_Palsa_N2_3_FD_200533 | JGI IMG/M metagenome (GOLD analysis project Ga0302314, IMG submission 200533) | Peat permafrost microbial communities from Stordalen Mire near Abisko, Sweden - III_Palsa_N2_3 | ecosystem: Environmental > Terrestrial > Soil > Palsa > Peat permafrost | place: Sweden... | reverse complement strand
GGCCGTGTGCCCGGGAGCCATTGGACTCGATCTGAGAGAAGCGACGCGCCGGCTGCGGCGTATCAGCGAGCCTCGAACCGTACGCGCTCAATGGCCCCCAGGCACAAGGCCTGGGGGCCGATGATTATTGCAGCGAACCCTATTCCGCGTGGTGCAGCGTCATCTCGCCGATGCCGGCGGCGACGTTCAGGCCGGTCATGCCTTGGACGCTGACGGGTTGCAGGGCGATGCTGCGGTTGGAGCCGCCGATCAGGGCGTTGGCGCCGACGCCAAGGCCGACCGCGGCGCTGGCGGTCACGCCGCCGTAATGGCCGGAGAGGGCGCCCGGCTCGGGATGGTCATTGGGGGCGACCACTTCCCACAGGATCACGCCGGACTTCTGATAGCCGATATCGACGCCGAACTTGGAAATGGTGCCTTCGTAGTGTTCTTCGTGGTTGGCGCCGGCATAGACGCAACGGATGTCGTGCGACGAGCCAAAGATGAAGCCCCAGCCGCTCTTCTCGTGGCAGGACAGGGTGCCGATCTTCACGCCGGCGGCGTGGTCGTCCTGGGCGTTGGCCTGAACGGCCGGCGCCGCGGCGCCAATCACGAGGGCGGCGCACATCAAAAGCGTTTTCATAGTCTCAAACTCCTTGGCCGCGTTCGCGCGGCATGGGCTCACAACGCAGAGCTTGGCGGATGGTTCGTCGGATAGCCGACATTCGCGCCAGCGAAATGGAGCAACCCCTTGTCGCAACGTCACGGCTTCCCAGCCGCGGGGCGCGGTCATAAGGTTATCCTTGATAAGTTCGGCCGCTCGACCGGCTGGAGGAAACCAGGGAGAGGCCGATGGCGCGCGCGCCGAACGACCAGACGATCGATCAGGCCCTCGAGGCGGCTCACCTTCCGGCCCTGGTGGCCGCCATGGCCACGATCACCGGCGACGCCAGCTGGCTGAAGCCGGAATGGCGGCCGGCATACAATCCACTGGAGCGCGGCGAGATCGGCGTGACCGCCGAGGAGCAGGCCAAGATCAAGGCGGCCGCGCACAAGGTGATCGCCGACCTCACCGCCGGCAAATTCAAGCCCGCCGGCGCGCCATCGCCCGCATTGGTCCGTCAACTGATGAATTTCGTCGCCGGGACTGAAATTCCGGACGGCTACGACGCCTTCCTCGGTGACGAGCTGGCGATTCAGGGCGTCTCCACCAAGGACCCCAACTGGTCGACGGCCGAAAAGGCCAAGGCCAAATCCATGAAGGTGCTGGTGATCGGCGCCGGCATGTCCGGCCTGCTCACGGGCATCCGCCTGAGCCAGGCTGGCGTGCCGTTCGAGATCATCGAGGAGAAGGGCGACGTCGGCGGCACCTGGCTGAAGAACACCTACCCCGGCTGCCGGGTCGATTCCTCCAACCACATGTATTCCTACTCGTTCGAGCCCAATCATCAGTGGCCGAACCATTTCTCGCCCCAGCCGGTCCTGCTGGACTATTTCCGTGGCGTCGCCGACCGCTACGCCTTACGCAAACACATCCGGTTCGAGACCAGTGTGATCGAGGCGGTGTTCGACGAGGCCCGCTCGCTCTGGCGCGTGCACCTGCGCGAAAAGTCCGGCGCCGACCGCTGGGTCGAGGTCACCGCCATCATCACCGCCGTCGGCCAGCTCAATCGCCCGCGTCTGCCGGACATCAAGGGCCTCCAGAGCTTCAAAGGCGCCGCCTTCCACTCTGCTGAATGGCGCCATGATGTCGACCTGGCCGGCAAGAAGGTCGCCGTGATCGGCACCGGCGCCAGCGCCTTCCAGTTCGTGCCGGAGATTGCGGGCAAGGTCGCGCATCTGACTGTGTTCCAGCGCACCCCGCCCTGGGCCTTCCCGACGCCGCACTATCACGAGCAGGTGCCGGAAGGGATGAAGTGGCTGCTGGAGACGGTGCCAACCTACGACAAATGGTATCGCTTCTTCCTGTTCTGGATGGCCACTGACGGCTTCCTGGCGGGCGTGCGGGCCGACCCCGACTGGACCGGCCCGACCACGGCGGTGTCGGAAGCCAACATGCAGTTTCGCCAGATGATCTCCATGGCCATCGCCGCTCAGATCGGCGAAGGCGCCGGCGATCTGCTCGACAAGGTGATCCCGCAGTATCCGCTCGGCGGCAAACGCGCCCTGCTCGACAACGGCGTCTGGCTGCGGGCGCTGCAGCGCGACAATGTCGACCTGATCACCGACCCGATCGTGGAAATCACCGAGACTGGCGTGGTCACCAAGGACGGCGTCCATCACCAGGTCGACGTGATCATCTATGGCACCGGCTTCTACGCCAGTCGCTTCCTCTATCCGATGAGCTTCGTCGGCAAGGGCGGCGTGACGCTGGAGCAGAAGTGGGACGGCGACCCCCGCGCCTATCTCGGCATGACCACGCCGGGTTTCCCCAACCTGTTCATGATCTACGGGCCGAACACCAACATCGTCGTCAACGGCTCCATCATCTTCTTCTCCGAATGCAGCGTCCGCTACATCACCGGTTGCCTGAAGCTCTTGGCGGACAGGGATGCGGCGACCATCGAATGCCGCCAGGATGTCCACGACGCCTTCAATATCCGCGTCGACGACGGCAACAAGCTGATGGCCTGGGGCTCGCCCGTGGTGTCCAGCTGGTACAAGAACGAGAAGGGCCGCGTCACCCAGAACTGGCCCTTCGCCCTGGTCGACTACTGGAACGCCACCGTCGAACCGAACCCGGACGATTTCGTGATCGAGCGGAAGAAGGTGGAGGCGGTCTGAAACAGAAGGACATTGCCTCGATCAGCCTCAGTCCATCGTAAAGACATCGATCCCGCGCTGGTTGTGAAAGACCTCGTCAACCTAATAAGTTAAGTTGACCTTCAAGCCGACCGTGGTTGCTGGACCGCCTGAGTGGTTCAGGAGGTCGGGTCGATGGCATTTACGCCAGCTGGTGCTTCGAGCTTTCAAATCGACGACGCTGGCCGGGTCTATACCCTGGCGCCCGAGAAACAGCGGCTCCTCGTCGCCCTGACCGCGTCGCAGACGATCTTGGTGGCGGCCCATGCGATCTATCTTGTCCTAGCCCTCCACAGGCTGTGGATTCCATTAGTTCTGGCGGTCGCGGCAAGCCTCATCGGCGGCGGCTATCTGGTCAGCATCATCCTGACCTCAGCCACGGTTCTTTACCGGGACCGCATCGAGCTTCGCACGCTGTATACGCGCCAGATCCTGCGGAAGGCCGATATCGCCAGCCAGTCCTTCGGGGCCACGCCCAAGGGCGGAAAGTTCATCGAACTCACGCCAAGGCAATCAAACCTCAAGCCGATGAAGGTGCCGCGGCGGGAGGGTGATGCGGGCTTCAGCCTCTGGTTCCGCGACATCCCCGTGCGCGAAGCCCAGCTTACGCCGCGTCAGAGAGCACGCGCCGCGCCGGTTGATCCGATCTTCGCCCAGGATGGCGTCGATCCAGCCGTGCGTAGAACCCAGGTTCGAACGGTCGCGAGGGCGCTGTCCATCCTGAGCTTCATAGTCTTCGGTTGGGAGCTGCTCTGGCATCGGCCCTACGTCCTGGCGGTTGGAACCGTTATCCTGCTGCCGCTTGTCGCCCTGGCCGTGGTCTCCTGGTCGAACGGCCTGATCGCCCTCACCATCAGGAAAGGGGATCCGCGACCGCATATGATCGCTCCTTTGTTCGCGGGCCTCGTGCTCATGGGCGTCCCGACCGGAGTGCCAAACGACTACGGCCATGCACCATGGCTGCCGGTCGTGGAAGTCGCCATAGGTCTGGCTCTATTCGGCGGGATCTGGCGTTTGGACCCGCTCAGCCGCAAGAATTGGCTGGGGCTCGCAGGCATTGCTCTGCTCTGCCTGCTCTACGGCAAAGGCGCCTTTGAAGTTCTCAACCGGATCGCGGACACCGCTCCGGCCCAACCCGCCCGAGCCCCCCTGATGAGTACGCCTCAAGCCAGGGGCATTGGCCGCTACCGCAAGGTGACGATCTTTGCGCAGCCCTGGGCCGGTTCCAGAGGCAGCCTAATCTACAGTATGACGCCAGCCGCCTATGCTCGCACCGTACAAGGCCGGTCCGTCTGCGTTGGCGTGCACTCCGGCGCTTTGGGGCTCCGCTGGGCCGACGTCCGTCCCTGTGCGTAAGGTGCAAGAAGGGGCTGCCCCACGCCGTCCGAGAATCCGGTTCAGTGTGAAGGTTTAGCTGTTGCGTGCGCCGCCGGCGCTCCAGGCAAGCCCATCGTCGGCGGAAACACCGCCGTCCCGGCCACAATGTACCAGGTGATGAACAGGCCGCAGATGAAGGCGCCTGGCGCATAGTCGCCGGTGCGGCGGTAGGTGTAGGCGGCGATCACGCCGACCACGGCGAGGATCGGCACGAACTGGAAGGCGACAATGGTGTTCAGCGCCTCGTCCGGCGTGATCAACAGGCCGGTCATCGCCATGTGGACATATTGGGCGCCCAGCATCACCGCAAAGCCCAGCCCCATGGCCAGGGCGCCATAGGTCAGCGCCATGCTCAGGCTCTCGCCCCGCACCGGCAGCGCCATGCAGAAGGATCGCAGCGCCAGCAGGAAGAAGATCGTGAAGGGAAGGAGGTATACTAGGAACAGGCCGAAGTGGCGTGCGTCGAACGCCTTCAGTCCCAGCACCCAGAAGCGGAAATCCACCACATAAACCTGCTGTATGATCGCCAGGGCCAGGTAACCCGCCCCGACGCTGATCGCCGCCACCACCGCCGAACTGATCCAGCGGTGCGGGAAGGCCGGCTTGCCCGCGCGCAGCAGGAAGGACAGCACAAGGCCGATCACCCCGTTCAACAGCGCCCAGACCATCAGCTGGTTGGTGATCTGCTCGGAGAAGGTCGACAGGGCGAACGGCAGGGCCTTGGCGACCACGAAGGGCGCGAACAGCACCACGGGTCCCAGCTTCATGAAGCTGTAGAAGGTCAGGGCCGGGATCGCCGTGGTCAGCACGAAGGCCAGCCACCAGCGTGGCCCGCGCGCCGTCGATGCGGGCAGGGCGGGGGTGTCCAGCAGTCCGAACACGGTGTCGATCAGCAGGCTGAAGGTTCCCAGGATCAGCACGACGCAGCCAATGAACCCGGTCAGAGTGCCAACCTCCTTCCAGATCCAAATCTGATCCGACGACGGCCTCGGCGAGGCCTCGCCATGCAGCGTCATCTGGAACCAGTCGATCGCCGCGCCGACGCCCGCCTTGCTGAAATGCTCCATCGGATGGTCGACCGGAGGATTGACCAGCCGCCGCGCTGTTCCCGCGTCGATGTCGCCATAGAGCCGGCCAGGAACCACCCCGATGGCTGAGCCGAAGATGGCCTTCAGACGCGGCGAAATTCCCACCATTGATCCGCGCGCCTGCTGCCACATCAGCGGTGCGAACTCGTCGTACTGGCCGAAGACAACCTCAAGATTGCGCGGAAAGCTGGGCGACTCCCCGCCCGGCGCGCCGAGGAAGCCGGTGGTCGAGCCTTCCAACACCATGGCCTTGTAACCGCCCGGCTGCGACGCCGCCGCGCCCACGATCGGCGCCCCGCCCATGCTGTGGCCTTCAAGGCCGATGTTGGATTTGTCGACGACGGGCAGGCTCTGCAGATAGCGCAACGCCGCCGGGCCGCCGTGGTTGTATTGGCCGAGAAAACCGCCGGAATAGCCGTGGCCGCTCATATCCATGGCCAGAACCACAAAACCGCGCCGCGACAGCTCGATGGCGAACGGGCTCTGCATCTCGCGGGTGTTGATGAAGCCGTGGCTGACCAGCACCGCCGGGGCGGGATGGGCCGGCGTCGCGCTCTTGGGCGTATAGAGCAGGCCGCTCATGGTCAGGCCGCCTTCGCCGGCGAAGCGCACGTCCTGCACCACCACGCCGTTTGTGGTCTGAACCTTGTGAGCGAGGTAGCTGCCGAACATGATCAGCAGGCAGCCGATCACGAACAACCGCAGCGACTTGGCCATACTGCTTCCCCCCGAAGTATCTGCTTTTATTTGCGGCATTGGCGCCCAAATCGCTTCGCCTGTCCAGCAATCGAGGCGCGGCCGCCAGCCAGACGCTACGTCAACTTGGCGGCGACAAGGCGGCTTCGAACGTTTATCCGCTAGGTCTTACCGCCCCCGACGCCCGGAGTAGTCCCGATGTCGACCAAGTCCGCCCTGGCCGAACCTCTGTCACGTCCCGGCAGCGCGAGCCGGGCGTCGATCCGGCTGCTCGGTCGCCTGCTCGGCGAGGTGATCCGCGAACAACACGGCCAGCGCGCCTATGAGCAGATCGAGGACATTCGCCAACAGTCCGTGGGTGAGCACCGCGACGGGGCGGACGCCTCGGAGCTGCGCAAGCGCCTGGCGCGGCTGAAGCTGCCGGAGATGATCCTGCTGATCCGGGCCTTCTCCATCTTCTCCCAGCTGGCCAACATCGCCGACGACCACCTGGCGCGGCGCGAGCTGCAGCAGACCGAGGCCGACGGTCTGCGCGAACTGGCGGACCGGTTGGGCGACAAGGACGTGCGCGGCTTCCTGGACCAGGCGCTGATCTCACCGGTGATCACCGCCCATCCCACGGAGGTGCGGCGCAAAAGCATCATCGACCGCGAGCTGGCCATCGCCGAGCATCTGCAGGTTTATGAGCGCCGCTCCCTGCGCACCTCGGATCGCGCCGATCTGGAAGCGCGGATGAAGCGGGAGATCCGCACCCTGTGGCAGACCCGCATGCTGCGTCCGGTGCGCATCCAGGTCACCGACGAGATCGACAACGCCGTTTCGGTGTTCGGCCGCACCTTCCTGCCCCAACTCCCGGCGTTCAAACGGGCGGTGAGCCGGGTGCTGGGGATCGACGGGCCGCTGCCCAACTTCATGAAGGTCGGCTCCTGGGTCGGCGGCGACCGCGATGGCAATCCCTTCGTCGGCGCCGAAAGCCTGGAGCATGCGGTGCGCACCCAGGCCGCGACGGTGATCGATCACTATCTGGAAGAAGTGCATGAGCTGGGCGCGGAGCTGTCGCTCTCGCAGGAGCTGGTGAAGACCTCGAACGCCCTGAACGACCTGGCCGAGGGCGCCGGCCACCAGTCCGAACACAAGGCGGACGAGCCCTATCGTCGGGCGCTGACCCGCGTCTACGCCCGGCTTGCCGCCACCCGCCGTGACCTGTTGGGCCGCCTACCCGCCCGCCTGCCGCGCGGCGAGGAGCCGGGCTACGCCCAGGCGGAAGCCTTTGCCGCGGACCTGACGGTGATCGCCGACTCCCTGATCCAGAACGGCGACGCGGACCTGGCCCAGGGGCGACTGCTGGACCTGCGCGAGGCCGTTGGCGGCTTCGGTTTCCACCTGGCGGTGATGGACCTTCGGCAAAACTCCGACGTGCACGAACGCGCCGTGGGCGAGCTCTTGGCCAAGGCCGGCGTCACCGATCGCTATCTGGAGATGGATGAGGCCGGGCGGCGCGCGGTTCTGGTCGACGAACTGACCAGTCCGCGCCTGCTGCGCTCGCCCTATCGCGGCTATTCCGACGAAACCATCCGTGAACTGAGCATCGTCGACGCCGCCGCCCGCCTGCGCCGCCTGTTCGGCGAAGCGGCGGTGGCCAACTATGTGATCTCCAAGGCCGCCAGCGTCTCCGACATGCTGGAGGTCGCCATCCTGCTGAAAGAGGCGGGCCTGTTCACGCCGGGCGAGGCGCCGGAATGCGGCCTGCGCATCGCCCCCCTGTTCGAGACCATCGACGACCTGCGCGCCAGCGCCGAGGTGATGGCCGACTGGTTCGACCTGCCCCTGGCCCGCTCGGTGCTGAAGGCCCAGGGCGATCTGCAGGAAGTGATGATCGGCTATTCCGACTCCAACAAGGATGGCGGCTACGTCACCTCCACCTGGGAAATCCGGGCCGCGATCGGCCGGCTGGTCGCGTTGGGCAGGGCGCGGGGCGTCGGCCTGCGCTTCTTCCACGGCCGGGGCGGCGCCGTGGGCCGGGGCGGCGGCTCGGCCTTTGAAGCCATCAAGGCCCTGCCGGCCGGGGCGGTGCGGTCAGGGGTACGGATTACCGAACAGGGCGAGGTGGTGTTCTCCAAATACGGCTATCCTGATGTCGGCCGGGCCAACCTGGAGACCCTGGCCGCCGCGACCCTGCTGGCCGACTTCGACTCAGGCCCGGACGCGGCGGACGGGCCGGGGGCGGAGCTGCTGGCGGCGCTCAGCGCCGGCGCCTACGCCGCCTACCGCGACCTCGTCTATGGCACGCCGGGGTTCGAGACCTATTTCCGCCAATCGACGCCCTTGCCGGAAATCTCCGAGCTGAAGATCGGCAGCCGCCCGCCCTCGCGCACCGCCTCGACTCGGATCGAGGACCTGCGCGCCATTCCCTGGGTGTTCTCCTGGTCGCAGGCGCGGCTGATGCTGCCGGGCTGGTACGGCTTCGGGTCGGCCATTACCGACCTGACCGAACAGGGCCGGCTGGGAGAGCTGCAAAGCCTCTATCGCGGCTCGGCCTTCTTCCGCACCACCCTGTCGAACATGGAGATGGTGCTGGCCAAGTCGAACCTGCGGATCGCCCGCGAATACGCCGATCTGGTCGAGGATCGCGCCCTGGCCGACGCGGTGTTCCAGCGCATCGCCGGCGAGTGGACCGCCACGCGGGATGCGGTGCTGAGCATCAGCGGCCAGCCGCACCTGTTGGCCAACGATCCCCGGCTGGAGGAATCCATCCGACTGCGCCTGCCCTATATCGATGGCCTCAACCTGCTCCAGGTCGACCTGATCCGCCGCCGCCGCGGCGGCGCCGAGGACCAGGACATCGCCAGTGGCGTTCACATGTCGATCAATGGCGTCTCGGCTGGACTGCGCAACAGCGGGTAGGGGCCGGGCCAATCCCCCTACGTCATCCTGAGCCGCGCCTCTTGAGGCGCGTGTCGAAGGACGCACTGCGCCGTCGCTGCGTCCTTCGGCACGCCGCTTCGCGTCGGCTCAGGATGACGTAGAGGGACGGAGTCAGCCTGCCTTGACGATCTCGATCAACCCGGCGCGCATGGCGTCGTTCAGCAGTTGGTTGAAATGGAACAAGTTTCTGGCATTGGCGCGCATTACGTCCGGGCGTGTGAGCACCTCGCTGGGCACCAGCAGGCCACGTTCCATCCGCACGCAATAGCCGCCATCCACTAGCCGCTTCACATGCCGCCGCGCGGTTTCGTAGGTGAGGCCCAACACCTTGGCCACCACATAGATGGTGACGGGTTCCCGGTCCGAGTCCGGCACCGGCGACCGCAGGGGCGTCTCGCCCTTGGCCTGGGTCAGCTCATGATCGAGGTGGCGCACGTTCTCCCGCATGATCGCCAGGAAGACCAGCGCGGTAACCAGCTCGCCCTTGAAGAAGTCGGCGCTGTCCACCGCCGTGTTGAGGAAGAATTCGGTACAAATCCGCCCAACCGCGCGGGCGTGTTCGCCAGACACGAAAGGGAGGTCATCGTTGTTGTCCAGAGCCATTTCAGGTCACGGCTCGCCAGTTGCGCGCCGGGCCGATCACCGACGTGTTAAACGCACTTCTCAAAATCAACGCCCCTCCCGTGGCTCTCGGCGCCCCCACGCCGTCTCGCAAATCTACTGGCCGCATAGCTGCCGGCGTCCGCCGCGCCTGATACGTGTGGATGTCGACGGTGGTTCACAACTCTCGATATTTATTGCCCCGCCCCGAAGCCCAAACGTCCCGTCCAATACATTGATGTCAGACGCGAAATACAAAGGGTTATTCGTGCAAACCTTCAAATGCGCGCAAAGGTCGCGCCCTTTTGAGGCTGGCCGGCCGGCTTGAAACGTCGAGTTTTTTGCCGTCCTGACACATATCGCGAGCCAACTGGCGGTGGGCGAAAAATCATCCTAGATTGCGGATATGTCGGAGCGGGGCGGAATGGACAGGACCATACGAGCGGAACGTGCGGAGGCGGGGGACAAACCCTACGTCGCGCCGCGTTCGCGCGTGGGCTTGCACGACTGGTCGCCCGAACTTCAGAAGGCGAAGGTCTACGAGCAGATCCTGCTGGATATCATTCTCGGTGAACTCGCGCCTGGCGCGCGGCTTGACGAGCAGGAGCTGGTGAAACGCTATCAGGCGGGCCTGGCCGGCGTGCGCGACGCGCTGGGGCGGCTGGCGTTGGAGGGTCTGGTCATCCGCCGCGCCCGATCCGGCACCACGGTCTCGCCGCTGGATATCATCGAGGTGCGGCAAGCCTTCGAAGCCTGCGGTCTGATCGAGCCCCATTGCGCGGCCCTTGCCGCGATCAACGCCGACGACGAGGAGATCGGCCTGATCACCCGCGCCTTCGAGGGCGGCGAGGAGGCCGTGCGTCGCCGCGATCACCGCGCGTTGGTGGCGATGGATCAGCACTTCCACTCAAGCGTGGCGATCGCCAGCGGCAACACCACCCTGGCCCGCATTCTCATCCCGTTGCAGCACAAGGCCACCCGGTTCTGGGCCTATGCCATGCATGACGATGGGCCTGAGGCGCAGATCGAAGAACTGCAACGCCACCGCGCCGTCGCCGCCAGGATCGCCAGGCGCGACGCCGAGGGCGCGCGCGCGGCGATGATGGCCGCGCTGGGGGTCTCCGCCGACTCGGTGAACCGCGTCGCGGCCAACCCCGCCGCCACGAACCATTCCAATCCGCTGTGGGCCACGCGCCCGCGAGCGCGAAGGACCTGATGGCCTCCGCCCTGATCCCACGGGATCAAGGGGCGGATCGGACTGAACGTTTTCCTGAAATGTCGCTGAACCTTTTCAGGGCCTTGCCGGCCCCGGATCGCGCACGCGCGCCTGCTGGCCGGAGAGCCCCTTGACCCGTCACCGTATGCTTTTTTGCGGCCTGAGCGCCGCCGCCCTGCTTGCCGCCCCGGCCATCGCCCGCGCGGCCGACCCCACCACGGTCGGCGAGGTGGTGATCACCGCCGACAAGGCGGGTCTTCTGGAGCGCAGACCCAGCACAACCGTGCTCGGCCTGACCAAGCCGCTGATCGAGACGCCGCGCGCGGCCAGCCTGATCAACGACACCACCATCCAGCGCTATGGCATCGAGACCATCAACGACCTGGTCGCCATCTCGCCCTCCAGCTACACGGCCAGCTTCTATGGCGTGCCCGGCTCCCTCGATGTGCGCGGCACCCTGGCCGACAACTACTTCCTCGGCTTTCGGCTGATCGAGAACCGAGGCACCTATTCGACGCCCATCGGCGACGCCTCGCAGATCGACGTGGTGCGCGGGCCGCCGTCACCCATCTATGGCCCGGGCAAGGTCGGCGGCTTCCTCAACTTCGTGCCTAAGTCGATCAAGAGCGAAAGCCTGACCCATCCCGTGGGCGAGATCGATGTCACCGGTGGCAGCTATGGCAAGAAGAACATCACCGGCCAGGCTGGCGCGCCGATGAATATCGGAACCGCCGAGGGCGGGATCTATGCCTATGGCGAGGTGGACGATTCCGACAGCTTCTACGAAGGCATCCACCCCAAGCATCAACTGGGCGAGATCTCGGTCGACTACAGCCTGCCCGGCGGCTGGGAGACCAGTTTCGACGGCCTGGTCTACCATTCCACCGGCGACGTCCAGACCCCCGGCTGGAACCGGATCACGCCGCAGCTGATCTCCAGCCAGACCTATGTCACCGGCCAGAACACCAGCCTCTCGCCTTCGCCGGGCGTGGGCTATCTGACGCCCAACCAGGCGACCATGTTCGGCGGACCCTATCCGAACAACTTCACCGCCGTCGGCGGAGGGCTCTACGCCGGCTATTTCGGCGGGACCCCGTCAGGACCGCCCCTGCCCGATTTCCAGCTCAACAGCGCGGGCGCCGGATCGACCGTCAAGCTCAGCCCGCGCGATGTCTTTATCTCCCCGGTGGACTTCTCCAAGACCTTCATGCCGGCCCTGGTGGGCGGGATCACCAAGGACCTGCCGAACGACGCCTCGCTGAAGCTGCAGCTCTTCTACAATGGCTTGGATAACCAGCGTTTCGTCTCTTACGGCTATCCGGCCTGGTTCCGCTCCAACACGATCGAGGCGCGGCTCACCTATGACTTCAAGCTCAGCGCCTGGAACGGTCTGGTCACCGCCGACACCATCGCGGGGCTGTCCTGGCGCTACTATCAGGGCCGCGACATGCAGAGCTACGATTCCGGCGTGATCGCGGTCGACCGGCGCGACCTGTCCAAGGGCGCCACGCCCACCGACACCCTGTGCGACCCCTTCACCGTCGGCGTTACCGGCGATCAGGTTCCAGCCAACTGCCTGGGTTGGGAGGCCGACGTCCATTCGCGCGAGCGCGACGCCGGGGTCTTCTTCACCACCGACATCACCATCGCCAGCCGCCTCGATCTGGTCCTGGGCGCGCGGTACGACGACTACGCCGTCCACAGTTCCGACACCGGCATTCTGGCCGACTTCGACTATCCGGCCGGCTATGCCGCCGGTACGCCCGTCTCGGGATCGAAGGACGATACGACTTACAGCGCCAGCGCCACCTACAAACTGGGCTGGGGGTTGATGCCCTATGTCACCTACGCCCGGTCCGGCGCCTTGGAGGTGCAGCAGGCCGGCGACCTGACGCCCGGCCAGCTGCTGTCGGGCGGCTATCTGTCCAGCTCAGACCTCACCGAGGGAGGGATCAAGTTCCAGCTGCTGAACCACACCATCGTCGGCGCGCTGGACGATTATCTGCAGGACCGCACCGCCCTGGCCGGCCTCAACAACGTCACCCAGCGCTCGCGGTCCAATGGCGTGGAGTTGGAAGTGCGCTGGCTGGCGACGAAGAACCTGTCCTTCACCTTCAGCGGCGACGTCCAGCATACCGAGGTGCTCGGCCCCGACACCGGGACCTATTATGTGCCGGCCTATGCGGTGTGCGCCAACAACCTGACCTGCGAGTTGAACAGCTGGGGCGGGGCCTATCTGGTCTATAACTTCTCCACCTCGCCGCTGGGCCATCCCGGCGACTACAAGCTGACCACCGTCCCTGACAGCGTCGCCAGCCTCTACGCCAACTACATCACCGACAAATACGACTGGGGCCAGGCGGGCGTCACGGTGGGGGCGACCCACGTCTCCCAGACGTCGGGCACCATCGTCGGCGCGGTGGTCTACCCCGCCTACTGGCTGGCCAACGCCTCGGCCTTCTACAAATGGGGGCCGTACGAGGCTGACCTCAACATCGATAATCTGTTCGACAAACTCTACTTCACCCCCAACTCCGACCCGACCTACGTCAATGTCGCTGTCATCCCTAGCGTTGGCAGGGAGTGGCGTCTGACCCTGAAGCGGCGGTTCTAGGGGGCCGGCAATTTCGGACCCCTTCCCCCCTCAAGGGGGAAGGGAGATGCCCGAGCTTGGCGCCTCGTCACTTCCCACCAACCCCCGCGCCTGCGATACCTCCCCGAAACACCGAACGGGAGGCCACGCCATGGCGAAAACATCCTTCGACTGCGTCCTTGAGGATCTGGGTGGGTCCTTCGCCGGGCCCTGGCGCGGGCCGCGGCAGATGCTGGCCGAGCAGGAGTACGACGGCCACGCCTCGATCCACGATCCGGCCACCGCCCAGAAGCTGGGCTTCAAGACCGCGACCATCGAAGGCCCGACCCACTTCAGCCAGTTCGCCCCGCTGGGCGAAGCGATCTGGGGCGACCGGTGGTTCTCGGAAGGCTGCCTCTCCGCCCACTATCGCAACGCCGTGTTCGAGGGCGAGGAGGTGCGCGCCTTCATGGATAAACCCGAGGATGGCGCGGTTCAGGTGGCGATCCGGATGGAGAAGCGCGACGGGACCGAGGTTTTGCGCGGCACGGCCCAGGTCGGGCCGGATGGCCCGCCCGCGGCGCTGGAGGCGCGGATCTCGGGGCTCGAGCCGCTGAAGGACCCTGTCATCCTGCATGACGTGGCTGTCGGCCTGAAGACCGGCCGCCAGCAGGTGCGGATGGACGCCGATCAGAACATGGGCGCCCTCTATCCCTTCTCTCTGACCCAGAAGCTGGCCAAGATCACCGAGCTGTCGCCGCGCTACGCTGGCGCGGCGCCGTTCGGCCGCGCCATCATCCCGATGGAGATGATCAGCGTGCTGGCGCAATACACCGCCCGCCAGGACCGCATGCCGCTCCGCGGGCCAGCCGTCGGCCTGTTCGCCGACCAGGAAATCCGTCTCTTCAAGGGACCGCTCTACGTCGGCGAGGCCTACGAAATTGATCGCGAGATCGTCTTCCTCAGCGGAAGCCGGCGCACCGAGAGCCTGTGGGTCAAGACCCGCATCTATGCGCCCGGCGGCAATGAGGTGCTGGCGACCATGCTGCTCAACAGCGCGACGATGAAGGAGTCCTACGCACCGTACGCGGAGGAATACGCGGCGCTATACGGCTAGGGTGGCCCTAACGTCGGCCGCGCGAAAACGCCACAACCTTGCGGCCCACGCCCACGTCGACGCGCGGACACAGGGCGTTCAGGGGACAGCGCCCGCAGGCCGGCGGGCTGTCGGTGCAGATACTCTGGCCCAGGCCCTTGATCAGCCAGTGCAGCTCGTAGAAGGCCTCGGCGCCCCAGGCCGACGGCGCCATGACCATCAGCGCCTCGTGAGACTGAGCCGGCTCGGCGGAACGGCCCACCAGGCCCAGACGGCGCGTCACCCGATGCACATGGGTATCGACCACCATGGCCCGCTTGTTCAGGGTGCTGAAGTTCAGCACCGCAGCGGCGATCTGCCGTCCGACGCCGGGCAGCTCTTCCAGCCAGGCCATCGCCTGATCCACTGGCAGGTCGGCCAGGAAGTCCAGGCTGACGTCGCCGGTGCGATGCTCGATCAGCCTAAACAGGATCGGCAGCTGCCGCGCTTTCTGGTCGGCGAAGGTGGTGTCGGAAATGATCGCCTCGACCGCCTTAGGCTCGGCCTCGGCCAGTTCGCGCCAATCCCGATAAGCCGTCTTGAGTCTGCCGAAGGCCGCCCACGACACCGCGTCATAGGTCCGCGTACTGATCAGCGCCTTGACCAGTTGCGAGGCCGGATCCAGCCGCCGCTCCGCCGCCTGGGGGCCGAAAGTCGAGAGCAGTTTGTCGCGAAGCTGCGGCAGGATCGGCGAGGGCTCGAAGTCGAACATGGCTTGCATGGCGAATCTCGTTTTGTTCTCATTGGCAATCTAGAACAAAAACGGAACTCGTCAAGTGGACGCCTCAGAACAGCGCCGTCACCATCAGCCGCGCGGAAATCGGCTCCAGGGGATGAACCTGTAGGCCATCCACCGGCGCGGATGTCGGCGTCAGCCGGCTCGTGTAATCATACTCGGCCGCATAAGCCTTTTCATTCAGCAGGTTATAGACGCTCACCTGCGCCTTCAGCTTGGCGCTGACCTTGTAGCCGACATCGAGATTGACCTCGCTATAACCGGCGCCGCGCGGGGATTCCTGTCCATCGACCACCGGGTATGGCCCCAGATCGCGCCACTGCAGGCCGCCGAACCAGGGACCCAGATTGTCCAGCAACACCCCGAACGAGCCGATGAAGGTCGGCGCATTGGCGATGTAGGGGCCGTCCAGTCCGAACTCGGCCAACTCGGCCGGGGAGGCTGTGTAGCGGGCCTTGGAGAAGGCCAGGTCGGTGTTCAGCTCGATCCAGTCGAAGGGATGATACTGGCCGGACAGCTCGATCCCCTGCCGCCGGCTGGGCGCGCTGGGCGTGTCCTCGCCCTCGTCCTGGTCGTAGGTCAGCTCCGATTGGAAGTCCTCCTGGAACACCGCCACCTGCATCTGCACCTTCGGCACGATGTTGGAGCGCAGGCCCACTTCCTCGCCGGTGGCCTCTGCCAGGAACGGCGTCTTGCCAGCCGTGCCCGGAAAACCTTCCAGCGGCGCGGTGCCGAACACGCCGCGCACATCGTCGGAATGGAAACCGCGCCCGGCGCTGACATAGAGCTCCGTCTTCAGCCAGGGGCCCAGGATCAGGCTGGCTTTCGGCTGCGGCAGGGTCTGCGAGCCGGAGCCTTTGAACCCGGTGGTCAGGCTATGGTCCGTGGCCTGATAATCCTCCTCGCGGAACCCCAGCACCGTGCGCAGCCAGCTGGTCCAATAGGTGGTGTTCTGCACATAGGCGCCCAGGTCGTTCAGGCGA
>Ga0302314_10010604_pt1 | contig 16111 bp, 14 predicted proteins | sample III_Palsa_N2_3_FD_200533 | JGI IMG/M metagenome (GOLD analysis project Ga0302314, IMG submission 200533) | Peat permafrost microbial communities from Stordalen Mire near Abisko, Sweden - III_Palsa_N2_3 | ecosystem: Environmental > Terrestrial > Soil > Palsa > Peat permafrost | place: Sweden... | reverse complement strand
GGTGAGCATGAGCGAAGCCTGATCGTTGCGCTTGCTTTGCAGCTCGGTCAGCTTCGACTCGGTCTGCTGCAGCTCGCTCTGCAGCTCGAGCACCTTGGCGCGCAGCCGATCGTCCGCCTGGCGCTTGAGCGCTTCCACCCGCTCGAACGGTCGCGAGAAGGTCGCGCGTCCGCGAATGCTGATGAGCGCGCTCGACCCGCCCAGGTTGTCGAGCGCATTGGCGACTAAGTCGCCGTTGCTGGCGAATGCCTGGCTGATGCGCTGGCCCATGAGCTCACGCGTCTGCACCCACATGTAATCCATCAGCATGTCGGTGTCGGCGATGATGACGATATTGGCGGACCCCGAGGACTTCGCCAGGTGCGCGATCGGCGGTCCCGCAGCGGGTTTCTGATCCGCAGGCGCGCCTTGCGGATAGGCCGACGACACCGGGCCCGTGATGCGCGCGGCCATGGCGTAACGGATCCCGGTGGGTTTGAAGCCGTCGCGCAGGCTCGCGGGATCGGTCATCGGTCCGAAGCGCGCGGCCGGGAGCGGAGCGGCGCCTGTCGAGCTCATGAGCAGGGGCTCGAAATTCGTGGTCGCGCCCTTGCGCGGCGCGAGGAATCCGGCCGTCGCCACGTTGATCGAGTCGAGCGAGGCGGTATCGACGTCCTTGTCGTTCATGTCGTCTTTGCGCAGTCCGAGGATGCCGATGTGACGAGTCGGCGGTCCTTGCGCGCTCGAGCGCACCTCGAGCCCCAGATTGAGATCGGCGACGACTTTGGCGGGATCGTAGGCGACGCCCCAGGCCGTGAGCAGGGGCTCGAGGTCGGAGGAGTGGCTCGCCCCGGCGCCGGCAAAGGGATTCTGCGGATCCTGGCCGCTCGTGTCCGCGCCGCTGTCGGGATCGACGAACAGTAGGACCTTTCCGCCGCGCATGACGAACTGATCGATGGCGTAGAGCGTCTTCGGCGGGAAATTCTTCGGGTGCACGATCATCAATACGGCGACGTCCTTGTCGATGTGATCGAGATCGGTGGTGAGCGAGCGAATGGTGAAGAGCTGCTCGAGCTGTCCGAGGATCGGCCAGGTCTCGCCCATCTGCCCGGTCATGGGATTGTACTGCCCCTGCATCGGCAAGGTGCTCACGAGCCCGATGACCGGCTTTTGCGGGCTGGCAAGCTCTTGAATGAGCTTGGCGACGTCGTACTCCAGAAATTCCTCGCGGTCGGGCGTGAATCCCGGGATGACCGAACGGCCGTCCGTCGAGTTCGTCCCGGCGAGGCCGAAGTAGAGCGATCCGCCCGTGCCATCGCCCACCGGCAGCGGCTGCAGCCCCGCCTCGGAGGCGCGGTCCTCGTCCTCCGAGAACGGCTGCGGATCGATCACCTGCAGGCGTATCTTGCCGCCCGCGCGTGCCGTCACTTCCTCGAGAAACTCACGCACCCGCGTGGCGTAGGGCATGATCAGCGGCGACTGCTTGGCCGCCGCATCGCGCGAGAAATAAAAATACAGATTGACCGGCTCCTTGAGCTCGCCGAGCACCTGCTTGGTGCCGGGGCTCAAGGTGTAGAGACGGTTTTGCGTGAGATCGAGCCGCATGCCGCGCAGGGCGAGATTTGCGAGCATGACCACGCCGAGGAACAGCACCGCGAGCGCCACCAGGCCGCCGATGCCGAAGCCGGTTCTTTGCCAACGTTTCGTGTTCACCCTATTCCGCCTTCTTCATGTCGAGCACCAGCGCGGTCGCCGTCAACCAAAAGACGATGAGCGCCACGAAATACACCAGGTCGCGCAAATCGATCACTCCTTTGGAGATCGCCTCGAAATGCGTGTAGAAGCTCAAGGACGCGATCGCATCGACGAGCGTTTGCGGCAGTACGCCGCGCACGAGGTCGAGCACCAGCGGAAATCCGGCGAGCAGGAACACGAACCCGACGAGCGCCGCGGTGATGAAGGCGATCACCTGATTGCGCGTGGCGGCGGATAGGCACGTGCCGATCGCGAGGAAGCCGCCCGCCATCAGGAAGCTCCCGACATAGCCCGCCACGATGGCGCCGTTGTCGGGGCTGCCGAGGTAATTCACCGTGATCCAGATGGGGAAGGTGAGCGCCAATGCCACGCCCGCGAAACACCACGCCGCGAGGAACTTGCCCACCACGGCTTGCCAGAGCGTGATCGGCAAGGTCATCAGCAGCTCGATGCTGCCGCTGTTGCGCTCCTCCGCCCACAGCCGCATCGAGATCGCCGGAATGAGCACCAGGTAGAGCCACGGATGCCAGCGGAAGAACGGCTGCAAGTCGGCCTGTCCGCGCTCGAACAAGCCGCCGACCTGAAACGTGAACACGGCGGAGAGCACGAGAAAGATGACGATGAACACATACGCGAGCGGCGTCGCAAAGTAACTTCTCAGCTCGCGCCGGAAGACTATCCAGGTTTTGCTCAAGGCTGCGCTCCCCCTTCGGCTGCGGCGCTGCCCGGCGTCGGCGCCAGCGCATCGTGGAGAGCGGCGCTCGGGCGGGTGAGGCGGCGAAAGACCTCATCGAGCCGTCCCGATTCGAGATGCAGCTCGGGCACATCCCAATCATGCTGGGTGATGAGCCTGCTCACCGCCGGCAGTGCGTTCTTGCCTTCGCGCGGGACCGCGGTGAGGCGCAGCTCGCGCTCATCGGCCTCGAGATCCGCGACGTCGGGCAGAGCGGCGATCTCGCGCCGTGCCGCCGAGAATTGCTCGAGACGGTCGAATCGCAGGCTCACGGCGTGGTGATAGCGTGAGCGCGCTTCGAGCGCGGCCGGCGTCTCGTCGGCGACGATGCGCCCGTCCGCGATGATGATGGCGCGCGTGCACACCTCGTGCACCTCTTCCAGGATATGCGTGGACACGATCACCAGCTTGTCCGTGCTGAGCTCGTTGATGAGGCGCCGGACCTCGTGCTTCTGATTAGGGTCGAGACCGTCGGTGGGCTCGTCGAGGATCAGCACTTGCGGGTCGTGGATCAAGGCTTGAGCGAGGCCGACGCGGCGCCGGAATCCCTTGGAGAGCGTGTCGATCACCTGGTCGATGACAGGCGTGAGCGCCAGGCGATCGACCACCACCGCGCGCCGCTCGCGTCGCCGCTCGCCCTTCAGACCGCGTACGTCGGCGATGAAATCCAGGAACTCCGCCACCGTCATCTCGCCATAGCTCGGCGCGCCTTCGGGCAAGTAGCCGATGCAGGATTTCGCGGCGACCGGTGCCCGCTCGATATCGTGGCCGCACACGCTGATCTCCCCGGCCGTGGGTGAGATGAAGCCCGCGATCATGCGCATGGTGGTGGATTTACCGGCGCCGTTCGCGCCGAGGAAGCCGAGCACCTCGCCGGGCGCGACCGAGAAGGTCAAGTCGTCGACGGCGAGAATGTCGCCATAGCGCTTGGATAGGTTTTTTATCGTGATCATGGCCGCCTTTGAGCGCGTTTTGACGAAGCGGTTCCCTAAAAAGTGCGAATCGCGCTTCGAGGCAGCCGCGCTAGCTGCCGCCGGCCTTCTTTTCGATGGCCGTTTTATTGTCCTTCAATATCCGCCTTACCTCGGGCAACGGCGGCCGATCCGCCATGCGGGCGATCAGCTCGGCCAGCTCGTACCATTTCCTGCCCCACTGTACCAGACGCGCCGCATCGGCAATGACTTGCTCGCGCACGGCCTCGGAATTCTGAGCGGGAGCGATTTTAGCAGGTTGTTTGGGAGCGGGTCGCCCCGGTACCGCCTCGACGGCGCGCCGTTCCGTACGCGCGATGTGTGCCGTGCTCACAGGCGGCGGTGCCCGCCGCTTCGCTGCGGCGAGCTGCGGCATTTCCCGAGTGGTGGTGGGGCTGTCCGGCGCGCCTCGTGCGGCTGTCGGCTTCTGCGCCGGCCGCTTCGCCGCGGCGAACTTCGGCATCTCGCGAGTGACACTCGTGCTGCCGGTGGAGGCGGGCCGCTGCTCCGCGCTTTTTACACCGGCCCGTTTGGCAACCGCTTGCGCGTCGGCTTGGGCCTTGGCTTCGGCGTGCGCCTTGGCCTCGGCGTGCGCCTTGGCATCGGTGCTGCGGTCGAGCTCGCGCTCGTTGGCCGCATCGGCGAGCGGGATGAAGCGCTCGATGTGCTCGGAGCCGATGAGGTTTGCGAGGAAGGTCATGAGCTCGAGGGAGTCGCAGAACTTCGTGTCGCCCTGCGCGATGCGCTCCAGGACCTGCGCCTTCAAGGCCGCGGCCTTTTGCGAGGCCAGATCGATGATCCAGCGGCTCGGCCGTTGATGCTCCGGCCAGGGCTGCACCTTCCAGTAGCTGTCACTATCGAGCCCGGCGTACTTGACGTGCAGCTCGAGGCTTTTCAGCCACTTCTCCAGGAGTTCCAGCAGGCGTTCATCGGCGGGTGTCGGCATGGGGCCCTCTCGCTCGCCGCCACCCTAAACGAACCGCCCGCAGATGGCTACCGTCTCCTCCCGCGCGGCGCGGGCGACCGCGCAGCCGTGCGGGCGGGCCGGCGGCGGGTCGCGTAAACTTCCCGCATGTGCGGTATCGCTGGAATCATCGGCTCACGGGCGAGCGTCGACACGGTAAATGCCATGACGAACTTGCTCCGCCACCGCGGACCGGACGGCGAGGGGTCATGGAGTGCCCCCGGTGTCGTGCTCGGCCACCGGCGACTCTCGATCATCGACTTATCGCACGCCGCCGATCAGCCCATGGTGCTCGGCTCGCGCGTGCTCACCTACAACGGCGAGATCTATAATTTTGAGAAGCTGCGTGCGCAGCTGCCGGGACCTTGGCGTTCGACCAGCGACACCGAGGTGCTGCTGCATCTGCTCGCGCGCGAGGGCATCGCGGGTCTGCGCAAGGTCGTCGGGATGTTCGCCTTTGCGATCTGGGAGGGGGACGCCCGGCGCTTGACGCTCGTGCGCGACCGGCTGGGCATCAAGCCGGTCTACTATCGGATCCTGCCCGATGGCCTGGCCTTCGCCTCGGAGCTCAAGGCGCTGCTGGTGCTGGGTAAACCGGAGATCGATGCGAGCGCCGTGCGCGACTATCTGTTTCACGGCTATGTGCCGGCTCCGAAGTCGATCTACCGAGGCATTTGCAAGCTACCGGCCGGTCACACGCTCACATGGCAGGATGGCCGCGTGCGCATCGAGCGCTGGTGGGAGCCCTCGATGGGCCTCAAGGCGCGTACCGAAGATGAGACGCTGAACGAGCTCGATACCCTGCTCTCGGAAGTGATCCCGGCGCACACCTTGGCCGACGTACCCGTGGGCGTCTTCTTGAGCGGCGGCATCGATTCGGCACTCACGGCTTCGTACCTGCAGGCACCTCACACCTATAGCCTCGGCTTCGAGGCCAGGGAGCGTTCCGAGCTCGCGGACGCGCGGGCCGCCGCGAGGCATCTCGGCACGATACATACCGAGATGACCGCGCAAGCGGCGGATTTCGAGCAGGCGCTCGATGCCATCCCGCGCATTTTCGACGAGCCCTTTGCCGACAGTGCCGCGTGGTCCAATTATCTCATCGCGCAGTTCGCGCGCCGCGAAGTCACCGTCGCCCTGAGCGGGGAAGGCGGCGACGAGGTTTTTTGCGGCTATCCGCGCTACTGGTCGCGAGTCGGCGCGCGATCGAGCGTGCTCAATCGGGTGCTCGCGCGCTGGTTGCCGCCGCTCTCGCGGTTAGGCGCGTCGATGCAGCGCCGCGCCTACCGGGAGTTACCCGCATTCGCAGCCGCCTTGGGCGGCATGCCGCAGGCGCAGATCGATCGGCTGCTCGCGCACGAGTGGCGTGAGAGCGGCTACGATTATCTGTGGTTTTACCGGCAATTCTGGCGCGACGGCGAGGATGCACTGGTGCAGTTGCGCCGGCTCGATCTGCACACTTCGCTCGCCGAAGGGTTGCTGACGAAGGTGGACCGAACCAGCATGGTGCATTCGCTCGAAGTGCGGCCGCCGCTGCTCGATCATCGCCTGGTGGAGTTCATGCTGAGCGTCGACCCGGTGCTGCTCGTCGATCGCCGGCGCCGTCGCGGCAAGTTGCTGGAGCGCCGCCTCATGCAACCGAGACTGCCGCCGGGCCATCTGGATCGACCCAAGTCCGGGTTTGGATTGCCGGTGCATCGGTGGCTCAAGTCCCAGCCGCGCGTGCTGCACGAGGCGGTCGCACGACTTCGCGAACGCGGAGTGCTCGAGCGTTCGGTGGGCCCCGAGTTTCGCCGCGCGTGGTCGCTCCTGGTGCTCGACCGATGGTTCACCGCCTTTGGCTGAGCCCGGTTTTCGGATTTTGTTCGTGCCGGTGTCGGGGCCGTACGGTATGGGCGAGTACGCGCGCTGCGCGGCGATTGCGAGCGCCGCGCTCGAGTGCTGGCCGGAGGCCTCGGTGCATTTCCTGCTGAGCCGACAGGCTCCCTATATTGCCCGGCTCCCGTTTCCGGTCACGCTCTTGCCCTCGTCGGCGACCTTTCACCCGGCGGCCGTCATCGAGCTCATGCGGACATGGCGTCCCGACGTCGCGATATTCGACAATGCGGGGCGCAGCGCGCAGCTCCGCTCGGCGCATCGGCTCGGTGCGCGCATCGTGTTCATCAGTTCTCGGCGGCGCCAACGGCGGCGCGCCTTTCGTCTCGCGTGGATGCGCCTCATCGACGAGCATTGGATCGCGTATCCGAAACTCATCGCCGGCGAGCTCGGGCTCCTCGAGAGAGCGAAGCTGCGGCTCATGCGCCGTCCGCGGGTGCGCTATCTGGATGTGATCATGGCACGCGCCGCGCCGCAGGCTGACGCCATGCGCAGCGAGGTCGTCGTAATACCCGGCGGAGGCACGGGACATCCGGGCGCGCGGGATGCCGCCGGGCAATTTCTGACCGCGGCCGGAAACCTCGCGGCTGCCGGCTTCGCGACGACCTTCGTGGGCCCGGCGCAGGATGCCGGCGATGACGCGCGGCCCGGCACCGCGAGCCCGCCGCTGCTTGCGTTCGTCGCCGCGCTGCCGCAGGCCGATCTCGCCGCGCTCATGCGCGGCGCCCGGCTGGTCATCGCGAACGGCGGCGCCACGCTGTTGCAGGCGATCGCCTGCGGCGCACCCTGCGTGGCAGCCCCGATCGCGGGCGATCAGCGCGAGCGCATTCGCGCCTGCGCGGCCGCCGGCGTCGCGGTGGAGGCGGCGCCGCACGCCGCCGACCTCGAAGCCAAAGCGCGCTCACTCCTCGAGGACGAGCCGGCGCGCGCGGCGCTCGCGCAGCGCGCGGCGGCGCTCGAGCTTGCCGACGGCGTCCAAATCGCCCTCGATGCGCTCGAGGGCTTGAGGCGGCGGAGCTGAGCCTCATGCCTCACATCGTCCTGCTCGGCTACGACCTCGATCAGCCTTCCTTCCGGCATCGCATGCGCAGTCTCGTGCGGCCGCTCGAATCTGCGGGCTGGACGGTACGCACGGAGCGCTTTCCGAGCGGCCGCTACGGCCTGCGAACCTGGGAGCGGCGCGCGCTCCTTCGATGGGCGGACGTGGTCGTGCTGCATCAGATCAAGCTGAGCGCCATCGAGGCGCGACTGTTCGCCGCCTTCAGCCGGCGGCGAGTGTTCGACGTGGACGATGCGATCTACGTGCGCAAGCCCCGCCGCCTCGGCGAGCCGGCGGACGAGTCGCCGTGGCGGCGCAAGAAGTTCGCCGCGACTTGCCGCGCCGTCGATGTGGTGGCCGCGGGCAACGAGGTGCTTGCGGGCGTCGCGCGCGCATCGGCACCCGCGGTCGAGATACTGCCGACCTCGATCGACATCGCGGCCTACCCGACGAGCGCCGCGGGCGCCGAGGAATCGGGTGTCGCCACGCCGGGCGTCGCCGCGCCGGTGACCATCGCCTGGATCGGAAGTCCCGAGAACCTGACCTACCTCGAGATGATCCGTCCGGCCCTCGGCCGGCTCACAGTGCGCCACCCCGGGATCAAGCTGAGGGTGATCTGCTCGCGCTTCCCGAACTGGCCGGAAATCAACGTGGAGCGCATCGTCTGGAGCGAGGCCACCGAGGCTGCCTCGCTCGCGGACGCCCAAATCGGTGTCATGCCGCTCACGGACGATGCGTGGTCGCGCGGAAAGTGCGCCTTCAAATTGCTGCAGTACATGGCCGCCTCGCTCCCGTGCGTGGCCTCTCCCGTGGGAGCCAACACCGAGGCGGTCATCGACGGCTTCAACGGTTTTCACGCGGCGAGCGATCCCGACTGGGAGCGCAGTCTCGAGCGGCTGATCATCTCGGCACCGCTGCGTGCACGGCTCGGCGCCAACGGCCGCGCGCATGTAGCGCGGCGCTATTCGATGCGCGCCTATCAGACGCAATACCAAGAGCTGCTCGCGCGTCTCGCTGCGGCCTGACAGTTTGGGTATGCTTCCCGACATGTCCGCGGTGCGTGTCCATCAGATCCTGAATTACTACACGCCGCGCGAGGCGCTTGATCCGGGCTTCCTGCTACTCGACAATTCCTCCAACGAGCGTCCCGACTGGTACGAATACTGGCCGATACGCAAGTTCCTGCGCGAGCAGCCGCTCGATGAGGACGCGTTCTACGGCTTCCTGTCGCCCAAGTTCCGTCTGAAGACGAACCTGGGCGCCGCGCAAGTGCGCGAGTTCATCGAGCGCGGCCCTCCGGACGTCGACGTTTTTCTGTTCAGTCCGAGCATTCAAAACAGCGCGTATTACTGGAACGTGTTCGAGCATGGCGAGTCCGAACACCCGGGTCTCGCGAGCGTCGCCGCGCGCTTCTTGGCGCGCATCGATGCGGCGGCGCGGCTCGACGAGCTGGTCTCGGATTCACGCAATACCGTGCATTCCAATTTTTTCGTCGCCAAGCCGCGCTTTTGGCGGGCGTGGCTCGAGGTCAACGAGCGGCTGTTCGCGATCGCCGAGGATCCGGACGACCGCCTCGGCGAGGAGCTGCGCGCGCCCACCGCCTACCGCGGAAGCGCCAGCGTACAGATGAAGATCTTCATCATGGAGCGCACGGCGACGTGGCTGCTTTGCCGCGACGCGACGTTCCGCGCGCAGGCGCGCGATCCATTCGCCGCCCGCTCGCGCATCTACAAGCTGCCGCTCGCCGTGGTATGCGATGCCTTGAAAATCGCCTACACGACGCAGGGGCGGGGACAGTACAAGGATGTGTTCCACATGCTGCAACGAGTACACGGGCTGTTGAATTTTCAGGTGCGCATGGGCGAGCGGCTCGGTCTATCGCGCGTGCGGCCGTCGCTGCGCACGCTCAAGTCCTACTGGCAGTCGAGCGCGCGCTGACAGCCACGGCCAACGAATGAACCTGCACGATCCATCGGCACCCGACTTCTGGCAAGGCCGGCGCGTCCTCATCACCGGACACACCGGATTCAAAGGGGCATGGCTGTGGCTCTGGCTGCGCGCCTTGGGTGCGCGTCTCTCCGGTTACGCGCTCGCGCCGGTCACCGTGCCGAGTCTCTGGGACATCGTGCTCATCGACACGCATGCGGGTGACTCCTCGATCATCGCGGACGTCCGCGAGCCGGCTCGGTTGCGCGCCGCTGTCGAGGCGGCGGATCCGCAAGTCGTCTTCCACCTGGCGGCGCAGGCGCTGGTGCGCGAGTCCTATGCGAATCCGCTCGCAACTTTCGACACCAACGTGCTCGGCACGGGAGCCCTGCTCGAGGCTTGCCGGGGGCTTCCGCACCTGGAGTGCGTGGTCGTGGTGACCAGCGACAAGGTCTACGAGAACGAAGGCGCGGGACGACCGTTCGAGGAAGGCGACCGGCTCGGCGGCCACGATCCGTACAGCGCGAGCAAGGCCGCCGCCGAGATTGTCACAAGCAGCTTCCGCGACAGCTTCTTCGCTGATGGGCCCCCGGTCGCGACCGCGCGCGCCGGCAACGTGATCGGCGGCGGCGACTGGTCGGTCGACCGCTTGATTCCCGACTGTGTACGCGCGCTCGAGTCCGGCCGGCCGGTCAGTCTGCGCTATCCGGACGCGGTACGGCCCTGGCAGCACGTTCTCGAGCCCCTCGGCGGCTATCTCGAGCTCGCGCGGGCGCTGGTGCGCTCGCCCGAGAGCACGCCGCGCGCTGTCAATTTCGGGCCGGATGCGGCATCCTTTTCCACGGTGAAGGCGGTGGTCGAGGCGTTCAGCGCGCGCTTCGGCGGCAAGCCCGGCTGGGAACCCGATCGCGCTGCCCATCCGAGCGAGGCACGGGCATTGACGCTGTCCTCGATGCTCGCCGAGCGCACGCTCGGCTGGCGGCCCCGGCTCGACATCGACCGAGCGCTGCTCTGGACTGCGGACTGGTATCGCGCACATGCGGCGGGGGAGGACATGTTGAGATTTTCCGAGGCGCAAATCGCGCAGTATCAGACCATCGGCGGTGCGCGCGAATGAAGTGCGTGATCCTCGCGGGCGGCAAGGGCACGCGCATCGCCGAGGAGTCGAGCGCGCGGCCGAAGCCCATGCTCGAGATCGGCGGCCGTCCGATCCTCTGGCACATCATGAAGCTCTATGCCTCGTTCGGCGTCACCGAGTTCGTCGTCTGTCTGGGCTACAAGGGCTACATCGTGAAGGAGTACTTCGCGAACTACTTCTTGCATCAGGCGGACGTGACGTTCGATATGGGCGGAAATCAGGTCGAGTACCACGATTGCCGCAGCGAGCCCTGGAAAGTCACGCTGGTGGACACCGGCGAGGAGACGATGACCGGGGGACGGCTCCTGCAGGTGAGCAAGTACCTCAATCCGAACGAGCCGTTTTGCATGACCTACGGGGATGGGCTGGCGAACATCGATATCTCCGCGGAAATCGCCTTTCACCAAGCGCGAGCTTTGAAGGCGACCGTTGCGTGCGTGCGTCCGCCGGCGCGCTTCGGCCGTGTGGTCGTCGACGGCGGGCGGGCGCTTTCTTTCGCGGAAAAGCCGCAGGCCGAGGGCGGATTGATCAACGGCGGCTTCTTCGTGCTCGAGCCGAGCGTGCTCGAGCTGATCGACGGCTCACACACGGTATGGGAGAAGGAGCCCATGGAGAGTCTGGCGGCCACGGATCAGCTCGCTGCGTGGGTGCATCTCGGTTTCTGGCAGCCGATGGACACGCTGCGCGACAAGCAGCATCTGAATGCCTTGTGGGACTCGGGCGCCGCGCCGTGGAAGCGGTGGCAAGGTTGAGACGGCGATGTCGGGGCCCGTGACTGCGTGCCGCTCCTGCGGCGGCAGCCTGACTATCACCATGGCGGATCTCGGCATGCAGCCGCCCTCGAACGCGTTTCTCGCGACGCTCGCCGAGGCGGCAGGCGAGAAGCGCTATCCGCTGCGTGCCAAGGTGTGCGAGGTCTGCAAGCTGGTGCAGGTGGACTTCGATGTGGACCGCGAGGAGCTCTTTGGCAACTACGTGTACTTTTCCTCGTACTCGGAGGACTGGCTGGCGCACGCCGGGCGCTACGCGGACATGGCGCGCCGCCGATTCGATCTCGGCGCAAGGAGTCTCGTGGTCGAGCTCGCGAGCAACGACGGCTATCTGCTCAAGAACTTTCTGCAGATGGGCATCCCGGTACTCGGCATCGACCCTTCGGATACGGTTGCGCGTGCGGCAGAGCGCATCGGCGTGCCGACGCTGGTCGAGTTCTTCGGTGAGACGCTCGCCCGCAAGCTCGCCGCGGAGGGCCGCGCGGCCGATCTCATCGTCGCCAACAACGTGCTCGCGCACGTGCCGCAGCTCAACGATTTCGTCGCCGGCATCGCGGCGCTCCTGAAACCCGAGGGCACCGCGACCATCGAGTTTCCGCACCTGCTCAAGCTCATCGAGAACGTCGAGTTCGACACGATCTACCACGAGCATTATTCCTATCTCTCGCTCATGGCCATCGAGCACGTGTTCTCGAGGCACGGCCTGCGCCTGTACGACGCCGAGGAGTTGCCCACGCACGGCGGCTCGCTGCGGATTTTCGCAACGCACGCGCGCCGCTCGGAGCTTCCCGACAGCGTCTCCTTGCAGTCGCTGCGCGCGCAGGAAGCCGCGGCCGGGCTGGGCGAGCTCGAGACCTACCGGCGCTTCGCCGACCGCGTGGAGGCTTGCAGGCGCTCGCTGCAGGACTTTCTCACACGGGCGCGACGCGAATCGAAGCGCGTGGCGGCGTACGGTGCCGCGGCGAAGGGCAACACGTTGCTCAATTTCTGCGGCGTTACTCCCGAGGACATCACGCTGGTGGCGGACCGAAATCCCCACAAGCAGGGCAAGTTCCTGCCCGGTACGCATATCCCGGTCGTATCGCCGGAGGCGCTGATGGACGGCCGACCGGATTACGTGTTGATCCTGCCGTGGAATCTCGAGCGTGAGATCCGCCGCCAGCTCGACGGGATTCATGCTTGGGGCGGGCGCTTCCTGACCGCGGTGCCGCAGATCGCCGCCGACCCGTGAAGTTCCTGGAGTCACCGCTCGCGGGCGCTTACACGATCGAGATGGATCGGCTCGAGGACGAGCGCGGGTTTTTCGCCCGCAGCTACTGCGCGCAGGAATTCGGCGCGCGCGGCCTGGCCGCAGCGATGCCTCAGTCGAGCGTATCGTTCAACGCGCGGCGCGGCACGCTGCGCGGCCTGCACTACCAGGCGGAGCCGCATGCCGAGGACAAGCTCGTGCGCTGCACGGCAGGTGCGGTTTACGATGTCATCGTGGACGTGCGGCCGGACTCTCCCACCGCGAGGCGCTGGTTCGGCGTCGAGCTCAGCGCAGCCAACCACCGCTCGCTTTTTGTCCCGAAAGGCCTGGCTCACGGCTTCATTACGCTCTCCGACGACACGGAGGTGCTGTATATGATCTCTGTGCCTTACGTGCCGGGCTTCGAGCGCGGGATACGCTGGAACGATCCGGCCATCGGCATCTCCTGGCCGACGGCGCCGTCGGTCGTCTCGGCGCGCGACGCCGCCTATCCGCTGCTCGAGGTCTGAAGACGTGGCCAAGGTGTTGGTGACCGGAGCGGCGGGGTTCATCGGCCGCTCGAGCCTCGAGCCGCTGTACGCGGCGGGCCACGAAGTCTGCGCCGTTCTATCACCGCGTCCGGAGCGGAGCGATCGCGTGAGCGAAGCGCTGCCCGGGATCGACGTGCGGCACGCCGACCTCACGGACACCGCCGCCGTCGATTCGCTCCTCGGGGCGGTGAAGCCGACTCACTTGCTGCACTTCGCCTGGATCGCGACGCCCGGTCTGTACTGGCACAGTGAGGAGAACTATCGCTGGCTGAGCGCGTCCCGGCATTTGCTCGCCGCCTTTGCACGCGGCGGCGGCGAGCGCGCCGTGATGGCCGGGAGCTCCGCCGAATACGACTGGTCTCGCGTCGCCGTGTGCCACGAGCGCTCGAGCCCGCTCGCCGACGAGGGGGGCACGGCCACGCCCTACGCTGCCTGCAAGATCGCAATGCAACGCTCGCTCGAGGAGTACAGCAGATTGCACGGCCTCTCGAGCGCCTGGGGACGGATATTTTTTCAGTACGGACCCGGCGAGCATCGCGACCGATTGATTGCGTCGGTGATCGTGAGTCTGCTCGCCGGGCGCGAAGCCCGCTGCACGCACGGCCGGCAAATCCGCAGCTTCCTGCACGTCGAGGACGTGGGTGCCGCGTTTGCGGCGCTGCTCCAGAGCTCGGTGGAAGGGCCCGTCAACATCGGCTCGGGCGAGCCGATCGCTCTTGCCGACGTCCTCGAACGTCTCGCGAACGCCGTCGGCCGGCCCGAGCTTCTCAAGCTCGGCGCGCGTCCCACACCGCCCGGCGAACCTCCCATGCTCGTGCCCGATATCGACCGGATCTCGAAGGAGGTGGGCTGGAGTCCGCGGCGGCCGCTCGATGAGGGCTTGCAAGACACCGTTCGCTGGTGGCGGGCGCGGCTCGCATGATTCCGCTGGCCGAATGGCACCCGATGGCCGTGCATTTTCCGCTGGCTCTCACCGTGACAGGCGCGCTCGCGCTCAGTGCGGCGCGAATGCTGCCGCCCGAGCGGCACGGCGCGACGCTCGCCGTGGTGGGCACCTGGAATCTGTGCCTCGGTGCGGCCGGTGCGCTGCTCGCATTGGGCACCGGGCTCGCCGCCGTGGCGAGTCTCGAGCTTGCGCCGACGGCGCGCGCTGCGGTGGGACTGCACGTCAAATGGGCGATCTTCACGACCGCCGCGCTCGCGTTGCTTGCCGTCTGGCGCGGCGCGGGGACGGACGCCAACTCGCGTCCCTCGCGCGCGTTTCTGGTGGTGTTGTGGGCGGTCACCGCCGCGCTCATCGTCACGGCGTACCGGGGCGGGCAGAATGTGTATCGATATGGAGTAGGTGTGGCGCAGGGTGCGAACCTCGAGCTGGGCTTGGCAGGAGAACGATCATGAGTTTGCAAGCCTCGGAAATTGGCCGATTCGTGAATGATGTCTGGGATCAGTCGATCGTTCCCACGCTGTGCGAGTTCGTGCGCATCCCGAACAAATCCCCGTTGTTCGATCCTGACTGGGAGCGGCATGGCCATATGGAGCGCGCGGTCCTGCTCATCGCCGAGTGGTGCCGGCGTCAGCCGATCGCGGGATTGTCTCTGCGCATCTCGCGGCTTCCGGGGCGCACGCCGTTGATATTCATCGAGGTGCCGCCGCAGGGCCGCTCGCGGGGCGATACCGTATTGCTCTACGGCCATCTCGACAAGCAGCCTGAATTCACGGGCTGGCAAGCAGGTCTTGGTCCGTGGGAGCCCGTGCTCCGGGACGGCCGGTTGTATGGCCGCGGCGCCGCCGACGACGGCTACGCGGTCTTTTCCTCGCTCACTGCGATCGCGGCGCTGCAAGCGCACAATGTCCCGCACGCGCGCTGCGTCGTGCTCATCGAGGCGTGCGAGGAGAGCGGCAGCGCCGATCTGCCGGCGCATGTCGAGGCGCTGGCCGACGACATCCGAGCCCCAAGTCTCGTGGTGTGCCTCGATGCCGAGGCCGGCGATTACGAAAGACTTTGGCTCACCACCTCACTGCGGGGAAACCTCGTCGGTACATTGGCGATCGATGTGCTCACCGAGGGTGTGCATTCGGGTGCGGGCTCAGGCATCGCGGCGTCGTGCTTCGATGTGCTGCGCGTCCTGCTCGCGCGTCTGTCGGATGCGAACACCGGCGAGATCCGCCTCGCGGAACTGCGTGCCGAGATCCCCGCCGAGCGGCGCCGCGAGATCCACGCGACCGCGCGGCTGCTGGGGCGTTCGGTTGCCGAGCGCATGCCTTTCGCGCCCGGTGTACGCGCGATGTCGGAGGATCCGGCGGTGCTGCTCGAGAACTCGACCTGGCGACCGACCTTGACGGTCACCGGTCTCGACGGATTACCGGACGTTGGCAACGCGGGTAACGTGCTTGCCCCGCGCCTCACGGTGAAGCTGTCGTTTCGCCTGCCGCCTACCGCGAACGCCGCAGCCGCGGTCGACGCGGTTCGCCGTGCGCTCGAGACCGATCCGCCTTACGGGGCGCGGGTGACCTTCACGGGAGGCGCAAGCCGCGGGTGGAATGCGCCGCGCACCGAACCCTGGCTCGAGCACGCGGTCGCGGAAGCTTCGAGGACGTACTTCGGCCACGAAGGCATGGCGATGGGAGTCGGGGGCACCATCCCCTTCATGGCCATGCTCGGGGAGCGCTTTCCGAGCACGCAATTCCTGGTGACCGGCGTACTCGGGCCGCACTCGAATGCGCACGGACCGAACGAGTTCTTGCATATCGATTATGCGAAGCGGTTGACCGGCGCGGTCGCCGACGTGCTCGCGCGGCATGCACAGGCTTAAACCAAGAAATATAGTGAAACCGCGCAGATCTTGTTTTGCGATCACGCTCAGCGCGCTGTTGAGTCTGCCGGCCCCTCCCGGTCAATTGCTGCGGAAACGGTATCGTTTAGTTCGGGCGACAAAGTCCTTCATGGTTTGCTATATAAGCCGAACGGTGCGGGGCCGTTTCCGGCTGTTCTGTACAACCACGGCAGTGCGCCGGGAATGCTGAGTAGAGATGCATTCGATGCTCTCGTACCGGTATTCGTAAGTCGTGGCTGGGTGTTTTTTGGCCCTTTAGACCATCTAAATGATCAGTTGGCGGCGCTGAAATGGTTGCGTCAGCAGAGTTTCATTCGACCCGACCGCATCGCAGTTGCAGGGAACTCA
>Ga0302314_10010603_pt1 | contig 16112 bp, 13 predicted proteins | sample III_Palsa_N2_3_FD_200533 | JGI IMG/M metagenome (GOLD analysis project Ga0302314, IMG submission 200533) | Peat permafrost microbial communities from Stordalen Mire near Abisko, Sweden - III_Palsa_N2_3 | ecosystem: Environmental > Terrestrial > Soil > Palsa > Peat permafrost | place: Sweden... | reverse complement strand
GACCGGTAAGAGGTCTCGTGGCGCGCGGGATTGGGCGCAACCACGAGCGTTGGCACGCCACCCGTGTCGGGCACGCGGTAGAGGCCGCCATTACTCAAGCTCATAAAGAGAATGACGCCGTCTCGGTTCCAGTCTGCGGCAGAAGCCACGCATTTGTCGCAAAGTACTTGCGGCTGTCCGCCGGCAATGGCAAACTTCTCCAGTTTCCCGCCCGCGTTAAATCCGAGTTCCTTGCTATCCGGCGACCAGAAGGGCGCGTTCGCGCCGCCCGTCCCGTCAATAGGCACGGCCGTCAGGCTGTCGAGCGGTTGCACCCACAGGGACTGTTTGCCGGGAGCGCTCTGGGTGACGAACGCCAGGTAGTGGCCGTCCGGTGAAAGGCTCATCTCGCCGCCATACCGAAAGACTTGGTTTTCCGGCGGCAGAATCGAGTAGCGGAATATGGGCTGCGGCGACTTGGGCTGGAACACCAGCCAGGCTGAGATGGCGGCGAAGAGGAGTGCGTTTGCCCCCAGTGCCCACGGCAGGGCGCGTCGCAACAACGAACTCCGCGTGCCAATGCCGCCATCGCCATCGCCGATGGCTGGCGCGTCGTCCGCGCTCGTGCCCGACAATGTTTCCTCGATCGCGATCCGAGCCTCGCCCATGTCGCGCAGGCGCTGCCTCGGCTCCTTGATGATGCTGCGGCGGAGCAAACGCTGGATGGAAGCCGGCGTGGCTGCTGGGAGCGCGCTCCAATCCGGATCGGAGCGCAGCACCGCCGCAAGGATGTCGGACACTGTTTCGCCTATAAAGGCTTTTCGGCCCGAAAGCATCTCGTAGAACACGCAACCGAAGGCCCAGATGTCCGCGCGCCGGTCCGTCGGTCTGCCCTTCGCCTGCTCCGGCGCCATATAGGCCGCCGTGCCCACAATAAAGCCCGCCTGCGTCATGGCCATTGTGGGCGAGTTCGAAGGATCGAGTCCCGGCTCGTCGGAGGTCAGCGCTTTGGCCAACCCGAAATCCAGAACCTTGGTCGCGCCTTCGGGCGTGATCTTGATGTTGGCGGGCTTCAGGTCGCGATGCACGATGCCGCGCTCGTGCGCGTATTCCAGGGCCTCGGCAATCTGCCGCGCAATCGGCAACGCTTCTTCGGGGGGAATCGGGCCTCGCTCGATGCGTTCGGCCAGCGTCGGCCCCTCCACCAGTTCCATGACCAGGGCGCGTACGCCATCCGCGTCTTCCAGGCCGTAGATTGCGGCGATGTTGGGATGGTTCAGCGAAGCCAGCAATTGCGCTTCGCGCTTGAAGCGAGCCAGGCGATCGGCGTCCCGGGAAAATCCTTCGGGAAGGACCTTGAGTGCCACCTCGCGGCCGAGCTTGGTGTCTGTGGCGCGATACACCTCGCCCATTCCGCCCGCGCCGATCTTGGATTTGACCCGAAAGTGCGAAAGCTCGGTGTCCATCAAGACATCTCCCAGATGAGGCAGGCGTTGAGTGCCATGCCTTGGACTCCTCAAAGTGTGCTGCTCATTCTATACCAGGGTTTTCACGGATTGTGTCCCTCTGCAGCGAGGGGAGATTGCTCAAGAAGGGTGCTCTAATTTTCCAGGTCGCAACCAAAGTGATCGGACTTCAGTCAACGACCCGCAGATACGTGCATGCCGGCCTGATTGCTCCTGATCGGCAATGAAATGTCGGCCAGTGTTTACGAATTACTCTCAATTATGTGAGGTCGGCGGTGATGCGCATGCTTAGGTCGACGGCGGTGGCGGAGTGGGTGAGGGCTCCGACGGAGATGAAGTCGACACCGGTTTTGGCGTAGGCGGCGACGGTTTTGAGGCTCATGTTGCCGGAGGCTTCGACGGTGGCTTTGGGCAGGGATTTGCGGATGAGGAGGACGGCCTTCTTGACCTCTTTGGGGGTCATGTTGTCGAGCAGGATGGAGTCGGCGTGACCGGCGATGGCCTGGGCGAGTTCGACTGGGGAGCGGGTTTCCACCTGGACGATCTGGCCGGGCTTGCGTCCGGCGAGGGCGCGTTCGAGGACGGCGGGAAGGCCTCCGCCGAGCGAGATGTGGTTGTTTTTGATGAGGATTCCATCTTGCAGGTCGAGGCGGTGGTTGATGCCTCCGCCGCAGCAGACTGCGTATTTATCGAGCGCGCGCAGGCCGGGGATGGTCTTGCGGGTGTCTAAAATTTTGGTGGTGATCCTGGTTTTGGACCTGGCTGGTGTGATGGCGCGGACGAACTCGTTGGTCAGGGTGGCGATGCCGGACATGCGCTGCATGAGGTTGAGGATGACGCGCTCGGTGGAGAGGATGCTGGCGGCATTGGCTCGGATGACGGCGATGGACTGGCCCTTGCGGACGCGGACGCCGTCGAAGATTTCGGGGTGGGAGATGACTTCGAAGCGGGCTGAAGGCTTGGCCGACATTTTTGCGAAGAGTGACAGGAAGGCGGAGATGCAGCCGATGCCGGCGACGACGCAGGGCTCCTTGGCGATGATGGTGGCGGTGGCGCGCAGGGCGGGATCGACGGTGAGCGCCGTGGTGATGTCGTTGGCGACTTTGTCCTCGAGCAGGGCGGCTTCGAGAAGGGTTGTGATGCGGCGGGATTTCCAATCCATGGGGAGATTTTACGTTGTTCGTGCTACGTTGTCCGTTCTACGTTGGCCGGCGCCGGTTCGCTCGGTCGACGATCCTACGAACGGACGACGTAACACGTAGAACGTGTGGAGCTACGCTGGCGGGGTGTAGGTGGTGAGGGTGCCGGTGGCGAGGGCTACGGTGACGGCGTCGTCGGGGGTTTTGGTGGAGGCTCCGTCGGAGGCGGGGTGGTACTCGATGCGGAGCTGGGTGGGGGTGACGAGGATGCGGGCATAGCCGTAGTTTTTGTCGTCGTAGCTCTCGAAGGTGACGGTGTCCTTGGCTTCAGGCTGGGCGAAGGCGGCCATGGCTTGCGGGGTGCGGATGGCCTGACCCTTGTTGATGGGGGTGAGGCCGTGGCCTCCGTTGCCGATGACGAGGAATGGAATCTGCCGGGAGCCGATGGCGCGGGTGTAGCGCTGATAGTTATGCGAGTGGCCGGAGAGGATGGCGTGCGGCCAGATGCCGGTGGCGCTGCAGATGGCGTCGATCTCCTTGAGCATGGTGAGCGAGGCGGAGTGGGTTCCGAAGCAGTAGGGCGGATGGTGGACGGCGATGAGGACCGCGCCCGCGAATTTTTCCGTTTTGATGCGGGTGAGGGCGGCGGTGAGGTAGTCGAGCTGGACATCGCTGAGCTGCGGGAAGGTGGGTTTGCCGGTGGTGGGATCGGGCGTGGTGGAGATGACGCCGGGATTCTCCAGCATGTTGGAGTAGATGCCGAGGATGCGGACCAGCGGGGCTTCGAGGGTGAAGTAGACGCCGGGCTGGATCATGGTGGTGCGGGAGATGCCGACGGCGTCGGGGGAGTGGGCGAAGGCGGGCGCGCAGAAGTTGGCGAGGAAGGCGGCGAGCGAATCTGAATTCAGGCCTGAACCGGCGGGCGGGGGGAGGACGATGCCGTCGTGGTTGCCGGGGATGGCGAAGATGGGGCGCGGGTAGTCGCGGTAGGCGTCGTAGAACTGGTCGTAGTAGTACTTGTGCTCGCCGAAGGAGTAGACGATGTCGCCGAGGTTCAGGAAGAACTGCGGGAGCTGGGCGGGGGATTCGCCGGTGAAGTCGGCGAGCAGCTTGTCGACGACTTCGTTTTCGGTTTTAGGGCCGGTGGTGGCTCCGGTGTCTCCGGCGCAGTGGAAGACGATCTGATTGGCGGCCTGGATGGCGGCGACGGTGGTAGGACCGGTGGGGCCGAGCGCGTCGGTGAGGGTGAGGATGGGTTCGGCGACTCCGTTGACGGCGGGGAAGGGCAGCGGGAGGAACTTGCTGGCTTTTACGAGGGCGTCCATCTCGTTGTAGGCGGCGGTGTCGGAGGCGTGGGGGACGGTGTACTTGGTGGGGTCGGGGGTGGGGCGCGGCTCGGCGAAGATGGGTGTGCCGGCGGGGATGCCCTTGGGCGGCTGTTGGGATGGAGTGCTGGTGGGGGATTTGGTCGCGGGCTTTTTGGATTTGGCTGGGGCTTTGGCTTTGGTGGTGGGCTTCTTTGCGGCGGACTTGGTTGCGGGTTTGGTGACGGGTTTGCGCTTGGTCGCCATGGGGGAGACTCCGGTGGAGGAGATGAGAGTGTGGAGAGGGTATCGAAGCGGGGCGGGGGTTGTCGAATTTGCGGTTAGAGGTGCGAGATGCGGGGGTCGGGGTGCGAGAAGGGTGCGACTAGAATTGACTGGTTGAGGGACGAGATGGCGAAGCAGTTTGCAATTCATCCGGGCGAGATTCTGCTTACGGAGTTTATAGAGCCGATGGGGCTGACGGCGTATCGCCTGGCGAAGGAGTTGGGCGTGCCGCTGCCGCGGGTGTACGACATCGTGAAGGGCAAGCGGGCGATCTCGGCGGATACGGCGCTGCGACTGGGAGCATTCTTTGGGTTGCCGGCGCAGTTCTGGATGAATCTGCAGAATGAGTACGATTTGCGCATGGCTGAGGTTGAGGGGTTGGGGCGGATTCGGCCGTATAAGGCGGCTTAGGGAGCGCACATCTCAGAAGCGAGATGGGGTACTCGGCTACTCGTCTTGCGGCTTCGCGGCAGAGAGCTATAGGCGCGGGCTAGGCTAGGGCGTAGCGGCGGCAGTGTTCGAGGTAGGCGGCCTCGTGGCTGGCGACGAGTTCGACGACTGCTTTCCACATCCAGCTTGGGGCTTCGAGGTTTTTGGAACGGCTGCGATTCAGTTCGGCGCGCCAGTTCTTGCATGTGGCCGCATCCATCTGGCGGGCGTGAGCTTTGCCGACCACAGCGGCGAGATATTCGGCTGCGACCACGGCTTCGTCTCGGGTGAGGCGGTCGATTTCGAGCTTGAGGTCCTGGGGTGCGAGTTCGCGGACGACGACGGGGCGGCGCAGGAGGGTTGCAGCGAGCATGCGCTCGCCGAGGTATGGCGAGAGGGCGCGGGCGCCAGTGACGACGCGGACGGCGAAGTCTTCCTTTGCGTCGATGTGTTTGGTTGAGGGAGCCGCCGCCTTGACGGCCTCTTTGATATCGATGAGCGAGTAGCTGCGGTCGGACTTGCGGCCGATGCCGAGGAGCACGGCGAAGCGCAGGCGTCCGAGCGAGCTGCAGCCCTTGAGCCAGTAGGCGGCGTCGAGCACTTTTATTTTTGCGGCGTCGGCGTGATTGAGATTCGTGACCATGGCGCAGGCTTCGGCTGAGGCAAAGAGTTTATCGATGGCGGCGCGCTCCTCCGGTGTAAGGGCCCAGAAGCGCCGGCCCAGGGGGATGGTGGGCTTGACATCCTCAATGCGCTCTTCGGCGAGATTGCGCCAGCGGCGGTTGAGGGCCTGTTGCAGGATGCGATCGATGGGGCGGACCTCGCCCTTGGGAAGCTTTGGCTGGCGATGCGGTGCGGTGAGCGCCTTGCTATATCCGAGGACCATTTGCTCGATCATGCGAGCGGTGGTGACGCCGGGGAGGTCGCTTCCGCGGACGGCGGTGGCGAGCGAGAGGCCGAGGCGGATGGGGTCGTGCGCGGGATTGCCGATGACAGTCTGATCGAGGTCGCGGATCTCGATTTCTACATGGCCATCGGCATCGGCGACCGGGCCGAGGTTGCCGACGTGGCAGTCGCCGCAGATCCAGATGGGTGGGCCTTCGGGGAGCGAGTGCTTCGGGATGGCGTGGAGCCACTCGTAGAACTTGAGGGTATTGCCGCGAACGTAGGCGTGGGCGGAGCGCGCCATCTTGCTGCGCCGGGATTCTTCGAGGACGCGCAGACGGTCTTTGGGCGCGACTCCCGTGGTAGATTTCTTCATCTCTGATTAGGAGTTGAAACGGGGTAAATGGTTGCTTTCAGATGGGAAGCTGGGTGGAGGCGAATTGTCCGGGGTGTGTTGATGGCGTTGCAACCTGGTTGTGTGGGCTGGCGCAGTGAGAGCGGTCGCGCGTGGCGCGATAACCCACCTTAGCCGACGATGAAACTGCCGGGCGAAGATGGGGCACCCGTTCTTGTGGCTAGCCGAGGGCGTCAAGGGCGGATTTGGCTTTGTCGTGGAGGGTGCGGGTTTCTTCGGTTTGTCTGCGCAGGCCATCGACGATGTGCGCGGGGGCTTTGCCGATGAACTTTTCGTCGGCCAGGCGAGCATCGTTGCCGGTGAGAATTTTTTCGTATTTTGCGAGGTCTTTGGTGAGGCGCTCGCGTTCGGCGGGGATGTCGATTTGCCGCTCGTAGACTACGGCGACATCGAAGCTGGGTGTGTTGCGGGCGTTGTTGCCGGTGAGGGGTTCGTTCGAGAATTCGATGGCGCTGACACGGGCCAGGCGGCCGAGCATGTCGGCGTGCGCGCCGGTAAGGGCGAGGACGCGGGCTCCGGCGTGGAGGCTGATGGGCGTCGCTTCCTTCTCGGGGACGTTGAGGTCTTTGCGCAGGGCGCGGACGGTGGTGATGAGTTCCTGCATGGTGTCCATGGCGGCGAGGGTGAGGGGGTTGGACGGGAAGTCGGAGGCGTGCGGGTAGCGGGTGAGCGCGATGGATTTGGCAGGCGGCGCGCCGGCGTAGAGCGCGTGCCAGATCTCTTCGGTGAGGAAGGGCATGAAGGGCGAGAGCAGGCGCAGCGCAGCTTCGAAGACGGCGGTGAGCGAGGCCAGGGTGACGGCCGTCGAGTCGTTGACGGGGATGTCGAAGACGAGGCGGAGCTTGACCAGTTCGAGGTACCAGTCGCAGAGCTCGCCCCAGAAGAATTGGTAGATGGCGTTGGCTGCTTCGTCGAAGCGGTAGTCGGTGAGAGCGCGCTCGACCTCGGCGGAAACTGAGCTGAGGCGGGCGAAGATCCAACGGGATTCGAGCGGGGTGTGGTCGGGGAGTTCGGCGATGGGTCCGGGCGGCTGCATGGTGATGGTGTAGCCGGCTTCGCGGGCGCGGTCGAGGTTCATGAAGAGGAAGCGGGCGGCGTTCCAGATTTTATTGGCGAAGGCGCGATAGCCTTCGGTGCGGGCTTCGGAGAAGGCGATGTCGGTGCCGGGCGAGGCCATGCTGGCGAGCGTGAAGCGGACGGCGTCGGTGCCGTATTTGGTGATGATCTCGATGGGGTCGACGACGTTGCCCTTGGTCTTGGACATCTTTTCGCGGTTGGCGTCGCGGATGAGGGCGTGGATATAGACGTTGCGGAAGGGGACGGATTCCGCGAGCGGGCGCGGGCTGCCATCGGGCATGGGGATGTCGAGGGTGAAGTGGACGCCGAGCATGATCATGCGGGCAACCCAGAAGAAGAGGATGTCGAAGCCGGTGACGAGTTGGGAGGTGGGATAGAAGGCGGCGAGGTCGGGAGTAAGGGCGTTGTCCGTGGTACGTGGTCCGTTGTTCGTTGAAGACGAATCGGTGGCGGGCCAGCCGAGGGTGGTGAAGGGGAGCAGGCCGGAGGAGAACCAGGTGTCGAGTACGTCGGTGGACTGGGCGATTTGTGTGGAGTTGCAGGTGGCGCAGGCGGTGGGGGTGGTGCGCGCGACGGTGATGGCGTTGCAGGCGGCGCAGTGCCAGGCGGGGATGCGATGGCCCCACCAGAGCTGGCGGGAGATGCACCAGTCGTGGATGTTGGTCATCCACTCCATGTAGGTCTTCTGGTACATGTCGGGGACGAATTTGATGTGGCCGTCGCGGACGGCGGCGATGGCGTTGGCGGCGATGGAGTTTCGTGCAGGCTGGGGTGGTTCGACCCCACCCTCTTCGATCCCACCCAAGCGGAGCTTGGATGGGGCACCCGATTCAGTGGCGGGGGTGATGGGTATTTTGTTGACGGCGAGGAACCATTGCAGGGAGAGGCGCGGCTCGATGACGGCACCGGAGCGCTGCGAGAGGGCGATGGAGAGTGCGTGGTCCTTGATGGCTACCAACAGGCCGGCGGCTTCGAGGTCGGCGACGATGCGCTCGCGGGCGGCGAAGCGGTCGAGGCCGTGGTAAGGCGAGCTGGGGAGATCGATGTGCGCGGTCTCGTCCATGATGACGAGCGAGGGCAGGGAGTGGCGCTGGCCGATGGCGAAGTCGTTGGGATCGTGGGCGGGCGTGACCTTGACGGCGCCGGTGCCGAACTCGGGCTGGGCCCAGTCATCGGCGAGGATGGGAATCTCTCTGTCGGCGCGACCGTTGGCGGCGGTGAGAGGTAGCGTGACTAGCTTGCCGATGAATTCCGTGTAGCGTTCGTCCGTCGGATTGACCGCGACGGCGGTGTCGCCGAGCAGCGTTTCCGGGCGGGTGGTGGCGATGACAATGGAGCCGGTGCCGTCGGCGAAGGGGTAGCGGATGTGGTAGAGCTTGCCGGCGCGGTCCTCGTGGGTGACTTCGAGGTCGGAGACGGCGGTTTGCTGGACGGGGTCCCAGTTGACGATGTAGGCGCCGCGATAGATGAGGCCTTGTTCGTAGAGGGTGACGAAGGCTTCGCGGACGGCCACGCTGAGGCGGGCATCCATCGTAAAGTATTCGCGGGACCAGTCGACGCTGGCGCCGAGGCGCTTCATCTGCTCGGTGATGGCGGAGCCGTATTGGTTCTTCCAGGCCCAGACCCGTTCGATGAAGGCTTCGCGGCCGAGGTCTTTGCGGGATGTGCCTTCGGCGGCCAGCTTGCGCTCGACCAGCATCTGGGTGGCGATGCCGGCGTGGTCGGTGCCGGGGATCCAGAGGGCCGTGTCTCCGCACATGCGGCGCCAGCGGACGAGGATGTCCGACTCGGCGTGCTCGAACATGTGGCCCATGTGGAGGTAGCCGGTGACGTTGGGGGGTGGGAGGAGCATGGTGAAGGCTTCCGCCGATGTCTCGCCCGTGGCTTTGGTCGCGGGGGTTAGGACTTCAAAGAGGCGCTCGCGGACCCAGTAGTCGGCCCAGCGCTGCTCGATGGTGGAGGGGTCGTAGGCCTTGGGGAGGTTGTTGTCGGGGAATTCTTTGGGCATTTTGTCGGGCATGGGTTGCGTGTTAAGGGTAGCACCGAGCGGGACGCGGACGGGCTAGGCTCAACGTTCTAACAGGCGGCTCGATTTCACCTCTTCATCTTCGAAATAGCCAAGCTTGCCTGGAATGCACGACAAGATGGTTCCCATTCCACCGCCCGTCACGCGGCTGATGGCCTCCTCAAGGTCGAGTTGTTTGCCGTCGATCGTTGAGTCTTCCGAAATTACGTGAACAGTCGCGCCGGCACCTTTACTCCGCAGCAACGCCACGATCTCTTTAACGGTGTGGGCTGTAGACGCCGGAATCGGATGCGCGAATCGCTCATCCAGCCATTTGAAGTGTGCAAGCTCGGCTGTGAACTTGCGTCTGTGCTTGGGGCTGGCGAGGAACTGGATGCAGCGCTCCTGTTTGCTCTTCTGAATGAACGCGCGGATGGTTGCCTCTTCCGGACTCATGGCTAAGGTTTAAGGGTAGCACTGTGGATTGCGGGGAACCATTGCCAGGGGTTCGGCGTATCTTGTTGGAGACGTGGAGGGAGGCGGGAATGACGAGGAAATCGGTTGTGCTGGGTGCGGGCGCGGCGGTGCTGGCCATGCTGCTGGCGGGATGTCGCGTGGAGGAGAACAAGCATGGCGATGGCAAGGACGTGCAGATCGTGACTCCCTTCGGCGGGTTGAATGTGAAGACGAACGATGCGCATGTGTTGGATAGCATTGGGCTGCCGGGGTATCCGGGCGCTATCGCGGTGACCGAGGACACGGGAAATGACCATGCTCATTCGGCGGACGTGGATATGAGCTTTGGCGACTTCAAGCTGCGGGTGAAGGCGGCGGACTATCGCACCGACGATGCGGCGGACAAGGTGGAGGCGTTCTATCGCAATGGGCTGAAGCGGTTCGGCGATGTGATTGCGTGTCGGGACGGTGAGGCTGTGGGCGCGCCCGCGCGGACGCTGGAAGGGCTGACGTGCGATAACCAGCATGGCAAACATATCTCGGTGGGTGACGATATGGGAAAACACAAGCTGGAACTGAAGGCAGGATCGAAACTGCACCAGCATGTTGTGACGATCGATGGGGACGGTGGCGGGACGAAGTTCGGCCTGGTGGCGCTGGATCTGCCAGGAGACTTTACCGACGACGAGGATGGCAAACGCAGGCAGTAGGGTGAAGCTTGCCGGGGGGTATGGGGTAGCGTAGCCTCGATTAGGTATGCCAGAGATTTGCCATCGATGCGGGGGCGATTTGCCAACGGGGAGCGGGGAGTCACCGTTCTGCCCGCACTGTGGCACGCCGCAACTGTTTCTGGCGCTGGAGAACCAGTCGGTGGAGACGGGCGGGGAGCCGGCGCTTGCGGCCGACGGCAAGCCGAGCACGGGGACGCTGCCTCCTCCGCGGCCGCAGCAGGTGGAGTGGAAGACGGCGATCCGGTGCGCGGTGCTGGTGGCGGGGATCGGGTCGGTGCTGAGCCTGGGTGGGATGCGGGTCGACGTGCTGTGGCTGGTGAGCGTTGCGTGGATTATGTGTGCGTCGCTGATCACGTTGGGGCTTTACCAGAAGCGGCGGCCGGCGGCGTGGATGGATGTGCGGGTGGGGGCACGGATCGGAATGCTGGTGGGCTTGTGCCTGGCGGTGGGGTTGGCGATTGAGGTTGCCGGATGGGGGCTGGTGGCGCGCTTCGGGTTGCACACGATGGGCGCGTTCGACGCGACCATGTCGGCATGGATGGCGCAGAGTCAAACCCAGGCGCAGCAATGGATGACGCAGCGCTCTGTGCCGGTAGACCCGGGGGCTCTGGCCTTCGAGCGGTCGCCTGAGTTTCGCGCGGGCTATTTGTTGTTTTGCGGCGCGTTTGTGTCTGCGTGTCTGCTGGTGTTGTCGGCGGTGGGCGGGGCGTTTGCGGGGCTGCTGCGGACGCGGCGGGGGCGTGCGGCGTGAAGCGGGGAACCTTCGGGGGTTCCGCAAACTACTGATTTTCAGATGGGGCTGGACAACAGTAGCTGGAGTGTGCGCAAAATGCGTTCCAGACATGTGTGATGTGTGTCACAGCTTTGGTGCGCGCAGTGGTCTAGCCTAGCGCTCCGGGTCCTCCCCCAATGGTCAATCGTTGCTTAAATCCAGATTGTCGCGCGGAGTTCAGACTGCTCAATGCAGGCGACCTCTACGCCCATGAAAGGCGTTCGGCGGACACGGAGTTTTTCTGGCTGTGTTCTGCGTGCGCTGCCAAATTCGATCTAACCCTTGATCCGGCCGGACGCGTCTCAGTCAAGGCACGAAGTGGGGTTCGTCAAAGCACGCCGCCCAGTCCGGACGGTTATCTTCGTCTTGTCTCCCGGTCCACTCACCCGGGGCCCAGGCCGCCAACGTTGCCGTCCAGTGAACGGGCAACGTCGTTCGCAGCGCGCACGGGGCCATTTTTTCGGATTTTCATGTGACGGGCTCGATTCAGCGCTGATTTGCCCGGAACGGTCTGCGCGAGGGTTTTGCGGCCGTTGGGCTTGAAGCACACAAGGAGGAATTATGGCAGACCATGCTGCTTTCTCTACCTCTAAGCGACGCAAAGGCGCGCTCAGGGCTGGCGCTGGCAGTCGCGGCTTTTCGGCTGCGGCTGGATTCGGTGGGAAGCGGTTCCCGGCGAACGACAAGGTTCCTCTGTTGGAGACCGCCTTCCATGCGGAGCGCGGCTGCCTGAGCGTGGCGAATATGCCGAGGCATTCGACGCTTGGCATGCACCAGTAGCCTCCCTCTGAAAACGATGCGGGAACGGTTGCTCTGGCGGATGGGCAAAGCAGACGCTTTGCCGGTGGGAGGATTGTGGGAAGCGCCGGCCGAGGCGGCGGCGAATCTGCATTGAGGGGCCTCAACGTTTGCGGGACCAGCCATGTGGCGGTTCATTTGCGCTTGGGCGGCAGCAGGCGCCGGCGGCCGGAGTTGGGTGGGTGGGCTGGTATCATCGGCGGCCAGGGAGAAAGTCATGTTTTGTTCGAGGTCAATGTGTTTCGCCGCGGGGGTGGTACTCGCGTTAGCGCTGCCGTGCAGCCTGGTTGGGCAGAAGACCGAGGACGATCTGCGGGCACGTTTGATCCAGCAGCCGCTTTATCTGCGCGGCCAGTGGGGTAGCGACAAACTTGCGTTCGACGGCGCCGGACACCTGGTGGGGACGGCGACTCAAGTCACGTTCACGCTGTCGGGGGTGGAGATCGGGTCGGTGAAGCTGACTCGGAAGGGGTTGGTTCTGGAGGGTCAGCGCGTCGGGCTGGAATTCAATAAGGACGTGTCGAAACGGGTCGGCCTGGTGTTGCGCGATCTGGCCGGCGTCAGTCCGGAGAAAGTTATGCTCCAGATTCAGAAGCCTGCGGACGGAGATTTTACTGCTGCACTGGATACGATCTTCACGGGCAGCATTGCGGGGCTGGACGATCCGCTGCCGGAGTACTGGCAGCCGTTCGCGCAAAAACATCTGCTTCCGGCAGCCGTGCCTGCCGCGACTGGTACTGTTTCTGCTGCTGGGGCGGACGCGAGCAGGCCTCCGTCGCCGGGTTTGGCACCGATGCGCAGGATCGGCGGCGGGGTGACTGCGCCGAAGGTGTTGACCCAGGCTGAGCCGGAGTTCACCGCCTCGGCGCGGAGCCTGAAGTACTCCGGCACAGCGCTGCTGACGTTTATTGTTGGCAAGGACGGGCTACCGTCGGAGATTCGCATCGTGCACCCGCTCGGACTGGGGCTGGATGAGCATGCCGTCACTACGCTGTCGCACTACACTTTTCAGCCGGCGATGGAGGGCGGGGCGCCGGTTGCTGTAAGGCTGAACATCGAGATCAACTTCCAGATTTTCTGAGCGGCTGGGCGCGGCGTTTTCCGCGATTTGCTGAGCGCGCCCAATCCGCGGACTGGTATCATCAGCAACGACGGAATGAGCCGCCCGATAGAGCCAGTTTGGAGATTCTGGCTCGGCCAGAATGACGGCATGGACGATTATGAGCGATACAACTGAAGTGATTGCGGATGCAGGCAAGCAGCAGCCGAGGCTGCGCGAGAAGGGCCGGCTGATGTCGGCGTCGGAGATTGAGCGCACGCTGGTTCGGCTGGCGCACGAGATTGTGGAGAAGAACGACGGCGCGACCAACCTGGGGCTGGTGGGTATCAAGCGCCGAGGCGTTCCGCTGGCCAGGCGGCTGGCGAAGCTGATTGAGAAGATTGAGAAGTGCTCGGTGGACACGGGCGTACTCGACATCAGCTTCTATCGCGACGACCTGACGACGGCGGGGCTGAGGCCGATTGTGAAGCCGGGCGACCTGGGGTTCGACGTGACCGGGCGCGACATTATTTTGATGGACGATGTGTTGTATACCGGGCGTACGATTCGCGCTGCGCTGGATGCGCTGTTCAGCCATGGGCGTCCGAAGAGCGTGCAGTTGCTGGTGCTGATCGACCGCGGGCACCGCGAGTTGCCGATCCAGGCGACGTTTACCGGGCGAACGGTGCCTACGTCGCGGCGCGAGATCATCGAAGTGAAGCTGAACGAAATCGACGGGCAGGAGCAGGTGCTGCTGGTCGAGCTGGTGGATTGAGGCGAAGCGAGTGATCGAACGGGCGAAGAGGGCTGCGACGATGGAAGCCGCGGCAACCTCTTTTTCTCGCGTGCCCGCGTATGCGGGGGCTTATGCAGCCGGGTCGCTGCTAACGGTGGAGCACTTGTCAGTCGCGGACATGGCGGAGATTCTGGCGACGACGGCGCGGCTGGAAGCGATGGCGGCGGATGAGCGCGCGGGCGTGCTAACGGGACGCACGATTGCACTGCTGTTTTACGAGTCGAGCACGCGGACGCGGACGAGCTTTGAGCTGGCGGCGAAGTCGTTGGGCGCGACCACGACACTGGTGAGCGACAAGAGCTCGTCGATTGAAAAGGGCGAGAGCCTGAAGGATACGGGCCTGACGCTGCGTGCGCTGGGTGCGGAGGCGATTGTGCTGCGGCACCTGGCCTCGGGCGCGCCGTTTCTGCTGGCGCGGGCGACCGGGCTGCCGGTGCTGAACGCGGGCGATGGCATGCATCAGCATCCGTCGCAGGCGCTGCTGGATCTGCGGACGATACTGCTGCGGCTCGGCCTGCCTGCGGATACCGCGGATGGGAAGACACTGGATGGCGTGACCGTGGTGATTACCGGCGACATACGGCATAGCCGCGTGGCACGGTCGAATGCGATGCTGCTGCCGCGGCTGGGTGCGAGGGTGGTGCTGTGCGGACCGCCAGAGCTGCTGCCCGAAGAGGCGCTGGGGATGCGCGCGGTGATCGAGGAGGGTTGCGTGGGCAGCCTTGTGATTGAGCGTGACTTCGATCGGGCGCTGCGCAGTGCGGACGTGGCGATGATGCTGCGTATCCAGAGGGAGCGGCTGGAGGGACTGGATCTGGATCTGGGCGAGTACATTGCGCGGTATCAGTTGAGCGTGGAGCGGCTGGCGGCGAATTGTCCCGATGCCGTGGTGATGCATCCGGGACCGATCATTCGCGGGCTTGAGATTACGGGCGAGATGGCGGATGCACCGCAGTCGGCGATTGAAGAGCAGGTGGCGCAGGGGCTTGCGGTGCGGCGTGCGGTGCTGGCGCGGGCGCTTGGGGCGACCGCATGAGCAAAGGCTTAACACCGATTTGCGCCGACAGGCACCGATTGAAGTACGGGATTGAAGGCCAGGGACGATGAGTGAACTTCTGATTCGCGGCGGGCACGTGATCGATCCGACGCAGGGGATCGATGGGCTGCGCGATGTGCTGGTGCGCGATGGGCGAATTGCTGCGGTAGAGATGCCGGGTGGGTTAGCGAGCGTTGCGGATTCGTACCCGGAAGAGTTACAGATCGATGCGACGGGATGCGTGGTTGCGCCGGGACTGATCGATGTGCACGTGCACCTGCGCGAGCCGGGACAGGCGCACAAGGAGACGATTGCGACAGGCACGGCCGCGGCTGCGGCGGGCGGGTTTACCACCGTGGTGGCGATGCCGAATACGACTCCGGTGATCGATTTGGTCGAGACGCTGGAGTGGGTGCTGTCGGGGGAGCGCAGGCCGGTGATTCAGGTGCTGGCGATGGCGGCGGCGAGCATCGGCAGCAAGGGCGAGCGGCAGACCGATTTTGCGGCTCTGGCCGAGGCCGGTGCGGTGGGATTTACCGATGACGGCAAGCCGATTCTGGACGCGGCGATGATGCGGGCCGCGCTGGTGAAAGCGGCGGCGTTGGGGTTGCCGGTGAGCCAGCATGCGGAGGATCCGCGGCTGTCGCATGGGGCGATTATGAATGCGGGGCCGGTTGCGTTCCGGCTGGGGCTGCGCGGGTATCCGGCGATCGCCGAGTCGTCGATTGTGGAGCGGGACATTCAGATGGCGCGCGAGATTGTCGCGGCCGACAGTGGGGTTCGGCCTCACCTGCATGTGCAGCATGTGTCGACCGCGGGGGCTCTGCGCGCGATTCGCCAGGCGAAGGCGGAGGGATTGCATGTGACGTGCGAGGCTGCGCCGCACCACTTCACGCTGACGGACGAGGCGGTGGACGCCTGTGGCCCAGGCAAATTTGCCTACGACACTAACGCGAAGATGAATCCTCCGCTGCGGACGGAAACGGATCGGAGAGCGGTGATTGAGGCGCTGCTCGATGGGACTGTCGATTGCATCGCCACCGATCATGCGCCGCACGCTTCGCACGAGAAGGAAGTGGAGTTCGAGCGCGCTCCGAACGGGATTACGGGATTGGAGACTGCTCTGGGACTGGCTCTGCGAGTGCTGCATCGCGAACATGGGATGCAGCTGGCGCGGGTGATGGCGCTGATGAGTGCGCAGCCGGCGGAGGTGATTGGGCTGAGGGAGCGCGGCAATCTGCGGGTGGGAAGCTCGGCGGATGTGGTGGTGTTCGATGCGGGGGCGGAGTGGAACTTTCGGGCGAGCGCGTCCAGGTCGAAGTCGCGGAATACGCCGTTCGACGGCGCGGCGATGCTGGGGCGGGTAAGGGCTACGGTGTGTGCGGGGCGGGTGGTGTATCGCGGAGATTCCCTTGACGCCCGATGAGCGAATGGACCTCGGTCGTTGCTGGAATGACACCCAGCGGCATGAGTTGGAGGCAATTGCTAAGGATGGTTGTG
>Ga0302314_10010602_pt1 | contig 16112 bp, 15 predicted proteins | sample III_Palsa_N2_3_FD_200533 | JGI IMG/M metagenome (GOLD analysis project Ga0302314, IMG submission 200533) | Peat permafrost microbial communities from Stordalen Mire near Abisko, Sweden - III_Palsa_N2_3 | ecosystem: Environmental > Terrestrial > Soil > Palsa > Peat permafrost | place: Sweden... | reverse complement strand
TGGAGCGGGAGATCACCCATCTTCGCGAGAAGGCCGAGATCGTCGTCCTGCCGTTCGAGAGCCTCCTGATGCACTTCGCCGAGGAGGTGGGGGCGTCCATCATCGTGCGGGGCCTGCGCGCCGTGGCCGACTTCGAGTACGAATTCCAGATGACGGCCATGAACCAGCAGCTTAACCGTCAAATCGAAACCGTATTTCTGATGGCTGATCCCCGCCACCAGGCCATCGCCTCGCGGCTCGTGAAGGAGATCGCCGCCCTCGGCGGCGACATTTCCGGTTTCGTGACGCCCGGCGTCACCGCCGGCGTGATGGCCAAGGTCAAACGGTCCAAATAGAGGCGAGGCTGAACGCGTGTCATTTCTGAAGTCCCCGGTCGCCGCGGTGCTCGCCGCGGTCCTGATCGGAACCCCGGCCTTTGCCGCCAAGAAGCCTGTCGTAAAGCCGCCGCCCGCGCCCGCCGCGCCGACGGCGGCCGATTTCCGCCCCGTCGATCCGGATAACCTCTTGGTGTTCGACACCAACAAGGGCCGCATCATCGTCGAGCTTTCGCCTTTGGTGGCGCCGGCCCACGTCGAGCGGATCAGGACGCTGGCCAAGCAGCACTTCTATGACGGGCTGACCTTTTTCCGCGTCATCGAAGACTTCATGGATCAGACCGGCGACCCGACCAACAAGGGCGACGGCGACTCCAAGCTGCCGAACCTGAAGGGCGAGTTCACCTTCCGCCGCGACGCCGGCATGCCGTTCGTGACGGCCACGACGCCCAGCGACGGCGCCACCGGCTTCATCGGCGTCCTCCCGGTCATGAGCCAGCCCGATGACCTGATGCTGATGACGGCGGATGGAAAGGTCACGGCCTGGACGCTGTTCTGCCCGGGCGTGATGGGCATGGCCCGCAGCAACGATCCGGACTCCGGCAACAGCCAGTTCTTCTTCATGCGCGGCCCGTATCCGTCGCTAGAGAAGAAATACACCGCCTGGGGCCGGGTGATCTCGGGCCAGGATGTCGTGAAAGCCATCAAGGTCGGCGAGCCGCCGGAGGATCCTCAGGACAAGATGCTGACGGTGCGCCTCGGCTCGGACATGGCGCCAGTTGATCGCCCAAAAATCTTTGTGCTGGATACAAAGTCCGCCGCCTTCAAAGGCATGCTGGACAAGCAGAAGGTGGACAAGGGCTCTGACTTTTCCCCCTGCGACGTGGAGATTCCGTCGCAAATCCGCTGACGATCGAGCTTTAGCTGACCGCGCCTAGCCGGCGATCTTGCTCCGCAGCAGCGAGCAAACCTGCGTCGGCTGGTAAGGCTTCTGCACGAAGACGGCGCCGTCGACCCTCTCCCGCGTGAAGTCTTCGCGCGCGCCGCCCGAGGTGTAGATAATCTTGATATCGGGTTTCACGCGGCGGGCGCGGCGCGCAACTTCGTAACCGCCGCCCTTATCGCCGAGATCGATGTCTGCGAAAATGGCGGTGATGCCGTCCCCGTTGTCACGTTCGATAGTGTCGATGGCGCGCTGGGTGTTCTCGGCGCAGAGAGCCTCGAAGCCCTCGTCCTCCAGGACGTCGTGCATGACTTCCCGGATAAGGGCGTCGTCCTCGACGATCAGGACTTTGATGCGGTCGCTCATTGTGGTCGCCCTCCGGGGCGCTCCGGGATGAATCTATTCGTCGGGGTAACACCGCACGACAAAGTACGTTCCTCCAGCATGAGCAAATAAGGGTGAATTTTATGTTATGTTGCTTTTAGATGCGCTGAGAAGAACTCATAAATACTGATTAACATGCGTGTAATGTTTTTTGTTCGACTGTTGTACTTTAGCGAAGTGAAGGACTTCGCGGGTGCGAAACAAATGCGGCGCTGCTAAAATATATCACTGAGCATATCGTTGGGGCTTCAGCCTAGAAACGTCCGTGGTTAAGCTGGCCTCCGCGTCGCTCTGGCGATAAACGCTTGTTTGAATTGGGTCGGACAGAGCATGACGAACGCGGCGGCGGGGGCGCGAGACCCGTCTAATCTTGAACAATCGGCGCGCCGGTTCCGCCGGTCCATCCTCACCGTACTGGCCGTCGGGCTTGCGGCTGTGGCGGTCATGGCCGCGGTCGCCGTCTGGCTGGTGGATCGCTCGCAGGACTACGGGCGCTGGATCGAGCACACCTATATCGTCGAGGCGCACGTCAACCGTTTCGCGGCGCTGACGGAGCGGGCGGAGACGGCCCGGCGCGGCTATCTTCTGGCGCCCAATGCAAAATACCAATCGGGTTATGAGCGGGTCCGGGCCGAAATACCGACGGCTTTGAACGAGATCGCGGTCGATACGATGGACAACCCCGTCCAGCGCCGCAACGTTTTGCAACTCCGGGCTCTGACGGACGAACGCGCGAAGCTGGTCGAGCAGATGATGGTGTTGGCGGCGAAGGGCGATGTGGACGCCGCCGTCGGACTATTCAAGCAGGATCGAGACCACGAACTCCTTGGCAAGGTGCGCGCCCTCACCCAGTCCATGCTGGATGAAGAAGGCCGGTTGCTGAACCTGCGTGTGGCGCGCGACAAGGACAACGCCAGTCTTCTTCTGGCGGTGGTGCTGATCGGCGGGGGGCTGATGGCCATCCTGTCGTTCGGCTCGATGCTGCTGATGCGCCGCTACGCCAGCGATCTGGACCGCACCCAGGGCGAACTGCGAGTGCTGAACACCGATCTGGAAGCGCGCGTGAAATCGCGCACCAGCGAGCTTTCGCGGGCCAACGACGAGATTCAGCGCTTCGCCTACATCGTCTCCCACGATCTGCGCTCGCCGCTGGTCAACGTCATGGGGTTCACCAGCGAACTGGAAGTGTCGCTGAAGGTTCTAAGAGGGCAGATCGAAACCACCCGCGAGGCTGACCCAAACCGGCTGCCCAAGGCGGTTCAGGAAGCGGTCGAGATCGACATGCCCGAAGCCATCGGCTTCATCCGCTCGTCCACCCGCAAAATGGACGGCCTGATCAACGCCATCCTGCGCCTGTCCCGCGAGGGGCGCCGCAATCTGACGGCTGAACCCCTGGCGATGGACACGGTGGTCAACGGTCTGATCGACAACGTCCGCCATCGCTTGACGGAGAAGGGCGCCGACGCCGTGATCGAAGGCGATCTGCCGGACATCTCTTCTGATCGCCTCGCCATCGAGCAGGTGTTCGGCAACCTGATCGACAATGCGGTGAAATACCTGTCCCCCAAACGACCGGGCGAGATCGTGGTGCGCGGTCGGCGCGAAGCAGGTCTCCTGATCTACGAGATCCAGGACAATGGTCGCGGCGTCGCGCCCGGCGATCAGGAGCGCATCTTCGAACTCTTCCGCCGTGCCGGAACCCAGGATCAGGCCGGAGAGGGGATCGGGCTCGCTCACGTGCGCGCCTTGATGTATCGCTTGGGGGGTACGATCCGTTGTGTATCCGAGCTTGACCAGGGGGCGACGTTCCGCCTCTCATTCCCACCGAACCTGAGTAACGACGCATCATGACCGCAGTCGCCGACCACAAGCCCGTCACCATCGTCATGATCGAGGACGACGAAGGCCATGCCCGTCTGATCGAGCGCAATATCCGCCGCGCGGGCATCTCCAACGAAATCCGTCATTTCGCCGACGGGACCACAGCGCTGAACTTCCTGTTCGAAGGCGCGCAGGGACCGCTGAAGAATGGTCCGGCCCTGATCCTGCTGGATCTCAACCTGCCGGACATGAACGGCGTCGACATCCTCGCCAAGATCAAGGCCGAGCCTGGCCTGAAGCGCACGCCTGTGGTGGTGCTCACCACTACAGACGACAAGGTGGAGATCCAGCGCTGCTACGATCTCGGCTGCAACGTCTACATAACGAAGCCCGTGAACTACGAGAGTTTCGCCGACGCCATCCGCCAGCTCGGCCTGTTCCTGTCGGTGATCCAGGTGCCCGAGATCGAAGCGTGACAATCGCCGAGGCTTCGACTCCGTCGAAGCTGCTCTACATCGATGACGACAAGGCCCTCTGCTACCTCGTGAAGAAGGGGCTGGAGCGGCGCGGCTATGCCGTGGAGACCGCCAACTCCGGGCCCGAGGGACTGGCTCGCGCCGCGGCGGAGATCTTCGACCTCATCGCCATCGACCACTACATGCCGGGGCAGGACGGGCTCGTCACCCTGGGCCAACTCCAGGCCCTCGAGTCGCCGCCGCCGGTGGTCTACGTCACCGGATCGGACGAGAGCCGCATCGCGGTCGCCGCCCTGAAGGAAGGGGCCATCGACTATGTGGTGAAGAGCGGCTCGGACGATTTCCTCGATCTTCTGGCCAGCGCGCTGCGTCAGGCCGAGGAGGGCGTGCGCCTGCGCCGGGAACGCGACGCCGCCAACGAAGCGCTCCGCGCCGCCAACGCCCGTCTCGAGGCGATCGTCGATCATCAGGCCGTACTGCTGCGGGAGGTCAACCACAGGGTCGCCAACAGCCTGCAGATGGTATCGTCGCTGGTGCACATGCAGATGTCGGCGGTCAAGGACGGGCCGGCGCGGGCCGCGCTTCTCGACACCCAGGCCCGCATCGAGGCCATCATGCAGGTCCACCGCCGCCTCTACACCTCCGAGGACGTGCAGTTCGTGGACATGCGGGACTATCTCCTGGGTCTCACCAGCGAACTCTCCCAGTCGGTCTCGGAGGATGGGCGGCGGACCATCAGCCTGGAGGCCGCGCCGATCCGCCTGCCCACCGACATGGCCGTCTCCCTCGGCGTGGTGGTGGCCGAGCTGGTCACCAACGCCTGCAAATACGCCTATGCCGACGACGAGGCCGGCGAGGTCCGTGTCGCGTTCGGACGGGCGGACGACGATCGCTGCATCCTCGTGGTGGAGGACGACGGCAAGGGATTCGCACCTTCCGATCCCGCGCAGGGCACGGGCCTGGGCCGCACGGTGCTATCCGCCATGGCGCGCAATCTTGGCTCCCAGATCGTGTTCAACCCGAACTACAAGGGCGCCCAGGCGACCCTCAGCTTCCGGGCCTGACCGCGCCCGATCAGGCCTTGGCCAGCAGGCTGCTCCGCCGGGCGAAGAGCAGATAAAGCACGCTCCCCAGCGCGTTCCAGGCGAAGAACAGCATGATGGTGATGCTGGGCAGGCTGGTGAACAGGTAGAGGCAGCCGATCACGCCGAGCGGTCCGACCAGCCACCACACGGGGGTTCGGAACACCCGCTTGCGGTCGGGCTCACGCCGCCGCAGCACCATCATGCAGACGGCCACCGCGATGAAGGCGCAGAGAGTGCCGGCGTTGGCCAGGGCCGCGATCTGGCCGAGCGGCAGGAGGCCGGCGATGGCGGCGGCGATCACGGCGGTGATGAGGGTCATGGTCGTGGGCGATCCCGTCCGCGTTGAGACCTTCGAGAGGCTCCGGGGCAGAAGCCCGTCCCGCGCCATGACGAAGAAGATGCGGCTCTGGCCGTACATGAAGGCCAGGATCACGGTCGGCAGGGCCACCACCGCGGCGCCCGCCACCAGCCGCGCGGTAAGCGGCTCCTTCAGCGTGTCCAGCACGAGGACGAGCGGCGCGGCGCTCTTGGCGAAGACGGAGGGCAGGACGGCGCCGATCGCGGCGGCGGCCACGGCCATGTAGATGATGATGCAGATGACCATGGAGCCGATGATGCCGATGGTCAGGTCGCGCCCCGGATTGATGGTCTCTTCCGCCGCCGTGGAGATGGTATCGAAGCCATAGAAGGCGAAGAAGATGATGGAGGCCGCCGCCATCACCCCGATCTTGCTCCCGTCCGCCGCGTGGCCGGAAAACCCGAACGGCATGAAGGGGGTGAAGTGGGTGGGGTTGAAGGCGCGCGAGGCGACAATCACGAAGGCGGTCAGCGCCACCACCTTGATCACCACCAGCACGACGTTGAGGTTGGCGCTCTCCTTGGTGCCGATGATCAGAATTGCGGCCACAAGGAAGGTGATCAGGACGGCCGGCAGGTTGATCAAGCCGCCGGCTCCGGGCCCGGCCATCAGCTGGTGCGGCATGAAAGGCAGGAACTCCGCCACATGTCCCGACCATCCGACCGCCACGGCGCTGCACACCACCGTGTATTCCAGGATCAGGCTCCAGCCGACGATCCACGCCAGCCCCTCGCCCAAGACGGTGTAGGTGTAGGTATAGGCGCTGCCCGCCGCAGGGATCATGGTGGCCATCTCGGCATAGGCGAGCGCGGCGCAGATGCACACCACTCCGGCGATGACGAAGGACAGGATCACGCCCGGTCCCGCAAGCCCCGCGCCGACGCCGATCAGGGTGTAGATGCCGGTGCCGACGATGGCGCCGACGCCGAGCGCGATCAGGTGCGGCCAGCTGAGGGTCGGGCGCAGGCGATGGGCGTCGTCCGTCCGCTCCAGGGCGTCAAAGGACTTGCGGCGGAGGATCGCCTTCAGCATTGGCTTCAGCCCCTGGTCAGGAGGGCCGTCGCGGCGTCGATCCGCGCGGCGAAGGCGTCCAGCACCTTGGCGGTCTTGCCGACGTAGGTCTGGGCCTCGGTCCAGCGGCGGCTTTCCATGGCCTCGCGCACGCCCGGCAGGGTCTTGGCGCCGTAGCCGGTGAGGACCCCCGGCGCATAGGCGAGGTTCTTGAACCACGGGCGACCGGGCAGGCCTTCGGGATCGAGCAGGGTCTGATCGATGTCCTGCAGGATGGCGTTGACCTTGGCCGCGCGCTCGGCGGGCAGGGCGCCCGCCTTCTCCAGCGCCGCGTCGTAGGCCTTGGCGCTGGCCTTGAGCTTCGTCACCGAGGTGTCGAGGGCCGCGAAGTCCATCTTCGGCACGGCGGCGTCGGCGGTGGGGGGCAGATCGGTAAGGGCCGGATCGGCGGCCAGCTTGAAGTCGCCGCCGGCCAGGAGCTTGGCCTGCGTCTCCGTCTTGGTTTTCATGTCGGTGTTGAGCTTCTTCAGCTCCTCGACGTAGCCGCCGACCGTGTCGGCGAAGCCGCCGAACTGCAGGGGCAGGATGTCGGCGTCAGCTTCGCGCAGGACGAGGCGCCCCGACACCTTCGACAGGGCCACACCGTACTCGAACGTCGGGTCGCCGAAGCGCGAGTAGTGCTCGAAGGTGTCGTAGGCGGAGTGATAGACGCCGCCCTGCTCGTCCTCGCCGCCGAAGCCGAGGTTGATGGACGCCAGACCAAGGTGCTGGAGGAAGGTGGAGTAGTCCGAGCCCGACCCGAGCGCGCCCACGGGAATGTCGGCTCCCGACGCCGCCGCCTTGGCGTCCTTCTCCATGCGGGGATTGGTGAGGGCCTCAACCTGTACCCCGGCGCGAAGACGTGCGCCGACGGAGATGTGGGTCTCGGGGTCCGGTACGTCCGCGCTGACCTGATTGACCAGCCGCTGCAGGTCGTGGCTGGCCTCGGCGCCGAGGAAGCCCTTGCCGTTGGTGTCGGAGTTCACATAGACGACGGCCTTCTTCTGCAGCTCGTCGGCATGTTCCTCGGCCCATTCGGTGGAGCCGATCAGGCCCGGCTCCTCGGCGTCCCAGCTGGCGTAGACGAGCGTGCGCTTGGGCTTCCAGCCGGTCTTGGCCAGGGCGCCCAGCGATTGCGCTTCATTCAGAAGGGCGACGTTGCCGGCGAGGGGATCCCACGCGCCGAACACCCACCCGTCATGGTGATTGCCGCGCACCACCCACTGATCGGGCGCCTCGGAGCCCTTCATGAAGGCGATCACGTCGTAGATGGGCTTCAGCCCCCAGTCGGACTTGACCAGAAGGTGAACCTTCGCCGCGGAGGGGCCGATATGGTAGGTGAGCGGCAGTTGCCCGCGGAAGCCCTTGGGCGCCACCGGTCCGCCCATGGCCTCCAACAGAGGCGTCACATCAGCGTAGGAGATGGGCAGGGCGGGGATGTGCAGGATGGTGGTGGCCGTCTCGCGCGTCAGCCGCTTGGCGTCTTTCGTGGCGCCGATGCCCGGCGTCAGTGGATCGCCCGGATAGAGGGTCATCTTTTGCACCGAGCCGCGCTGCACGCCGTCCGGCGGGCGGGTCCCGCCCTTGGGGTAGGGATCGGCGGGGCCATAGCCGTCGTCGCCCGGATCGGAATAGATCAGGCAGCCCACCGCGCCATGCTCCTCAGCCAGCTGCGGCTTCAGCCCGCGCCAGCCGCCGCCGTAGCGGGTGATGACGATCTTGCCCTTTACGTCGATGCCGGCGCGCTCCAGCGCCTTGTAGTCGTCGGGCATGCCGTAGTTGGCGTAGACCACCGGCGCGGTCACATCCCCGTCGCCCTGATAGGCGAGGTAGGGCGGCGGCACGTTTTCAGTCTCGCGCGCCGAGGTGTCGCCGGGGATGCCGGGCTCATGCAGCTTGGCGGTGAAGGGATGGTCGCCCAGAAGCTCCAGCTTCTCGGCCAGCGGCGTGGGGTAGAGCACGTAGAAGGTCTCGATGCGGGCGTCCCAGCCCCATTCCTTGAACTTGGCCAGCATCCAGTCGGCGTTGGCCTTGTCGTGGGGCGAACCGACCTGGTTGGCCTTGGACGACATCTCCTCCAGCCAGGCGCGCTGGGTCTCAGCGCTCAGGCCGGCGTCGAATCTGGCTTCGAGCCCGCGTTCCTTGGCGGCGTCGGCAGGCGTGAACCCGAGGAGCGGGGTCTGTCCCATGGCGGCGGAGCCAGCGGCGACGGACAGCAAGGCGACAGTAGAAAGAAGCAGGCGGCGCATGAAGAGAGAACTCCGGTCGATCCGAACGCGGCCGATCTCCCGGCCCCCGCGCGGACCATAACGTGGTTTCCAAGGACCGCTACGGTTCGGCTTCAGAAATTCGTCCCGGCGCGGCTAAACGAACAGATCGGGCCGGCGCAGTCGCAAAGTCTGGACCAGCGCCAGCAGCTTCAGGTCCACAACCTCGCCGTCCGCGCCGAGGTCGATAAGGTCGGCCAAGGGCGTCTCGATCACCGTGATGTCCTCCTGCTCGGTTGCGAGCCCGCCCCCCGGCGCGATCCGGTCCGCGGCGGAATATTGCGCCAGATAGAGGGCCATGGTCTCGGTCGAGACGCCGGAGGACGGCCACGCCGTTGCGACTAGCTCCAGCGTGCGCAGTTGCAGCCCGGTCTCCTCCATCGCCTCGCGTCGCGCGGCGGCCTCGGGTGATTCGCCTCTGTCGATCATGCCGGCGGCCGCCTCCAAAAGGGAATCGAGGCCGGACGCCACTTTCACCGCCATGCGGAACTGTCGAATCACGAGCGCCATTCTGCGCTCAGGGTCGTAGGGCAGGATCGCGACGGCGTGGCCGTGAGTCTGCACCTCCCGTTCCAGAAGGCTCCCGTCCGCCAGCCGCACGGTCACCAGTTCAATGGTGCGGTAACCCTTGTAGACCACCTCACGCTTGAGGATATCCGGCATCAGCCGAGGCCGTGGATGCGCCGAGCCGCGGTCAGGGTGTTCTGCAGCAGGCAGGCGATGGTCATGGGGCCGACGCCGCCCGGCACAGGCGTGATCGCCCCCGCCACGGCGGACGCTTCGGCGAACGCCACGTCGCCCACGAGCCGGGTCTTGCCCGCCGCCGCCTTCTCCGGATCCTTCGACGGTACGCGATTGATGCCGACGTCGATCACCGTGGCGCCGGGCTTGATCCAGTCGGCCTTGACCATCTCGGCGCGACCCACCGCAGCCACAAGGATGTCCGCCTCTCGGCAGACAGCGGGCAGGTCCTTCGTGCGCGAGTGGGCGATGGTGACGGTGCAGTCGGCCTGCAGAAGGAGCTGCGCCATCGGTTTGCCCATCAGGTTGGAGCGCCCGATCACCACCGCCCGCTTGCCGGAAAGCTCACCCAGCACGTCCCGCAGCAGCACCATGCAGCCGAGCGGCGTGCAGGGCGTGAGGGCGGGCAGGTTCGAGGCCAGCCGCCCGGCGTTGACGACGCTCAGCCCGTCTACGTCTTTGTCCGGGTCGATGGCGGCGATCACGGCGGCGGTGTCCAGATGGGCGGGCAGGGGAAGCTGCACCAGGATGCCGTGGATGGCCGGATCGGCGTTCAGCTTGGCGACGAGGATCTCAAGGTCGGGCTGGGCGGTGTCGGCGGAGAGGCGATGGGTCTCCGAATACATGCCCGCGGCCTGGGTCTGTTCGCCCTTGCTTTTCACATAGACGGCGCTGGCCGGATCGTCCCCTACCAGCACCACGGCGAGGCCGGGGATCAGACCGTGCTCCGCCTTCAGCCGCGCCGCCTCGATCGCCACGTCACCCCGCAGGCGCTCGGCATAGGCCTTGCCGTCGATCAGGCGGGCGGTGGTGGGCGTATCGGTCAAAGGCGTGTCTCGACATGTTGGGAGGATGAGCGGGTGACTAGCGCCGAAGCGGCGGCAAGTCGACATCAAGCCGGTTCGATGGTAGGTAATACCGATCTGATCAGCGGTATTACGGAGGCTGTCATGGCCAGCACGGTCACCACCAAGGGGCAGGTCACCATCCCCAAGGCGGTTCGCGATCGGTTGGGACTGCATGCTGGCGACGCCGTTGATTTTCGCTTTGACTCAGAGGCCTGCGGCGTCGTCGTAACGCGCGCGGATGGGGTGAAACCCAAAAGCCGTTTCGAATCGATCGTCGGGAGTTCCGATATCGGCATGACGACCGACCAGATCATGACTCTCCTCCGCGGCGACGACGATCCTCTGTGACCCTGGTCGACGCCAATGTCCTTATCGATGTCGTAGCCAAGGATTCGCCGTGGCTATTCTGGTCTCTTGCCCGGCTGGATGAAGCGGCTGCAAACGGGCCGCTTTTGATCAACGATGTCGTTTATGCAGAGTTATCCGTGAGTTACTCTTCGGTGAAGTTGCTGGATGAGGTTTTGGAAAGCGTCGATATCGGTGTTGCCGCCACGCCCAAGCCCGCCCTCTTCCTCGCCGGCAAAGCTTACAAGCGCTATCGCGCGGCGGGCGGGGTTCGCACCGGCGTCCTGCCGGACTTCTTCATCGGCGCTCATGCGGCGGTGTCCGGTCTCGCGCTGATCACCCGCGACCCGCGCCGCTACCGAACCTACTTCCCGACCATCGACTTGATCGCGCCTTAGCCGCTAAAAGCGGGCATGACTCTCTCGGACCTCCAGCACCTTCTCGAGCGCGCCGCATCGGTGAAGATCGCCGTGGTGGGCGATCTGATGCTCGACCGCTACGTCTATGGCGCGGTGGAGCGCGTCTCGCCCGAGGCGCCTATTCCGGTGATGAGCCGCAGCCGCGAGACCGCCATGCTGGGCGGCGCGGGCAATGTGGCGCGAAACCTCGCCGCCCTCGGCGTCCATGTCGAGCTCGCCGCCGTCTCGGGGGACGACGCCGCTGCGGGCGAACTCCTCGACCTGATCAAGGCCGAGCCGGGCCTGGAAGCCGACCTCGTGGTCGATCCCGCCCGGCCCACGACGGTGAAGACCCGCTTTGTCGCGGGCGGCCAGCAGCTCCTGCGCCTCGACGCCGAGAGTCCGGCGCCCCTCCATGGCGCTGCGGAGGCGCGGCTGGCGGCGGCGGCGGAGACGGCGATCGCAGGCGCGGGCGTGGCGCTCCTCTCCGACTACGCCAAGGGCGCCTTGACACCAGCCGTAATCGCGACCTGTCTCGCCGCCGCTGCGGCTGCAGGCGCGCCGGTGGTGGTCGATCCCAAGGGGCGCAGCTTCAGCCCCTACGGCGCCGCCGACCTGATCAAGCCGAACGGCAAAGAGCTGGCCCTCGTCACGGGTCATCCGGTGGACACCGACGCCGAGGTGGAGACCGCGCTGGCCGTGGCGCTGAACGGTTGCGAGGCCAAGGCCATCCTCGTCACGCGGGCGGGCGCCGGCATGTCGCTCGCCGTGCGAGGCCAGCCGGTGCGTCACTTCAAGGCTCGCGCGCGGCAGGTGTTCGACGTCTCCGGCGCAGGCGACACCACGCTGGCCGCCCTCGGTGCGGCGCTGGCCGGCGGAGCGCACATCGACGCCGCCATCGAGTTCGCGCTTTTGGCGTCCGGCGTCGTCGTGGGCAAGGTCGGCACCGCTGCCGTCACCCCCGCCGAACTGATCGACGCGGAGGTGGCCCAGCGCCTCGCCGTGCAGGAGACCAAGATCGCGCCGCTGGACGCCGTGCTGGCGTGTGTGTCCCACTGGCGCAATGCGGGCCTGAAGATCGGCTTCACCAACGGCTGTTTCGACATCCTGCACCGCGGTCACGTGGCCTACCTTGCGGCGGCGAGGCAGGCCTGCGACCGCCTGATCGTGGCGGTGAACACCGACGCCTCGGTCCGCGTGCTGAAAGGGGAGGGGCGCCCGGTGAACGATCTTGAGGGCCGCGCTCTCGTGCTGGCCGGTCTCGCCTCGGTGGATTTGGTCACCCCGTTCGATGCAGAAACGCCCATCGCCCTGATCACGGCGATCCGGCCCGACGTGCTCCTGAAGGGCGCGGATTATACGGTGGAGACGGTGGTGGGCGCCGATGAGGTCCAGGCTTATGGCGGTCAGGTGGTGCTGGTGCCGCTGGTGGAGGGCTATTCAACCAGCGCGGCGATCCGCAAGATGGCGGAACGGGCATGACCCGTCGCCTGATCCTGGTCACGGGCGGCGCGGGCTTCATCGGCTCCAACATCGTGGCGTCACTGACCGCGGCGGGCGACTACGAGGTCGCCGTCTGCGATCGCCTCGGTGCGGCGGAGGACGGCAAGTGGCGCAATCTTTCCAAGCATCCCATCGTCGACTTCATCGCGCCCGAGACCATGATGGACTGGCTGGCGGCGCACGCCTGGGAAGTCGAGGCCGTGATCCACATGGGGGCGATCTCGTCCACCACCGAGCCCGACGCGGACCTGATCCTCCACACTAACTTCACCCTATCCAAGACCCTCTGGCATTGGTGCGAAGCCAATGACGCGCGCTTCATCTATGCTTCGTCCGCCGCCACTTATGGCGATGGCGCGCTCGGGTTCGAGGACGCCGACGATCTGCAGTCCCTCGCGCGGCTGCGGCCCCTGAACGCCTACGGCTGGTCCAAGGCCCTGTTCGATCTCTATGCCCGGCGCGAAGCTTCGCGCGGCCACGCGCCGACCCAGTGGGCTGGGCTGAAGTTCTTCAACGTCTATGGCCCCAACGAATATCATAAGGGCGGGATGAAGTCGGTGGTCGCCCAGATCTGGCCCAGGGCCCGAGACGGCGAAACGGTCACCCTCTTCAGGTCGCACAATCCGCAATACGCCGACGGCGGACAATTGCGCGACTTCATTTACGTAAAGGATGTGGAGCGGGTGGTGGGCTGGCTTCTGGCCAACCCCGAGGTCAACGGTGTCTACAACCTCGGCAGCGGAGCGGCGCGCTCGTTCAGGGATCTGGCGGAAGCGACGTTCAGGGCCGCCGGCCACGCGCCGAAGATCGACTACGTCGACACCCCCGACATCCTCCGCGACAAATACCAGTACTTCACCGAGGCCGACATGAGCCGCTTGCGCGCCGCGGGATACGCCCCGGTCTTCACATCGCTGGAAGACGGCGTGGCCGACTATGTGACGGGCTATCTGTCAAAGGACGATCCCTATCGGTGAGCACCTCCTCCCCCATCTCAGACAGGGGAGGAGAAAGCCTCAGAAATCAGGGCGATCGATGGGGTCCACCTGCTTGCGGTCGCGCTTGTAGAGGCCGTCGGCCAGCGTGGCCAGTTTGGCGATGGCGTCCTCGTACTGCTGACGCAAATCGTCGTGGGCCGGAAGCTCGTCGCGGCCGGCGCGCAGCTGATGCAGGAAGGAATCGATCACGCGGTAGTACATCGGGCGCTCCGGGGCGTTGGGTCTGTTCAGCGCTTATAGAGGGCGTCCCGTTCCGCCACCAAGGGGGTTTTGGCGAATGTGCGCTGTCGCCGAGCGCAACGACGGTCGCACCGATTTGCGAACTCCTGTAAAACGTCATCAAACCCAGCCATAAAGCGTGGTCAGGCTGGAAGGTGAACGATGGTCTCCAAAGCGCGTCGAGGGTTCCTGAAACTGGCTGCGGGCGGCGCGGCGGCGGCCAGCGCAAGCGGCGTCGTCAGCGAAGCCCAGGCTGCTCCTCCCCGCAATGAGGCCGGCTCCATCATGGATGTCCAGCACGTGGTGATCCTGATGCAGGAGAACCGCTCCTTCGACCACTACTTCGGCTGCATGAAGGGCGTGCGGGGGTTCGGCGATCCGAGGCCCATCGACCTGCCGGGCGGCAAGCCCGTGTGGTTCCAGCCCACTGTTCCGGGGGCCGAGACCGCCGTCGCGCCGTTCCGCTTCGACGGGCGCAAGACCAGCGCCGAGAGCCTGAAGAGTCTGGATCACAGCTGGAAGGGCAGCCACGACGCGTGGAAGCATCATGACAACTGGATCAAGGCCAAGACGGCCCTCTCCATGGGCCACTTCACCCGCGACGACATCCCCTATTATTACGCGCTCGCAGACGCCTTCACCGTCTGCGACGCCTATCACGCCTCCATGTTCGGGCCGACCAACCCGAACCGGATGTATCTCTTCACCGGCACCAGCGGCGTTAACGTAGGGCTGACCAATTCCTTCGCCGTCACCAACCCCTTGGCCGAGACCAACGAGACGGCCGATCCGACCCATGACGGCCCCAAGTTCCCGGGCTTTGAGTGGAAGACCTACGCCGAGCGGCTGGAAGAGGCTGGCGTCGGCTGGAAGGTCTATCAGGAGTACGACAACTACGGCGACAACGGCGTCGCCTACTTCAAGCAATTCCGGAAGATCGAGCCCTCGTCGCCCCTGTACCAGAAGGGTCGCGCCTGGGCGGACACGTCGAATGCGCAGAACGCTAAGGCTTCGCGCGGCGAGCATCTGGTGGCGGCGTTCGAGAAGGACGTGGCGGCGGGGACCTTGCCGCCGGTGTCGTGGATCGTGGCGCCGCAGGCCCTCTGCGAGCACCCGGACGGCAGCCCGAGCTATGGCGAGCAGCTCACCGCCCGCCTGATCGGCGTCCTGACCGCCCATCCCGAGGTCTGGGCAAAGACGGTCTTCATCCTGAACTACGACGAGAACGACGGCTTCTTCGACCACATGCCCATCCCGGTGCCGGCGACGGCGGGGGCGGCGGGCAAGACCAATGTGGATACGGCGGGCGAGGTCTACACCAGCTCGGCCTTCGGGAAGCAGCCGATGGGGCTTGGCCCCCGCGTGCCGATGATCGTAGTCTCTCCCTGGAGCCGGGGCGGGTATGTGAATTCGGAGCTTTTCGACCACACCTCGGTGATCCGCTTTCTGGAGACGCGGTTCGGGGTGCGCGAGCCCAACATCACTCCGTGGCGGCGGGCGGTCTGCGGCGATCTCACGTCAGCCTTCGATTTCAAGGCGCCAGACGCCTCGGTTCCCCGCCTGCCCGAGACGAAACACTATCTGGAGCGGGCGGACCTCACCGCCAAGCTGGCGCCACCGGTGGTGCCTGCGAAGGCGGAAGCCCTGCCCAAGCAGGAGTCCGGCCAGCGTCCGGCGCGGCCCTTGCCCTACGATGTGCATGTGGCCGGCGCGCGGGCCAGCGACGGCTTCCACCTGACGTTCGCCAATCGCGGCGCGGCGGCGGCCACTTTCCAGGTCTATGCGGCGGGCGGCGGGGCAGGGCCCTGGTTCTACACCGTGGCGGCGGGGAGCCAGCTTGCCGACGTCATCGCCCTGCCGGACGGCGCCTTCGACATGACGGTCCATGGGCCGAACGGCTTTCATCGCCGCTACCGGGGTACAGGCGTGGACTCCTCGGCGCCGACCTCGGGCCTGCAATACGACAAGGAGCGCATGACGCTGGCGATCGCCAATCCGGGCTCGAAGCCCGCGACGGTGACCATCAGCAACAGCTATGGCGGCAAGCCGCAGTCGCGCACCCTGCCGCCCAAGGGCTCTACGCAGATCGTCATCCCGCTGCACCCGAGCGCCCACTGGTACGACGTCAGCATCGCCTGGCGCGAGAACCCCGCCTATTTCCGCCGCTTCGCCGGTCACGTGGAGACGGGCGAGGCCAGCCTCAGCGATCCCTCCATCGGCGGCGGGGACGGCGGACTTGCGGGGTCGCTGCTCAAGCGGTTGAAGATTTAATATTATCCTCCCCCGCTGCGCAGGGGAGGAGATCAGCGCCGCTTCACCTTCTTGATCACGCCGGAGAAGGTCAGCATCGGCTTGCCGCCGG
>Ga0302314_10010598_pt1 | contig 16115 bp, 17 predicted proteins | sample III_Palsa_N2_3_FD_200533 | JGI IMG/M metagenome (GOLD analysis project Ga0302314, IMG submission 200533) | Peat permafrost microbial communities from Stordalen Mire near Abisko, Sweden - III_Palsa_N2_3 | ecosystem: Environmental > Terrestrial > Soil > Palsa > Peat permafrost | place: Sweden... | reverse complement strand
AGGTCGGCCATGTGCCCGAGCGCCGCCGCGCCCAGGCCGCCCATGCCAAAGGAGAAGCCGAAGAACAGGCCCGAGATCATGCCGACCTTGCCCGGAACCAACTCCTGGGCGAACACCACGATGGCCGGGAAGGCCGAGGCCAGGATCAGGCCGATCGCCACCGTCAGCGGCCCGGTCCAGAACAGGCTGGCGTAGGGCAGCATCAGGGTGAAGGGCAGGGCGCCGAGGATCGAGACCCAGATCACCGCCTTGCGGCCGATCCGGTCGCCGATCGGCCCGCCGAGCACCGTCCCGGCGGCCACGGCGGCCAGGAAGACGAACAGATGCAGCTGCGCCGTCTGCACCGAGGTGTGGAACTTGTGGATCAGGTAGAAGGTGAAGTAGCTCGTCAGGCTGGCCAGGTAGACGTATTTGGAGAAGATCAGCGCCAGCAGCACGGCGACGCCGCCCAGGGCGGTCTTTCGCGGCAGCGCAGCCTCGCCCGCCTTGCGCGCGGGCGTAGCGGCCATCCGCGCCAGGCCGTGATGCTTGTACCAGAGGCCGACATTCCACAGCACGCCGCCCGACAGCAGCGCCATGAACGCAAAGGCGCCCAGGCTGGACTGGCCCCAGCGCACCACCACCAGGGCGGCGGCCAGCGGGCCCAGCGCCTGGCCGATGTTGCCGCCCACCTGGAACAGCGACTGCGCCAGGCCGTGGCGCCCGCCTGCCGCCATCCGCGCCACCCGTGACGACTCCGGGTGGAACACCGACGAGCCGACGCCGAGCAGGCAGGCGCCCGCCAGCAGCACCCCATAGGAATGGGCCACCGACAGCACCGCCAGGCCCGCCAGCGAGAACAGCGTCCCGCCCGGCAGGGCCAGCGGCGTCGGCCGCCGGTCTGCATAGAGCCCGACCAGCGGCTGCAGCAGCGAGGCGGTGATCTGATAGGCCAGGGTCACCAGCCCGATCTGGCCGAAGCTGAGGCCGAACTGCGCCTTCAGGTTCGGATAGATGGCCGGCAGCAGCGACTGCATCATGTCGTTGAGCAGGTGGCAGAAGCTGATCGCCAGGATCACCCCGAACACGGTGGTGTTCTGCGCGAGCTGCGCGCGCTTGATCGGTTCGGGGGCGGTCGTGGCGTCCATGGATGGGTCCTCGTCAGGCGGGGACGGATAGACCATGGCGAGCGAGCCCGCATTCCTGTATGGGCCGTTCGTTTTCGCGAGTGGGACTCTCATGCGCAACGCCGATCCCGACGACCACGAAGACACCCCGCGCGAGGTGGTCGGCATCGGCAACGAATATCCGCCGGCCTTCGAGCTGGCGCGCCACCAGCACCGCCGCGCGCAACTGCTCTATGCCGCCGAAGGCGTCGTCACCGTCGACACCGACCAGGGCGCCTGGGTTGCGCCGCCGGAGCGGGCGGTTTGGATCCCCGCCGGCGTTTGGCATGCGGTAAAGATGGTCGGCGAGGTCTCCACCCGCAGCGTGCTGATCAACCGCGACATCCGGCCCAACCCCAGCAACCCCAATCGGGGTGGGCGCTGTGAAGTGCTGGCCGTCTCGCCCCTGCTGCGCAGCCTGCTGGTGGCCGCCGCCGACGTGCCGCTGGAATACGATCTGCAGGGCCGCGACGGCCTGGTGATGGCCCTGCTGGTCGCCGAGGTGGCGCGCGCACCGGTGATCCCGCTGGCGGTGCCGTTCCCGCACGCGCCCGACCTGGCGCGCCTCTGCCACGCCTTTCTGGCCAACCCCGACGCCCAGGTCACCATCGACGCCTGGAGCGCGGCCCTGAACCTCGGCCGCCGCGCCTTCACCCGCGCCTTCCGCCGCGAAACCGGCATGAGCTTCGCCGCCTGGCGCCAGCAAGCCTGCCTGCTGGCCGCCCTGCCCAGGCTGGCGGCCGGCGAGCCGGTGACCGCCGTGGCCCTGGACCTCGGCTACGACAGCCCGGCGGCGTTCTCGACCATGTTCAAGCGGCTGCTGGGAATACCGCCCAGCCGCTACAGGACCTCGCAGGCCTGACGGCGGAGCGGCGAGGCGTCCTTACTTCGGCGCGTTGTCCCGAAAAGCCTTCGAGAAAAAAGGGGTCAGAGTCATTTTCCAACAGCGCGATGGTTTTGGGCTGAGAACCGATTCCGACCCCTTTTTCAGCGGCCATCTCACCGACTCGACAGCACAAACACGTTCCCGTCCGGGTCCTTGAACTTCGCGAACGTTCCCCACGGCTGTTTCTCCGGCGGGCCTTCGAACTCCACCCCCTTCGCCGACAATTGCCGATAGCTGTACTCGACGTCGTCGCAGGCGAAGGAGCCGTTGAAGAAGGTTCCGATGCGGTCCTCGTGGCCGTCGGGGGTGAAGAGGACCACGCCGGTCTCCGCGCCGGGGATCGACAGTTCGATCCAGCGCTGGCCGTCGCCCATGGGCTGGTCGGTCGCCACGCGCAGGCCCATCTTCTCGGTCCAGAAGCTGAGGGCGCGATCCTGTTCGCGGGTGGGGATGCTGACGAATTTGACTTGTTTGATCATGGGACGCCTCCGCTTCCGACCTTACGGGCGCGGTTTGCAAACGGAAGGCGTGTAGCTAATGCTATAGCAATGAGTGATGCGATCTACGCCCTCGACCGCTATGTGATCGACACCCTGATGGCCGACCTGGTTGGTCACGACCACCGGCCCTCGGCCTTCCTGGTCTATCTGGCCATCGTCGCCGCCGCGGGAGGAGGGCGCGCGGCGCTGAGTTATGCGGAGCTGGCCGAGCGGACGGGCCTGTCCAAGCGCTCGACCCAGACCGCGGTGGCTGTGTTGCGGCGGCGTTTCCTGATTGAGGTCGTGCGGCGGGGTGCGACCGAGACGCCGGAATACCGGCCTCTCTCGCCCTGGCGGCGGTAGGGCGGCGACGAAGCGCCGCGACTTTCGGCGACCTGGGGGCTAACGGAAGGCGGCAAGAATCACTACGTTGTGCGGGTGTCCCCCTGTCGGGACCTGCCGCGGGAGCGGGTTCGCTCCCCAGGATTTTTCTTTCCATGGCGTTAGATCAGGCGGCCGGCGTTCCGGACGACATACGGTCCATTGCGCGGCGCCTTACCCGTTATCGCGTTCCCAGCCGGGCGCGCAGTCTGTTCGAGATCGTGGTCACCTTCGCACCGCTGGCGGCGATCTGCGTCCTGGCCTGGATCGCGCTGCAGCACCGGATCTGGTGGGGCCTGCTGCTGGCGCCGGTCGCCGCGGCCTTCCTGGTGCGGCTGTTCATGATCCAGCACGACTGCGGCCATGGATCCTTCTTCCGCGCCAAGGGCGCCAACGACTGGGTCGGCCGGGTGATCGGCGTCTTCACTCTCACGCCCTACGACTACTGGCGCCACAGCCATGTGGTGCACCACGCCACCTCCGGCGACCTGGGCCGGCGCACGCTGGGCGCGGTCGAAACTCTGACCGTGGCCGAATACCGCGCGCTGCCGAAGTTGAAGCAGTTTGGCTACTGGCTCTACCGCCATCCGCTGGTGCTGTTCGGCCTCGGGCCCGCCTACATGTTCCTGCTGCAGCACCGGCTGCCGGTGGGGATGATGCGCCAGGGCTGGAAGCCGTGGCTTTCGGTGCAGGCGACCAACCTGGGAGTCGCGGCGCTGGCGGCCGGCATGATCTGGGTGTTCGGCTGGCTGCCGTTCCTGGTGATCTATCTGCCGATGATCCTGATCTCATCCTCCATCGGCGTGTGGCTGTTCTTCATCCAGCACCAGTTCGAGACCACCTATTGGGCGCGCGGCGAGGACTGGGATTTTCAGGAGGCGGCGCTGAAGGGCTCGTCCCACTACGCCCTGCCGCCGATCCTGCGCTGGTTCACCGCCAACATCGGCGTCCACCACGTGCACCACCTCAACAGCCGCATCCCCTACTATCGCCTGCAGCAGGTGCTGCGGGACGAGCCGGAGCTGCGCGACATGAGCCGGCTGACCCTGCTGCAAAGCTTGCGCTGCGCCGGGCTGACCCTGTGGGACGAAGCCAGCCAGCGGCTGATCTCCTTCAGCGAACTGCGTCGCATGCGACGGGCGCAGGCGGCCTGAGGGGGCTCTCAAACCTTCTCCTGCCGGAAAAGGTTGTGAACCCGCGCGCGTTCGTGCACGCCAGTGGACGTCGCCACTGAGCGCCAGACCCGGAGCCCGTCCCTTGACCGAGCCCAGCACGGCCCCGCACGCGGACGGCTTCGGCAGGCTCGAGCTCAAGACGTCGACGCTGTATGGCGCGGTCTATCTGCACTACGGCGTGTTCGCCATCTTCATGCCGGTGTGGCTCAAGCATCAGGGCTTGGCGTCCTCGCAGGTCGGTCTCCTGATCGCGCTGCCGCTTCTGCTGCGGATCCTGTTTGTGGCGCCGGTGTCCGCGCTGGCGGACCACCTGAGGCGGATCCGTGAGGTTCTGTTCGTATGCCTGGTGCTGACGGCGGCGCTCGTGGCCTGCCTCAACCTCGCGCACGGCTTTGTGGTTATCGCGATCTTCTTCGTCGTGCTCTCGATGGCCTGGGACCCGATCCAAAATCTGACCGATTCTTATGCGGTGGCGGCCGTGCGCGTGCGCGGACTGGATTTCGGGCGCATGCGGGTCTGGGGTTCGCTGGCTCACATCTCGGCCAATGTTGTGGGTGGCGAGATTATCGATCACGCGGGCATCCACCTGGTGCCCTGGATGACCGTAGCGCTGTTGCTGGTTCCGCTGGCCGTCATCCCCTTCCTGCCCGCCGACCGCCGCTTCGGCGACCCCGCGCCGCCAGTCAGGGGAGAGTGGACCCGGCTGGTGAAGGATCGCCCGCTGATGGTCGTGTTGTTCGCCACCTCGCTGATCCTGGGCAGCCAGGGCCTGTTCGGGGCCTTCGCGGCGATCGAGTGGACCGCCAAAGGGTTTCCCAGCGTCTACATCGCGGCGCTGAACGGCGTGGGCATCGGCGCCGAGATCCTCATCCTGTGGGTCTGCCAGCGCATGCTGGGCAAGCGATCGCCGCTGGTGCTGATCCTGGTCATGGCCGGCCTGACGGTGATCCGGTGGTTGCTGATGACGCTGGACCCCGGTCCGGTGGCCCTGATCCCGATCCAGATTCTGCAGGGCTGCGGCATGGGCGAGGTGGCGGGCCTGATGCTGTTCATCGCCCAGCGTGCGCCGGCCCATCTGATGGCCACGGCGCAGGGCCTCTACGCCGTCATCCTCGGCGTGATCGCCGCGCTGGTCGTCGCCGCCTCCGGCTTCCTGTGGCAGGCGCTGGGGCCGCGCGCCTATCTGGTGATGGCCCTGATCACCGTGATCGGCATGGTCATGGTCGCGATCCAGCTGGCCGCCTTCAGGCGCGGTCGGGTCGCCGAGGTCGTGCCTGAAATCCCAGCGAGTTGACGGAGAAAGGAGAAAAGGGGTCAGAGTCATTTTTCACGGCGGCGCCGTCTGTGGGGTGAAAAATGACTCTGACCCCTTTTCTCCTGGCGGGCTGACGGCCGCTACTTGTTGATGTCGATGAACGGCGTCCCGCCCGAGGTGACCTGGGGCATCTTGCCGTCCCATTTCTCGATGGCGCGCAGGCGCAGGACCTCGGGGTTGGAGCGCAGGGCCTCGCCTTGGACCGAGATCGCCTTGGCCTCGCCGTCGGCCTGGGCGATGCGCTGCTGCGCCTCGGCCTGGACGGTGGCGACCTGGGCCTGGGCGGCGAGAGCCTGCTGCTCGTTGGCGATCTTGTTGTTGATCTGGGTAAGCACCACGTCCGGCACCCGCACATTGCCGGCCCAGAACAGCTTTTCGACGATCAGGCCGTAGGGGGCGAAGTAGGCGGCCACGTCGTTCTGAACGCCGGTGAGCAGCTCCTGCTTGCGCGGACCGTAGATTTCGTCGACCCCCATGGCCGCGGCGCGATTGACCAGGGCGTTGCGGATGGCGTTGCGCAAGGGTCCGGCGATGATGCCGGCCGCGTCGGTGCGGTATTTCTGGAACAGCTTGGGCGCCAGCTGCGAGTTCACCGAATAGCTGACGGCGATGTCGGCGCTGAGGCCCAGGCCGTTCTTGTCCTGGAAGTTGAATTCCTCGTTTTGGGCCGCGCCTTCGGTCGAGCTCTTCGTATAGGTGTAGGTGTTGGTGAACACCGGATACTCGTAGATCGTGGTGCCGAAGGGGGTGAAATAGGTGCCGACCCCCAGGGACTGGTTCGACACCCCGGCGTCCGATCCGTACTGGTTGACCTTGATGCCCACATGGCCAGGCTGGACCTGGCCGCAGCCGGCGAGCGCCAGCGCCGAGACGCCGATGATGGCGAGGGCGGACTTTTTCATTTGCCGATGACTTTCAGGTTTGGACCGCGCCGCATTTGGCGGCGAGCGTCCATGAATTGTCGAAGATCCAGCCAAAGCCGGAAGCCGAGCCAGATCGTCACCGCCAGGGCGGCGACCAGGCAGGCGATGGCGCCGACGAGGGCGAGATTCTGATGCCGGTTGACCAGGTTCGGCGCCCAGATCCCCAGCAGGACAAAGTCGGCGATGATTACGGCGACCAGCTTGAGCCCGATCGTCAGCCCAAAGCGCCGCACCAGCTCGGCCTCGGCGATAGTCCTGGGCAGGGGTTTGGGCTCGCTCACGGTCAGTCCCAGTGGCGCCGGAAGAATCGCACCGCGATCCCGCGCCTGACAGGCCAATAGCTAGGGTCACGCGTGGTGGTTTGCAATGAGGCCGTTATCGAGGCGGCGCGGGCGGGGAACGTGGCGCCGGTCAGGTGCATTCAATCCCAGTGGGCGGCCGTGGAGCTTGATGGGGGCCATGTTTGAACGATCGCACGCCCATCTGGCTCTTCGTCCGACCGCGACCCATCTCTGGCGGCCCGGAATCGGTGGAAGCGGCGGGTTCGCGATGTTGATCTGCATGCTGGCCACGATGTTGGCGAGCCTCCCCGCCGCAGCCGGTGCGGCGCCCATCGTGCTGGAGGTTGATGCGACGGATGTCGCCCACGGCATTCAGCACGCGCATCTGATCATTCCGGTCCATTCCGGCCCGCTGACCCTGGCCTATCCCAAGTGGGTGCCCGGCGAACATGGGCCGAATGGACCCATCACCCAGATGGTGAACCTTCACATCAGCGCCGCCGGCGCGCCCCTGGGGTGGCGGCGTGATCCCCTTGATGCGTTTCTGTTCAGGGTCGATGTCCCGTCTGGCGTCGACGCCTTGGACGTGCAGTTCGACTATGTCTCTCCACCCTCAGCGTTTGGCCCAGGCTTCGGCGAAAGCCCAAGCTCCACGCGGCATCTGCTGATCGTTTTGTTCGCCCAGCTCGTCCTCTACCCGGCGGATGCGGACGCCGACCAGCTCCTGGTGAAGGCCGAGGTCACGCTTCCGGAGGCCTGGAAGGCGGACGACGCCTTGTTGCCGCAGCCGGCGGACGCGACGCTGGTGTCCTTGCCGGTCACCTCCTTGGCGATGCTGGCCGACTCGCCCCTGGTCGCCGGCCAATATTTCCGCAGCGCGCCGCTGGCCTCGGGGCCAGGTCCCGCGCGCATCAGCCTGACGGCGGACGCGCCTGGCGATCTGGCGCTCGGCGGGGACGTGACACGGTCCCTGAAGGCGCTGCTCCCCGAGGCCGCCGCCGTCTTCGGCCCGGGACATTATCGCCAGTACGTCTGGCTGGTTTCCTTGAGCGACCTGGTCGCCCACGACGGCACCGAGCATCACGAGTCCAGCGACATTCGCGAAGCGGAAGACCTGTTCACCGCGCCCGCGCGCGCCATCGATTGGCGCCTTTTTCCGCACGAGTACGTGCACTCGTGGAACGGCAAGTTCCGTCGCCCACAGGGGCTGGACACGCGCAATTTCCAGCAGCCCATGAGCGACGACCTGCTGTGGGTGTATGAGGGGCTCACCCGGTACTACGGCGATCTGGTCCTCACCACCCGCAGCCGCCTCGCCACGCCCGAACAGTCACGGGCCTATCTCGCCTATGTCGCAGCCCAGATGGACCGGGATCGGCCAGGCCGGCTTTGGCGCACGCTTGGCGACACGGCGACCGCCGTCCCCGCCTTCGGCGACGCCCCCACCGCCTGGACCGCGGCCCGCCGGGGACCGGACTATTATAACGAGATGCTGCTGATCTGGCTGGAAGCGGACATGGCGATCCGCGCCGGCACAGGCGGCCACAAGTCCCTGGACGATTTCTGCCGGAGTTTTTTCTCCGGCGGCGAAGGCCAGCCAGACGTGAAGCCGTACACCCGAGCGGACCTGCTTGCGGCCCTGCATGAGGCCGCGCCACTGGATTGGGATGGCTTCTTCACTACGCGGATCGACGCCATCAATCCACACGCGCCGCTGGGCGGCCTGGAGGCCAGCGGCTGGCGCCTGGCCTATGACGATGCGCCCAATCCGTTTCTGACCGACTTGGAGGCGAAGTCCGGCGTGGACGACCTCAGCCTCTCGCTGGGGTTGTGGGTCAATCACGCCGGGGATGTGCAGGATGTGGTCCCCAGGTCCCCCGCCTTTGTGGCCGGGATAGCCCCAGGGGACCGGCTTGTCTCGATCGACGGGCGAGAATGGACCGGGCGAGCGGCGCGCGACGCTATCTTGCGGGCCGAGAAGACCTCCAAGCCCTTCGCGCTGACGGTTTGGGCAGGTCGCGATATGCGGCGGCTTTGGGTGGATTACCACGGCGGTCTGAGGCGCCCGCACCTTGTGCGCGATCCTTCCAGGCCCGACCAGCTCAGCAACCTGTTTGCGCCGCGCGGCGCGGCCCCAGGGGGATCCCCGCCATGAACGGAACGACCCGACGATCAGCAATGATCCAGGCGGCGTCCGGCGCGGCCTTGGGGCTATGCGCCAGCCAGGCGCGGGCCGCGGCGCCGGCGGTGATCGAAACGCCGTCCGTGGACATCCGCGCGCTGATCGAGGCGGAGCGCGGGCGGATTCGCCAGGCGATGGCGACTAATGGCGTTGAAGGGGCCGCGGTCTGTCTGATCCACGGCGGCGCGCCGGTCTGGGTCGAAGGGTTCGGCGTAACCGACGGAGCCTCCGGGCGCGAAGTCGGCGCGGACACCATCTTCAGCATCCAGTCGACCTCGAAGAACGTCACGGCCGCGGCCGTCATGGTCGCCGTTCAGCGCGGGCTGTTGGACCTCGACGAGCCCATCACCCGCTATCTTCCCGGGTTCACCGTGCAGAGCCGCTTTGAGCCGAGACCGCAGGACCGCATCACCCTGCGGCTGCTGCTGAGCCACCGCGCGGGCTTTACGCACGAGGCGCCCATAGGCAACAACTACGAGCCGGCGTTTGCGGATTTCGAGGCGCACGTGCGCAGCATCTCGCGGACCTGGCTGCGCTATCCGGTCGGCGAGCGTTATCGCTATTCGAATCTGGGGTTCGACCTGGCGGGGTACATCCTGCAGGTCCGCACCGCGCGGCCGTTCGCCGATTGGGTTCAAAGCGTTCTGTTCGAACCGCTCGGCATGACCGACAGCACCGTGGCGACCGAGGTCTACGCCGCCCGCACCAACCGCGCGGTCGGACATCAGCACGGCCACGACAGCGTCCCGCTCAGGACCCCGCTCATCCCGTCGGGCGGCGTCTATACCAGCGCCCGCGACATGGCCGCCTACGCGATGTTTCATCTCGGCCGGGGCCGGGCAGGGGAGACGGTCATCCTCAGGGAAGACCTGTGGCGCGAGATGCACGGGTTCGGCCTTGGCGGCGACTATGGCTTCGGAGTCATCCGCGAAGAGCGGTGCTATGGCGAGGTCCCGGTCCGGCTGCTCAGCCATAAGGGCGGCGGCTTCGGGTTTGGCTCGGTGTTCGACTATTGCCCCGAGGCCGGCCTGGCCTGGGTCGCCCTGTTCAATCGGCCCGCCGACGCGGCGTACGGCTTTGGCGCGGACCTGGTGAACGGCGCCCTGGTTCGGCGCTATGGTGCGCGCCGGCCCAGGCTCGTCCCCAGCGACCTGGCGCCCATCGCGCCGCCGCCCGCCCTGCTTGAGCCGCTCGTTGGAACCTATGTCGGGCGCAACGCCAATGCGACGATCACGCTGGAAGCCGGCAAGCTCATCTTTCATCAGGACGACCTCACGGCGCCGTTGGGATCGAGCGCGCCCGACGAGGTTTTTGCCGTCGCTTCAGACGGCGAGCTTCAGACCTATCGGCGCTGCCCCGCCACGACGCTGGCGCCCGCGCACCTTGAGTGCTCGGTGGGCGAAGCCAGCCTGGACTACAACGACGGCCCGGACGTTCCGGCGGGGCGTGCTGATCCGAGCTGGAGCCGTCACGTCGGCCGCTATCAGGTCTTCCAGTGGGGTGTTCCGGCCATCGACGTGACCGTGCGCGTGAAGGACGGATATCTCTATCTCAACGACACGCGGTTGATCGTCGAGACCCAGCCAGGCCTGTTCTTCACCGCCGACGGCGAGGCTGTGGATTTTCGCCAACATCCGCCGACCTGGAAGAATTTGCGCCTGCAGCCTGCAGCGTAGAGAGTTCGTTGACTTTCTGACATGCGTCAGATAAACCTGACATATGAAAGCGCCAAGCCGCCCTACACCTGAAGGCGATCAGCTGCTGGCGGTCCTGGCCGCCTTGGCCAACCCCCACCGCATGCGAGTCGTCGCGGCGCTGGCCGGCGGAGGCCGCAACTATGTCAGCCAGCTGGCGCGAGAGATCGGCATCAGCCGGCCTCTGCTGCATCTGCATCTGCAGAAGCTGGAAGAGGCCGGTCTGGTGACGAGCAAGCTGGAGCTGTCCCAGGACGGCAAGGCGCTCAACTATTTCGAAGTCACCGAATTCGCATTTCACCTCACGCCGGCGGCCATCGCCGAAGCGGCCAAGACGCTCACCGGAAAAACCGAGACCTAGAGGATCCCAATGACCACAACGCTCTACCTATTGACCCTGATGCTGCCGCTGGCGACGATCCTGATCGTCTTCGGCATGCGCTATTATGCGAAAATCCAGGAGGCAAAGGCGCGGCTGGCCAACGACGACGCCTATCGCCAGCTTGCCGAAACCGCCTCGGCGGCGCAGTCGCGGACCGCGACCAGCCTTGCCGCCATGGAGACCACCCTGTCGGACCTGCGCACCCGGCTGGCCGCCGTCGAGACTATCCTGAAGGCGGTGGAATAGTGGCCGCCATTGGCTCTCTGGGCGCCGATCGAGCGCATCTCAGTTCCAGGTCAACCGTTTCCTCCGTGTGACTAACGCCAACCGGGCCGACTCAAGCCAATCTTCCTGATCGATCGACCTGATTGGCGAACGTCGGCATCTGTGGTCCAACTCGGGAGTTGGGAAATCGACCCATGGCCAACCTCAAGCAAGATATTGCCGCCTTCGACCGCATGAAGGCCAAACTCGAGGCGAAGCACCGCCATGAGTGGGTCTTGTTCCACGATGGAGAACTCGTCGGTGTATTCGCGGACTTCGAAGCTGCGGCGACGGTAGCGGTCGAGCGGTTCGATAATGGGCCGTACCTTATCCGCCAAGTCGGCGCGGGGCCGGTACAACTGCCCGGTGGCATGGTCTTCAGACCGGCACATGCGCTCGACACCGGCGGGCTTTAAGTCCGGCGCCAGGGGCGAGAGCGCGGCGGACCTGCTGGTTCGTTTGGGGCCGACGGTCCAGGTGGACATCGGGCTGAAATCGCGATCCGCCGCCAGCCAAACTCCTGACCTACCAGCGAAGAAAATTAAGGCGCTCATCGACACCGGCGCAGGCGGCGACTGCATAGACGATGATCTGGCGCGGCGTCTTAAGCTGCCGGTCCACGACGAAGGAGAGATCAGCGGCGTTGGCGGACGCCACCACGCTTTCATCTACACGGCTCGCATATATGTCCCAACGCTCGGCAGGCTGCTGTTTCAGCCGTTTACCGGCGTCAAACTATACGAGGGGGAGCAGTGGCATCGTGTCATTCTCGGCCGCGCATTCCTTCGCCAGTACGAGCTGGCCTACGATGGCCGAACAGGAAATGTCGAAATCGTTGAACCGGACCAACCGGCCTGAGCGTTCGAGCTCTAAAGCGCCGCGGTGATCGGCCCCTCGGAGCGCCCGGCGATAAATTGCTCCACGTAGGGGTTGCCGGACCGATCGAGGTCGGCCACTGGGCCCTGCCACTGAATCTTGCCGGCGTGGAGCAGGGCGATGTCGTCGCCGATGCGGCGGGCCGAGGCCAGGTCGTGGGTGATGGAGATGGCGGTGCAGCCCAGGCCCTTGACCTGTTCGATGATCAGCTCGTCGATGGCCGCCGCGGTGATGGGGTCGAGGCCGGTGGTGGGCTCGTCGAACATGATGATCTCGGGCCGGGCGACGATGGCGCGGGCAAGGCCTACGCGCTTCTGCATGCCGCCGGAGAGTTCGCTGGGATAGCGGTCGGCGACCGGGGCGGCGAGGCGAACCTTGTCCAGCGCCTCCAGCGCGCGAGCCCTGGCGGCCTTGCGCGACACCCCGTCGGCGTTGATCAGGCGGAAGGCGACGTTCTCCCAGACGCTCAGGCTGTCGAACAGGGCCGCGGCCTGGAACAGCATGCCGAACCTGGCGTAGAGCCTGCGCCGCGCGCCGCCGCCCATGCGGGTCAGGTCGGCGCCGTCGACGAACACCGCGCCGGCGTCGGGCTGCATCAGGCCGATGGCGATCTTGATGGTCACCGACTTGCCCTGACCCGAGGCGCCGATGATCACCAGCGAACGGCCGGGCGCGACGGAAAGGTTCAGGCCGTCCAGCACCGTCTGGCCGTCGAAACGCTTGCTGACGCCGCGCCATTCCAGCTTGGGGGTTGGACCGCTCATGGGTGGTGGGTGAACAGGGTGGTGAGGAGATAGTCGGAGGCGAAGATCAGCACCGCGGCGGAAACCACCGCATGGGTCGTCGCCCGCCCCACGCCGCGCGCGCCGCCCGAGGCGTAGTAGCCGTGGAAGCAGCCCATCAGCGCGACGATGAACCCGAACACCGCCGCCTTGATCAGGCCGGACTCCACATCCCAGGTCTGGATGAAGCTCCAGGTGGCGCGGACATAGGTGGTCGGGTTGAAGTGCAGGGTGCGGGTCGCCACCACCCAGCCGCCGGCGATGCCGATGATGTCGGCGATCAGGGTCAGCAGGGGCAGGGCGATGACCCCGGCCGCCAGCCTGGGGGCGATCAGGTAGCGGAACGGATCGGTGGACAGGGTCTGCATGGCGTCGATCTGTTCGGTGGCGCGCATGGCGCCGATCTCCGCGGCGATGGCGGCGGAAACCCGGCCGGCCAACATCAGCGCCGCCAGCACCGGGCCGAGCTCGCGGGTGATCCCTAGCGCCACGATCTGCGGCATGATCTGCTCGGCGTTGAACCGCCCGCCGCCGGTGTAGATGTTCAGCGCCAGGGCCGCGCCGGTGAAGACGGCGGTGAGGCCGACCACGGGCAGGGAGAAATAGCCCATGGCCATCAGTTGCCGGCCGGTCTGGCCGAGGAACCAGGGCGGGGCGATCAGGGCCGCCAGTCCGCGCAGGCCGAACAGGGCGGCGCGGCCTACCATGCGCAGCGCTGAGATTGTGGCGCGACCTACGGCCTGGACGGGATTCATGGTCGCAACCTAGCCGCCAAGGCCGTTGCGAGGCAATGCGAAGGTGGGTTCGCGACGCATCTTTGAACCCTCTCCCCGCGAAGAGCGGGGAGAGGGTTCTGTCCGACGAGGAGATTGGCCTCAGTGCGGCTCGAACCGGCCCTCGCGCGCCAGGTTGGAGAACTTGGTCAGGTCGGCGTTGAAGTGCAGCTTGACCGTGCCGATGGGGCCGTGGCGCTGCTTGCCGATGATCACTTCGGCGAGGTTGTGGATCCGGTCCATGTCCTCTTGCCAGGTCAGGTGTTCGGGCGTGCCCTCGCGTGGTTCCGTGCGGCTTTTGTAGTAGGCCTCCCGGTAGATGAACATGACCACGTCGGCGTCCTGCTCGATCGAGCCGGACTCGCGCAGGTCCGACAGCTGCGGCCGCTTATCCTCGCGGGACTCCACTTGCCGGGATAGCTGGGACAGCGCGATGACGGGGATCGACAGCTCCTTGGCCAGGGCTTTCAGACCCTGGGTGATCATGCTGACTTCCTGAACCCGATTGTCTGTCCGGCTGGACTCGCCGGTGGTGAGCAGCTGCAGATAGTCGACCACCAGAAGATCGAGGCCCGTCTGCCGCTTGAGCCGTCGCGCGCGGGCCGCGAGCTTGGAGATCGACAGACCGCCGGTGTCGTCGATGTAAAGCGGCGCGGCCTGGATCTCGATGGCGGCGTCACGGACGCGGCCGAATTCCGAAGCGTCGATTTCACCCTTGCGCAAGCGGTCTGAGGAGACGCCGGAGACTTCGCCCAGGATGCGCAGGGCGAGCTGTTCGGCGGACATTTCCAGGGAGAAGAAGGCCACCACCCCGCCGTTCACGGTTTTGCGCGACCCGTCCGGCTGCGGCTCCCAGGCGTAGTTCCTGGCGACGTCGAAGGCGATGTTGGACGCGAGCGATGACTTGCCCATGCTGGGGCGGGCCGCCAGGATCAACAGGTCGGACGGGTGCAGGCCGCCGAGCCGCTGGTCCAGGTCGATCAGGCCGGTGGAGACGCCGGCAAGGCCGCCATCACGGCCAAACGCTTCGGCCGCCATATCCACCGCGCCGCGCAGAGCGTCGCCAAAGGAGGTGAGGCCAGACGTCGGCGCGCCGGTCTCGGCCAGGCTGTAGAGCTGCTGTTCGGCGGACTCGATCTGGTCGCGCGCCGACAGCTCCGGATCGCTCTGGTTGGCGGCCACGGCGATGTCGCCGCCGATGCGGATCAGTTCGCGCCGCAGCGCCAGTTCATAGACCAGCCGCGCGAAGTCCGGCGCATTGGCGGCTGGCGGCGCCCGGTCGACCAGGTCGGCGAGGTAGCGCAGGCCGCCCAGCTCGTCGAATGACGGGTCGCGCTTGAACTGCTCGGCCAGCACGATGGGCTCGGCCAGCTGGCCCTTGCGGATGTGGACTTCCATGGCCGCGAACAGGCGGGCGTGAAACGGCTCGTAGAAATGCCGCGCCGTGAGCTGGTCGCTCAGCCGCTCATAGGCGGCGTTGTCGAACAGGATCGCGCCCAGGAGGGCCTGCTCGGCGTCGATGTTGTGGGGGATGTGCGCGATGGCGTTTTCGTCTTCGGGAAAACGCAGGTCGAGGGCGGGAACAACGGGCATTCGTTAACAATAGACTAATGGACGGTTTCGCGTGCTGCAGCGATTTCGGCTCCAGGGCAGTCGCCCACAGGTCCGTGAGGACCCTGTGGATGCCTTTGCGCGGCGCACTATCGCAGGCGCCCAACGCCGCATGCGTCGACAAGCTCAGCATGAGTTGGTGAGCGGCGCAGGCAGCAAAACGCCCTCATGCTGAGCTTGTCGAAGCACGAGGGCGCATCACTGTAGTCCGGCAGCCGGCGTGAGCCGACCGCGGCAATTGACTTACGCGAAGTCCCGGTCGTCGCCGATCGAGCCCGCGCCGCCTTCGAGCATGTCGGCGGCGGCTTCTGCGTCCAGGCGGGCGTCTTCCTCGAACTGGGAGGAGATGACGTTTTCGCCGCGCGACTGGCGCTCGGCTTCGTCCTGGCTGCGGGCGATGTTGATTTTGACGGTGACCGTCACCTCGGCGTGAAGCTTCAGCTTCACCTCGTGGACGCCCAGGGTCTTGATCGGCTTGTCGAGGACGACCATCGCGCGGTCGACCTTGCCGCCGGCTTCGTTGACGATATCGGCGACATCGCGGCCGGAGACCGAGCCGTAGAGCTGGCCGGTTTCGCCCGCCGAGCGGATCAGGATGTAGGACGTGCCGTCCAGGCCCTCGCCGGCCTTGGAGGCGGCTTCGCGGGCGTTGGCGTTGCGGTGCTCGATTTCGGCGCGCTGGCCTTCGAACACCTTCAGGTTGGCGGCGTTGGCGCGCAGAGCCTTGGAGCGGGGCAGCAGGAAGTTGCGGGCGAACCCGTCCTTCACCGTGACCACATCGCCCAGGGCGCCGAGGCGCTCGACGCGTTCGAGCAGAATGACTTTCATGACCTCTGTCTCCTACTGGACGACGTAGGGGAGGAGGGCCAGGAAGCGGGCGCGCTTGATGGCCTTGGCCAGTTCGCGTTGCTTCTTGGCCGACACCGCGGTGATGCGCGAGGGCACGATCTTGCCGCGCTCGGAGAC
>Ga0302314_10010596_pt1 | contig 16116 bp, 16 predicted proteins | sample III_Palsa_N2_3_FD_200533 | JGI IMG/M metagenome (GOLD analysis project Ga0302314, IMG submission 200533) | Peat permafrost microbial communities from Stordalen Mire near Abisko, Sweden - III_Palsa_N2_3 | ecosystem: Environmental > Terrestrial > Soil > Palsa > Peat permafrost | place: Sweden... | reverse complement strand
GACCGGCAGGCTGATCACCGGGAAGTGCAGCACCGAGCGGCGCACCCGCAGGTCCGGCAGGGCCGGGGAGAGCAGGCTGAGCGTGCGCACCAGGTCCGGGCGGCGGGCCGCCACCCGCACCGACACCGCGCCGCCCATCGAGTTGCCGACCAGGTGCACCGGCCCGGTCCCGAGTGCTTCGATCAGCCGGATCACGGTGCCCGCGAGCGCGCTCACCGAGTACCCGGCCGGCGTCCGCGGCGGGGGCGAAAACCCGGAACCGGGCAGGTCAACCGCGGCACAGTCGAAGTCGGGGGCAAGCTCGGCCATGAAGTCGGTCCAGTTGGTGGCCGCCCCGGACATGCCGTGCACGCACAGCACCAGCTCGCGGCCGTCCCGGGGCAGCAGCTCCCGGGGTGCGACCAGATCGGGGGCCGCACTGTCCGGGGCTCCCGGCCCGGGAAAGATCCCCGGCGTGGCCGCCACCCAGAGGCGCTCGCCGCCGGGGACGGCGACCATCCGGCCCGGCCAGTGGGCGACCGGGGGCGTCACGCGCTGGCCTTGCGGCGGCTCGCGGCCGGCTTGCGCTGCCGGGCGGGTTTGGCCGGCGGGTCTTCGTCCCCCTTGCCGCGGTTCGCCTTGGCCGCCTCGACGCTCGCGCGCAACGTCTCGGTGAGGTCGGCCGGGCCGTTCGGCTCACCGGCCGGAACCGCGCTGCCGGCCGGGCGGACCACCTCGTTGCCCTCGATCTTGGCCTGGACGAGCGCCTCGAGCGCCTCCCGGTAGGAGTCCTTGTACAGCGACGGGTCAAAGTCCTCGGTCATCGTGTCGATCAGCGACGCCGCCATCTTCAGCTCCTGGCTCCGCACGTCAACGTCCTCGTCGAGGAACTTGAAGTCAGGGGCGCGCACCTCATCCGGCCACAGCAAGGTCTCCAGCACGAGCACCCCGTCCCGCACCCGCAGCGCGGCGAGCGCCTCCCGCTGGCGGATCGCCACCTTGGCCACCGCCACCCGGCCCGATCGCTCGAGCGCGTCGCGGAACAGCACGTAGGCCCGCACTCCGGCGGGATCGGGGTCCAGGTAGTACGCCTTGTTCGCCAGGATCGGGTCAAGCTGCCCGGCCGGCGCGAAGTGCAGCACGTCGATCCGCTTGGCGGTGGCCAGCGGCAGTTCCTTCAGGTCGTCGTCGGTCAGCACCACCACATCGCCCGTGGCCAGCTCATACCCCTTGGCCACGTCGGAATAGGGCACCTCTTCGCCGTCCACCGAGCAGACCCGGCGGAACTGGATCCGGCCGCCGTCCTCCCGGTGCACCTGACGGAACGCGACGTCCCGCTGCTCGGTCGCCGCGTACAGCTTGACCGGGATAACGACCATTCCGAATGAGATCGCCCCAGCCCAGATGCTCCGCATGGCCTATCCCTACCCACAACGGCACCTCGCTGATACATCCAGTGTTGTCCGTATTTCCAGATCCGCCCGCCCGCGCGCGGGCGGGCAGGGCGCGCGGCGACCGCGCCGGGCGCTGACGGTTGCGACGACGGGACGGGGGAAGAAACGGTGACCAGTCGCGGAGGTGAGGCAGTGAGCGAGCAGAGCATCGAAACACCGGACGAGGACGCAGCTGAGCAGGCTCGCGAGGTGACGGAAGACGACGCCGACGAGCTGACCGAAGTCCCCGTCGAGGTGGATGAGGCGGACGCCGCGGAGCAGATCAGGGGCGCGGGCTATGACGACGAGGACTATCGTTAATCACAAACTCTTTTATCCTGACGCCCTGAGCAGGTCAAAGTTTGCCCGGTGCGGGCAGCATGAAAGGGCTTGAACATCGTCGCAACCCGGAGAACACCGTGACCGCCAGTCCTGCCACTCGCCCCAGGGGAACCCGCCTCCCGCGGCTCGCCCGCCGCCGCCAGCTGCTCGACGCGGCCATGGAGGTTTTTGTTGCGCGCGGCTATCACGCCGCGGCCATGGACGAGATCGCGGACCGGGCCGGGGTCAGCAAGCCGGTTCTCTACCAGCACTTCCCGGGGAAGCAGGACCTGTACCTGGCGCTGCTCGACGAGAGCGTGGACAAGCTCGTCGAAGCCGTTGCCGAGGCGATCCGCTCTACCGCCGACAACCGGCAGCGGGTCAACGCGACGTTCGCCGCCTACTTCGGTTACGTGGCCGAGCACAGCGGCACCTTCAAGCTCGTCTTCGAGTCGGACTTCACCAGCGAGCCAGCCGTCCGCGCCAGGCTCGCGGCGGCCGACCGGGTGTGCGCCGACCTGATCAGCCAGGTAATCAAGGAGGACGCGGGGCTGGCCGACGACGAGGCCTACCTGCTGTCCATCGGGCTGCTCGGGATGGCCCAGGTGAGCGCCAGGCACTGGCTCGCCACCATGGACGCGATCCCGCGGGAGGCGGCCGAGCAGCTCGTCGCGCGGCTCGCCTGGCGGGGCATCAGCGGCTGGCCGCGCACCTCGGACCAGCCAGAGCACTGACCGGGCCGGGCAGCTGCCGGGCAGGCACTGACAGGGAGATAACCGTGGAAGTCAAGATCGGGATTCAGTCGATTCCGCGCGAGCTGGTCATCGACACGGACGCGACCGCCGAGGAGATCGAACGCGACCTGGCGGCGGCCCTCGCCCGGGCCGACGGCGGGTCAGGCAGCCCGCTGCTGGCGCTCACCACCCAGAAGGGCGGCCGGGTCCTGGTACCGGCGGACAAGATTGCCTTCGTCGAGTTCAGCACCGACCAGGCGCGCCGGGTCGGTTTCGGCAACATCGTTTGATTCAGGCATATCGCGGAACGCCCTGGTACCGTGGGTGTCGATTGGCAAACTGGAATGCAATAGCACCAGTTCGCGTTGACGAATAAAAGGCGTCGGCCCGGCAGTCAACGTGCCTGAGCACCAGGTGCGGGCACGGGCGGTGCGCCCACGGAGGAACCCCTGACAACTCAGCTTACCCAGTCCGAGGCCAGCGACGAGGCACCGGCCAGTCCCCCGGCCCCCGGGCGGACTAACAGCGTGCCGTTCCGCGACCTCGGCGTCGACGAAGTTATCTGCGCCGCCCTTGACGATGCGGGCATCCGCACTACCTTCCCCATTCAGGCGCTGACCCTGCCGCTGGCCATGACCGGCCAGGACATCATCGGCCAGGCGCGCACCGGCACCGGCAAGACGCTCGCGTTCGGCGTGCCGATCCTGCACCGGCTGACGACCACGCTCGCCGCTGCCCGCGCCGCCAAGCAGCCGGCCGCCCTCATCATCGTGCCCACCAGGGAACTGGCCATCCAGGTGGCCGAAGACCTGAAGAAGGCGGGCACCCGGCTCGGCGCGCGCGTGCTCACCGTGTACGGCGGCCGCGCCTATGAGCCGCAGATCGAAGCGCTCGCGGCCGGCACCGACATCGTGGTCGGCACCCCCGGGCGGCTGCTCGACCTGGCCAACCGGCGGAACCTCGACCTGAGCCAGATCCGCGCGCTCGTCCTCGACGAGGCGGACAAGATGCTCGACCTCGGTTTCCTGCCGGATGTCGAGCGGCTGCTGCGGCTTACCCCCGCTGACCGGCAGACGATGCTGTTCTCGGCGACCATGCCGGGCGAGGTCGTCACGCTGGCCCGCCGCCACATGCGCCGGGCGACCAACATCAGGGCCGAAGAGCCGGATGAGCTTGCCCCGCCGCCGCTGACCGCCCAGCACTCCTACCGGACCCACCACCTGGACAAGGTCGAGGTGCTCGCCCGGGTGCTGCAGGCCAAGGACCGCGGCCTGGCGATGGTGTTCTGCCAGACCAAGCGGGCCGCCGACCAGGTGACGACCGCGCTCACCGACCGCGGCTTCGCCGCCGCGGCGGTACACGGCGACCTGGGCCAGTCGCAGCGGGAACGCGCGCTGCGCGCCTTCCGCAGCGGCAAGATCGACGTGCTCGTCGCGACCGAAGTGGCCGCCCGCGGCATCGACGTGGATGACGTGACCCACGTGATCAACTACGAGTGCCCGGACGACGAGAAGGCCTACCTGCACCGGATCGGCCGCACCGGCCGGGCCGGCCGCGCGGGCGTGGCGGTGACGTTCGTTGACTGGCGCGACATGCACCGCTGGAAGCTCATCAACGACGCGCTCGGCATCGGCCAGCCCGAACCGCCCGAGACCTACTCCAACTCCGAGAACCTGTTCACCGACCTGTCCATCCCACCGGGCGTCACCGGCAAGCTCCCCCGTGAGCAGCGCGGCGTCCGGGCCGGGCTGGCCGCGGAAGAGGAAGAGGACCTCGGGGACACCGGCCGGGGCGGCGCCGCCGCCCGCAGCGCATCTGGTGGCCGGTCACGGAGCCGCTCCCGGTCCGGCCGGGGCACCGATGGCGCAGCCCCGCGCACCGCGGCCGCGGCCGACGCGCCGGGCGAGTCAGCCGACCCGCCCGCACCGCGCGCCCGCCGTCGCCGCCGCCGCACCCGCAGCGGCCAGGAGGTTGGCCAGGACACGGCCACCCAGAGCGCGACGCCACCGGAAAGCGCACCGCCGGGATCCTGACAGGTCGGCGCCGGAGGCATCCTGACATGTCCACCCCCAGCTCGCTTGAGCTGCCCGAGGGGACAGACCGCAGCACCGTGGCCACGGCCCGGGGCGAGTTCGCCGTCCTTGACGCCATGCCCGCGGCTGGTCCCTGTGAGCTGGGCACGGTGCTGCTCGTGCCCGGTTACACCGGCAGCAAGGAAGACTTCATCGCCATCCTCGGCCAGCTCACCGCGGCAGGCCGCCGGGTGGTCGCGGTTGACCAGCGCGGCCAGTACCAGACGCCCGGCTCCGACGATCCAGACGCCTACGAGCTGCGCGAACTCGGCGCGGACGTGGCCGGGCTGGTCAGCGCCGTGGACGCGACGCACTTGCTCGGCCACTCCTTTGGCGGCCTGGTCGCCCGTGAAGCCGTGCTCGGCGGCTGCCGGCCGGCCTCGCTCACCCTGCTGAGCTCCGGCCCCGGCGCGCTTCCCGGCCCGCGCGCGGATGAGCTGCACTTCATGCTGAACTACCTGGACGGCACCGCGGCGGCCGATCTCGGCGGCAAGGTCGCCGAGATCTGGCACAGCACGCTCAAGCCGCAGGCGGTGGCGGCGGGCGTGACCGAGCCGGTGCTCGGTTTCCTCGAAGAGCGGATGCTCGCCAACAACCCGGCCGGGCTGGTCACCATGGCGACGCAACTGCTGAAGGCCGAAGACAAAACCGCTGAGCTGGCCGCGGACGGCATCCCCGGCTTCGTGCTGTACGGCGAGGACGACAACGCCTGGCCGCCCGCACAGCAGCGGGACATGGCCAGCAGGCTCGGGGCGGAGTGCACCTGCATCCCCGGCGCCGCGCACAACCCCAACGTCGAGGCGCCGGCCAGCACCGCGCACGCGCTGACCCGGTTCTGGAACCAGGCCGAAGCCTAGCCCAGCTCCGCGAGCGCGTCCCACGGGCGGCGCGGGGTGGCGGCCGCCCTGCCTTCCGGGCAGCTGCGCAGGTAGTCGCACCAGCCGCAGGCCGTACCCGGCCGCGGCGGGAACACCTCGTCGTACTGCGGCGGTGGCAGCGGCGCCCGCATCCGCTCGTCGGCGTCCGCGCACTCGGCGGCCAGGTCCTCGGCCCGGCCCAGGTGCCGTTCCAGCGACTGCGGGGTGTGTTCCCAGGCCAGCACCCGCCCGGACGGCAGGTGGTGCAGTTCCACCCGGCGGCAGTCGCGGCGCAGGGCCCGGGCGGCGGCCAGCGCGTAGATCGCCATCGCCAGCGAGCTGCGCGCGTCATCCACCGACAGCAGGTGACGGCCCGTCTTGTAGTCCACCACGACAAGCTCGGTGCCGTCCGCCCCGTCCGCGCGCGGCCGGGTGTCAAGCCGGTCGATCCGGCCGGACACCGCGATCTTGTCGGTCCTGGTGGCCACCGTGCGTTCCACCCCGACCGGCTCGTCGGCCGGGTCCAGCCCGCTGACGTAGGCCTCCACCAGCGACCTGGCCCAGTCCCGGTACCGGGCCGACTGGGCGTCGCTCGCGAACCCCTCGCCAATCCAGCCCTGGGTGACCAGGGTGCCCGCGGCCGCGGGTGTGCGCCGGGACAGCGGCAGCCGCCACCAGCCCGCGAGCGCGTTGTGCACCGACGCACCGACGCTGTTGTGCGCCCAGGGCGGTCCCTTGGGCGGGACCGGCCGGTCCAGGTAGCTCATCCGGTACCGGCGCGGGCAGTCAAGCCAGGTAGCGAGCCGGGTCGGGGTACACGAGTACAGCCGCCGCGGCATCCCCTCGAAACCGAGTTGCTCCACGCGGGAGAACTCCTTTCCTTCTGGCCCTGATTCTTGCTGGCCCTGATCGCGCGGTCTGGCCCTGGCAACAGCGAAAAGAGAGACGTTCTCAGCCGAGCACGCCGGCCGGCCCGGCGGACACCCAGCCGTCGAACCGCTTGGCGGCGTCACCGACCGTGCTCTCCTCGCCGTGGCCCGACAGCACCCGGGTGCGCGGCGGCAGGTCGAGCAGGCGCTCGCCGATCGCGGTGAGCTGGGCGGCGAAGTCGGCGAACTCCCCTTCGTGCGGCACCGGGCCGCGGGCGGACAGCGCGTCCCCGGTGAACACGGCGTCGAGGCCCGCGCAGTAGAGGCTGACCGAGCCGGGCGTGTGGCCGTGGCTGCGGATCACCTCGAGCTGCACGTCAGCGACGTCAAAGCGACCGCCGTCGGCCATCTCGATCTCCGGGTCGTCACCGTGGTGCGTCATCCGCCACAGCACCCGGTCGGCCGGGTGCAGCGCCACCGGGGCCTCGTCTCGCTCCGCCACCTCGGCCGCGGCGGCGGTGTGGCCGGGGTGCGCGTGGGTGCAGATCACCGCGAGGATCTCGCGCTCGCCCACCTGCTCGAGCACGCTGGCCGCGTCCTCGCCCGGGTCGATGACGATGACCTCTTCGTCGTCACCGACCAGCCATGCGTTCAGCTCGCCGACCAGCTGCCGCGACGCCGGTGCGCTGGCCCCGCCGGCTTCCTTGTCAACATCGACCCGCGGGGTCCATACCCGCTCGACCCGAGCCTCCATGACCCGCACCTCCGACAGAACGCACCCGGCCCCGGGCGCCGACCCTTGCCGCCCCGGTTACTGTACCGCCGCGGCTAGTGCGCCTGGGCAGCGAAGGCCAGCGCGGACTGCGCGACCAGCTGGACCGCGATCGCGGACAGCAGCAGGCCCGCGATCCGGGTCAGCAGCTCGACCCCGTTGTCGGTCAGCACCCGCTGAATGACCTCGGCGAACCGCATCACCAGCCAGGCGATAACCGCGACGGCGATGATCGCCAGCGCCAGCGACACGGCGTCGGCCGGGCTGTGCACCCGCTGCACGAACAGCATGGTCGCCACGATGCCGCCGGGTCCGGCCAGCAGCGGCGTGCCGAGCGGCACGAACGCCACGTTGGCCTTGGCGCGCTCGGTCGACGTCGGCTCTTCCGACTTGCCCGTCAGCAACTGCAGCGAGACCAGCAGCAGCAGCAGTCCGCCCGCTCCTTCCAGGGCCGGCAGCTGCACCCCGGTGTAGGCCAGGATCCCGCGGCCGAAGATGGCGAACGCCACGATCACCGCGAACGCCACCACTGCCGCCTGCCAGGCCAGCCGCCGCCGGGTGCGCGACGACCTGCCCCGGGTCAGGCCGATGAAGACCGGCACGATGCCGGGCGGGTCGATGATCACGAAAAGCGTGACGAACGCCTGGAAGAAGAACCTCACGGGCTGATCCTGGTCATCGTGCTCCCGGTTGTCCGGGTCACCGGAACCGGCCCGGTCATCGCTGGCCCGCCTGCGCGAGCAGCCGCTGGTACTCCCCCGGCGGCGTCGTCTCAGCGCCGAGACCGCGGCGGCCGCCGTCCGGGACCGGCCCGCCCGGGGAGAACGAGCCGTGATCGTCACTGCCGCCGGTCATGATCAGGCCAAGCGACGCCGCCAGCGCGGCCAGCCGGGCCCGCTCGGCCTGGTCGTGGTCGAAGTGAAAGACCTCGATCCCGCCCAGGCCTGCCGCCGCCAGGTCCGCGATGACGTCATCGGGCACCTGGTAGCCGGGCGAGCGCGGATGGGCGAGCACCGGGACCCCGCCGGCCGCGCGGACGAGGCCGACCGCGTGGCGGGCGGCGGGGGCGTAACGGCCGACGAACGCCCGGCCGCCGTCGCCGATCCAGTCGTTGGTGAACGCGTCGGCGGTGTCCGGGATCGCGCCCGCGGCGACCAGCGCGCGGGCCAGGTGCGGGCGGCCGACGACGGCGTCGCCGGCGATCGCGCTGACCTGCTCCCAGGTGACGCCGGTGCCGAGCTCCGCCAGCCGCTCGGTCATCGCCCGGGCCCGGTAGGTGCGGTCATCGCGGATCCGCGCCATCTCCGCGCCAAGCGCCGGGTCGGCCGGGTCGAACAGGTAGCCGAGCAGGTGCACGCTGCGCATCCCCAGCTGGCAGGACAGCTCGGTGCCGGGGACCAGGGTGAGTCCGTCGGGCAGCGCCGCCCGGGCTTCGTCGATGCCAGCCTGAGTGTCATGGTCGGTGAGCGCCACCACGTCGAGGCCGGCCGCCGCGGCGCGGCGCATGACCAGCGCCGGGTCGTCGGTCCCGTCCGAGGCGTTGCTGTGCACGTGCAGGTCAATGGGCACGGCGGCCATCGTAGCCCGCGCCGGCAACCGCAACGGCGGTTAGCGCCGCGCTCCGCCAGAAAAGACCGCTAGCAGGGCAGACGGGCGGACAGCGCGCCGAACGGCACGTCGAAGTCCTGCGCCGGGTCGCGCAGGTCGCGCAGCGGCAGCGGCTCGACCAGCAGCGTCCCGGCGGTGTCGGGCCACAGCACCAGCCACAGCCAGCTCGCGGCCACTTCGCCCGCGAAGACCGCCTTGCCGTCGGACTCCACCAGCCACAGCGGGGCGTCGTGATGGGCGACCTCGACGGTGGCGTTGGGCTGGCAGGCGGCGAAGCCGTCACCGGGATCGGGGCCGGGCAACCCGGCCAGCCCGGCGCCAAGGCCCACTCCGGGTTCCTCGGCGACGATCAGCATCTCGGCCGGGCCGCCGAGCGGGTTGGGCCCGCACAGCGCGACCACGGAAGCCCTGGTTCCGGTGCGCTCGTCGCCCGCCCCGGTGAACCCGGTGACGAGCCAGCCGGCGGGCAGCGGCCACGGCAGCCAGACCGGCACCGCCGCCTGCCGCGCCAGCACGTGCAGGCCGTCGGGGGTGGGCGTCCGGGCCGGTGCCAGCGGGGAGATCTCGCCGTGCAGGTCGCAGCGCCACGCGCTCGACCACGCCGTCGGAGCGTGCGCTGTACCTCGGCAACGCGGGCATACCGCTCTCATCACCACGATGGCGCTTTATCTACCCGGGCCGGGCCGGGGCCACACCCGCCGCGCGGGCCCGGGCCCGGCGGCTACCGTCACAGGCCCGGCTACGGCCGCGGCCCGCTACGGCTGCAGTCCCGCCGCGCGGCCCTTGGCCACGATGGCCAGCGCCAGCTTGCGGGATGCCTCGTCGATCATCTCGCCGTCGAGCATGACCGCGCCGCGCTGGTCGACCGAGGTGGACTGCTCATAGGCGTCGAGAATGCGCACCGCCCGCGCGTAGTCGGCGGGCGCGGGAGTGAACGCCTCGTTGACCACCTCGACCTGGCCCGGGTGCAGCACCCACTTGCCGTCGTAGCCGAGCGCGGCGGCGCTGGCGGCGGCGGCGCGCAGCCCGTCGGTGTCACCGATGGTCCCGTACGGGCCGTCGATCGCCTGCAGCCCGTGCGCCTTGGCGGCCACCAGGATCCGCATCAGCGGGTAGTAGTGCGCGTCGAACGCGTAGCCCTCCGGCTGGCCGCCCACGGTCAGCGAGCGCATCCCGATCGAGGCCATGAAGTCGGCCGGCCCGAAGACCAGCGAGACCAGCCGCGGCGAGGCGGCCGCGATCGCCTCGACCGCCGCGAGCCCGGCCGCGTCCTCGATCTGCACCTCGATGCCGGTCCGGCCCGGTTCCAGGCCGGCCGCCCGCTCCAGCTGGCCCAGCAGCAGGTCGAGCCAGATGACCGCGTCCGGGCTGCTCACCTTGGGCAGGATCAGCGAGTCGACGGCGCCGGGGGCACCGGTCAGCACCGCGATGACGTCCTGGTAGGCCCAGGGCGTGCTGGCGTCGTTGACCCGGACCGCGACGAGCTTGCCGTCCCAGCCGCCCGCGTTGAGCGCGGTCACCGCGAGCTCGCGGGCTTCCGGCTTGGCGCCGGGAGCGACCGAATCCTCCAGGTCGAGCATTACCTCGTCCACCGCCAGGCCGCGCGCCCGGGTGAGGAACCGCTCGCTGCTGGCCGGCACCGACAGGCAGCTGCGGCGGGCCCGGAAGGCACGCTCCGCGGCGGCCGCGGGGACTTCGCCCCGGGAAATAGCAGTCACCAGACGAACCTACCGCTGCCATCAGCGGGCCGGCGATCCCGCTCACCCGGTGCGGGGGTGCGGTCTGGTGTCAGCCGCCTTCGTTCGGGGGCATCGGGCTTTGGGCCGTTACCGGCTGGTTGATGGCAGGTGATGAGCAGGTGAACGTTTTGTTCAGCGCCACCGCAGCCCTGGGTCCCGTGACTGAGGCGACCCTATGCTGGCTGCTGGCCGGCCGCGCCCGCGCGACGGCTCTGGATGATCGGCGAGGACCCGGATGGTTATGCGGCACAGACGACTGCCCGCGGCCGCCTGCACCGTACTGCTGGCCGGCCTGGCGGCGGCCCTGTCCGCCTGCAGCAGCGGCCCCGGCCAGCCGTCGAACGTGATCACGGTGAGCAGTAACCAGTGCGGCGGCCGGTGGCAGGTGCCCGGGCCCGGCTGGCACACCATCCAGATCAGCAACGAGGGCACCAGCGGCGCCGAGATCGACCTGACCGACCCGGCCAACGGCGCGGTGTACGCCGAAATCGAAAACACCGGCCCCGGCACCGTCAACCCGATCACCATCGACTTCGGCTCGGGCAGCTACGCCCTGCTGTGCCTGTTCAACGACTTCAGCCCGCTGCGGGGGCCGGCGGTCACGGTGGCCGGGCACGTGGCGGGCAGCAAAGCGGTCCTGCCCGTCACCTACAACGACCTCATCCCGTACGCCAAGAAGTACGCGACCGAGGAAGAAGCGGCGATCAAGGTGCTCGCGGCGCAGACCGCCGCCCTCGCGGCGGCGGTGCGCGGCGGTGACCGGGCGACGGCCCGCCGCGACTGGCTGACGGCCCACCTGCAGTACGAGACGCTCGGCGACGCCTACGCCGCGTTCGGCGACTTCGACACCGAGATCGACGGCCGGGCCGACCCGACCGGGGTGAGCAGCCCGCAGTGGACCGGGTTCTTCCGCCTGGAGTACGGGCTGTGGCACGGGCAGTCGCTGAAGTCACTGGTGCCGGTGGCGGGCACGCTGAACAAGAACGTCGACCAGCTCGCCGTCTGGTGGCCGACCCAGCAGGTCCCGCTGGCCGACCTGGGGCGGCGCGCGCACGAGGTCATCGAGAACGCGCTGCAGTTCCAGCTCACCGGGCACGACGACTACGGCAGCGGCACCACCCTCGCCAGCACGGCCGCCGCTGTCACCGCCAGCCGGGTGCTGCTGGCCCTGCTGCACCCGCTGATCGCGCCCAGGTACCCGCAGCTGCCGCAGGTCTGCACCGGGCTTGACCAGCTGCAGTCCCTGCTGGACAAGGAGCAGCAGCCCAGCGGCTGGTGGGTGGCCGAGTCGGCCTTGCCGTCGGCGCAGCGGCAGGCGATCGACGCGGCCGCCGGGCAGCTGCTGCAGGAGCTCGCGCCCATCGCATCGATCACCGAGCCGAGGAACACCGCCAGTGACTTCTGAATCCCAGGAACCGGTGACCCCGGGCCCGGCGCCGCAGCCGGCCGCCCCGCGGCCGGGGCGGCGGTCATTCCTGCGCGGCCTGGCGGGCGGGATCGCCGGCGGCGTGGTGGCCGGCGGGGCGGCGGGCGCGGCGGCCGGCTACCACGGGCGGACCACTCCAGCCGATCCGGCCGCCGTCGCCGACGAGGCGGCGCTGACCGGGCGGCTGAACGCGGTGCCGTTCCACGGCACGTACCAGGCGGGCATCCTGCCCGCCCCATCACGGGCGACCGCCGTGGTGTCGTTCAGCGCGACCGCGCAGCACAAGCGGGAACTGACCGACCTCTTCCAGACGGTGACCGACCGGGCGCGGTTCCTCACCGCCGGCGGCACCCCGCCCCCGGTCGGGATCGACGGTCCGCCGTCCGACTCCGGGGTGCTCGGCCCGACGGTGGTGCCCGACGGGCTGACGGTGACCTTTGGCGTCGGCTCGACCCTGTTTGACGACCGCTACGGGCTCGCCGCGCTGCGCCCGGTGCACCTGACGCCGATGAAGTCGTTCCCCAACGACGACCTCGACCCGGCTCAGTCCGACGGCGACCTGATCGTGCAGCTGTCCGCCGGAAACACCGACACCGTGCTGCACGCGCTGCGGGACATCACGAAGAACACCCGCGGCGGGATGCAGGCGAACTGGCGGATCGACGGCTTCACCTCCCCGGCCCGGCCGGCCGGCACCGTGCCGCGCAACCTGATGGGCTTTATGGACGGCGTCGCCAACCCGGCCGTGACGTCGGCCAGCCAGATGGACTCGCTGGTCTGGGTGGATCCCGCCGCCTCGGGCGAGCCCGGCTGGACGGCTGGCGGCAGTTACCTGGTGGTGCGGCTGATCCGGATGTTGGTCGAGTTCTGGGACCGGGTCGACATCGAGGAGCAGGAGACGATGATCGGCCGGCGGCGCGGCACCGGGTGCCCGCTGGACGGCACCTCGCTTGACGCGATCCCGGACTATGCCAACGACCCGACCGGGGACGTGATCCCGCTGACCGCGCACATGCGGCTGGCCAACCCGCGCACGGCGCAAACCGCGTCGAGTGTGCTGCTGCGCCGGGCTTACAACTACGACCGGGGCCTGGACCAGGTCGGTGACCTGGACCAGGGACTGATCTTCACCTGCTTCCAGCAGGACATCAAGCGGCAGTTCGAGGCGGTGCAGACCCGGCTGATCGGTGAGCCGCTTGTCGACTACATCAGCCCGTTCGGCGGCGGCTACTTCCTGGCCCTGCCGGGGGTGACCGGGCCGGGCGACTATTACGGCCGGACCCTGCTGGCGTAGCCGGCGCCCGGACGCACCGGCCGCGGACGCGGAACCCGCTTGTCACCCGGCCGGGCACGGCTCGCCGGGCAGCGGACGGCCTCGGCCGCCACGGTCAGCCGGCGGCTGCGCCGACAAGCCCGGTGAAACCGGACCGGGCGTAACGCATCGCGAGCGAGATACCAGGGGAGGGAAGAACCGCGGGCGGGATACGGGGGGAGAAGAAGTGAACGGCACGACCGAACTGGTGCTGCTCGGAACGGCGGGCGCGCCCATGCCCGTGGCCGGCCGCGCGGGAATCTCGGCCGCGCTCGTGGTGGACGGACGCGTCTTCGTCATCGACTGCGGTCGCGGGTGCCCGTCGGCCTACGCCGACGCTGGACTCGACTTCTCCCGGCTGGAAGCCGTATTCCTCAGCCATCTTCATGCCGACCACACCGGTGACCTGCCGGGGCTGCCGACCTTGGCTACCTCGAGCGGCACGGCATCACCGGCGCCGCCCTGGACCGGATGGCCGCACTGCACACCGACGTCACCGAGGTCGGCCGGGTCGCCGAACGGGCCGGGGTCCGCGAGCTCATCCTCAGCCACTACCTTCCGGCTGAACCGGCCGCGATCAGCGCGGCCGAATGGGCGCAGCGCGCCGCCGAGGGCTTCGGCGGGATAACCACCGCGGGCTGCGACGGCCTGCGCCGGGTGCTGCCCTGGGCGGCGCCGTAATCACCGACAAATAGCTCCGCGCAGCGGTGCGGGGTCCCCCTTGGCCAGGGACTTCCCCCATGGACGTCAGCGGCAACCAGTCGAAAACCTTTCAGGATTTTCCTGGCTATTGGCTCAGGTCGCCTTCAGCCAAGCTTGCGACATTGCAATTACTGTGGGGCGTGGTGCGACATCTGCGCCAATTGTTGACCTCTCGTTCGCCTGCCGGCCATATCAGCCGCGCTGCCGTGTAATTCGGCTATGCGAATGTTCTGCGCCGGGGCGGTCCTTGCAGGCTGCCCCGGCGGCGGCCTTGCCGGGCTCGCCGGCCGATGAAGACCCGCAGAACTCAGGAGGCTGAGCATGGGCTTTAGCCCAATCGCCTGGAGCCGTCGCAAGCGGTTCCGGCCCTACCTCGCGGTCACAGCCGCGGTCGTGCTGGCCGCCGGCGCCGCCGCAGGTGCCACCGCGGCCAGCGCGAGCACGACGGTGAGCCACGCGTTCGCCGGCTACACGGCCCCCAAGACCGTGTCCAAGACGCTCTACCGGGGCAGCACCACGACGCCGATCAAGCACCTGGTGGTGATCTTCGGCGAGAACGAGTCGTTTGACCACTACTTCGGCACCTACCCGTACGCGGCCAACACCGACGGCACCAGGTTCACCGCCAAGCCTGGCACCCAGGCCGTGAACGGCCTCTACACCAAGATCACCAAGTCGGGCCCGGCCGGTCCCCTGCTGACCAGCAACCCGAACGAGTACAACCCGGAGCGGCTGTCCAACTCCGAGGCCCTCACCTCCGACCAGAACCACGGCTACACGCCGGAGGAGAAGGCCGTTGACGGCGGCAAGATGGACCAGTTCGTGCAGAACACCGAGTCGGCCACGCCGGCCGCGGGCTGCGCCCCCGAGTACTGCCCGCCCGGCATCGTGATGGACTACTTCGACGGCAACACCGTCACCGGGCTGTGGAACTACGCCCAGAACTACGCCATGAGCGACAACAACTGGGACACCACCTTCGGCCCGTCCACCCCGGGGGCGCTGAACGTGGTCTCCGGCGACACCGGCGGCGCCTCCGCGCTCACCCCGGTCTGGTCGGCAACCCCGAGCCAGCCGGCTACCTCCTCAGCCGTCAACGACGGCTCGATGAACGGTGACGTCGACCCCTACTACGACACCTGCTCGGACACCAACCACACCACCACCGGCGCCCTCGGCGTGATGTCCGGCGAGAACATCGGCAACCTGCTGAACACCAGTCACGTGAGCTGGGGCTGGTTCCAGGGCGGCTTCGCGCCGACCTCGACCAACAGCGGCGGCGCGGTCTGCGGTGCGACCTCAGACAACATCGCCGGGGTGTCCGACGCCGAGTACTCGGCGCACCACAACCCGTTCGAGTACTACGCCTCGACCGCGAACCCGGACCACCTGCCGCCGAGCTCGCTGTCGCAGATCGGCTACACCGACCAGGCCAACCACGAGTACGACCTGTCGTACTTCAGCGACGCCCTCAAGGGGACCGGCGGCGCCCAGCTGCCCTCGGTGTCCTACCTGAAGGCACCGGAAGCCGAGGACGCCCACCCCGGTTACTCCGACCCGCTGGACGAGCAGAAGTTCCTGGTCAACACCATCAACTCGGTCGAGGAGTCCAAGTACTGGGCGTCGACCGCGGTTGTCATCACCTACGACGACTCCGACGGCTGGTACGACAGCGCCGCGCCGAAGATCGTCAACGGGTCCGACGACGCCACCCAGGACGCCTCGATCTGCACCTCGGTCGCGGTCACCATCGGCAGCGCCAACGACCGCTGCGGCTACAGCCAGCGGCTGCCGCTGGTGGTGATCTCGCCCTGGACGCGGGACAACTACGTCAGCAGCAACCTGACCGACACCGCCTCGGTGGTGAAGTTCATCGAGGACAACTGGCTGCACGGGATGAGCATCCCCGGCTCGTTCGACGCCACCTCCGGTTCGCTCGACGCGCCCGGCGGCGTGCTCGACTTCCGGACCTTCCCGCACCTCGCCCCGGTGATCCTCAACCCGACGACCGGTGCGGTCGTCAAGGGCGGCAAGCTCTAACCCGCCCAGGTCAACCACCATGTGCCGGGGATGCGCGCAACCGCGCGTGTCCCCGGCACGTACCATATGGGACATGAGTTCCCCGCTTCCCACCCGTGAGCAGGTGCTGTCCGCGCTGGCCAGCGTCAACGACCCGGAGATCGGCCGCCCGATCACCGAGCTCGGCATGGTCAAGTCGATCGAGATCAGCCCGGACGGCGCGGTCGCCGTCGGCGTCTACCTGACCGTGGCCAGCTGCCCGATGCGCGACAC
>Ga0302314_10010595_pt1 | contig 16118 bp, 12 predicted proteins | sample III_Palsa_N2_3_FD_200533 | JGI IMG/M metagenome (GOLD analysis project Ga0302314, IMG submission 200533) | Peat permafrost microbial communities from Stordalen Mire near Abisko, Sweden - III_Palsa_N2_3 | ecosystem: Environmental > Terrestrial > Soil > Palsa > Peat permafrost | place: Sweden... | reverse complement strand
CTGTACTCGCCGATCTCGTCCTCGGTCAGCGAGGTCCGCTTGACCAGCTCGTGCTTCCACTGGCGGGCGGAGACGGTGTTGGTCACCAGGATCAGCGTGGTGGCCTTGGCGGTGGCCATGGCGGCTGCCCCGACCAGGGTCTTTCCGGCCCCGCAGGGCAGCACCACGACGCCGGAGCCGCCGTGCCAGAAGCCCTCGACCGCCTGCTGCTGGTACGGGCGCAGCTGCCAGCCGTCCTGGTCCAGCTCAATCGGGTGCGCCTCGCCGTCGACGTACCCGGCCAGGTCCTCGGCCGGCCAGCCGAGCTTCAGCAGCACCTGCTTGATCTGCCCGCGCTCGGAGGGATGCACCGCGACGGTGTCCGGGTCCAGCCGCGCCCCGACCAGCGGGATGATCTTCTTGGAGCGCAGCACCTCCTCCAGCACCGGCCGGTCGGTGCTGGTCAGCACCAGCCCGTGCACGGGGTGCTTGGACAGCGTGAGCCGCCCGTAGCGGTCCATGGTGTCGGCGACGTCCACCAGCAGCGCGTGCGGCACCGGGTAGCGGGAGTACTTCACCAGGGCGTCGACCACCTGCTCCGCGTCATGGCCTGCGGCCCGCGCGTTCCACAGGCCGAGCGGCGTCACCCGGTAGGTGTGCACATGCTCGGGTGCCCGCTCCAGTTCGGCGAACGGCGCGATCGAACGCCGACAGTCACCGGCCAGCGGGTGGCTGGTCTCAAGGAGCAGCGTCTTGTCTGATTGGACGATCAGCGGTCCATCGTTCACGTGCGGGTCCTCCGTGGATGCCTGGTACCGGCCTGCGGCGAGCGGGGGCGGACCCTCCAGTATCACCCATCCCCGCCCCGTCCCCTCCCGGCCGCCGGGGCCCGAGGCCGGCGACGGCGACGGCGGCGGCGGCGACTGACCGCGCCATGCTCAGCATCCTCCCTCGACCGGGGTTGCCGTCGTCCACACGGCTTCAAAGCTCTCAGCGTAGGTGCTGAACATCCCCCCTCGCTGGCCCGCCGCAGGTGCCACAGGGGCGAACCGTAGGCATTCACGCCCCGGACATGGGCATTGACCATGACTTGATCGTCCGCCCGGTACAGGCTGTTGATTCGGTGTCGGCTCAGCCCCGGTCGGTCTCAACTCAGGAGTCTGCGGCGGGTGGTGACCAGGGTGCGCCAGCGGGTGCGGGTTTGCGCGGTGGTGTCGAGCCAGCGGGTCCCGGTGGGGTGGTCGGGCGGTAGCGGGAGGTCGGCCATGAAGTGGGCGATGTCCAGGTAGTAGGCGAAGTCGCCGTCCTGGGTCAGCTCGCGCAGGCGGGCGGTCCCGGCGGCGAGGGCGGTGGGGTCGTCCAGGACGGCGTAGTGGAAGCAGGCGGCGAGTTGCAGGGTGGCCGCCAGGACCGAGGCGAGGCCGGCCTCGTCGATCTCGGCGCGCAGCCGCCCGATCCGGTCGTCGAGGCCGCCGCCGGGCGTTCCGGCGTCCCGGACCAGGGCCGCCAGTGCGACGTTCAGGCCGGTGGCGCGCAGGTCGACCGCGCGTAGCAGGTGCTCGGCCAGGTCGATGGCGTCGTCGGCCCGGAGCGGGTCGGTGAAGGCCAGGACGAAGGCCAGCATGGACTGGGAGGTGGCCGCCTCACCGGCCACGGCGTGCTGTTCCGCCTCGGTCCTGGCCGCCTCGAAGGCCTCGGCCGCGCGGGCGGGTTCGCCCTGCGGCCACCACACCTCGCCGAGGACCCGGTGGTGCCGTCCGGCCCAGCCGAGGGACCGGGCGGTCTCCAGCGCGGCGGGGAAGTTCCCGGCCATCCGGTCGAGGTGGGCCAGGCCGCGCCGCGCGGCCGCCGCGAAGTGGCCGCCGCCCGCGATGACCCGCTCCATGCCCAGCCGGGAGTCCGCGCCGCGCCCCAGGTCCCGGTGCGCCTTGGCCAGGTAGTAGCAGGCCAGGTCGTGCAGGGCGGCGGGAAGCAGCCCGGAGCCGAGGACGGCGGCCAGCCGCTCGGCGGTGCGTTCGCGGTGCTCGTGCTGGCGGCGGGCCAGCGTGCTGAGGGTCTCCACCAGGGCGTCGGCGGGGGTGGCGAGCGGGCCACCGTCCGGCGCGGAGGAGGGGAGTACGGGCGCGGGTGGCGCCAGGGGTTCCCAGACCGAGTCGGAGACGTAGCCGAAGGCGGCGTCGCTGAGCCAGTCCAGTTCCAGGGCGAAGTCCCGGGCCAGGCGCAGGCCTTGGCGCAGGCAGCCGACCAGCGTCCGGCGGTCGCGTGGTCCCCGGGCGAGCTCGTCGCCCAGGGCGCGGAAGGCGCGCTCGGCGGCGCGGTCCCAGTCCCGTGGCGTCCAGCTGTCGTCGCTGGTGTCGGCGGCGGCGCGGACGGCGGCGCGGACGGCCTTGTGCAGGTAGTGCGGCCACAGCGGGGCGGCCGGGTCGGTCAGCACCAGGGTCCGCCGTACCAGCCGGGCCGCCGCCGCCTCCCGGTCCATCCCCGCCGCCGCTGTGGCCAGGGCGACCGAGAAGGCGTCCAGCAGGCTGGCTCCGCGCAGGACGTCACGCTCGTCCCCGTTCAGGCCGCGGAGCATCCGCTCGACCAGGGCCGGGAACTCGTGCTCGAAGTCGCCCGGGACCGGCTCGCGGCCATGACCCTGGATGGCCAGGAAGTGGTCCACGGCCAGGTGCAGGTACAGCGGAAGGCCGTGCGAGCGCCTGGTGATGATCTGCCGGATCGGGGCGCTGATCAGCGGCTGCCCGGCCCGGCTCAGTCGGCGGGCGAGGTAGTCGTCGCAGTCCTCCGGTGACAGGTCGCCGATCAGCAGCTGCCGCCGGGGGCCGCCGGAGGCGCGGTCCGCCAGGCCGGGCCAGTCGGCCGGGCCGGTGTGGTCCAGCTGCCCGGCCAGGGTCGGATCGGCCCAGCGCAGGCGGCTCTGGCCGGTGATCACGAACAGCGCGTTGGGCATCAGCCAGACGACTCGCTGCAACAGCCGCTCCAGGTCGCGGTTGCCGCGGTCGCTGACGTCCTCCCAGGCGTCCAGCAGGACCACCGGCACCACCGGCCGCTCCCGGCCCAGCTGGGCGATGTCCCAGGCCAGCAGGTGCGCGCCGAACGAGAGCGTCTCCAGGCCCGGCTCGTCCTCCAGCAGCCCGGCCAGCATCCGGCAGCCGGCCAGCGCCCTCACCGAGGAGCGGTGTTCGCGCAGCGCTCGGACCAGGGTGGTGCCCAGCTGGCCGACCACGGTGCCCACCGTGCCGGGCAGCAGCAGCGCCTGGGCGACGTCGGCCAGCGCGGACTGCATCTGGTCGGGCAGGTTCACCGCGCTGCTGATCCGTGAGTAGGCGTTGGAGCGCTTCAGCCGCTCGTCCAACTGCTCGCCGGGGTGCATGCGTTCCAGGTAGCGGTGCAGCAGCAGGTCGAAGGCCGGTAGCGGACGACCGAGGGCGGCCAGGGCGAAACGGACGGACAGCAGCACCTCGTCGAACCGGAAGTCGGGGTTGCTGGAGCGGCTGAGGTCGATCCGGACCGGGCAGAGCCGGACCTGCGGCCAGGTCGACCGGGGCCAGTGGGCGGGGCGGTCCGGGGTGTCGGCGAACGTGGCGAGGGCCTTGCGGGACAGCGTGGACTTGCCGATGCCGTTGACCCCGTAGAGCATCAGCACGTTGTCCCTGGGCTGTTCGAAGTCGCCGATGTCGAAGCCGGGCTGGGTGATCCGCCAGATGTGCTCGTTCAGGGCGGTGGTGATGGCCTGCCCGAGCGCCTGGCGGTCGGCAAAGACCTCGTCCCGGGTCAGTCCCCGGTCGTTGGAGCTGAACTCGGCCTGCCAGTCCCGCGTCACTGCGCCCACCCCCGAGTGATGACTGTCTGTCAATCTATGGTCTCGGATGGCGCTCTGGATCAGGTATCAGCTGATTGGGTGGTCTTCGGCGGACGGCGCAAGTCGGACCAGCGGTGCCTCGGCGTGGGCGCGGGACCGGGGCAACGGGGTGGGCCGTAGTCGGGCGGGTAGCAACGGCCTTGCCAGCGCGTCGATCTGGGCCAGGTCGTCGCGGTACTGCGGGAGCGCGGCCCGCAGGCAGCGCTGGACGGCGAGGAACCGGGTGGCCTCGGCCGGGGTGTAGGGGCGCAGCCGCTCGGCGGCCAACGCCCAACCGGCATGCGGCGGGTGGAGCAGGGCGGTACTCGGCAGCCTTTCGTTGCGCCACAGTTGCTGGGCATCTCGGCGGAGTACCACGATCGAGTCCACCGCCCGCTGTGACTCCGCGAGTTGGACGGTGGCGGCGACCGCGTCATAGCAACGGTCGTGGCCGGATGGGGAGGTGAACCGGGCGACGGGCCGGTGGCCGGTGGCCGTGGCCCGGGCGAAGCGCTGGGCGGTCCCCTGTCTGCTGTCCGCGGCGCGAACCGCGAGCACCACCAACTCGACCCGGTATCCGGCCTGGCGGAAGCGCGCGGCACTGGCCCGGAACACCTCGGGGCCGCCGGGGGCGAGCTCGATGACCGCGTCGCCGCGGCGGAGCCGGACGTACTCCTCGGCCTGGGCCTGCCAGCGCTTGACGTCGGCGCGGATCATCGCGCCCGCGCCGCGGGGGTGGGTGCCGAGCAGCTCCCGGTAGTCCGGGTGGGCGGTCTTGAAGTCCTCGGCGGTGATCAGCACCGGCCGCCGGGCGGCCAGCGCGCGCCGCACCAGGCGGCTGATCCCGGTCTTGCCGGCCCCCGGCTGGCCCATCACGTACACGACCACCGGCCTGGCCTGCGGGATGCCGCCGTCCAGGAGGCCCGGGACGAGCTGTTCCTCGAAGGTGCGGCGGTGCTCGTCCGGCGACAGCCGGTGGTAGTCCACGCCGGGTGCGCCCGGGCGGACCTGCGCCGACCGGCGCTGTGGTTCGGCCAGCGCCGACGCCCGCTCCACCGCGGCGGCGACCGCCAGCCGCCGCTCGGCCGGCACCCGGTCGCCGCCCAACCGCCGCTCGATCGCGGCCAGCTCCCGGCGGAACGCCCAGCTCTCGGCCGCCGACCACGGTCGCGACCGCTCCCGGGCCACCGCGTCCACCGCGCCGGGCGGGTGCCGCCACCGGCCGTCCCGCAACTCGTCGCGGTGCCGGACCGAGCCGTCCCTGGCGAACACGGTGACCAGGTCGGCCAGCCGCTCCGCTTCGAGCACGGCCAGGGTGTCCAGCAGTCCGCGCGCGCAGTCGTCGTGGTTGTCCCAGCCGACATAGCGTCCCGCGCCGCTGGCCTCGGCCTGGCTGAGGTACCGGTCCAGGACGCTCAACTGGCTCCAGGGCTCGGGCGTCGCCAGTACCGCGACCTCGATCCGGTACCCGGCGCGCCGGTAGGCGCCGGCGGCGGCGCGGAACTCGTCCGGGTCGGCCAGCGCCGTCTCCACCACCGTGTCGAACCGGCCCCGGCGGACGTGCGCCTCGATCTCGGCCTGCCAGCGGCGGACCGTGGACCGCACCCGTCGGCCGGCGGTCCGGTCGTCCTCGGCGAGCAGTTCGGAGTACTGCGGGTGCATCCGCTTATAGAGGTCGCTGCTGACCAGAACGGCGCCGCCGCGCTGGTCCAGGGCGGCCTTGACCAGCGCGGACATCCCCGACTTGCCACTGCCGGGCTGTCCGGCGACGAATACCGCGACCGGCCGCCGCTGGGCGCAGGCCCCGCTGGTCCAGGTCGGCAGGACCAGCGATGCCAGGATCTGCTCGTGCCGGTCCTCGGGCAGCAGGGCCGGTGCGACGTCCCCGCCCCTGTCCCCGCCGCCCCCGTCCCCGCCGTTCACCCCGGCAGGTCGTGCAGCGTGGCCCACAGCTCGACGCCGCCGTTCCTGCCGCGCACGCTGCCGAAGGTGTCCTGGGCCGGCAGGCCGTTCAAGGCTGACCTGACGGAGCGCCAAGCATGTTCTGATGTGTCGTCAGGGAGGGCGAATCGCACGGTGGTTGTGCCAGATGCCGGATCGGGTTGGATGTCTGCCTCGACGGCGATGGCGGCGGCGATCCGTGCGGCGAGCGAGGCTGCGCGTTCGGTCGAGGGCGTCAGCGCACTCCCTCCACTCCCATTCGGTCACTTAAAGTACTTCTAACACGTTAGCTTCTAGCTAACGCATTAGGTTGTCAATGTGGGGATGAATCAGCCTCTTTGAACCGTCGTCAGCCTGGAGATGCGCCCATGCCGGTAAAGGCTCCCTATCTGCGGGTCGCCGACGATCTGCGCATGCGGATCGCGGCCGGCGACTGGGCTGTCGGTGAGCGCCTGCCTGGACGCGGCCAGTTGGGTGAGCACTACGGGGTCAGTCCCTCGGTGATCCAGAAGGCCCAGGAGCGGCTGATCATGGAGGGCCTGTTGGAGGGCCGCTCCGGCAGCGGAACGTACGTCCGCACACCGAGGCAGCGGCTGCGGATGGTCCGCTCGCGTCACGGCGACGCCTGCCCGGACAGCCCGCTGCTGGCGGACCTGGACCGGCTGGGGATGACCGGCAGCTGGGAGGCCCGGACGCAGGCCCGGGTGGTGCCGCCGCCGGACATCGCCGCCCGGCTGGCGATCGCCCCGGACGGCTGGACCGTGCACACCCAGTACGAGTGCTTCGCCAACGGCCAGCCGCTGCACCTCTCCCAGTCCTGGGAGCCGATGGCGCTGACCGGGGAGACCCCGGTGCTGCTGCCCGAGGCGGGGCCGCTGGCCGGGCGGGGCGTGGTCGCCCGGATGCGGTCCATCGGCGTCGTCGTCGCCTACGCCGCCGAGACACCGCACCCGGGCCGGGCCACCCAGGAGCAGGCCAACCTGCTCGGGATCAGTGTGGGCGACCTGGTCACCCACATCGAGCGGACCTACTACGACACCGACGGGCGTCCGGTGGAGACCGCCAACCTGACCTTCTCCGACGCCCGTTGGGACGTCACCTACGAGATCCCGGTCGAGTCCTGACCGATCCCCGGCCCAGCCCGGCCGGTACGGGTACGATCAGCGCCTGTGACGCAACCGCCCGGGACACAACTCCCTTTGACACGGCCATCTTTGACGCAGCAACAGATTGTGCAACAGCCACAGATCGTGACGCAACCGCAGATACGGGACCTGCTCGACCACGGCCGCCGCGACTACCGGGACGACGGCCTGCCGCGCCCGGTCCGGACGTACCTCGCCCCGCCGCAGTCCAATGCCCTGCGCTACCTGACCAACATCGGCACCGCCACCGGCCGTTCGGCCGGGACCGAGGTGCGGCACCACGACTTCCTCGGCGAGAACCCGGCCGGTCGAGTGACGCGTGATCAGGTCGCCTCGGACGCGGTGGAGTTCTTCATCCACTGGCTCAACGGGGCTGGCTTAGGCCGGAGTCGGGACCGCTACGAGCCCTCGGCCAGCTCAGCCACGCCGGTGATCCGGTGCAGGCTGAAGGTCCGCATCTCCTCGCGGGACTGGTCGTACGCCGTGACGAAGCCGCCGGCGACCCGGACCGGCTCCACCACCCGCTGGCTGGCCGACCCCTCCGCGTTCACATAGCCGATCCACACCCGCTCACCGGTCAGCACCGCGGTCTGGAGGGCCGCCAGCGTCTCCGCCGCCGCCGTGCGCGGCAGCGCGGACGGGGGAGTCTCCGGCTCGCGGCGGACCGCCGTGGCCGCGCGGTCGCCGGCGCGGACCGCCTTGACCGCCGCTCCCAGCATCCCCCCGGGCACGGTCGGCGGCCCGTCCGGCACCGGGACCGGCGCGCTGCGCGGGGCGCTGCGCCGGGCGTCCGGACGGGAGATCAGCACGTCGCCGTCCGGCGACTCGGCCGCCGGGGCGTAGCCCATCGTCCGCAGCTGGGTCAGCACCGTGGCCGGGTCCGCCTGCGCCGCCAGCACCGTGGGGGCCAGCCGCCGCAGCCGCAGCGCCGCCGACCGGCGGTCCGCCAGCAGTTCGCTCAACAGTGCGTCGTCGTCGCAGCGCAGGTACGCCGAGGCCGCGCCGACCCGCAGCCGGCCGTGCCGCCGGGCCACGTCGTCCACCAGGTAGCTCAGCGGCTGCGGCACCGGCGTCCGTGAGTGCTGGGCCAGGAAGGCGTGCAGCTCGTCCGCGCTGCGCCCGGCGTCCAGGGCGCGGCGGACCGAGTCCGGGGTGAACCGGTAGACCGTCGCGCCGCCCTTGGACTCAATGTCGGCGGCCACCGACAGGGTCTGCGCCAACGGGGTGTGCAGCGGTCCTGGGGCGATCGCGGTCAGGTCCGGCTGGAGGATGACGTGGTCCAGCGGCTCCGGCAGCAGCGGGGCCAGCGCGGACGTCAACCGGTCGGCCTGGGCCGGGTCCAGCAGCAGCGGGGCGTAGGAGGCCAGCGCGCCGCGGCCGGTCAGGCCGAGCTGCTCGGCCTCGGCCAGGGTCCAGCCGACCAGCCGGTCCCGGGTCGGGCCGCCGCGCAGCGGGATCTGCCACTGAACCCGGGACAGCAGCGAGGCCCGGTCGGCGGCCGAGCCCGGCGGCAGCTCCGCCAGCCGCTCCAACACCGCCTGCCGGACCTCGGGGGCGATCGCCCGGTCCAGGCCCTCGCCGAGCGCCGACAGCACCTTGTCCTTGGCGTCCTTGCCGCCCACCAGCGCGGCCACCCGGGTGGCCGGCAGCCAGGCCGAGGCCAACAGCAGCCAGCGCTCGGCGATCGGCTGCCGCAGCCACTCGTCGTACTGCGGGGTGGGCATCCAGCGCTCGGACTCGTCGCCGTCCGCGGCGAGCAGCCCCGCGCCGTAGGCGAGTTCCAGCCAGAACGCGGTCTCCGGCTCGGGCAGGTCCAGCGCGGTGGCGGTCCGGCGCAGCTCGCGCACGCCCAGGCCGCCGGTGCGCAGCACCGTCGGCGGGTCGGTGCTCCACAGGTCGAGCGCCTCCTCCACGGTGCGGACGGCGGTGAACGCCCGGGCCGCGGCGGCGCGGTCGGTCTGCTCCGGGTCGTGCGCGGCCGCCGTCTCCACGGCCGGCGGCCGGGCCTCGACATGCTGGTGGGCCCGGCCGCCGCGCAGGTGCAGCGCGACCTCCCGGGGCAGCACCACGTTCTCGGCCCCGGCCGGCAGCAGTACGCCGCGGGCCTGCAACCACTCGACCGGGGTCCGGGCGTCGGCGGCGCGGACGGCCCTGGGCTGCGCCGCGCCGTACGGCGGGCCCCACATCAGTCGGCGCAGCACGTCCTTGACCCCCGGGACGGCCGTGGCCAGCAGTGCCTCGGCGCGGGCATGGTCGGCCCAGAGCGCGGCCAGCGCGGCCACGGCGCTGACCGGGTCGTGGGTGGCCGACAGCCCGGCGTCCGCGAGGACGTCCTGCAACCGGCCCGGGGACAGCCCGGCGGCGGCCTCGGCGAAGGTCGGCCCGAGGCCGGTCGGGCCGGGGTTGCCGCTGGTCGGTGCGAGCACGTCGCGGGCGGTGCGGACCAGCCTGGGCCGCTCGTCCGGTCCCCAGACCAGGGCCTGGACCCGCAGTTCGGCCAGCGCGGCGTCCGGCTTCGCGCCGTCCAGCAGGCCGGACAGGGCCGCCCGGGTGCAGTCGTCGGGGGCGACCGCGAGCGCCTCGGCCGCTTGCAGGGTGAACCGGTTCAGCCGCTCCAGCGCGCGGACCACCGAGGCCCGGGTGGACAACCGGGTGGACAGCTGGGTGAGGTCGCTGGGGACGGGGTGCAGCAGGTCCGGCCGGGCTCGGAGCAGCTCGGCGAGACCCTCGTCCGTCCGGGCGCGCAGCTCTTCGGCAAGGGTGCGCGGGGCGGCGGCGCTGTCGGCCTTACCGTTTCTTCGGCTGCTCATCCGACCCAGGCTAGTCGCTCGGGCGCGCGAGGGGCACGGGCCGGCGCCGGGGACCGCGCGTAGCGGCCCGGATCCGCGGGTACGCAGGGTGGCATCCATCGGGTCGCTCTAAGCTCGGGTCGTTCGCGGCGGCGCGGACCGGGCAGTGCAGCGCCACAGGGGAGGGCGGTCGTCGGAATGGGCATCGAGAGCGACCAACTCGTCTACGACTATCTGAGCCGGGTCGGCGATCTGGCCCAGGCCACGACGCTGACCGCGGCCGAACGAGCGCGGCTGGTCACCGGCCTGCGGCAGGCCATCGACGATCGGCGCGAGGGCTCCTCGGCCGGGTCGCAGCGGACCGAGAAGGCCGCCGTGCAGAAGATCCTCACCGGCATCGGCAGCCCCGCCGAGGTGGTCCGGCAGGCGGTGCACAGCGGCGTCCAGGAGGCCGTCCCGGGCACCCCGAGCAGCGCTGGGGCGCGCAAGCCGGGGCGCACGGGCGCGCCGTCGGTACCGGTTCAGCCCCCCGCGCCCCCCGGTGGCGGCAGCTACGACAACAGCGGCTACACCGGCGGCGGCTACGACAGCGGCGGCTACACCGGCGGCGGCTACGACAGCGGCTCGCAGGACGGGTCCGGGTCCGGGCCGGACGACTGGTGGCGGGCGGCCGGCGACGACCCCGGCGACGGCCTGGACGGCCCCGGGCCGATCGGCCTGTCGCTGGGCGAACTGCCGGGCTGGCGAGCGGTCTACGCGCCGGACTTCCTCGACCCGGACGCGGACGAGCGGGCCGCCCGGATCCCCGAGCAGCGGCAGCAGGGCCCGGACGCGCCGGGCGACCCGCTGCCCGGCGACCCCGCGGAGGAACCGGACGGCGACGGCGAGGCGGGTGGCGGCCCGGGGGTGGCCCGACGCCTGTGGCGGCTGCTGCGCCGCCCCGCGCCGGCGCCGGTACTGCCGGCGGACGACGGCGAGCAGCCGCTCCCGCCCGCTCCCCGCCCGCCGCTGCCGCTGGTGGAGACGCTGGCGGCGCTGGTGCTGGCCGCAGCCGCGGCGCTCGGCCTGTGGTACGTCGCGCTGCTCGGCTGGTTCTTCGCCTACTCCTCCCGGCGGCTGGGCCAACGCGTGGCCCGTACCGCCGCGTTGTGGCTGCCGCTGTGGCTCGCGGTGGTGGTCGGCCTGCTGCTCTACGCGCGGGTGCACGGGCAGCACGCGGGCCGGCCGGAGACCGACGCCGCTTTCCAGTCCGCGCTGCACACGGCCGTGTCGGTGTGGCTGCGGATCTCCGCGGGGGCCTCGGCGGCCTTCCTGGCCTGGCGGATCAGCCGCCGCCGATAGGGCCGCCGCCGGGCCCGTCGGGTGCCGATGGGGGTGCTGATGAGGGCGCGACCGGGGGATTGACGGCGGTGGTGAGCCGGATCAGCGTGCGCCGGGTCAGCACGCCGTCCACGCGCAGTCCCTCGACCACCCTGAAGGCCGCCTCCCGGGCCTGGTCGCGGCGCTGCTCCGGGATTCGCTCCAGCGCGGCCCGGCGGCCGGAGGCCCAGGCCGAGGCCCACCAGTGCTCCGGATCGGCGATGGTGGCGATCTGCTCCACCTCCACCGTCCGGACCTCGGCGAACCCGGTCCGGTCCAGGGCCTCGGCGATCCCGGCCAGGGTGTCGAAGCGGCCGTTGCCACCCTTGACCGCGCCGCCGCCTGTGACACTGCCCGCGCCGGGTTGGCGGGCGGCGGCAGTGGGCGGCGCGGGGTGTCGGAAGGCCAGGGCGGCGGCCAGGGCCGCCTCCCAGCCGGGTTCCGCCGGGCCGAAGGTGGTCATCGCGAACCGCCCGCCGGGCACCAGCACCCGGCGTACGGCGGTCAGTACGGCGTCTGGGTCGGGGGTGATGAACATCATCAGACCGGCCAGCACCGCCTCGAACGACCGGGCCGGGTAGCCGGGGTCCTCGGCGTCGCCGACCCGCACGGCGACATTGCGCAGTCCGCGCTTGACCGCGTCGGCGGTGGTGGCCCGGATCATCGCGGGGGACAGGTCGATCCCGGCCGCGTAGCCGTCCGGTCCGATGGCGGCTGCGGCGGCGAACAGCACCGCACCGCGTCCGCAGCCGAGGTCCAGCACCCTGTCCCCGGGCCGGAGGGCCGCCGCCGTGGCCAACTGCCGTCCGAGGCCGTCGAAGAAGCCGTCCCCCGACTGCCCGTACACCTCCGCGACCAGGTCGAACCCCGCGGCAATGCCTGCCTTCGGGTCGCTCCGCCGCGCCTGCTCTGCTGCGTGCCCTGTTGTGGTCGGCATCCTGTCATGGTGGCTCTGTGTGGTATAGGTCACAAGACATGGGGCAGGACGAATCCGGACAGCGGGCCGGACCGGCCGCGCCGTAGGGTGATCGACATGAAGCAGAACGCGCAGCTCACGGTGGGGTTCGACCTCGACATGACGCTGATCGACTCCCGTCCGGGCATCAAGGCCGTCTATGACCTGCTGGCCGCCGAGACCGGTGTCGAGATCGACTCGGAGCTCGTGATCAGCCGTCTGGGGCCGCCGGTGGAGTGGGAGATGGCCCACTGGTACCCCGCCGAGGCCGTCCCGGCGATGTCCGACCGCTACCGCGCGCTCTACGCCGACCACGGCGTCTCGGACTGCCTGGCGCTGCCCGGCGCGTACGCGTCGCTCGCCTCGGTCCGGGCGCACCACGGGCGCAGCGTGGTGGTCACCGGCAAGTTCGGGCCCAACGCCCGGCTCAACCTGGACGCCCTCGACCTGGAGGTCGACGCGCTGCACGGCACCGTCTTCGGCCCGGAGAAGGGCACGAGGCTGCGCGAGGAGGGAGCCGGGATCTATGTCGGCGACCACCTCGGCGACATCGCCGGAGCCCGTGCGGCCTCGGCGCTCGCGGTCGCGGTGGCCACCGGGCCGTACGACGCGGAGACGCTCGGCGCGGCCGGGGCGGACGTGGTGCTGCCCGACCTGACCGCGTTCCCCGACTGGCTGGCCGAGTACCTGGCCGCCTGAAACCGCCTGAACCCGGCCGCCTGAACCCGGCCGCCTGAAGACTGGCCGTCTGAGCGGTCTCAGCCTGCCTGGCTGCTGGTGCGGATCGGGCTGCGGCGCTGGCTGCGGGCCGACTTCAGCAGCCCCAGCAGCGCCACGCCGAAGCCCAGCGGCATCACCATGCAGACGAAGTAGGCCGGCGTCGGCAGCCGGGTGAGGTGCAGGAACAGCGGGGCCACGGTGACGACGGTGGCGACGGCGCCGATCAGGAACAGGATCGCGCCGATCCGCACCAGGGAATCGCCGGGCTGGGGGGTCTCGGTAGTCACGGCACCACGATACGTCCAGCCGCGCCCTCGCCGTCCCGGCCGAAGGGCGGGGTTGTCCCGGTCCGTTGCCGTCCGAGGGGTTACGGCGTGTTGCGGCACGGGTATGCACGTCACGCACGGGGACTGCGCCACCACACAGCGAGGCTGCCCCGAACACGAAACGATCGGGGGGTGCGGCATGACGGCGACGGCAAGACGGCTCCGACGGGCCGCATCGCCCGGCAGGCCGCGCGGACGGTGGCTCCCCCCGGGAGAATTCGCTCGATCACCTCGCCGCCGACCTGGGACAATGGCGCGGCCCTGATCGGTCCGGCGGTCGGCTCGCGGCCTTCCGGCGATCAGCATCCCTGAAGTTCAGCTCATCCTTTCCGTTCTCTCCGACTCACCAGCGACGAGGTCACCGATGCCCACGGGCAAGGTCAAGTGGTTCAATGCCGAGAAGGGTTTCGGCTTCCTATCCCGCGACGACGGCGGCGACGTCTTCGTGCACTCCAAGGCGCTGCCGAGCGGCGTCGAGGCGCTCAAGCCCGGCCAACGGGTGGAGTTCGGGGTGGTCGCGGGCCATCGGGGCGACCAGGCGCTGTCCGTGACGCTGCTGGAGGACGCGCCCTCGCTGGCCGCCGCGAGCCGCCGCAAACCGGACGACCTCGCGCCCATCGTCCAGGACCTGACCACGCTGCTGGAGGGCATCCTGCCCGGCCTCCAGCGCGGGCGGTACCCGGAGAAGCAGGCCGGGCACCAGGTCGCCACACTGCTGCGCGCGGTCGCGGACCAGCTGGACGTCTGACCCCCTCCGAGGCAGGTCGACGGCCCCGAGCGCCGGGGCCGTCGACCTGCCGGCGGCGGTCGGACGGCGTCGACCTGTCGGCGGCGGTCAGGCTCGGACGGGAGCGGCTGTCGCGCCGGGGAAGTCCAGCGCACCGGCGGCCGGCGCCGGGACCAGACCGGCCGCCGCCGCGCGGTCGAGCAGGACGCGCACCGCCGCGTAGCCGTCCGGGCCGAGGTCGGCGGTGAACTCGTTCACATACAGCGCGATGTGCTGGTCGGCCACCGCCGGGTCCATCTCCTGGGCGTTCGCCAGCACATAGCCCCGGCTGTCCTCCGGGTTGGCCCAGGCGTGCTCGACGCTCGCCCGGATCGCGGCGGCCAGCGCGCGCAGCCGCTCCGCGCCCAGCGAGCGGCGGGCGATGATCGCCCCGAGCGGGATCGGCAGGCCGGTGGCGGCCTCCCAGGCCTCGCCCATGTCGGCCAGCGAGCGCAGCCCGTACTGCTGGTAGGTGAAGCGGGCCTCGTGGATCACCAGTCCGGCGTCCACCCGGCCGTCCCGGACGGCCGGCATGATCTCGTGGAAGGGCAGCACCACGATCTTGCCCAGCCCGCCGGGTACCGCCTGCTCCGCCCAGAGCCGGAACAGCAGGTAGGCGGTGCTGCGCTCGCTGGGGACGGCCACGGTCCGCCCGGCCAGGTCGGCCGGGTCCGAAATGGGGGGCGCGGAGCGCTTCCGAAGGGGGTGGTGGTCGGGCGACGGGTGGGCCTCCGGGCCGGTGAGCACCAGCGGGCCGCAGCCCCGGCCCAGCGCGCCGCCGCAGGGCAGCAGGGCGTACTCGTCCAGTACGTAGGGCAGCGCCGCGTAGGAGATCTTCAGGACGTCCAACTCGCCGCGCTCGGCCTGGCCGTTGGTGACGTCGATGTCGGCGAAGGTCACCTCGGCCGCCGGAGCGTCCGGGACCAGGCCATGCGACCAGGCGTGGAAGACGAAGGTGTCGTTGGGGCAGGGCGAGTAGGCGGTGGTGAGCGCGGTGGTCGGTAGCTCGGTCATGGGGTGGTGCCTCCCAGGTCTCGGGGCAGCGGGGCTGGGGAAAGCACTGTCGGGTAGGGCAGTGCGGCGAAGATGCTTTCCAGCGTGGCGAAGGCGTCGCCGATGCGCCAGGCCGCCCGGTCGCGCGGGCCCACGGCGTTGGAGACGCCGCGCAGCTCCAGCACCGGTACCCGGTGGCCGGCGGCGGCCTCGGCGACGCCGAAACCCTCCATGGCCTCGGCGACCGCGCCGGGGTGACCGGTGGCCAGCTCGGCGGCGCGCCCGGCGCTGCCGGTGACGGTGGAGACGGTGAGCACGGGGCCGAGCGCGGTGGGCAGTCCGCTCGCGCGCAGGGCCAGGGCGACCGGCCCGGCGTGCGCGGTCTCGTGCCGGACCCGGCCGAAGCCCAGCTCGGTGACGCTGGCGAAGCCGTCCGGGGTCTGCGCGCCGAGGTCGGCCGCGATGATCGCCTCGGCGACCACGGCGCAGCCAAGCGGCGCGGCCGGGGCGAAGCCTCCGGCGATCCCTGCGGAGACCGCCAGGGCGTACGGGTGCGGGGCGAGGGCCAGCGCGGTGGCGGTACCGGCGGCGGCGGCTGCCGGGCCCACCCCGGCGGTCAGCACGTCCACCGGACCGCAGCGGTGCAGCCGGAAGCCCCCGGGCAGTGGCACGTCGACCTGCGGGCTGTGCGGGAAAGCCCGGGTGACGCCGCGCAGCACCGCCGCCGCTTCGGGAGCGACGGCGGTGACCACGAGCAGCGAAGTCAGGACTTGGCCTTCAGCTCGAACTGCCAGACGCCGTAGACCTTGCTGCTGCCGTCGCCGACCACGATCCGGATGTACGACTGGTTGGTGGCCTGGCTGGTGGAGGTGGCCGCGAACAGGCTGGACACCGGGATCGGGCCGCCGGCCTGGTTCTTGGTCTCGTTGACCAGCGTGGTGCTGGTGGAGCTGCCCAGGGCGAAGGCGGTCCAGCCCTTGTCGGCGGCCAGCTTGTCCACATTGAGCAGGATGGTGCCGTTGGCGTTCACCGGGACCGTGTGCACGGTGTTGTTCTTGATCTCCGCGTTCAGCGCGGCGACGCAGGCCGTCTGGGACTTGGAGTCCAGCGCGTTCCCCTTGTCCCAGCAGGCCTTCAGCGGTGCCGCCTGGACCCAGTCGGAGCCTGCCGTGATCGCGGCGTTGGGGACGGGCTTGCCGGCGTGCACGGCGTACGGGATGGAGAAGCCGAGCGTGGCGACGCCCACGACGGCGACGGCTCCGAGGGCGACGACAGCGCGGTTGATACTCATGGTGCTGAGGCTA
>Ga0302314_10010594_pt1 | contig 16119 bp, 30 predicted proteins | sample III_Palsa_N2_3_FD_200533 | JGI IMG/M metagenome (GOLD analysis project Ga0302314, IMG submission 200533) | Peat permafrost microbial communities from Stordalen Mire near Abisko, Sweden - III_Palsa_N2_3 | ecosystem: Environmental > Terrestrial > Soil > Palsa > Peat permafrost | place: Sweden... | reverse complement strand
CGGCGCTTCATCAGCTAGAATAGCCGGCTACCTCCGGAGGGGTGGATGAGCGGTTTAAGTCGCATGCCTGGAAAGCATGTGTAGGTTAATAGCCTACCGCGGGTTCGAATCCCGCCCCCTCCGCCAGGAATACTCCCGAACACAGTCCACCAAGGTGACGTTACAGTGTTCAGGGAATTTCCTAAGTCGTTGATTTGACGACCATTTTTCGTTCCCTCACACTGATTGCGTTCCACCAAGGTGGGATCACAGTCCACCGAGCACCCGCCAGCAACTGGCGGACTAGCTGGCGGACAGAACAGTGGCGAAGGGGAACGAATGACACGCAAGCGCACCGCAACAGCCCTGCATCTGCTCTCGACGAAGCAGATCCAGAACGCCGCCGAGGGCGACCTCTCCGATGGTGGCGGACTGATCCTCCGGATTCGCGGCCAGTCCGCCAGTTGGGTGCTGCGGTACACCGCCGCGACCGGCAAGCGCCGTGAGATGGGGCTCGGCATCGCCCGACTCGGCAGTCCAGCCCAGATCGGCGACAGCGTCACCACTGCATGTGACCTGGCGCGCAACGCGCGTGACCTTCTGCAGCGTGACGTCGACCCCATCGACGAACGTGACGGCCGACGTGCCACCGCTCAGGCGCAGGAGCGCGCGATCAAGGCCGCGGGCAAGCGCGAGCGCACGACGCTGGCCAGGGTGGCCAGGGACTATCACGAGCGCGTCGTCGAACCCTCCCGCACCGATAAGCACGCGGCGCAGTGGATCGCCTCGCTCGAGCATCACGTTCCGGCCGACGTCTGGCACGCGCCGATCGACAGCATCACGCCACCGGCGCTGCTCGCTGCACTGAGCAGCGTGCGCGCCCTCGCCGACGCAGAGGTGCGCGTGCCGGAGACCTTGCAGCGCGTGCGCCAGCGTCTCGATGCGGTCTTCGAGGATGCAATCTTCCATGGCCTTTGCACCAGCAACCCCGCGGCCGCGATCCGCCGCAAAATGGCTGAGGGCCAGGCCAAGCGTGAACGCGGCCAGTTCGCCGCCCTGCCCTACCTCGAGGCGCCTGCCTTCATGGCGCAGCTGCGCGACCAACAGGGCATCGCCGCACGCTGCCTCGAGCTTGCAGTGCTCACCACGGCTCGCACAGGCGAAGTCCTTGGCGCTACCTGGCCCGAGTTCGACCTCGACGCCGCTGTCTGGTTGGTGCCCGGCGAGCGCATGAAGGGCGGCGAGGACCACACCGTGCACCTGGCCGCCCGCGCGATCGAGATCCTCGAGGCGCAGAAGATGCTCGGCATGACCCATGTGTTCCCGTCGCCGGTGCTCGATGACTCGCCGCTGTCGAACATGGGAATGCTGACGCTGCTCAAGCGCATGAAGATGCAGGGACAGACGACGGTGCACGGGCTATGCCGCGCGACCTTCTCGACCTGGGCGAACGAGACGGGCGCCGCGCGCGCCGATGTCATCGAGGCCTGCTTGGCGCACCGCGAGGCCGACAAGATCCGCGCCGCGTACAACCGCGCGCAGTTCATGCAGGAGCGCCGTGCGTTGCTCGACGCTTGGGCCGAGTACCTGGAGCACCCGGTCGCCTCGAACGTGGTGCCATTCGAGCGCGCGGCCTGAGCGGCGAGAGGATCAAGATGGATCACGTTCTCACTGCGACGCTGTGCCAGACCCATGACCGCAAGCCGCTCGCGGTCGTCGACGGCCTTCCCGGCGGTTTCGCCGAGCTCACGCCGGCCCAGCTGCGCGCGCTCGCCGACGGTCTCATGCGCATTGCCGACGACGCCGAGGCGCGTCCGATGGCGCCGAGGGTGTACCTGCGGCAGCAACGAAAGTACCAGGTCTGAGCGTCGAGGTCGTGGATGCTTGGCGGAGACACGCTCCGTCGGTAGCCGCGCCAACGCTCAGTCTGAGGGGCTCGATACGGCAACCCGCCAGCCAATCCGCCGCGCACATCGGTTTTCGACGCACGTCCGGCCAATGTCCAACTAAAGGTATTACATAAAGTTTGTCTATCTCTATTTTAGGTGTTACCATAAGTCTATCGAATCAAGCAGCAGGGAGAGACACAATGATCCGCAACAGCAAGCAGCAATGGCAAGTCGGCGAAGTCGTCCGAGTGGGCTTCCTGCAGCTGCGCGTCGTCGCGAAAGAGCCGACTCCTGGCGACTACCTGCCTGACGCCTACCGCTTGTGCGGCCTCGGCGCGAATGAGAGCCCGCAGTACCGGTTCGTCCCGCACAACGGCCTCGAGCGGCTGCAATGAGCGAGCACCCGACTGACGAACCCAGGCCGCTCGGCCGGCCGCCATTGCCTGCGGAAGAAAAGGCAATCGTAGGCTCCATCCGCCTCACCGCGGCCCGTTGGGCGAAGCTCCGCAGGCTGGGCATGGACTGGCTCGCGAAGGCGATCGACCGTGCGCGCGATCCGGAGTGATTCCTCGTGCGCAGCGGCCCTGCGGCAAATGAGAAGGCCTCGACCTGCTGGCAAGGGCGGGCCGCTGACCACAACGCACCCAACTGAAGGGATGTGCATCATGGCTATGCAACGTGTCTGGGTCAAAGGGGAACACATCCGCATTCGCTGGAGGTTCTTCGTCGTCGGAGCAGTGCTCGAAAGAGGTCTCGAGCGTTGGCCGCGCTACTTGCTAGTGAACCATGCTCGAGCGCTGCTCTACGTATCCGACACGCGCGGCAGTCTTCGAAAAGTCTCGATGGATGAAGCGCGGCTGCTGCTTGCCGGCAGCGCGATCTCGGTTGAGGAAATCGCTACGAAGGCCGCTCAGAGAGAGGCTCAGTTGGCTGATCGTCGACGCCGCATCAATGCACTGGATTTTGACCACGTCTAACCGCAAGGTCGATACGCGAGGCTGACCCAATCTGCCGGCGTCTCAGCGGCCCTGAGACAAAACGGCCGAACGCCACGCGCCAACGTGGGTCCGGCCTGACTACCCAACCGATCACTTGGAGATCGAATTGAACAGCTGTATTGATTCTGCCCGCAACGGGCCACGCGCAACCACCCCCAAAACGGGGCGCTTTCCGAGCTCCTGCAACGAGCCGCGATGCCGCCCATCGGCAATGGCGACGTGCTGGACCGGAACCTCGCGCAACTGCGAGGCCTCGCAAGCTGTCTCGTCGTGCTCGGACGAGTGCAGTTGGCGCCGGACCTGATCGAAGAGAAGCTCATTGATGACGCTTTGCCGATGCTTGGCGAGGTGATGCTCCAGCTGGCCGACGAGGCGATTCGCGCTCGGGACTCGATGACCACGACGCGCCAGTCGGCGGAGGCCGCCAATGGCTGATTTCAGTGCCACGACCACAACCCGCGTCCACGAGCCAATCCACTGGTGCGGCTTCAACGACGACGGCGTGCAGCGATTGCTGTTTTTCAAAGGCGACGACGGAGTCCGGTTGCAAGTTCCGGCCGACGCCGCGCTGCGCCAGGGGATGTTCGACTGGGGCACGTCGACACCGGAGCGCCGCGACGCGCTGCGCGCCTGGGCGAGTGATCCCGAGATGTTCTATCCGCCGGCGCTCGTCGAGACCGCCTAGACTCGTTTCGCCGCGCCTAGGCTGATCCCCGAAAACCCGTGACCCTGACGGGCTGGCGCGGCTTTCTCAATCAGGGACGCTAGGGATGCGTCATGAGCACAAGAATCGCGACCTCGTGTCGACAGGTGGCACGGCTATGAGCCAACTTCTCCAATTGAAGGAATGGCTGACCCTTGATGATGTCTCACGCCACCTCAGCAACGTGTTCGCGGAGGAGGTGTCGAAGGCGGATGTCCTTCGGTTCGCCCTGGACGGTCGCCTGATGATCTCAGTGCGCATTTTGAACGGCGCGACTGCGAAGTGTGGACCATTGATCAGCGCCGAGGCTGCTGAATACATATCGTTTCCGAGCGACTTGAAGTCTGCAATGGCGGCCTCGTCTGAAGGGGAATACCAGGGCACCTACCTGCAGGTTCCAAAGGGAGTTTCGCTCAGCTCAGGCGAGGTCATCGCACTTGCCGATGATGTGTGCTCGTTGCGTGGCATCTACGACCTCCCGATGATTGGTGGCGAGCAGTTGCACGTTGAGCGCATGTATCAGGAGCTGACGCATGGTCCCGATGTCACACTGGTTAGCATGAACGGCGCCTTTGTCGTCGCAGGCGACGGATCCTACTGTCAACTGCAGGAGAGCTTCGACGACAACGAGCATCAGCCGGGGTCGCGTGCCGCTGGGGCCATGCTCGAGACCGTCATTGACCGCCAGGACGTGGACGATGAGACGGCAGCGAAAATGCGGGCGGATCACAAGGATCAACGGAAAGCATTCTTGGCTGAGCCGCTGCGCCACCTGAAGAGCCGCGGCTACTACCCGACGGCCGACCTGCCAGACGATGCCGTACTCGTCGTTCGGGTTGATGCCCTCATGGATTTCATTGATGCAGTAGCGGGGCCCCGAAGCCCGTCCAAGAAGGTGGCGACAGACCTTGGAACGAGGGAGCGTGACACGCTCTTGAAGCTCGTCATTGGGATGGCGATTGGCGGCTACGGCCATGTCCCAATGGCGGCCAAGAGCAAGGCCACCGCCGAGATCGCAAGCGACCTGGAGGCGGCTGGTGTTGCCGTCGATGTCGATACCGTTCGGAAGTGGCTCAAGGTTGCGGCCACGGAAACCCTGCCGGGCCCGGCTTCCAGCGGCTGACGCATCCCGAGTTCGGTTTTGCCGTAACCGAATTCGGCCTCGTGAGATGTCGAACTTGACATTCTTCGCTCTGTTGATTTTCCAACGGAGCCACGAATGCAAACCCCTCAACCGATCAGCGCTGCGCGGCTGCCTGATGCGCTGCTGACCCTGCAGACGGTCTGCGCCGTCACGGGGCTCGATCAGCGATTCATCCAGCGAGCCACTTCGCAGAACCAGTTCCCCGCGCCGGCGCGAATTGGCAACTCGCTGCAGCGACGCTGGCACTCCGCTGACGTCCGCGCCTGGATCGCGGCCCAGAGGCCGGCGGCGCCGAAGGTGGCCGCGTGAAAGCGATCGAAGGAGCGGGCCTCCGCCCAAATGCTGGGGGCCCGACGGCGCCCTCGCCCATGTCCGCCCGCCGTTCCACCAGCATCGCGCCAGCGCTGCTCACCAGCGAGCAAGCCGCCGAATACCTGGGCATGAGCGAGGCGAAGTTCCATGAACTGCGCAACGAGCCCTGGATGTGCGAGCCGATCCCGCTGGGCCCGCGCATGGTGCGCTGGTCGCGCGCCGATCTCGACGCCGCCATTGCAGGAATGCCGCGCCAAGTACGCCGCCCCGGCGAGCCGACCCAGTTGCTGCGCTCGAAGATCGAGCGCGCCAAGCTCACCGGGAATCTGCAATGAGCGCCGCGCTGGCCGACGCCGCGATGGCAACGATCCACGGCGGCCAGGACGCTCAGCGCCTCGTATTCGCAATCCGTCAGGGCTGCGCGCCCGCAGACGCACTCCTGGACGGCCTCAAGCAGGTCCAGTCCGCCGGCGACGACGATCGCCTCCGCGGGTTCTGTCGCGAGCTGCAGAAGGCGCTGGAACGTCACGCATGACCCGAGACCTTCGCAATCGCCCGCCGCGTCGCTTCCGGCCGCCCGCGGGTAGTCGCTTGACCATCGAGAACGTCCGCGGCGCCTGGCGCCCCTCGGGCTCCGTCGACGGCGCGTGTGTGTTCGCGGTCGTGTGGTCGACCGGCTTCCGGCAGTTCTACGCACCGCTGCACGACTTCTGCCCTGCGTCGCAGCTTCAGTTGATCGAGGCCTGCCGGCGCATGGAGGCCGAGGAGCGGCGCCACGGCGCATGGGCGGAGGGCCGCCGCGCATGAGCATCCGAGCCATTGGCCTCGTTCTCGACGCGCCGATCAAGCCTCCTACGAGCAAGCTCGCGGCAGTGATCCTGGCCGACTGGTGCAACGACGAGGGCGGCAGTCTGTACCCCTCGATGAACAAGATCGCGCTGAAGGTCGGCGTGACGCGCAGCCAGGCGCAACGGATCGTGCATGGATTCGTCGAACAGGGATTGCTCTCCGTTGTGGCGAATGCCGCAGGCGGAAAGCCCGGCGTGACACCGCGCTATCAGCTCCACCTCGATCGCATCGCGGCCCTGTCGGCTACGGGTAGCACCGGTGCGACGGGTAGCGTGGATGCGACGGGTCGCACCGATGCACAGGGGTCGCATGGATGCACAGGAGGGGTCGCACCCATGCGGCAGACGGGTAGCACCGGTGCGACCCTAACCGTTATTAACCGTCAGGGAACCGTCACAGAGGGCGACGCCGAGTCGCTGACGCGACTGGCCGGATCCGCAGTTCCGAATTGCCCGCACCTGAAGCTCATCGCGCTGTTCGCCGAGAAGGTGCCTGAGCTGCCGCGCCCGAAGGCCGAGCTCTGGGACGGCAATGACGCGGACGCGATGCGCCAGCGCTGGAAATGGGTGATGACCGCGACCCGGGAGGACGGCCAGCGGTATGCGACAAATGAGCTCGAGGGGCTGGACTGGTTTGGCCGCTACTTCGACCGCGTCGCGGACTCGGACTTTCTGACGGGTCGCGACGACGCCTGGCCGAACTGCAGCCTTAGCTGGTTGATGAAGCGCGCCAACTTCGCCAAGGTCGTCCAAGGCAACTACAAGAATCGAGTCGCCGCATGAGCGCACCCAACAAGCTGCCGACGTACAGCATCGAGGACGAGCGAGCCGTGCTCGGTGCACTGCTCTCCGACAACCGCATCCTTGGGCGTCTGGATTCGCTCTCCGAAGGCGACTTCTACGGCCCGCGGAACAGCAGGATCTTCGGTGCCGTCACCCGATTGATCGCCAGCGGTGGCCATGCCGATGTCCTCACCGTCCGCGCCGAACTGGCAAGCGGTGACGAGGACGCCGACCGCGAAACGCTGGACGACCTGGTGGAGCTCATCAGCGCGGTGCCGAGCGCGTCGAATGCGCGCGCATATGCAGCCGCCATCCGGAAGCACGCGTCCCGCCGCGCCGTCATTGAGGCTGCGGATGCCGCGCTGGAAGCCGCTTGGACTGAGCCTGACCTCGGACTAGCAATCGATGCGATCACGTCGAAATTTGGCGAGTTGGAACGCGGACAGATCGCTGATGCACCGCTTTCAATTGCCGCGATCGCGCTTGAATGTCTGGATCACAGCACAGCGCTGCAGAGGGGCGAGGTTGCAGCCGGCTGGTCGACTGGGCTGCAATGGCTCGATCGTTCGCTGAGCGGCGGTCTCAAAGGCGGCGGCTTGTACATTCTCGCAGCGCGGCCCTCGGTCGGAAAGTCTTCCTTTGCAGAGTCCATCGGCCTGGCAACGGCGGCGGCGGGGCTAGCGACCCTTTTCCTGAGCATGGAGATGGGAACCCGGGAGGTTGCACAACGTGGCGTCGCGAACGTCGGCCGCGTCAGTTACTCGGCATTGCAGACGGGCACGATGGACGTTGAAAGCTGGAATCGGGCTGTCGAGGCGCTCGAACAAATGGGCGCCCTGCCACTGTCCATCGATGCGACGCCGGCCCTGTCACTGCGTCAGGTGCGTGCAAAGGCGAAGTCGATCAAAGGGCTGAAGGTGCTGATCGTCGACTACTTGCAACTCATGGCCAGCACGAGGCGGGACGGCAACCGGAACGGCGAGATCGAAGAAATAAGCCGCGGGCTGAAGTCACTTGCCAAGGAACTCGACATCGCCGTCGTCGCGCTCTCCCAGCTGAATCGCGACGTCGAGAAGCGCGCAACCAAGCAGCCCATGCTGAGCGATCTGCGCGATTCCGGAGCCATCGAACAGGATGCGGACGCCGTCATGTTCTTGTGGCCAGTCAGATCACCGGATGCTGAGGGGCGCAACGTTGTCGGCCTCGGTGTCGCCAAGAACCGGCAGGGCCCTCGGGACGTCTCGACTGGCCTCGACTTCTATGGCGACACGCAGCGCTGGGAACAGAGCACGGCCGACATCCGGCCGGCACCGGCTGCGCGCGGCCGAGGAGACGACCTTTGAGACAAGCCTACATCTCAGGACTGGACGGTCTTCTGGGCTACACGCGCCGTTGCGATCCCCAACAGCAATTCGGTGCTGGCCCGCATGCCCTCAACGGCTTGAGCATCGGCCCCCGCTTCGAGCATGGCGTCGATCATCGTGGTCGAGCTTTCGGCGAAGACTTCCGCGAAGAGTTCTGGCTGCGGTTGCATCGCAATGAGCGTCTGGAGGGCGAGTTCGTGAGCGAGAGCCATCCCCGCGTGGCGCGAAATCGATTCCTGGTTTTTGTCCCGTGCGTCGTCGTTCATTGTGCGATTCCAAGAGGTTGGTTTTCTGGCCCGCGATCCTCGCACGAACGCGCCAAGTTTGGACCGCCGGCGGACATGACCTCCGCCCAACCCCGCGGCGGCTGCGGTGCGCAGCTCGGCCCGCAGGCACTCCCTCACCCAGTCCGCCCGATGCAGGCCGCGTCAGGCACACAGCACGACCAGGCCAACAACATCAACCGGAGGCCCAAAGCCAATGCCCACTGACCAACCGACCGCGGCGCACGCCGCGACCCACGCGAGCGCGAAAGCGCCGCTCCCCGACCTGGTGCTGCTCACCGCGGACATCACCATCCTTGCCGACGGCCGCCACTGGAAGAGCGGCACGGTCATCAAAGACCCGGAAGTCGTCGCGCTGCTGTTCGCCGCTGGCGGGGCCGGCCTGGAATTTTTTCAGGAGATCGGCGATGTCTGATTTCTTCGGCGTCTCCAACAACCCGAGGGTCTTCACATGACGATCGTAATGAATGCCGGAAACGGCTTAACCGGTGTGTTGCAGTTGCCCGCACCGTCAGGCAGGCTGGTCGCCCTCTATGGAGGCTACGGTTGGGTCTACGCCGATGACGTCGCACTGGCAATCCAACAGGGATGGACCGTCGGTGGGTGGGAGCGCGGCATGTACCTGACGATGTTCATCCCGGGAGCCACGAGCGCGACGCAGCTGAATTTCCCTTCCGGCCAGGTCACGTTGCCCAACGGTCAGCAGGTGCAATACGTCAACGGACTTGTGGGCATGCCGGTGCCACAAGTAAATGCGGCGCTTGGGCAGGGATTCACTGTTGTCCCCGGCCCCCAGCAGTCGCGCTAAGGCTACTCCCATGCCCAACGAACCCAACGCCAAGCAACGCGTCAGCGAGATGACGGCCGCCGAATACGCCGTCGCCAAGAAGCGACTCCTCGCGAACGACAGCTCGCGCGTCGATCGACATGCGCGCGAAGACGCCGCGGCGATCGCCCGGCACCAACAGCTCAACACCAAAAAGGATCTCCAAAAATGATCGACCCACAGGTAACCATTCACGGAGCGCTCCACGGCTCCGGCCGCTTCGAACCGCCGACGTCGGGCTCGCATCCGAGCGTGGCACGCGCGCCGCAAGCTGCAACCACCGAGCGAACGGCGACCGTCACCGCCACACCGCGCATGACGCTGCTCGCCGAGCTGCGCGCAGCGGAAGCACGGGCCTCGCGGTTCAACGACGAGGAGCAACGTCTCGTCAACGCGGCGCACGCGCTCGCTGCGCAGCGCGACCAGTTGGCGACGCGCAAGAGCGAACTCGAAGCGCAGGCGGCGCAAGACCGCGACACGCGCTTCAAGGCGCTGGTTGCCGGCACGACACCGCCGAAGCGGTCCGACGCAACTTACAGCCTGGAGGCGCTCGTCGCCGGCCAGGTCGAGATCGCGGCGCTCGAGAAGGCCAACACCGAGGCGCGGTTGCAGCTCGGGAACCGGCGCGCCGAGCACTCGCGCGGCATCAACGACATCCGCTGGCGCATCGCCGTCGGCCGCTACGCGCTGGCCGCACGCGATCTGCTGCCGCTGGCACGCGAGCTGGCCACGCTGGCCGGCGTGCACGGCAAGTCGTTCATCTGGGGATCGGGTCTCGTGATCAATGCGACCGGCTCGCAGGACATCGCCGGCATTCCGCTGGCCGCCGCGCTGGAGATGGCGGCGAACATCGGCGACGACGCCGAGGAAGGCGCGCAATGACCAACATGGCAACTCTCCGCTTCGAGTGCACGAGCCCCCACGGCGTCAAGACGCTTCGCCTGCAGGGTGAGCGCGGGCCGGTAGACCTGCCGGTCCAAGGTCAGCACGTCTGGGTGCCGTATCCGCTGGTGCGCCAGATGATGCGCACGCACGGCGGCTGGGCGATCTCCGACCCGGGCGCGTGCTGGCCGCCGCGCCGTGGGCTGCTGTGCCCGTCCGAGCCGCTCGCGCCCGGCGACATCGTGCGCTTTCCGGACGACACGCAGATCATCGTCCCGGCGCCTTTCAACCAGGCCCTCGAAGTCGCAGATCGCTTCGTCGAGCACTTCGTAGCCAAGGGCTGGCAGCGCCTAGCCGAGTACGCATAGACCGCAACCTGAGGCGGCGATGGTGAGCCGCCAATCCCTAAACCCACTACACACGCCCTCCTATGTCAAACAACTCCTTCTCCAGTGGCCGTAACATCACTCTTACAGTGGTAACTGCGAGCGGCCCGCTCGAGCTGAACCAGATCACCGGCTTCCAATCGGCGCCAGTCCTTCGCAGCATCGCGTCAAACTGCATCGATGGTGTCATGCGCAACGTCGACGTCCCGGAAGGCTGGCGCGGCACCTTCACCATCGCGCGGCAGGACAACACGCTCGACGAGTACTTCGCCAAGCGGGAGGCGGACTATTTCGCAGGCAAGACGGCTCAGCCGGCGACGATCACTGAGACCATCAGTGAGGGCGACGGTTCCATTTCGCAGTACCGCTATATCGGCGTCACGCTGCGCCTGGCGGACGCGGGAGGGTGGCAAGCCGGGCAGACGGTCAAGCAATCGGTCTCGTTCTTGGCCGCGCAGAGGATGAGCACGTGAGACACGCACTGCGCATGCAGGCTGACATGCGTGCAACTGGGGCTGGCCGCGGTCGGCTTCCTCAGCGGCGCCGCTGGCCCGGCGAGAGCGTGCCCGAATACCTGGAGCGCATCTCTGGGCTGTGCATCGACCTGAGCACGATGCTGGCGGCCCAGCGTCGCAACGGCCTGGAGTACCGGCCATGACCGAATCGCAAGTTGCGAAACAGAAGGCGCAACGAGGCGCGGAACGGGCTCTTGCAGCCTCGAAGGCACTCGTCCATGCGATGGATGCGCTCGAGCCGGCGGGGCACCTCGTTGCGCGACCGGCCGGCCGGACATCGGCGCCGGCGCGGGCCCCAAGCACTCGGCAGGTGGAACTGGCCGACGATCCAAGTGACGTCGGACGGGTGACCCTGTTCACGGGCGGCAACGAGTCACCCGATCAGACGAGCGCAAAGATCGCTGTCGCACCGCTGCTTCCAGGAACGCAGACGATCAAGGCCTTCACCGACTACATGTTCTCGGACGGGGGAGCTACCCCAGGCAGCGTCGCCGAGGCGCTCCGATTGAAGTCGGCCGCCGTGCACGGCAACGACTTGAAAGACGCGGAATCGACGCTCGTGATCCAGGCGGCCGCGCTCGACGCGATCTTCAACCGGCTGGCGTTCAAGGCAGCGCAGAACATGGGCAGCATGGACGCAATGGAGCGATACCTGCGTCTCGCGTTCAAAGCCCAGGCGCAGAGCTGCCGCACGCTGGAGGTGTTGGCCGCCATGAAGAACCCGACCGTCTTCGCACGCCAAGCCAACGTGAACATGGGCGGCCAACAGCAGGTGAACAACGGGGTCGATCCGGAGGCGCCGCAGGTTGTCCCTCGTCTGCCACGCGCACGCGCGGCGAAACAGTCGGCATGAACTCGACGAACGAACTATCACGAGGCGACACCGCATGAGCTACGAGCGAACCCCCGAGCACCGGCGACGCCAGGCGGAACGGATCCGTGAGTGGCGTCCCTGGGAACAGTCGACCGGGCCCCGCACGCCGGAGGGCAAGGCCAATTCCAAGTGGAATGCGCAGACTCACGGCATGAGGTCGGCGGCCACGCTCGCAGAGCTGCAGCACGTCCGTGACTTCGTCCGATCGGTGCACGAGCGGCTCGGTCGCTGACCAACAGGAGAAGCACATGAACAACCCGCGCGAGTTCGAAGACCTGGCGGCCTTCGCGCTACACCTCGCGGCCGTCGAACGCGGAGTCGGCCGATCCATGCGCCGTGGCCTCGAGAAGGCCCTCGTCGTCATCGAGAACGATGCCAAGGCCCAGATCGGCCACTACCAGCCCGAGGCCGGCGAATTCCCCGCCTGGGTGCCGCTGGCCGACAGCACCGAGGCCGAGAAGGCTCGCATCGGCGCGCCGGCGGACGCGCCCCTGCTGCGGACGGGCGAGCTGCTGGCCAGCTTCAAGCACGAGGTCGTCTCGGATACCGAGGGCGTCGTCGGCTCGACCGACCCGGTGATGGTCTATCACGAGTTCGGTACGTCGAAGATGCCGCCGAGGCCGGTCATGGGCCCGGCCGCGTTCAACAACCGCGAGAAGATCGAGAAGATCCTCGGGCGCGCGATCGTCGAGGGCATCCTCGGCGGCGAAACGGTGCTCGATGCGGGCTACTTCGGCGGCGACATCGGCTGATCGGTGGAATGGCCGGCGGTCACAGGTGCCGACGTGCGCGGAGCCAGCAACCGCGCGGCCCTTGGCACCTGCCCTGTCCGCCGAGTGCAAGGCGAGAGGCAGGTGAGCTTGAGGCCTGCTGGGCTTGCGCGCAGCGGGCTATTGCTACGAGTGCGTCTCGAGAGCTCCAGAAATGAATGGCTTCTGATTCACGCCGTCAAGCAAGTTCAATCGTCTCCCCGAACCTGCTACTGACGTAGGCGCGCATCATGGCCACGGGGCCGGTGTCCCCGTGCGCTTGAAAGAGGACGCCATTACGGAGCACGTACCCCGTCCATGCGTGTGGATTAGGGGTGAAATAGAGATGTTCACGCTCGATGATGGGGCCGGCTGCTCTCCAATCTTCCGAAGGCCGCGGCAATGGGATTCCGACGCCATTCACGCCGGTCTCGAACCAACCCTCGGCCATGCTGCCCCTGAAACGCTGTTCGTAGGACTTGCCCTCGCATTTTGCGACGGCCAGGTCCAAGAACGTGCCCGTAAGTTCGGAGATGGTGTGTTTCGTCATGGCGAAATTGTGAGGCTTCTAGCTGCGAATGTCAGTTGCCGGAATTCTTCACGATCATCCTGCCTCGGCCTCGTCGTGCCCGATCAGGCCGCCCCGCGCCAATTCCCCCCAGCGCATCCATGTCCCGGCGGCACTAAAGCGTCAAGCAGTACGATGCGTGGCGATCAAAGGAGAGACATGTCCAACGAACCGAAGAAGCCAGTCAGGCCAGCCATCATTCGAAATGAAGGCGTGGGAAATTCCTTCATCCTTCGCGACAACACCATCAAAGGAGATCTCGACGTGATTGCGAATAGCGGCCACGTCGAGAACGGGCTGCTGGAAGGCAACAATATCGATCTGCAGCCGACGGCTCCGGCCGACATTGAGATGTTGCGAGTTGCAGGAGAGGTCGCGCAACAGCTTCCGGAAAAGGATCGTCTGGCGTTTCTGGGTGCCGTGGCGCGCGTGGGAAGCGGCGACGAAGCCAAGAAAAGCCTCGGCATTGCGTATCTGCGAGACCTTGCCGCCAAGGTCGGCATTCAGGCGGTCGTGGCTTTCATCAAGCATTACCTGAGCCTCTGAAGTCATCGCAAGTCGGATGACGGCGGTCACGATTAGAAACTCTGCGCTCGGCGCGCTATGCTTGCTCACGGCAACGGAGACGATGATGTGACTGCGCTTCACACGACGAATCCGGCTCGCGCCTCTGGTCTGGTCTACGTCAACGTCAGCCTTTCGGGGCTGTCGACGTCGATCGGACGACCTGGCGCGACGTTGAACGTCAGCGGAGTGCGCGGGCCGCGCGCGACCGTGGGCGAGCCAGGCTCTGGCCTGTCCTATTCGGAGCAGTTGGGGCCGAACGGTGGCGCCCGCGCTGGGCCGTGCGCTGGTGCTGCTCACGGTCATCCTGCTGGTCTGTATGCTCATCGCGAGCTCAGCTCACGCATGACAGAACCTGCGTATCTGCCGCTGTTCCTGACGGATGCAGAGATCGCCGAGATCTGCGCACCGTTGAAGGTGCAGGGGTACCTGATCAAATACCCGCAGTGCCTGCGCCGGAACGGCCGAACTGGGCGCATCGCGCTTAGCGACTAGCCGCGGCAGGGACAACAACGCTGTGGTCTGGCGCAGTCTTGGCTCTTGGCGTTCCGCTCCTGTCCATCGCTACCAGTGCACCTCGCACTCGGTTGCAAGCGTTTGACTTTGACCGATGGACTGACCCGCCAGGATAAGCAATTCACCGTTTCCAAGTAGCGTCGCCGCGTGGTCAAAGCGACCCAGAACCAAATTTGCTCCGGATGTCCAGCCCTGAGCAATGGGGTCGTAGATTTCAGTGTTTACGGTACCCACCGATGTGAGGTCAGCACCGCCAACAATCAGGACCGTACCATTGGGCAGCAAGGTCGCAGTATGCCCATAGAGCGGACTAAGCATCGACGCTGCTGAAGACCATGCATTTGCATCCGGATCGTAAATATCAGCACTCGAATATACGGTTGATTGCTCAGCTGTACCACCCAGGCCCCCGGCGACAAGCACCTGCCCATTCGGCAGGAGCGTTGCCGTTTGAGAGCTCTTCGGCGCGGAAATGCTACCGGCCGAACTCCAAGTGTTGCCGATGGGGTCGTATAGTTCCGCAGTGGCAAGCAAATAGGTAAAGCGGCCACCAAAGCCAGCAGCCACGAGGACATCACCGTTTTGAAGTAACGTGGCCGTGTGACCTGAACGTTCTTGAGCAAGGCTCGCGGCGGGGGTCCAGGAATTGGTGCTAGGGTCGAAAATTTCACTAGTCATGAGCAGATCCACGGTGCCACCGTTCGATCCAGCAACAACCAATACTTTTCCGCTAGTTAGCAATGTTGCCGTATGACCCGCACGCCCCGTACTCATTGAACCCACGAGCGACCAAGTATTCGCACCCGGGTCGTATATTTCAGCACTACTCAGGTTGAAAAGTCCCGCAGCACCGGGATTGGACCCGCCAGAGACCAGCACTTTGCCGGACGCAAGCAAAGTAGCAGTATGGTACTGTCTAGCGATATTCATGCTGGCCACGGCAGTCCAAGTATTTTCAACTGGATCATATATTTCAGCGTCAGCAATAATATCATCGGTTAAATTGTTTTCCCCACCGACAACTAACACTCTGCCATCATTCAAGGCTGTGGCAGTGAAACCTGGGGCCATGGGAAGAAGCAAATTGGCCGCAACGGACCACACGTTACTCGTGACTGTCACGGCCGAAGTTGCGGAAATGCCACCGGAAGTCGCGGTAACGTTCGTCGCTCCAAGGGCTATACCGGTCACCAGACCTCCGGTCACCGTGGCGATCGACGAGGACGAACTACTCCAAGACGCGGTCGACGTCAAATCGACAGTCGTTCCGTCGGAATAGGTTCCAGTGGCGGTAAGTCGTCGGAGAATGTTGACGCCTGTCGTGACTTGGTTCGGCGCGATGCTGACGGACTGTAAGAATGCACTGGCGCCAGCGCTGGACGCAGAGCCACCGCCGCAACCTCCAAGTGCTACAGCAACGAGCAAAAAGAAGGTACGCAACTGTAATTGCATGTCTTTCAAGCTCCAAGTCGACTTCGTGATATTGGATGCCGCCATAGGCTCGAGGTTGCCGGCGAGTTGCTTCTCGTTCGATCATCAAGCGCCGATAGACATCGAGGCGGCGACGCTTTTGGTCACGGCGTTCTTCGACGGTGCGCTGGATTCACAATGCAACGATCGGGCCAAAAAAGGTGGCGAACACGATCGCCACGTCTGTCACCTTGACTGTCCAGTCCATTTTCCCTCCCACCGCTGCCGCAGCACGCATGAGCGCGCGTCAACACGCAACAACTCATCCATAGCACGCAGTATGCAACTTTCCGTCGCGTGGCGGACAAACCGGCGGACTGAGAGCGACAGGCTAGAATAGTCAGGATTGGAGCGGGTGCTTGACGACGCCCCCTCCGCCAGTACAACGTCATCGATCGACAGCCTGGATCTGCCGGGCCGGCGCAGTCCGTCGCCTGACAGGTTGCGAGATGACGACAAGGGCTC
>Ga0302314_10010592_pt1 | contig 16121 bp, 13 predicted proteins | sample III_Palsa_N2_3_FD_200533 | JGI IMG/M metagenome (GOLD analysis project Ga0302314, IMG submission 200533) | Peat permafrost microbial communities from Stordalen Mire near Abisko, Sweden - III_Palsa_N2_3 | ecosystem: Environmental > Terrestrial > Soil > Palsa > Peat permafrost | place: Sweden... | reverse complement strand
TCGGCAGCTTCTGACTTACCGGTATGGCGCGTGTTCCAGCAGCTCGAAAACGAATATCCTGGTAGGCCGCTCTCGGCAGAAAAATCCTGGGATTCTACTTGGGCAGAAGTGGAGCGTCTGCGCGTGCTCAACCCTAACAATCGTTACCATTGCGGTCAGAGTATCTACCGCGGTGAGGCCTAACTACTCGTTCAAGGCGGACGCCTCCGGCGCCGCTTAACTCCAGCGTTAGGCCTCTCATACAAGTGCCATGAACGAACAAAGACTTACATTCACAACGCAAGAAGAATGGGAAGCCTGGCTTGAACGCAATGGCAGTGCTGGGCCTAGCGTATGGCTCCGCTTAGCAAAGAAGTCTGCTCAACAACCAACGGTCACCTACGCTCAAGCGCTAGAGAGTGCTCTTTGCCATGGTTGGATTGATGGCCAAAAGCAATCGGAAGACGAGTACTACTGGCTTCAGCGCTTCACACCGAGAACTGCCAAGAGCATCTGGTCAAAAATCAACAAAGAAAAAGCGGAAGCCCTCGTCTCAAAGGGAAGAATGAGACCTGCAGGCCTGATTGCAATTAATCGCGCCAAGCTGGATGGGCGGTGGGATGCAGCGTATTCATCGGCGAGCAGTTCGACTATCCCGGACGACTTGCAACAAGCCCTTGATGCAAACCGAAAAGCCAAGAAGTTCTTTGCAACGCTCAACAGTCAAAACAGGTATGCCATCTTGTTCAGAGTTCAAAATGTCAAGAAGGCCGAGACACGCGCGAAGAAGATCGCCCAATTTATTGAAATGTTAAGCAATGGCGAAAAGCCCCATCCATAACGCAAGGGACCTAACTGGTCGTTCAACAGGGACGTCAATGCTCCGCATTGCCGCCCGTTAACTTGGGCGTCAGGCTTTAGAAGACCGTTTTTCACGAAGGGGGAAAAATGACCCGTCAAATCGTGTTTACGCTAAAGGCAGCGAAGCCGCCACTGACTTATAGCCAAGCTGTCAAAGCTGCCGGTCTGGTCTTCGTCTCAGGCACAGCTCCAGCTGATCCAGCCACAGGTGCAATCAAGGGCGCAACCATTCAAGAACAGACTCGGCAGTGCCCGGTCAACATACAGGCCATCCTGGAGGAAGCGGGCAGTTCCTTGGACAAGATCTTCAGCGTCACTGTCGTGTTGGCGGCCGAAGACGACTTCACTGGCATGAATGAGGAGTGGCTCAAATGGTTCCCTACGAACCCCCAGTTCGTCAGGGTGCCAAGCTGCCTGCGCGCATCACAGAACTCAAGGTCTCCATTGCGGCAATCGCTGAGGTCTAACTATTCTTAGGAGACTACTCCGGCAGCGCAACTGGCACGGTGATCGCAGTGTCAGTCGCGCTCCGCCAGCGCGCGATTGACCCTCAGCGCCACCATCGTGCAAGCCGCACCGGAAAGCAGGTAAGCACTCACGGCTGCCAGCCCGAACCGGGATGACAACCCGAGTGCGACCAGCGGTGCGAAGGCAGCACCAATAAGCCACGCCATGTCGCCAGTCAGCGCCGCGCCGGTGTAGCGGAAGCGGGTCTCGAAATTCGACGTGACACTGCCGGCCGCCTGGCCATACGACAGACCCAGCAGCGCAAACCCCACCAGGATGAATGCGTCCTGCGCGGCGCGGCCCCCTCCCAGCAACCACGGCGCGAACAGGCTGAAGATGCCGATAAGCACGGCCAGCGACCCGAGCGTCGTACGTCGACCGATGCGATCAGCGATGAATCCGGAGGCGATCGTGCCGAGGATGCAGACGGCGGCGCCGACGATCTGCACGACCAGCACATCATTGACCGATTGCGTCGTGCCAAGCACGATCCATGACAGCGGAAAGACCGTGACGAGGTGGAACAGCGCATAGCTCGCCAGCGCGGCGAAGGCCCCAAGGAAGATGTTGTAGCCCTGCGCGCGGAATATTTCGATGAAACCGATCGGCTCCAGTTCGCGCTCTTCCATCAACTGCGTATATTCCTCGGTTACCACGAGGCGCAAACGTGCAAACAAGGCCACCACATTGATCGCGAACGCGACAAAGAAGGGATAGCGCCAGCCCCAGTCGAGGAAATCGTCGCTGGAGAGGTTGGCGTGCAGGAACAGGAACAGCGCACTGGCGATCATGAAACCGATCGGTGCGCCCAGCTGACCCAGCATCGCGTACCAGCCGCGGCGCTGCGGAGGAGTATTCAGTGCCAGCAGGGACGGCAGGCCGTCCCAGGAGCCACCCAGTGCGACGCCCTGGAGGAAACGAAAAATCGCCAGCAGTGCAATGGCGCGGCCGCCGAGTGCGTCGTAGCCAGGGAGAAACGCCATGCCCACCGTCGCGGTACCCAACAGGAAGAGCGCCACGGTGAGTTTCGTGCCGAGACTCCAGCGTCGCTGCAATGACATGAACAGCGTGGTGCCCATCGGACGCGCGATAAACGCCAGCGAAAAAATCACGAACGAAAGCAGCATGCCGTTCAGGCGGCTCTCGAACGGGAAGAACACCGCTGGAAAGACCAGTACGCAGGCAATGCCGAACACAAAGAAATCGAAGTATTCGGAGGCCCGCCCGATCACGACGCCAATGGCGATCTCGCCCGGGGCGACTTTCGCGTGGTCTGCGTGAAGAGGCCGTACCTCGCCCACCATGGGGTCCGACGAAGGCTGGTGATGTTCCTCAAACGTGCTGGACATCGCTATTTCTCGGTTCGGGGATAGGGAAAAACGCAGCGCTTACAGCATCTCACCGCAGCGTCTCGACCGCCATGGGACAAAATGTCCTATTCCCGTTGGAATTCGATTGGCGTACCTTTTCCCGGCCCCTCCCCGGTTACGTCGGAAGTCATGTCCATCAAGGCTCTTCGCGGACTGCTACTGCCTGCCGTTGCCGTACTGGCGGGCTGTAGCTCCGTGCTCATGTCGCCTTCCGGCGACATCGCGCTGCAGCAGCGCAACCTGATCATCACCTCTCTCCTGCTGATGCTGATCATCATCGTGCCGGTGATCGTGCTGACACTGCTGTTTGCGTGGCGCTACCGTGCATCCAACAAAACCGCTGCCTACGATCCGGAATGGAATCATTCCACCATGCTCGAGTTGCTGATCTGGTCGGCGCCGCTGCTGATCATCATCGCACTCGGCGCCCTGACCTGGGTCAGCACGCACAAGCTGGACCCTTACCGTCCGCTTGATCGCCTGTCCGCGGGACATCCGGTGCCAGCTGGCGTCAAGCCGCTGACCGTCGACGTGGTCGCGCTCGACTGGAAGTGGCTGTTCATCTATCCCGAACAAGGCATTGCCACGGTGAACGAGATGGCTGCGCCGGTGGACCGGCCGATCCAGTTCAGGATAACCGCCTCGACCGTGATGAATTCGTTCTTCATCCCGGCCCTGGCCGGACAGATCTACGCCATGCCCGGCATGGAAACCAAGCTCCAGGCGGTCATCAACAAGCCCGGTGACTTCGAGGGTTTTTCGGCCAATTACAGCGGTGCGGGCTTTTCCGGCATGCGCTTCACGTTCCGGGGGATGAGCGAAGACCAATTCACGCAGTGGGTCCAACAGGCGAAGGGAGGCGGCCCCTTGAACCGCGATCAGTATCTGGAGCTTGCCCACCCCAGCGAGAACGACCCGGTGCGTCGCTACGCCAGTGTGGCGCCAGGGCTTTTCGAGACGATCGTCGATGGCTGCGTGCGTCCGGATGCCGTGTGCATCAACGACATGGCAGCCCCTGGCGTTGGCGCTGCCAACAACATGCCGGCGGCCATGGGCGAACACCCGATGAGCACGATGACTTCGGCGAAGAGTAGCCCCACGCATTCCTCCGCCAGCGATGCCGATGGCACAGCGGTCATGCCTGCGGGTCGTCCGCTATGACTTGCCTTCCCGACCTTTCGCGCTGTGCTCCACGCCCCGGTATCCATGATGTCTAAGTATCCCGACCTCACCACGCTGATTTTCGGCCGTCTCACCTGGGACGCGATCCCGCTGCACGTTCCGATCCTGTTGTGGACCTTCATCGCGGTGATGCTCGGCGCCGTGGCGTTGTTCGGCGCGGTGACGTATTTCCGTCTGTGGGGCTATCTGTGGCGCGAGTGGTTCACCAGCATCGACCACAAGAAGATCGGCGTCATGTACATCGTGCTCGGCCTGGTGATGCTGCTGCGCGGCTTCTCGGACGCGATCATGATGCGCCTGCAACAGGCCATTTCCTTCGGCCATTCGGTGGGCTATCTGCCGCCGGAGCACTACGACCAGATCTTCACTGCACACGGCGTGATCATGATCCTGTTCGTGGCGATGCCGCTGGTCACCGGCATCATGAATTTCGTGGTGCCGCTGCAGATCGGCGCGCGTGACGTGGCGTTTCCCTTTCTCAACAATTTCAGCTTCTGGATGACCACCGCCGGCGCGGTGCTGGTGATGATGTCGCTGTTCGTCGGTGAATTCGCGCGTACAGGATGGCTGGCGTATCCGCCACTTTCCGGCATCGCGCAAAGTCCGGATGTCGGGGTGGATTACTACATCTGGGCGCTGCAGATTGCCGGTGTCGGCACCTTGCTGTCGGGCATCAATCTGCTCGTGACGATCGTGAAGATGCGTGCGCCCGGCATGCGCCTGATGAAGATGCCGATGTTCGTCTGGACCTCGCTGTGCACCAACGTTTTGATCGTTGCCGCGTTTCCGGTGCTGACAGCCGTGCTCGCCCTGCTGGCACTGGATCGCTACGTGGGCACCAACTTCTTCACCACGGTGCTTGGCGGCAACGCCATGATGTACATCAACCTGATCTGGATCTGGGGCCATCCGGAGGTCTATATCCTGATCCTGCCGGCGTTCGGCATTTATTCCGAGGTGGTTCCCACGTTCAGCCGCAAGCGTCTGTTCGGTTATGCCTCGATGGTGTATGCCACGGTGGTGATCACGGTGCTGGCTTATCTCGTCTGGCTGCACCATTTCTTCACGATGGGTTCGGGCGCCAGCGTGAATTCGTTCTTCGGCATCACCACGATGATCATCTCGATCCCCACTGGTGCGAAGCTCTTCAACTGGCTGTTCACCATGTATCGCGGCCGCATCACCTTCGAAGTGCCGATGCTGTGGACGATCGCCTTCATGGTGACATTCACGATCGGCGGCATGACCGGCGTGATGCTGGCGGTGCCGCCGGCGGACTTCGCCCTGCACAACAGCCTGTTCCTGGTTGCGCACTTCCATAACGTGATCATCGGTGGCGTGCTGTTCGGCCTGTTTGCCGGCATCAACTACTGGTTCCCGAAGGCGTTCGGTTTCAGGCTCGATCCGTTCTGGGGCAAGTGCTCGTTCTGGTTCTGGGTGAGCGGTTTCTATTTCGCCTTCATGCCGCTGTACGTGCTCGGCCTGATGGGTGTGACGCGCCGCGTGAGCCATTTCGAGGACCCCTCGCTGCAGATCTGGTTCCAGATCGCGGCCTTCGGCGCCGTCCTGATCGCGCTGGGCATCCTGTGCATGATCATCCAGTTCTTTGTCAGCTTCCGTCGACGTGAAGCGTTGCGCGACCACACCGGCGATCCGTGGGATGCCCGCACGCTGGAATGGTCCACGTCCTCGCCGCCGCCGGTGTACAACTTCGCGTTCACCCCGCTGGTCCATGACGGCGACGCATGGTGGCAGATGAAGCGGCACAACTACCACCGGCCGGTGGACGGGTTCCTGGCCATCCACATGCCGAAGAATACCGGCGCCGGCATCATTCTCGCCGGCATCAGCCTGGTGCTTGGCTTTGCCATGATCTGGCATATGTGGCTGCTGGTCGCGGTGTCGTTAATCGCACTGCTAGTGGTGGCGATCGGCCACACCTTCAACTACGAGCGTGATTACTACATCCCGGCCGACGAAGTGACCCGCGTCGAGGCGTTGCGTACGGAGCAGTTAGCCAGCCATGTCTGATACATCACTCGCCATGACCGGCAATGCCGGTGCGCCCGCAGAACTCCGCTTCTACGTGGCGGAAGAACATCATCCGGAAAACGGCACGCTGCTGGGCTTCTGGTTGTACCTGATGAGCGACTGCCTCATCTTCGCCTGCCTGTTCGCCACCTACGGCGTGCTGGGCCGAAGCTACGCCGGAGGCCCGACAGGTGCGGAGGTTCTCGAGCTGCCCGCGGTGGCGGTCAACACCACGTTGCTGCTGCTGTCGTCGATCACCTACGGCTTTGCCATGCTGGAAATGCAGCGCAACCGTCAACGCGGGACGCTGATCTGGCTGGCGGTTACCGGCCTGCTCGGCGCCGGCTTCATCGGCTTGGAGCTGCGCGAATTTGCGCATCTGATCGCGCTGGGCGACGGACCGCAACGCAGCGCCTTCCTGTCGTCGTTCTTTACCTTGGTTGGCACACACGGACTGCATGTGACGTTCGGTATCGTCTGGCTGGTTACCCTGATGGTGCAGATCCGCAAGAAGGGCCTGATTTCCGACAACAAGCGCCGGCTGATGTGTTTGTCGATGTTCTGGCACTTCCTGGATGTGGTGTGGATCGGCGTGTTCAGCTTTGTCTATCTGATGGGAGTGCTGCCATGAGTGCGCACACCGATGTCCAGCACGGCCATGACGACGACGAGCATGACCATGACGAGGGTGCCAGCCACGCCACGCTGCGAGGCTATCTCACCGGCTTCGTGCTTGCCGCCATCCTGACCATCATCCCGTTCTGGTTGGTGATGAGCGGTGGGTTCGAAAAATCCAGCACGACTGCGGTCGTGGTGCTGGCTTTTGCCGCGGTGCAGATGATCGTGCACGTGATCTATTTCCTGCACATGGACACCAAGTCCCAGGGCGGCTGGAACATGCTGGCGCTGATCTTCACGCTCGTACTGGTCGTGATTACCTTGAGTGGCTCGATCTGGATCATGTACCACCTCAACCACAACATGATGCCGTCGATGATGCAGGATCCAAGGAACCTGCCGTGATCTTGCGAAAGCGCAGCACGGTCAGCGCTGGATCATGCCTCCGGTAGCAAACGCGCCATCGCAGGATGACGCCGAGCGTGGTCCGCGCGGCCCGTTTGCCTTGACCATGCTGGTGATCCTTGCGGCAGTCCTTTTCGTCGGATTCGTGGCGCTGGGTACGTGGCAGGTCGAGCGTCGCGCGTGGAAGCTCGAGCTCATCGCCAAGGTGGATCAGCGGGTGCATGCGCTGCCCACCGCGGCCCCGGGCCCCGAGCAGTGGCCGCGAGTGAACGCCGCCGTTGACGAATACCGGCACGTGCGCCTGACCGGTGTTTTCCAGCACGATCGCCAGACCCTGGTCTGGGCGAGCACGGATGCGGGCAACGGCTTCTGGGTGATCACCCCCTTGCACACCGCAAGCGGCACCACGGTCCTGGTCAACCGCGGCTTCGTGCCAACTGATTGGTGTGGCCGCACGGGACGGTGTGCCGCCGGGCCGGCCGGCGAAACGACGGTAACCGGGCTATTACGCATGCCCGAGACGTATGCCTTCCTGCGTCATAACGATCCTGTGCATGATCGCTGGTATACGCGCGACGTGCAGGCGATCGCCGCCGCCCACGGATTGACTGATGTGGCGCCCTACTTCGTCGATGCGGATGCTGCTCCACCCGGCGCTTCCGGCAGCAACGTGTCATGGCCCGAGGGTGGTCTGACGGTGATTGATTTCCCCAACAATCATCTCGTCTACCTGATTACCTGGTATCTGCTCGCCCTGATGGTGGCTGTCGGCGCCGGGTATGTGGGCCGCGCCGAATACCGCCTGCGTCGTCGCGCGCGCAACGTTGCAGCTACAGCCGTGCCATCCAAACCACCTTCCGTCGCACCCTGAAGCGCGGGCGCTACCGCCGCGCGGGGCTTGCCCGATTTGCCATCAGCCGCTACTGCTTACGACCCCGCACAGTTTTTCCAGCAATTCGGCCTGCACGTCGCGGGCAGGCTCGCCGCTGGCCACGGCTGGGCGCAGGTACTGGCCGTCGGGCTGCAGCAGCGACGCACTGGTGTTGTCGGCGAGGTAAAGCCCCAGCGCGTTGTACACGCGTTGCTGCAGCTTCTTGCCTTCGATCGGGAACGCACTCTCGACACGGCGATCAAGGTTGCGTTCCATCAGGTCGGCACTGGACAGGTACATCTGCGGCTCGCCGTCGTTGGCGAACCAGTAGACGCGGCTGTGCTCGAGGAAGCGTCCAATGATCGAACGCACCCGGATATTTTCGGAGACACCTTCCATGCCGGGACGCAGGCAGCAGACGCCGCGCACGATCAGGTCGATCTGCACGCCGGCGATGCCGGCCTTGTACAACGCACGGATCACCTTCGGCTCGGTCAGTGCGTTGACCTTGATGATGATCTGCGCCGGCTTGCCGGCCGCCGCATGCGCAGTCTCGCGCGCAATCAGCTCAAGCAGCGCCTTCTTCAGTGTGAAAGGCGCATGCAGCAGCTTCTTCATGCGCAATACCTTGCCCATGCCGGTGAGCTGGCTGAACAGCTTGTGCACGTCCTCGCACAAGGCCTCGTCCGAGGTGAGCAGGCTGTAATCGGTATACAGCCGCGCATTACCGGTATGGTAGTTGCCAGTGCCCATGTGGGCGTAACGCACGAGCTCACTGCCCTCGCGGCGCTGGATCAGCATCAGCTTGGCGTGTGTCTTGATGCCGACCACACCGTAGATCACCATCGCGCCGGCCTGCTGCAGGCGCGAGGCGAGTGTGAGGTTGGACTCCTCGTCGAAGCGTGCGCGCAGCTCGACTACGGCCGTCACTTCCTTGCCGGCACGCGCCGCGTCGACCAGCGCATCGACGATTTCCGAATTCGCGTTGGTGCGGTACAGGGTCTGCTTGATCGCCAGCACTTGCGGGTCCTTCGCTGCCTGGCGCAGGAAATCCACTACCGGCGAAAACGATTCGTAGGGATGCAGCAGCAGCACGTCCTGCTTGCTGATCACCTGAAACAGGTCCTCGACGTGCTTGAGTGCCTTGGGCAGCACCGGAGTAAACGGCGGATATTGCAGCTGCGGATAACCCGCTTCACTGGCGATGCGGAACAACCGCGCCAGATTCACCGGGCCGTTCACCTCGTACAGCTCCGACTCGGCGAGGCCGAACTGCTTGAGCAGATAGTCGGCCAGATCCCTCGGGCAATTGTCAGCCACCTCCAGTCGCACCGCGTCGCCGAAGCGGCGCGAGTACAGCTCGCCGCGCAGCGCCAGCGCCAGATCCTCGACGTCCTCCGGATCGAGTGTGAGGTCGGCGTTGCGGGTCAGCCGGAACTGGTAGCAACCAAGCACCGTCATGCCGGGAAACAGTTCCTCGGCGTGCGCATGGATCATCGAGGACAGCAGCACATAGTTGTCGCCGCCCTCGCAGATCTCCTGCGGCAGGCGGATCAGCCGCGGCAATACGCGCGGCGCCGGCACGATCGCCAGGCCGGAATCGCGGCCGAACGCGTCGACGCCATCCAGCCGCACGATGAAGTTCAGGCTCTTGTTGACCAGCAGCGGAAATGGATGGGTCGGGTCGAGCCCGATCGGCGTGATCAGCGGCGCCACCTCCTCGCGGAAATAGCGGCGCACCCACAGCTTCTGTTTGTGCGTCCATTGGGTGCGACGGACGATGCGGATGCCATGCGCAACCAGCTCCGGCAGGATGCGCTCGTTGAGGATCGCGTACTGGCGCTCGATCTGCTTGTGCGCGATCTCGCTGATCTCGGCCAGCGCGCGGCGTGGCGGAATGCCGTCCGGACCGATCAACTCGTGGTCCAGCGCGACCTGGCCTTTCAGGCCAGCCACGCGAATCTCGAAGAACTCGTCCATGTTGCGCGAGAAGATCAGCAAGAACTTCAGCCGCTCCAGCAGCGGCGTGCGCTCATCCAGCGCCTGGTCCAGCACGCGGATATTGAACTGCAGCTGCGACAGCTCGCGGTGGATGTACAGCCGGTTGTCGTTGAGATCCACCGGAGGCGCGTTGGATGGCAACGCATCATTGGCGGCCGGAGTAGAAGCGTCGGTCGGCAACTTATCGCGGATGATGCGGCTGTTCATTGGGTACAAATCCATGATCCGGTCAGGAAGGTCGTGCGTCCGGGGACCGTTATATCAACAGGCATGGTAACCCGCTGTCTGCATGGTCGCGGTGATATGACAGGGCGAGTCAGGGCCTGCTCAGCTTGGCATCCCACTTTGACAGGCCGGTGACCGGGGCGGCACGCCTTGCGGTGGCCGCCATACGCGCGCTCACACGTCGGCATTGGTGTGAGCGATGCGCTCGTGGGATGCCAGATAACGACTGGGCGCGGCACCCAGTACCCGTCGGAACGCGACGGTGAACGCACTGGGACTGCTGTAACCCAGATCGACCGCCACCTGGGTGATCGATTCGCCGCCACCCAGCCGGGTCAACGCGGCAAGCAGGCAGGCCTGCTGACGCCACGCACTGAAACTCATGCCGGTCTGCTGGCGGAACAGTCGGGTGAAGCTGCGCCGGCTCATGCCAGCCTTGTGCGCCATCGCGTCGATGTCGATTTCCAGTGCCGGCGCCGCGATCAGGGCGCGGCACAGGCGGGCCAGCCGCGGGTCACGCGGCAGCGGCGTATTCAACGCGAGTGCCGGCATCACGGCGATCTCGTCCAGCAGCAGCGCCATCACCCGGCCGTCGCGACCATCCAGCGCGTACTCGGCCGGCAGATCCACCGCCTCCAGCAGCAAGGCATGCAGCAGCAGCGAAACCCCGATCACCCGGCAATGCGGCGGCAGCTGCCCGGCAGCCTCGTCCCTCACATAAGCGCTGCGGGTGGACACCGCACCGCTCATGCGCACCTCATGCGCGACGCCGGCTGGAATCCACAACGCGCGGCGCGGCGGCACCACCCAGCTGCCTTCGTCGGTGATCACCGTGACCACACCGGTGGCCGCGTACAGCAGCTGGCCGCGCTTGTGGGCGTGACGGGGCAAGACGTAATGCGGCGGATAGTCGTTGCCGGTAATCACGACATCGCGCGGGGTGTCTTCGTAGTGGGTGACGCGTGTGTTGCGCATGGTGAGCGGGTGTGGCCCGAATTCGACAATATTTGACCCACTGATGCATGCGGGCCGACGTCGACCACTCTAAAGTGACGCTCCTGGCGATGCAATGCGCGCCAGACCTTCCCACCCCCGAGAGTTTTCCATGGATACCCGCGTCGCCGAGGCGAGCCTGCCGATTCAACCGATGGCCCAGCCGGTAACGACTCCATCGCAGCACGCCGAAGGCACCGCCTTCGGCGTGCTTGGTGGCATCAGCTTCGCGCACATGCTCAACGACATGATCCAGTCGCTGATCCTGGCGATCTATCCGATCCTGAAAAGCGATTTCCACCTGAGCTTTGCCCAGGTCGGCCTGATCACCCTGACCTACCAGCTGACCGCCTCGATGCTGCAACCGCTGGTCGGCATGGTCACCGACCGCCGACCGATGCCGTATTCGCTGCCGGTGGGTATGGGCTTCACCCTGTGCGGCCTGTTGCTGCTGGCGGTAGCGCCAAACTTCCCGATCCTGCTGGTCGCTGCCGCACTGGTCGGCACCGGTTCGTCCATCTTCCATCCGGAATCTTCACGGGTAGCGCGGATGGCTTCCGGCGGACGGCACGGCCTGGCGCAATCGCTGTTCCAGGTGGGCGGCAATACCGGCTCGTCGCTGGGGCCGCTGCTGGCGGCGTGGATCATCGTGCCGTACGGGCGCGGCAGCGTGGCGTGGTTCTCGCTGGCTGCGCTGCTGGCGATCGTGGTGCTGCTGCAGGTTGGCCGCTGGTATGCACAGCATCACGTTGCGCGCAGCAAGTCGGCCGCACGACATCTGACGGTGGTGGCGCTGTCGCGCAACCAGATCATCGGTGCACTGGCGATCCTCGGCCTGCTGATCTTCTCCAAGTATTTCTACCTGGCCAGCCTCAGCAGCTATTACACGTTCTACCTGATCCACAAATTCGGCCTCTCGGTGCAGAACGCGCAGGTGCATCTGTTCGTGTTCCTGTTCGCAGTGGCGGCCGGCTCGCTGATCGGCGGCCCGACCGGCGATCGCATCGGGCGCAAGTGGGTGATCTGGGTGTCGATCCTCGGCGTGGCGCCGTTCACCCTGCTGCTGCCGCACGCGAACCTGATGTGGACCGGCGTGCTGACGGTGATCATCGGCTTGATCCTGGCCTCGGCGTTCTCGGCGATTCTGGTCTACGCGCAGGAACTGATCCCCGGCCGGGTCGGCATGATCTCCGGGCTGTTCTTCGGTTTCGCCTTCGGCATGGGCGGCATCGGCGCCGCCGTGCTCGGCGGGCTGGCCGATACGCATGGCATCGAATACGTCTACCGGTTGTGTGCGTATCTGCCGTTGATGGGGTTGATCACGGTATTTTTGCCGAATATCGAGAAGCGGGCTCACGCGTAGCTCCTTCTGTTGGAGTGGCTTCCGCCGCGATGCCTTGCTCTGGGTTGGGTGATTTGAAGCAGAGCTTTCACCCTCCTTCGGAGGGCGAGGTACTTCTCTTTTGCTTGTCCAAAAGAGAAGTACCCAAGAGAAAACGACACCCCGCTTACGCGCCTTGCAGGCATCCCTGCCCGCAAGGTCCGCGGTCGGGCTACGGGGTTTGTCGACAGCACATTCCCGGATCGAGTCCGGGACAGGCTCTGTGCTGACGCCAAACTGGCCGGCATCCATGCCGGCCACCCGGCGGGCTTTCCTCCACCCGCCCGCCGCTTCAGAGGGGCCCCGGTAAAGCAGCGGGCCATCGTGGCCCGCACTCGGTGAAGAGCTGTAAAGCAAAGACCAGAGCGAAGCATCGCTCTGCCGCTGCTTTGCTGCTGATCTGGCTCTTCTGAGGAGTGCGCGCTTGGAGCGCGCTGCTCTACTCGGGGCCCCTCTGCGGCGGTGAGGGACGATCGACAGGCCCCGCAGGGGTGATCGGCAGGGATGCCGATCATTTTTCGCCAGGACAGGAGTCCTGTCGAAAAACCCGGCCGGCCCTCACGGACTTGCCGGGTAAGGATGCCCGGCAAGCGCCAAGCGGGGTGGGCTTCTCTTTTGGTTACTTTTCTCTTGGCCACGCAAGAGAAAAGTGACTCGGTCGCCGCAGACGATCGAACGCTCTGCACTTAATCAACAAAAACGAGCAAGTGCATCGCGGCTAAAGCCGCTCCCACAGGAAAACTCAGCGCCCGCCGATCACCACCGGCTCCGGCTCAAGCATGACGCCGAATTTCTCGCGCACCCCTTGTATCACCTGTTGCGCCAGCGCCCACAGTTGTGGCCCTGTCGCCTTCCCATGATTGACCAGCACCAGCGCATGCCGATTGGAAATGCCGGCATCGCCTTCGCGGACACCCTTGAAACCGGCGGCCTCGATCATCCAGGCGGCGGACACTTTGCAATGGCCGTCCGGCTGCGGCCACACAGCCAGTCCGGGATGCTCGCGCTTGAGCGCATCCGCCAGTGCAGCATCGACGATCGGGTTCTTGAAGAAGCTGCCGGCGTTGCCGATGACTGACGGATCGGGCAGCTTGCTGGTGCGCAGATGCACCACCGCTTCGGCCACGTGGAACGGTGCGGGCTTGTCCACGCCCATCCGCGCCAGTTGTTCGTTGATGCCGGCGTAGTCGGTGCGCAGCGGGCGGTTGCGCGGCAACACGAAGCGCACGGCGGTGACGATGTAGCGGCCGGGCTCGTGCTTGAACATCGAGTCGCGATACGCGAACGCGCAGGTGGCGTGATCGAGCGTCACTACGCAGCGCTCGCGGATATCCCACGCTTCCACACTTTCGATGAACTCGGCTACTTCGCAGCCGTAGGCACCGATGTTCTGGATTGGTGCGGCGCCGACCGTACCGGGAATCAGGATCAGGTTTTCCAGACCGGCATAGCCCTGGCCCAGCGTCCAGCGCACGAAGTCGTCCCAGCGCTCGCCGGCGGCCACGGCGATGCGCGCGCTGTCGCCGTCGCTTTCCACCTGGCCGCCGCTTGTGGCAAGCCTCTCTACGTGGACGCCACTTGCGGCAATCGTCTCGACATGGACGCCACTTGTGGCAAGCATTTCTTCTACAAAGACGCCACGGGTGGCCATCACCAGCACGGTGCCGTCGAAGTCGCCGGTGAACAACACGTTGCTGCCCTCACCCAGCACCAGCAGACGTCCGTTACGCACGGCGGGAAAGTCGAGCAGCTCGGACAACTTGCTGGCATCGCGAATCTCCGCCAGCAGCTTCGTCCGCGCGGCGACGCGCAGCGTGTTGAGAGTCGCCAGCGAGGCGTTTTCGGTGAGCGTGTAGCCACCCATGTCGATACGCTCAGGCGGCATGACTGCTCTCGTCAAGTGCCGCCTCACGCTGACGGCGGATTTCATTGACGCATTCACCGACCAGATGCGGCCCGCGATAGATCAGGCCCGAATAGAGCTGCACCAGCGAGGCACCGGCAGCCATTTTCTCAGCAGCATCGCTGCCTTCGAGGATGCCACCCACGCCGATCAATGGAATACGTCCCTGCAGGCGCCGGTGCATGCCGGCCAGCACCACGGTGGAGCGCTCGAACAGCGGCCTGCCGGACAACCCGCCGGTTTCGCCTCCATGCGGATCGTCGGCGACGGCGGCGTGATCGATCGTGGTATTGCTGCAGATCACGCCGTCAATGCCAGTACGCAGCAGCACCTCGGCAATCGCATCCAGCTCAGCCTCGGTCAGATCCGGCGCGATCTTCAGCAACATCGGCTTGCGCTGGCCATGCTGCGAGCCGAGTCGTTCCTGTGCTTCGCGCAGGACCGAGATGAAGCGGCGCAGCGTGGCCTCTTCCTGCAGGTCGCGCAGGCCCTGGGTATTCGGCGAGGAAATGTTCACCGTGATGTAGCTGGCATGTTCGTACACGCGAGTAAGGCAGATCAGGTAGTCGTTGACCGCCTTCTCGTTCGGCGTGTCCTTGTTCTTGCCGATGTTTATGCCGAGCACGCCGTGGTAGCTGGACTGCTGCACGTTGCGCACCAGCGCATCGACACCGCCGTTGTTGAAACCGAGCCGGTTGATGATCGCCTCGTGCTGCGGCAGTCGAAACATGCGCGGCTTGTCGTTGCCTGGCTGCGGCAGCGGCGTCACCGTGCCGACTTCGATGAAGCCGAAACCGAGCGTATTGAGCGCATCGAGGTGTTCGGCATTCTTGTCCAGTCCGGCGGCCAGCCCGACTGGATTCGGAAACGTGATGCCGAATGCCGTCGTCGGCAGGTCCGCGGGTGGCTTGGCGATCCACTGCGCGAAATTACTGCGCTGGGCCACGCCCAACCCGTACAGGGTGACGTGATGCGCGGTTTCAGGATCGAGCTTGAACAGCAGCGGGCGCAGGTAGTCGTACATGGATCAGGCCATATGTCCGGCAAAGATTCGAGTGTCGTAATCGAAGCTTACCGTGCCGTGCTCTGCGCAGGCGTCGAACAGTTCGCGCAGCGCGTGCAGCATCGGCTCATGTTTGGGGTGACCGGCCTGCGGCGCATAGGACGAGGACATCAGCCGGCCCCACAGGGCCTCGAAATCCAGCCGCTGGCCATGCTCGAAGCTGGCGCTGCCGCGATAACCGTCACCAAACCAAGCGCGCATCCGCACATCGTCCGCATAACGCTCAGCAACGCAGGTGTAGTCAGTGCCATATGTCTTCAGCAGCGCTTCGTAGCCTTCGAGAAAGCGCGTACCGGTCAGCCGGCGCGAATTCCACCAGATCGCCGCCAGTCCGCGTGGCCGCAGGATGCGCGCGAACTCGCGTCGCGTCGCCTCCTCGTCGAACCAGTGGAACGCCTGCGCCACCGTGACCAGATCCACGCTGGCATCGGCAAGTCCCGTCGCATTCGCGGTGCCGTCGACAGCATGAAATCCATCGTAGGTATGCAGCCACTGTTCGGCAGCGGCGCGCATCGGTGCGTTCGGCTCCACCGCCGCCACGCGATAACCGGCATCGAGAAACATCTTCGACGAGATGCCGGTGCCCGCGCCGATATCGGCCAGCAGCCAACTACGATCGACGCCTAGCTCGCGCTGTAGCCATTCAAGCAACGCCACTGGATAGTCCGGCCGGTAGCGCACGTAGTCGTCGACGCGATCGCTGAAACGCGCAGTGGAATGCAGGTCGCTCA
>Ga0302314_10010590_pt1 | contig 16123 bp, 13 predicted proteins | sample III_Palsa_N2_3_FD_200533 | JGI IMG/M metagenome (GOLD analysis project Ga0302314, IMG submission 200533) | Peat permafrost microbial communities from Stordalen Mire near Abisko, Sweden - III_Palsa_N2_3 | ecosystem: Environmental > Terrestrial > Soil > Palsa > Peat permafrost | place: Sweden... | reverse complement strand
ACCTTGTCGGCGGCGGTGAGGATCTCATCGGGGATCGTCTCGCGCACCCGCGTGCCGGTCAGCTGGGTCACCTGGTCGTTGAGGCTCTCCAGGTGCTGCACGTTGACGGTCGAGTACACGTCGATCCCGGCCTCGATCACGTCGCGCACGTCCTCATAGCGCTTCTCGTGCTCGAGCCCCGGCGCGTTGGTGTGCGCGAGCTCATCGATCAGGCACAGCTCGGGCTTTCGCTGAAGCACGGCCGGCAGGTCCATCTCCTCGAGCGACCGGCCCCGGTAGACGGCCCGGCGGCGGGGGATGATCTCAAGGCCCTCGGCCTGCGCCACCGTCTCGGCCCGGCCGTGGGGCTCCAGATAGCCGATCACCACGTCGCGCCCGCTGTCCGCCTCGGCGGCGCCCTCCTGCAGCATGCGGTAGGTCTTCCCCACGCCCGGGGCCATACCGATGAAGACCTTCAGGTTTCCTCGTTCCCCTGGCATTCGAGACCGCCCGGCACGCTACACAGCTACACTCACTCGCGGCGAGCCGGGAAGCCTGGTCGGCGTGCCCTCGAAGGAGGGACATCAAGTGACCGCACGCCCTCTCGACACCCCGCCACTCACCGCCGGCGCTCGACCAAAGGCGCTCACCGTCAAAGCCGCCGGCTCCGGGCGTGTCTGACCCACTGCTCGGCGCCGCCTTCGCGCTGGCCGCCGCGGTCAGCCTCGCAGCCAGCTGGCTGCTCGTCACCTCGCTCGAGCGCGTGGGTGCGCGGCTCGGCCTGACCGAGGCGTCTCTCGGCCTGCTCGCGGCGCTCGCCGCCGACGCACCCGAGATCACCGCCGCCGTCACCGCGCTCGTCCGCCATGACCAGAACGTCGGCGCGGGCGTGGTGATCGGCTCGAACGTGTTCAACCTGGCGGCGCTGCTCGGCCTGTCGGCTGTGGTCGCCGCCGAGATCAAGCTGCACCCCCGTGTGATCGAGCTGGGTGGCGCGGTGGCGTTGTGGATCGCCGCCGTCACGCTCGCGCTGGTCACCGGGGCCTGTTCGCCCCTGGCGGGCCTGTTGCTGGTGGCAGCCGTGCTCGCGCCATACATCGTCATCCTCGGCGCGCACCACGAGCGACTGGCGCGCCTGCGACTCCCCGCGGCGTGGACGGGTTGGCTTCTGGCGGCGATCAGCGAGGAGGAGCTGGAGCTCGAGGTGGCCATCCATCCACGCCGCGGAGGAGCCCGCAACGCCCTGCTCGCGCTGGGCGCGGTCGTGGTCGTTGTGGGCGCGAGCATCGCGATGGAGCGGACGGGCTCCGAGCTCGGCTCGCATCATGCCGTCCCCGGCATCGTCGTCGGCGGGCTCGTCCTCGCCGGCGTCACGAGCCTGCCCAATGCGGTGGCGGCGGTCTATCTGGCAAGGCGCGGCAGGGGAGCCGCGGTGCTCAGCACCGCTCTGAACAGCAACGCGCTCAACGTCTTCGCCGGGCTGATGATCCCGACGACGATCCTGGGAATCGGCGCACCGTCGTCGCAGACGACGTTCGTCGCAGCGGGCTACGTGGCGATGACCGTGCTCGCGCTCGTGTGCGCATATTCAGGGCGCGGCCTGCGGCGCGGCGCGGGGGCGCTGATCATCGCCGCCTATCTCCTGTTCGCCGGCGTGCTGCTCGCGAGCGCATACTGAGCCGCGCGCGGTCGGCCCCGCGCGGCGGGCCTGCTCAGAAATGCCCGCTCACCGCGTTGGCGGAGATGCGGCGGGTGTCCTCGGGGGCGGTTCTGAGGATCAGGATCTCGGCCGGCACGCGCTCGAGCATCCACTTCAGATCGTCATAGCCGAGGCCCGCCCTCGGATCTTCGTCGGCTGAGACGATGATGCGGTCGAAGTGCTCCTGGTCGAGAAGTTTTCGAAGCGCATCGCGAGCCGAGCGCCCACGGCCGACTCGCGAGTCGACCGGGATCCCCTGCGAGGAGACCCGCTGCTCGATCGCCTCGAGCAGCGGCATCCCGCGCGCGCACTGCACCGGCAGCGCGGTTTCAAGCGGCAGGTTCATCGGCACGCGCGCGAGGAAGGCGGGCATGATGATCGCGTTCTCGGCCCTGGCCAGGCGCACCGCGGCCTCAAGCGAGCGGCGGGAGATCGCCTCTCCGCTGAACGGCAGAAGGATCCGGCGCACCGACTGGGCATCAGAGCTCCGGGCCGCGGGCCGGCGCCCGTGCGGCGGCAGCCAGTAGCCGGCGGCGATCCCCGCAAGGACGCCGACCACGGCGATTATCAGGACCAGGGCGATGGTCATGGCCGCTCGCCGTTCGGGCGCCCGGAGCGGTCGGCGACGATGCGCACGTCCACGCCCGGAAGGAGCTCCATGAGCCGCTGGGGGAGCGGCACCCGCAGGCGGGCCAACCCCCGCGCCGGGCGCGAGCGGCCGATCAGGATGTAGGTGGTCCCCCGCCGCGAGGCGGTCTCGACGACGGCCGCCGCGATGTCATCAGATTCCTCCTCGAGCATCCGCGCGCCCAGCACCGCTGACAGCTGGCGAAGCGCCGACAGCGAGCGATCTTCATCCTCTGACAGCGCGCGGCCCGGTGGGCGAACCCACAGCAGATCGAGGTCCGCGCCCAGGCGCTGCGCCGAGCGCCACGCGCGGCGCACGAGGCGCTGGGCTCCGGGGTAGGGCTCCACCAGCGCGAGCAGCCGCTCGCCCACGGCGTGCGGCGCCTCGGCGGCAAGGCTCTCTTCGCGCGAGCCGACCAGCTCGGTGGTCAGGCGCTTGGCGCCCACCTCCTCGGCCACCTGGCGCAGCGCGACCTCGCGCAGCGCGGCGAGGTTCTCGATCTTGAAGAAGTTGTTGAGCGCGGCGTCGATTCGCTCGGCCGGGTAGACCTGACCCGAGCGCAGGCGTTCGAGCAGCGCCTCGGGTGTGATGTCGATCAGCACCACTTCCTCCGCGCGCCCGAGGATCGCGTCGGGAATCGTCTCGCGCACGCGAATGCCGCTCAGCTCGGTGATGTGATCGTTCAGCGACTCGAGGTGCTGGACGTTGAGCGTCGACAGAACGTCGATCCCGGCCGCCAGTATCTGCTCGACGTCCTCATAGCGCTTTGAGTGCTCGCTGCCGGGCGCGTTGGTGTGGGCGAGCTCGTCGATCAGGCACAGCTCGGGCGCGCGGCTGAGGATCGCGCGCAGGTCCATCTCCTCGAGCACCGTGTGCCTGTAGGTCACGCGCAGGCGGGGCAGCGTCTCAAGGCCCTCCGCCGCGCGTGCGGTCTCGGCACGGCCGTGTGTCTCGAGCAGTCCGATCACCACGTCGTGGCCCGCCTCCTGTTCTGCGCGACCCTCGAGCAGCATGCGAAAGGTCTTGCCGACCCCTGCGGCCATCCCGAGAAACACCTTCAGACGACCCCGGCGCCGGTCTGCGGGCGCAGTGATGGCGAGCGGTACCTCGGGTGCGGTGGGGTCCTGGCTCATCCCCCGAGCAGGTTGTAGACGATCAGATCGATCAGCTTGATCCCGATGAACGGGGCGATGATCCCGCCGAGCCCGTAGATCCACAGGTTGCGGCGAAGCAGCGCGCTGGCCCCGATCGGCCGGTAGCGAACACCCCGCAACGACAGGGGGATGAGCAGCGGGATGACCAGCGCGTTGAAGATGATCGCCGAGATGATGGCCGACTGCGGGTTGCCCAGGCCCATCACGTTGAGCACGTGCAGAGGCCCCTTTGATCCGGCTCCCCCGGTCGCGTAGGTGGCGACGAAGATGGCCGGCAGAATCGCGAAGTACTTGGCGATGTCGTTGGCGATCGAGAACGTCGTGAGAGCGCCGCGGGTGATCAACAGCTGCTTGCCGACCTCGACGATCTCGATCAGCTTCGTCGGGTTGGAATCCAGGTCGACCATGTTGCCCGCCTCGCGCGCGGCCTGGGTGCCGGTGTTCATCGCGACGCCGACGTCGGCCTGCGCGAGCGCGGGTGCGTCGTTGGTGCCGTCGCCGGTCATCGCCACCAGCCGGCCCTCGGCCTGCTGCTCGCGGATCAGCGCGAGCTTCGCCTCCGGGGTCGCTTCGGCGAGGAAATCGTCGACACCGGACTCCTCGGCGATCTTGGCGGCGGTCAGCCGGTTGTCGCCGGTCACCATCACGGTCTTGATGCCCATCGCGCGCAGCTGGTCAAAGCGCGCGGCCATCCCCTCCTTGATCGTGTCCTTCAGGTAGATGACGCCGAGCACCTGGTTGTCGCGCGCGACCGCCAGCGGCGTTCCGCCCTCGCGCCCGATCCGCTCGAGCTGCGCCTGAAGCTCGGGCGGCGGCGAGCCGCCTTCGCTCTTGACGAGGTCGATGATCGCGTCGCCGGCGCCCTTGCGCAGACGCCGGCCGTCGATGTCGACGCCGCTCATCCTGGTCTGCGCCGTGAACGGCACGAACTCGGCCTTGATCGAGGCCATGTCGTGCTCGCGGATGCCGTACTGCTTGGCGAGCACCACGATCGAGCGCCCCTCCGGGGTCTCATCCGCAAGCGAGGACAGCTGGGCGACCTCGGCCAGCTCGGACTCCGCCACGCCGGGCATCGGCACGAACTCCGAGGCCAGCCGGTTGCCGATCGTGATCGTCCCCGTCTTGTCGAGCAGCAGCACGTCCACGTCGCCCGAGGCCTCCACCGCGCGGCCGGACAGGGCGAGGACGTTGCGGCGCACGAGCCGATCCATGCCGGCGATCCCGATCGCCGACAGCAGGGCGCCGATGGTGGTGGGGATCAGCGCGACCAGCAGCGCGATCAGGGTCGTCTCGGAGATCGCCGTGCCCGAGAACAGCCCGAACGGGCGCAGCGTGGCGACCACGATCAGGAAGATCAGCGTCAGGGCCGCCAGCAGGATGTTCAGCGCGATCTCATTCGGCGTCTTGCGCCGTTCGGCGCCCTCGACGAGCGCGATCATGCGATCCATGAAGGACTGGCCGGGCTCCTGGGTGATTTCGACGAGGATCTCGTCAGAGGTCACGCGCGTTCCGCCCGTGACGGCGCTGCGATCGCCGCCGGACTCGCGGATGACCGGAGCGGACTCGCCCGTGATCGCCGACTCATCGACGGTGGCGATGCCCTCGATCACCGTGCCGTCGCCGGGGATCAGCTCGCCGGCCGGCACCACCACGACGTCGCCGCGCACGAGCTCGGCGGCGGCCTTCTTGGCGCCGTCGCGCATGGTGGCGACCGTCTCCTTGCGCATCGTCCGCAGCGTGTCCGCCTGGGCACGGCCGCGACCCTCGGCAAACGCCTCGGCCATGTTCGCGAACACGACCGTCAGCCACAGCCAGATCGAGATCGTGAAGGTGTACCAGGCCGCCTCGTGGCCGCCGCCGAGCGGCTTTCCGCCGAACACCTGGATCAGCCACGTGACCGTCGTGATGGCCGAGCCGATCTCCACGACGAACATCACCGGGTTGTGGATCTGCACGCGCGGGTCGAGCTTCTTGAAGCTGTCGAGCAGCGCGCGCACGACGATGTCGCGCTGGAACAGCGAGATCGCCTCCCGTTCGTGGGTTGCCGGCGCCTGTGCGGACATCAGCCCTTTCCTCCTGTGAGGCGATCGAGTGCGAGGTTGAGCTCGAGCACGTTCACGCCTTCCTCGCCGGAGAAGCCGAGCCCGCGACCCGACGTGTACCGGGAGATCAGACCGTCGACGGTGGCAAGCTGAAGACCACGCACCGCGGCCACGCGGTGGGCCTGGATCCAGGCGTTGGCCTTGGAGATTTCGGGGTCCAGCCCGGAGGCTGAGGTGTTGACGGCGTCCACGGGGATCCTCGCCACGGTCAGACCCGCGTCGTATTGCTTCTTTGTGCTCGGGTTCGTGTTCAGTTCGAGATAGGCCTTGATGTTTTCTTCGTCCGCTTCCTTGGTCTTGACGCTGTTCGGCCCTTTGTTGGAGAACGTGCTGGCGGCGGCGTTGTCAGCCCCTCCTTCGGTGGCAGAGGGACGGGTCTGGAAGTAGCGCGGGTCCGGTTCGGTGACGAGTTCTTCTTCCTTTTCCTCCGGCTTGCCGTTCTTGCCGATCACCGGGGAGGCGAAGCTCTGGCCGATGATCTTCGAGCCGACGAGCTTGCCGTCGACGTGGATCTGCTGGCCGTTGGCGTTGCCCGGGAAGGCGAGCTGGCTGAACCCGGTGATCGCCAGCGGGTAGACGAGCCCGAGCAGGATCGCGAACACGATGATCGCGATGACCGATGTGAGGATGTCGCGGCGCCAGGACTTCATGTCAGTACAGGTGTCCGGTCAGGCCCTGCACGATCGGGCCGAGCAGCAGGGCGGGGAAGAACGTCAGCGCGCCCACGAGCACGATCACGCCGATCAGCAGAACGACGAACGTGGGGTTGTCGGTGCGCATCGTGCCGAGGCCGGCCGGGGTGACGCGCTTGCCGGCGAGAGCGCCCGCGACCGCGAGCGCGAACAGGATCGGCGCGTAGCGCGCGAAGACCATGTCGAAGCCGCCGAGGATGTCGGCGAACGTGATGCCATGTGATCCGAGGCTGCCGGCATTCGGCTGGATGAAGCCCGTGTAGCCTGCGAACGCCGAGCCGTTGTTGTTCGCCTGGGAGAGGTAGGCGTAGAAGGTCTCTGAGAAGGCCTGCGGCGTATGTGTGCCCAGCGCGGCGGAGGTCGCCCCTTCGGAGATCGACGCGCGCCCGGACTTGCTGGCGGTGGCAAGCGCGGTGCAGAACAGCGCCGCAAGCGGCGTGATCAGGATGCCCAGGCCCGCGAGCTTTATCTCTTTGGTCTCGAGCTTCTTGCCGAGCCACTCGGGCGTTCTTCCCACCATCAGCCCGCCGATGAACACCGCCAACAGGACGTACAGGAGGATCGAGTAGAGGCCCGTGCCGACGCCGCCGAAGATCACCTCCGAGGCAGACAGGTTGGCGAAGGGAACCGCTCCCCCTATTCCGGTGAACGACTCGATCGCGCTGTTGACGGCGCCGCAGGAGGTAACGGTCGTGATGACGTCGAACAGCGCCGATCCGGCGATCCCGAAGCGCTGCTCCTTGCCTTCCATGTTGCCGCCGGTGGAACCCGAGACGACGTGGGTGTGAAGGCCGGCCGCGTGCTGCGCCGGGGATCCGTGCGCCTCGGCGATATAGGCGACCGCGACGGCGCCGAGGAACATCACCATCATCGCCCCGTAGATCGCATAGCCCTGCCGGCGGTTGCCCGTCATCCGCCCGTACATGAACACCAGCGCCGCCGGGATGATCAGCACGACCAGCATCTCGAAGAAGTTGGTGAACGCGGTCGGGTTCTCGAACGGGTGGGCCGAGTTGGTGTTGAAGAACCCGCCCCCGTTCGTGCCGAGCATCTTGATCGCCTCCTGCGAGGCGACCGGGCCCATCGCGATCGACTGGGTCAGGCCGGTGATCGTGTGGGCGGTCAGATAATCGGAGAAGTTGGCGATCACGCCCTGGGAGACGAGCACGATCGCCGTGATCAGCGACAGCGGCGCCAGCACGTACAGGATCGTGCGCACGAGGTCCTGCCAGAAGTTGCCGAGGCTCTTGCCGCTGCGCCCGACGATGCCGCGCACGAGCGCGACCGCCACGACGATCCCCACGCCCGCTGACAGCCAGTTCTGCACGGTCAGCCCGATCATCTGGCTGAGGTAGCTCATCGTCGTCTCGCCGCTGTAGTACTGCCAGTTGGTGTTCGTCATGAACGACGAGGCGGTGTTGAACGTCACGTTCCACGGCGCCGAGTGGTAGGCGAGCGGGTTGAGCGAGTGGGGAACGAAGAACGCGTCCTGCGTGCGCAGAACCAGGTACAGGAACAGCCAGCCCGCGAGCGAGAAGACGATCAGGCTCCTGGCATAGGCCTTCCAGCCCTGCCCGCGCTCTGCATCCACTCTCAGGATGCCGAGCAGAAAGCGCTCGGGGCCGGCGAATATCGGTGACAGGAAGACCCTCTCACCGGTATACACCCGCGCCATGTAGCTGCCTAGAGGAAAGCCGAGCGCGGTCAGGATGACCACGAACAGCACGATCGTGAGCCAGCCCGCGAATGTCACCTGCTCAGAGCTTCTCTCCGCGGATCAGGGCGTAGAACAGATATGCGATCACCACCACCGAGACGACCAGCCCGAAGAAGTCGGCGCCGCTCATGTGCGCGATGAAATAACCGAGCGGAAGCGAGAAGCTCATACCCGGTCGATGCCCTCGATCGCGAGCAACAGGATCGCGAACATCACGATCCCGATAGCGATGGCCACAACGTCCATGACCAGCACTATGCAAGCCCTCACATCACAGCCGCATAACGATCAGCGTGCCGGGCGTAACGATTTTGTGACGGCGCTTTCACACATCCGGCGCGCTGTCGCGCGCGGCGCTCAGCAGCCCACCACGCACGCACTCAAGGCCCCAACGGGGCCTCTCATAAGGAGAATCGATAACCGACGCCGGGGTCGGTCACGATGTAGCGGGGCCCCTCGGCCCCCGGCGGCTCGATCTTCGCCCGCAGACGCGCGATGTGGGTGCGGAGCGGCTGGATGTCATCGACATACTCGGGCCCCCACACCTCCGCGAGCAGCTTGCGGTGGGTCATCAGCCGGCCGCGGTTGCGCACGAGCACACGCAGGAGCTCGAACTCGATCGGGGTGAGGTGGACAGGCTGTGAGTCGCGCCGCACCGCGCGCGCGGCCAGGTCCACCTCGAGGCCGTCGACCACGATTCCCGGCTCCTCATCCCCTCGCCCCGCCCGCCGCAGCGCGGCCTGCAGCCGAGCCACGAGCTCGCGCGTTCCGAAGGGCTTGGTTATGTAGTCATCGGCGCCCGCCTCGAGCGCCCTGACCTTCTGCTCCTCCTCGCCCACCGCCGACAGCACCAGGATCGGCATCTCAGACCACTCGCGCAGTCTGCGCGTGACCTCCACCCCGTCGCCGTCCGGCAGCACCAGATCGACGATCGCCGCGTCCGGTGGGCGCACGGCGGCGAGATCGAGCGCCTCGGACGCAGTCTCGGCGGGAACGGCCTCGAAGCCCGCCTCGCGCAGCACGACCTTCAGCGCGCGCACGATCTGGGCCTCGTCGTCGACCACGAGCACGCGTGGCGGCCTGGCCGAAGCGGGTTGCTCAGAGGAGCTCACCCGCCCTGCTTCAGCGGCAGCTCGAACACGAACGCCGCTCCCTGGCCGGGCAGCGACTCGACATGCAGCGAGCCGGCGTTCGCCTCGGTGAAGCCGCGTGCGATCGCCAGGCCGAGGCCCGAGCCGCGGTGCCCACCCGCGGCCGTGCCCGCTCGGTAGAACGGCTCGAACACGCGCTCGAGCTGCGCCGGCGGGATGCCCGGGCCGCGATCGACCACGCGCACGATCACGCGGTCGCCGGCGGGGCCCTGCTCCTCCGGGCGCTCCTCCGCCACCGCCCCGCCTCCGGTGGCGACCGCGCGGCGGCGGGCGCGCGCGAGGCTGCGCACCGCGCGGGCACGCACCGACACGGGATGCCCGCCGGAGTGCCGGCGCGCGTTCTCGAGCACGTTCACGAACGCCCGCTCCATCTGCACCGGGTCGACGCTCACCAGCGGCATGTCGCGATCGATCGACAGGCTGAACTCATCCGGGCCCGCCGCAAGGTCTCCCAGCGCGGCGCCGATCAGCTCCTCCACCGAGGTCCAGTCCCTGCGCGGCTCGGCCGCGCCGGCTTCAAGCCTCGAAAGATCCAGGAGGTTGTCCACCAGCCGCGACAGCCGCCGCGTCTCCTCCTGGATGACCGCGGCCAGCTCCTCGCGCTCGGTCTGCGACAGCGCCGGCGAGCCCACCGCCTCGCCGGCCGCTGAGATCGCCGTCAGCGGCGAGCGAAGGTCATGGGATACCGCGCGCAACAGCGCCGTCTTGACAGTGTCGGCGCGGCGCAGGGCCGCCGTCTCCACCACCCCGCCCAGCAGGCCCTCGCGCTCGAGCGCGGCGCTGAGCAGCGCCTCGAGCGCCGGCACCACGCGCTCCTGCAGCCGGCGCAGGTTGGCCTCGGAGGTGTCGGCTCCCACCAAAAGCGTCCCCAGCCGCGTGGTGCCCTCGCGCAGCGGAAAGGCGACGCGGCGCTCGTCCCCCTCGATCGCCTCCATCTCGATCGCCGCCGAGCTCAGCTCGAGCGCATGCGCCAACCGCGCGGCGGCCGTGGGCAGCGCCTCGGCCAGGTTGTCCCCGCGCAGCAGCAGCCGCGCCATCTCGGCGGCCAGATCGGCCTCGCGCCTGCGCGCCTCGGCGTCGCGCGCACGCGCGCGCGTCACCTCGGCGATCGAGCTGACGAGGACGGCGGCCACCAGGAACGCGATCAGGGCGACCCAGTTGCTCGACCCCCTGACGTCGAACTGCCCGACCGGCGGCAGGTGGAAGAAGTTGAACGCCGCAGCGCTCAGCACCGCCGTGAAGACCCCCAGCCACGCGCCCCAGACCGCTGAGACGACCAGCACCGCAAGCAGGTACACGACGCCCAGCGAGACGACCGCCGCGATCTCCTTGAGCGGATAGATCACAAGCGTGCACAGCGCCACCGCCGCGACGGCCACGAACACCCCCGTCCGCCGGGGCGGCGGCTCTGTGGCCAGCAGGAAGCCGAACGGTCGCATCGCCCGCCTAGCGTAGTCGGCGCACAGGCCGCCGGCCGGGCACGCGCGCCCCCCGCTCGCACCGGCCCGCGCACCTGAAATGGGGCCAGATGCCGGGCCTTTGCTCAAGCGCCGCCGGCCGCGAGTCGATCACTGAAGCCGGATACAGCGCTCGGGGCACGTCTCTGAGCTGAGGAATGAGCAGAGGCAACCGGGAAAACCGTCTCGCCCGCATCCAATGAGCAACCGTTCACACCGAGCCGTCCTCCGCGCCACGCTGCTCGCGCCGGCCGTGTTCGTGTGCGCCCTGTTGCTCGCGCCCGCGGCGGGCGCCGCGCTGTCCACGTCAGAATTCGAAGTGGGCGCGCTCTGCTCTGCGCCGGCGCCCGGCCACGCCGGCTGTCTGGGCCTGCGGCTCCGCGCCAAGCGGCCGCTTGAGCTGCACGGGGCGCGCTCGCTCAGCGCCGCACGGGCGAGCGCCGTGCGCTCGCCGGCGCCCGAAACCGCAAGCGCCGCGATACCGGCGGTCCAGTACACCGAACCGTGGGGGGGCAGCCTGAGCCCTCAGAACCTGCTCACCGCCTACAGCCTCTCGGGCGTGCCCGCGCCGGCGGCCCCGCAGACGCTGGCGCTGGTCGACGCCTACAACGACCCGACCGTGGCAGCGGACCTGAAGGTGTTCGACGAAAAGTTCGGGCTGCCCGCGTGCACGACGGGGAACGGCTGCTTCACCAAGATCGAAATGCAGAGCGGCGGCAGCGGGCCCCCCACCGAAGCCGGCTGGGCGGAGGAGATCGCGACCGATGTCGAGGTCGCGCATGGCGTCTGTCAGAGCTGCCACATCCTGCTGGTCGAGGCGCACTCCTCGAGCTACTCAGACCTCGAAGCCGCCGAGCGCGAAGCCGAGCTCCGCGGCGCGACCGAGATCTCCAACTCATGGGGCGGCTCAGAGCTCGGTGAGACGACCGCGCAGGAGGCGGTGGGCCCGTTCAACCATCCCGGCACCGTCATCACCGCATCCTCCGGCGACCATGGCTACCTCGGCTGGGGAGCGGGCGAAAGCTCGGTCGAGTACCCGGCCTCCTCGCCGCACGTGGTGGCCGTGGGCGGCACCCGCCTCGGCCTCGGATCGGGCGGGGCGTGGGCGAGCGAGAAGGTCTGGAACGGCGACGGCGCCAGCGGCGGCGGCTGCAGCACCATCTTCGAAGCGCCCGCCTGGCAGCAGAGCGTCGCCGGCTTCGCGGCCGTGGGCTGTGCCGGCAAGCGCGCGGTGGCCGACGTCTCCGCCGATGCCGACCCCTACACCGGCGTGGCGGTCTACGACTCGACGCCGGTCAAGGAAGAAAACGGCAGCGAACGCTCCGGCTGGGTGACGATGGGCGGCACGAGCGTCGCCTCGCCGATCATCGCCGCGACGTTTGCGCTCGCCGGCGGCGCCGGCAGGGAAGCGGGCGGCGAAACCGTCAAGTACCCCGCCCAGACGCTGTATGCCAACCTCGCCGGCGATCCGGGCTCGCTGCACGACGTCGTCTCGGGCTCGAACGGGAAATGCTCCAAATCGTTCAACGGCGCGGGCGAATCGGGCTGCACGATCGCCGAAGAGGACGCCTCCTGCACGCCGAAACTGATCTGCCTCGCCGGCAGCGGCTATGACGGCCCCTCCGGCGTCGGCACGCCCGACGGCATAGCGGCCTTCGAGCCGGGCGTCTCACAGCCGGGGAGCAAAGGCACCGGCGACGGCTCATCCGGCGCAGAAGAAGAATCCAGAGCCAAGGCGACCGGCGGTGGGGGCGGCGGCGAAACGCCCGGCGGCGGGGGCGGCGCGCCCGTGACCGCGCCCCCGGCCACCGCCACGTCCACCTCGCAGACGCTCTCGAGCACGCTCGGCCCATCGCTGTCGGGGCTGTCCCTGACCCACAACGCGCTCGTCGCGCTGCGCCGCGTGCGCCCGGCGGCCTCGCTGCTGGGCTTCGCCTTCGCCATCACGAGCGCCGCGCGCGTGCACGTCACCCTGGCCAAGCTCGTGCAGGTGCGCGGCCGCGTGCGCTGGCAGCTGCTTCAAGACACGCTCACCGTCGCCGCCACGCGCGGGCGCAACAGCCGCCGCCTGCACGCCCATAACACGCTCGCCGCAGGCCGCTACCGGCTGACGCTCGCGCCGGCGCGCGGAAGCGCGCGGTCGCTCACCTTCAGGGTCCCCTGAGGCCGCCTTTCGCCTCAGAAGGGCGCCGTCACGACCGTCGCCGGGCGATCGCCCGAGCGCTCGGCCGTGGGCGGGGCCTCGGCTGGGCGCGCGCCCTCTTCGCCGCGGCGCCGCGGACGCCACACGCGCAGGTACTGCGCCCCGAAGTAGGACCCGATCACCACCGCCAGCGCCAGCGCCTGCGCGGCGAAGGTCTCCACGTTCGCGAACACCGAGAACCACGTGCCGGCCCAGCCGGGGATGCTCAGGCCGGGGATGTTGGTGGTGCCGATCCAGCCGGCCAGCTGCATCTCGTTGATCTCCTCGCCGACCATCACCCACAGCACCACCACGAGCAGCCCGCCGGTGATGATCAGCAGTTTGCGGTAGGGAAGCCGCTGGTGCAGGCCGAACGTGAGCACGCCCACGGCCGCGGTGAACAGCAGGCCGAGCACCACGCCCTCTAGCACCACGCTCGAGCCGAAGCGCTCACGCAGGCCCTGCAGGAAGATGACGATCTCAAAGCCCTCGCGGTAGACCGAGGTGAAGCCGAGCAGGCCGAACCCGAGCAGCAAGGCGCGTTTGCCCGCCTGCTCATCGGAGCCGAGCAGCCCCCGGCGGCGCTTGTGATGGTGGGAGATCCAACCCGTCCAGTACAGCCTGTGGAAGAACCAGTTCATCACCACCAGCAGCACCAGGATCGCCGGGATGCCGGTGGCCGCCTGCACCGACAGCCCGCCGTTGCCGAACATGCCGATGAACCACACGGCCAAAAACCACGTCCCGACCGAGGCCGCCAGCGCGACCGCGCCGCCCGCGGCGACCGGCTTGCGGTAGGCGCGGTTGCCGCCCAGGAAGCTGGCCGTGATGGCGGCCAGCACGAGGATCGTCTCAAGGCCCTCGCGGAAGACGAGCACGCCGCTGTTGATCACGGCGGTGGTGGGGCTCATGCGGTTCCCGGCTTCGTCCGGGTTGGGCGTGCCGCCGTGGGCGTGCCAGCCGAGCACCACCCCCGTCACGCACACCGCCAGCACGACCGCCGTCCACACGTACAGGCTCCTGCGCTGGCCCAGCCGGTTGGGCCGGGCGGCCGAGGCGGCGCCGCCGGCCTCCTCAGATGTTGCTGTGGACTGCTGCGGCAAGACGATCTCCCTGCGGATTCCCGGCGAATCCCGACTTCGACGCTTGGATATCGACGAGATTGAAAGGTAGCACAGATTTAGGGGTCCCTAACTCCGCCCTGGACACGATGCCCTGGGTGCCCCCTGCGCTACCCCTGCGGCGCCGCCGGCAAACGCGCGGGCGCCCCGTATGCCACGAGCGTCTGCGGCAGCTCGACGCTGCCGTCCGCCTGCTGGCCGTTCTCCAAGAGCGCGACGATCGTGCGCCCGACGGCGACCGCCGTGCCGTTCAGCGTGTGCGGCGTCTGCGTGCGCTTGTCCCGGCGCATGCGGATGTCCAGGCGCCGGGCCTGGTAGTCGGTCGTGTTCGAGCACGACGTCAGCTCCCGGTAGCGGCCCTGGCTGGGCAACCAGGCCTCGCAGTCGTACTTCTTCGCGGCCGAGCTGCCCAGGTCGGTGACCGCGATGTTGACCACGCGGTAGGGCAGCTCTAGCCCTGTGAGGATCTCCTCCTCGATGGCGAGTATCCGCTCGTGCTCGGCCGCTGAGTCCTCGGGGGCGACGAAGCTGAACATCTCGACCTTGTCGAACTGGTGCACGCGGAAGATCCCGCGCGTGTCCCTGCCCGCCGCGCCGGCCTCGCGGCGGAAGCACGGCGAGAACCCGGCGTAGCGCAGCGGCAGCCGCTCGGCTTCGATCAGCTCGCCGTCGTGCAGCGAGGCCAGCGCGACCTCGGAGGTGCCGAGGAGGTACAGATCGTCCTCGGCCACGTCGTAGATCTGCTGCTCGGTGTCGGGCAGAAAGCCGGTTCCGTAGAGCGCGCGCTCACGCACCAGCACCGGCGGGATCACCGGCTCAAAGCCGCGCCCGCGCAGCTTCTCGAGCGCCCAGCGAACCAGCGCCAGCTCGAGCATCACGAGGTCGCCTTTCAGATAGGCAAAGCGCGATCCCGACAGGTTGGCCGCGCGATCCATGTCGATCATCTCCCCGGCCAGCGCCAGGTGGTCGCGTGGCTCAAACGACGGCTCGGGGACCTTCCCCACCTCGCGCAGCAGCTCGTCCCCCGGCCCGGGCGCGGCGCTCGGATCGGGCAGGTTCGGCAGCGGCGCGAGCGCCTCCTTCAGATCCAGCTCGACCGCCACGAGCTCGCGTTCGAGCTCCTTCGCGCGGGCGGCGACGGCGCGCATCGCTCCTATCTCGCGACCCCGCTCGGCCTCGTCGCTGGTCGCCCTGATGCGCGCGTTGGCCTCGTTCTGCTCGGCTCTGAGGCCCTCCAGCTCGGGCAGCAGCGCGCGGCGGCGCTGATCCAATGAGACGACTCGGTCGAGCCCCGCCGCGTCGTGCTCCCCGCGCCTCCTAAGGGCGGCGCGAACGCCGTCGGGGTCCTCGCGGATGCGCTTCAGCTCGAGCACCCTCCGCCGCCTCCCCGCGGGCGTCCTATTTCGTCGAGAGCGTGATCGGCACGGAGGGCTCCTTCTTGGCCTGGCGCCCGGAGTACTCCGCGAGGAAGGCTGCGACTTCCTGCGCATCGTCGCCGAGAACGATGTTCTCGGGCATGATCGCGCCCGAGAAGCCGCCGTTGCGGATCGCATACAGCACCTGTTCGACGTTCTCCTTGCGGAAGTTGAAGTTCGGCCCGTTCGTGCGCAGGCGGTTTGAGATGCTCGTGGCCGAGCCCTCGGCGCCGACCGCCGACAGCGTGTGGCAGCCCGAGCAGTGGTCGAGGAACAGCACCGCTCCGCGGTAGTAGGGGCTGCTCTTTGAGACCTGGATCCCCTGCGAGCCGCACGCGCCGAGCAGAGCGGCGCAGATCAGCAGGAGCGTCGTCGGGGCGGCGACCTTCATGCGCGGGGAATATATAGGCCCCATGCGAACCCGTGAGCCCGGGCGCGACTCACAAGCCGTGGGCCGTCGAGGCCGCGCGCAGCGCGAGGAACACCACCACCAGCGCCGACAGCGCCATCACGCCCGTCTCGCGGCGCACGATCTGCTCGACGATGGCCTGCTGATCGGCCTCGGCCAGCCCGCCCACGGCCCCGGCGTCGTGCAGGCCGCGCTGGTCGAGGATCGTCTGCGCAGAGACGATGCGAAGCTGCTCGGCGACGAACGCCACCGGCAGCGGGATGAGCGCGTACAGGTAGAACAGATGGTCGCTCGAGTAGTGGCCGGCGACCGCCAGCGACCCCACCGCGATGGCCAGCGCCAGCGCGGATCCCTGCCCGATCCGCAGCAGCACCCAGAACGCCCGCTGCGGGCTGTGCCCGGTCGGCGCGCGGCGGT
>Ga0302314_10010589_pt1 | contig 16123 bp, 14 predicted proteins | sample III_Palsa_N2_3_FD_200533 | JGI IMG/M metagenome (GOLD analysis project Ga0302314, IMG submission 200533) | Peat permafrost microbial communities from Stordalen Mire near Abisko, Sweden - III_Palsa_N2_3 | ecosystem: Environmental > Terrestrial > Soil > Palsa > Peat permafrost | place: Sweden... | reverse complement strand
AGCTGGGGATCACGACGGAGACGAGCGGGGCTTCGGACATCGGTCTCTCTCTCAGGCGCGGGAGGTCAGGATGCCGGCGATCAGGCCGACGTCGTTGCGGCGGAAGGCGAGCGTCAGGCCGGCATAGACAACCGCCCCCAGTGCCAGCTCGGCCGCCAGCAGCGGAATGCCGGCCAACAGGCCCTGGTGATCCAGCAGGCGGACGAGCGCGGCCATGCCGAGCGCCAGTGCCACCGCCGGCGCGAACGAGGCGACATATTCGCCGAACACCGGCCCCAGGATCGGTCGGATCAGCCAGCGATAGACGGCGGGCACGACCGCGACATTGATGGCGCACAGCACGATCGTCGCCGGGATCAGGCCGAACCAATGCAGGCTGGCGGCATAGACCGGCACCTGGATCGCGAACTGCACCAGGGTCCAATAGAACGAGCGGTCGGCTTGGCCCATGGCCAGCACCAGCGAGCCCACCGGGTTGTTGATCGTGCGCGCCATCGCGATGATCGAGCACAGCTCGACCAGCGGCACCGCCGGCAGCCATTTGTCACCCAGCAGCAGCGGCACCGCATGGGGCGCGATCGCGGCGAAGCCGAACAGCAGCGGCGCGTTGGTGGTCGACAAGAGCTTGGTCACGACCAGGAAGCCGCGCTTCAGCGCCGATGGATCGTTCTGCTTCTTGGCGAAGACCGGAAAGGCGACGTTGGTGATGATCGGGTTGATCCGGTAGACCGGCTCGACGATCAGCATCCAGGCCATGTTGTAGTAACCCAGCGGCTGGGGACCCAAGAGGAACGAGATCAGGAACTGGTCGAGCCGCAGATTGATGTAGTTCACCGCGCGGTCGCCGACCTGGAACATGCCGAAACGCATGAAATGCCGGATCTCGCCATAGCGCAGGCGGAACTGCAACTGCAGCAGGTCGCGGCCGGCGATCCAGAGGAACAGGCTCCTGAGCAGGGCCGTCAGCAACTGCGACCAGATCAGCGCATAGATGCCGACCCCGGCCCATAGCATGGCGGCGGCACTGGCGGCGCTCAGCAGATTGGCACCCAGCTCGACCTTGCCCAGCCGCTCGAACCGCAGGTTCTTCTGCAACAGCGCCTGGAAGGTCTGGCCGACCGGCGCCACGGCGAAATTGGCGGCGGCAACCAGCAGCATGCCGGTCAGTTCCGGCTGGCCATAGGCATAGGCCAGCACCGGCGACAGCACGGCGAAGCCCGCCGCGACCACGCAGCCGAATGCCAGATTGAACCAATAGAGGCTGGAGAGCTGCTCGTTGCCGGCGTCCTGCTTGGCGATGATGCCCTGGGTGACGCCGGCATCGGCGAAGATATAGGCGAAGCCCAGCACCAGATTGACGATGGCGAACAGGCCCAGCTGGAACGGCGGCAGCATGCGGGCCGCAACCAGTGTGACGCCGAAGCGGGCGGCGATGTTGGATGCGGTGGTGGCCGCAGTCCAGCGGACCGACTTCAAGGCTTTGACGCGCAGGCTCATCGAGGGTCGAGCATCCTTCGGCACCGGTTGGAGGCGGGCCCCGTGTTCGGGGACCTTCAAAGGTGCTGCGACCGCGCCCGGAAACCTGGGGCAGCGCAAATGTCGCGACCGGGTTGATCGGGTTCTTTGTGGTTATCGCGGATTTCGCTCAAGCCGGGGAACGGTAGTGGGGGGCAAAGGGTTCCGTCCCAGTGTGTGCGCCGCAACATGGGGGCGCCGGCTGTGGCTTCTGTGAGGCATCGGCCGGTGCCGCCGCCAGCCTGTCGTTTTCGCCGTTTAGGTTTCGAGTTCTTCCCACAACAGCAGGTGCGCCCGATGCCCAACGCCAAGAGCCCGCTCGCGACCCTGGTGAAACACACGCCGCTGATCGGCCCGCTCGCCCGCAGCCTGGCGCGGGCACCCCTGGTCGAACAGATGCGACGCCAGTTGGGCTTCAAGGGCTCGGCGGCCTATTGGGACGCCCGCTACCGCGCCGGGGGCACCTCCGGCGCCGGCTCCTATGGCCGGCTCGCCGCCTTCAAGGCCGAGGTGCTGAACGAATTCGTGCTGAGCCGCGGCATCCGGACCATCGTCGAGTTCGGCTGTGGGGACGGCGCGCAATTGGCGCTTGCCGCCTATCCGGACTATGTCGGCGTCGATGTCTCGCCGGCGGCGGTCAGGCTCTGCACCGAGAGGTTCGCAGGCGACCCGACCAAGCGCTTTCTGCTGGCCGACACGCTGCCGAAGCCGTTTGGACCGTTCGATTTGGCGCTGTCGCTCGACGTCATCTATCACCTGGTCGAGAACGCGACCTTCGAGGCCTATATGCGCGGCCTGTTCGCGGCGGCCGGCAGCCATGTGGTGATCTATGCCAGCGACCGCGACCAGCCCGGCCCGTCGCCCCATGTCCGCCATCGTGCCTTCACGCCCTGGGTGGCGCTGCATCGGCCGGATTGGCGCTATGCCGGCAGGGTGCCGAACCAATACCCGTTCGACCCGGCCGACCCGGACGAGACCTCGTTCGCGGATTTTCATTTCTTCGAGAAGATTTGATACTGAGCGGCGGGGCGACCCACTTGAAGTCCTTCTCCGCCCTTTAGGGGGGAGAAGGATTTAGGATGAGGTGCGGGGCGGTTAACGGCTATAGCCCGAATACATGTCCTGGCCGGCGGCGCCGTCGACCTTGGTCAGGATGATGCCGGTCGGCATGTCCGGATCCAGGGCCAGGCGGCGCAGCGCCTCGCGCACCAGGGTCTGGCGCGTGCGTTTCCAGGATACGACGAGGGCGACCGCATCGACCGAGCGGGCCAGCAGCATGCCGTCCGGCACGCGCATGATCGGCGGCGAATCGATGACGATATAGTCATACTCGCGCCGCGCATCGCGCAGGATCGCCCCCATGCCGTCGGCCTCCAGCATCGGGGCCAGATGGTTGGAATCCTCGCTCGCCGTCAGATAATTGAGGCCGGTCAAGCCATCGACGCCGACCCAGTCGCGCCAGCTGGTCGGATCGTCGAGGAAGCTCGGCTGGCCCGGCCGGACCGGCGAGGGCAGCACCGTCTCCAGCGTCGGCCGGCGGAAGTCGCACTCGATCAGCAGGACGCGGCAGCCGTCGCGCGCGGCGAGGCGGGCGAAGGAGAGCGCGAACGAGGTCTTGCCCTCGGCCGGCACGGCGGAGCTGACCAGGATGGTCTTCAGCGGCCGGCCTTCGGACGCCCAGCGCAGCTTGGCGCGGAAGGCGCGCAGCGTTTCCGCGACCGGCGAGGTCGGGTTGTCGACCACATAGCGGTGCGGCAGGCGCTTGCGGCCGAGGTTGCGCACCAGCGGGATCGCCGCCAGGCCCGGCAGGCCGGTCACGGTGCGGACCTGCTCCAGCGTTTCGAAGCCATGGTCCATCTGGGCATAGAGGATCGAGCCCGCGATCGCGAGCAGGCCGCCGGCGAAGCCCGCGAGCAGCGCCATCAGCGTGATCTTGGGGCTGGAGGGATGCAGCGGCACGATCGCGGCCGAGATCATGCGGGCATTGGCCTGCTGGTGATCCTGCGGCTTCGCGGTTTGCGCCACGCGGACCATGAACTCGTCATAGACCTTGCGGCGGCTCTGGGCGTCGTCGTTGAGCCGCGTCAGCGTGTCCTGGGCGGCGGAGCTGGAGGTCGCTTTGCCGTTCAGCTCGGTGATCTGCTGCATCAGGCTCTGCTCGCGCGCCCGGGTCACGTCGACCTGGCCCTTGAGCGAGGCCACGACCTTGTTGATTTCGAGCGCGATCTGCTGGCGCACGCCCGCGAGTTGGCGGTTGGCCGCCTTCAGGTCCGGATGGTTCGGGCCGACCCGGCTCGCCATGTCGGCCTGGTTGCGCGCGGCCTCGGCCTCCTGGGTGCGCAGCTGCTGGATGACCGGCGAGGCCAGCACATCGGTATTGGCGGCGATGCCCGACTGCTTGGCGTCGAGCGCCTGATTGTACTTGGCCTCGGCCGCGGCGCGGTCGGCGCGGGCGGTGGTCAGCTGCGAATTCAGGTCGGCGACCGCCTGGCCGGCGATCGTGCCCTGCGGGGTCACCAAGAGCCCGGTCTTGTTGGTGAAGTCCTGGACCTTCTGCTCGGCCGCCAGCATCTGGCGGCGCAATTCCTCGCCGCGGCTGTCGAGCGACTGGTTCGCCTCGATCGTCGCCGCCTGATTTTCGGATGCGTATTGGTCGAGATAGGTCTGGATGACGGTATTGACGACCTTCGCCGCGATCTCGGGCGTCTCGCTCTTGTAGGTGATGTTGATCACATAGTCGCGGCCGTCATTGACCAGGTCCAGGTTCTTGGCCAGCGTGTTCAGCACGTCGTCGCGGATCGCCGCCTGCTCGTCGCCGACCACCGGCTGATTGCCGCGCATCAAGCCCTGGATGAACGGGATCGGATTGATCTCGGCCCAGAGGCTCGTGTCCTTGGGCTTCAGGCGCGGGTTGAATTCCGGTACCTGGTCCAGATGCAGCTGGTCGGCGACCGAAGTCAGTACCTGGCGCGAGCTCACCACGGCCATCTCGCTGCGCACCAGCGCCTGGTCGCCGGTCGGCGTCACCAGGGTTTCGAGCTCGGGGATGGACATCTTGCGCGTCGCGACCACGACGGCGCCGTCGGCGGTATATTTGGGGGTCAGCAGCTTGCCGATCAGCACGGCTACGACCATCGCTGCCAGGATTGCGGCGCAGATGATCCAGCGGCGGCGCCACAGCAGCGCACCCATGCCGAGGATCGTGGTGGTCTCGATGGGCGGCGGTGCGAAACGCTCGAGCGCCGGGTGCTCGATCAGAGCGCCACGACGATAGATCGGCGCGGACGGCAGTCCGCCGCCATTTGAAGTCGCATCGGTCATGCGCAAGTTCCTATCTCGGCAACAGCGGAAGGAGCTTGCGACGACGGGCTGTCTGCCAGGGTGCTGTGTCTAGTCACCCCGCATAAACGATGGTAGCCCTAATTCGTTGCGCTGCACACAATGACAATTATGGCGCAGGCGGCGAAGACGCCGCCGCACCAGAGCGCTTTCAGGCCGCCGCGCAGGACGCGGGCCATGCCGGTCGGGCCTTCGAGCCGGCGGCGCGTGGTCGAGCGATGCTCACGGCCCATCAGCAGGACCATGTAAAAGGAAAAGCCGAAGATGGAATAGCTGTCCCGGATGTCGACCGGGTGCGGATCGACGGCGCGGGTGGCGAAGGCGCGCTTCAGCGCCGCGAACTGGCTGGGCGTGAACGAGCCCGCGATCGACGGGCCACAGCGGTTGGCGAGCACCTTGAAGAAGGGATCGAGATCGGCAGTGCGCGGCGACAGGATTTCCGCGGCGGGATCCGCGGCATAGTCGGCCTTACCCTCGATGACAGTTGCGCTCGCGGCCGACGACATGCTTCTCGCTCCCATGGCCGATTTAATCGACCACCTATCCGGAAAAGGCTTCAGACCGAATTCCCGGTCCGTGATCGGTCGAAAAATCGACCCTTGATGGAGCGACTTTGCCTGGCAGACGTTGACAAGGGCTTAAGCCGTAATTTTTTCTGGCGCGAGAGCGAGATTGATGGACGCAACGTTCCGCAGCGTGGGCATCGAGCGCCGGTGGGCCGCTATTTCGACGAAACCATCGGGTTTGGTGGCGGGCGTGCTGGCCGCGATGCTGGCCTCGACCCTGTTCCTGACGCGGTTCGCCCTGACCCTCGGCCATAGCGAGCTGTCGCTGGCGCTGGTCGTGGTGCTGGTCGGCACCCTGCTGCTGGTCCTGACCGGCGCGGTGCGCATCAGCCCGACCCGGGCCGGGCTGTTTGCCGTTGCGGTCGCGACCATGATGCTGTCGGTGATGCTGGGCGGCGCCGTCGATCCCTCCTACCTGTCCTTCCTCAATCTGATCCTGCTTTATGCCGCCTGGATGTTCGTGCTGCCGGACGACCGCCAGTTCGAATGGGCGATCCGGCTGACCCGGCTGCTGCTGCTGATCATCGGCCTGTGCGGCATCGTGCAGTTCTTCGCCCAGGTGGCGATCAAGGCGCCATTCCTGTTCAGCTGGGACACGATCTTTCCGCGCCCCATCCTCAGCCACGGCTTCAACTACGTCATCCCGGTGCCGGGCCTGGGCGGCCTCAACAAGGCGAACGGCTTCTTCCTGCTGGAACCGTCGAGCCTGTCGCAGATGATGAGCATCGCGATCATCATCGAGCTGGAATTCTTCAAGCCGTCCTGGCGCATGCTGGTGCTGGGGACGGCCTTGGCCCTGTCGTTCTCCGGCACAGGGTTGGTGCTGTTCATGGCGATCGTGCCGCTGATGCTGCTCACCCGCGGCCGGGGCGGCCTGTTGCTGATCATGGTGCCCGCCATGATCGCCGCCGGCGTGGTGCTGGCCGGGCCCAAGATCGCGCTGCTGGTCGACCGGCTGCAGGAATTCAGCTCCGACCAGTCGAGCGGTTTCGCCCGCTTCCTGTCGCCGTTCTATCTGTTCCACGACTATCTCTATCCCGATGCCGCGACCACTTTGTTCGGCATGGGACCGGGCACGATCGAAACCTACACGCTCAAGACCGCGTACCTGATCCATGACCCGACCTGGGGCAAACTGATCTTCGAGTACGGCTTCCTGGGCGCGCTGCCGTTTGCGGCCTTTGTGGGCTATTGCTTCTTCGCCGGCGCGCGCTCGATCTGGCTCGCGGCCGCCCTCTTCATCGACTATCTGCTGCTGGGCGGCAATCTGGTCGATGCCCGGCTTCAGGTCCTGATCCTGGTGCTGGTCGTGCTGCAGAACCGTCCGCGCGACATCATCGCCCGGACGATCAGAACTGCAGACCCAGACTTGCGTAGTTGGGCGCGCACGGCCCCGACAGCATGAAGCCGTCGCCCATCTTGAGGGTGCCGTGATCGGCGCAGCCGCTCAACAGCATCAGTCCGAAAACCAGGCCCGTGATCCGCAGCAACGCCATGACACCCCCCAGCCCAAGGTCGATCGACGACCGATGGTACTACGAAATAGGTTCGATGGCGCGGGGGGCAATGGGGCGGCGTCGACGGTCGAGCAGGGCCTTGGCCAAGCCTGACAGGCGATGATAGTGCCGCTCGAACAGGAACCAGAAGATCCAGGCGGCGCCATTGGCGATCAGGAAGATCTTGATAAATGTTGCGATATCGTAATGATCGGCGGCTGGCCGGTGCACGACGAACCAGATCAGCACGGTGTAATGGATCAGATACAGCGAATAGCTGTAGTCGGCGATCCGGTCGATCGCCCGGCTGACCAGGCGCGGCACGGTGACGGGCGCCATCCCCAGAAGGAAGAAAAGGCCGAACAGCACACCGGCCGCGAAGAGCGCGAATTGCAGATCATAGATCCGCCCGTCGGTCGCCAGCAGCCGGCCGGCCATCAGGATCGCCGACAGCACGACGATACCTGTCAGACCCCAGGCCCAATGATGCCGGCCAGGCAGCGTCCCGGGTCCGCCGCGGCGCATCAGCCGGTCCTGCATCCAGGCGGCGCCGGCGCCGATCATCCAGACGAAGCTCAGGCATTGGCCAACGCCGCCCATGGCGTTGTAGATCGGCACCACGCCGACCGCGGCCAGGATCAGCAGATCGCGGCCGGTCAGGCGTTTGGCGCGCGCGACGAAGAACGCGAGATAGCCGAAGAACAGGTAGATCCACCATTCGATCGCCACGGTCCAGAACGGCCGGCCGGAGCCGAATGCCTCGATGAACCAGGGCCGATCGGCCATGCCCAGCCGGCGCAGGATCTGGAACAGCGGATATTCCTGCAGCATCACCAGGTTGCCCAGCCACTGCAGCGGCGTCGAACTCGCGGCATAGGGATAGGCCGGCAGGTCGTGCATCAGGCTGTCGACCACGGCGACCAGCACCAGCGCCGGCAGATATCCGGAAAAGATCCGCACGAACCGGTCGATCACATAATGGCCGAAGCGATAGTCTGCCCGGTCGCGCTTCTGCTGGACGCTGAGCGCGATCAGAAAGCCCGACAGCAGGAAGAACACCAGCACGCCGCTGGTTTCCCAGCGGCCGCCGCGGTCGTGGCCGGCCAGGAAATAGGCGGTCGAATGGCCGATCAGCACGATCTGGGCCGCCAGTGCACGGACCAGGTTCAGATAGACGATCTGGCAGGGCGCCAGCTTGACGGAATGGGCCATCAGCCGCGTGCGCCCAAGGGCGCCAGGCGGCGCAGGGCCCGGCGGATTGCCTTCGCGGGCCGAAGCGCCGAGGCCGCGGCCAGATAGACGAAGGCGGTGGCCTTGTGCCCGCCGACCAGGGCCGCGGCATAGCGCCGATAGAGCCCGTCGGAGAGCAGCCGGGTCCGCAACGCCAGCCGCTCGCTCCAGGGCCGATCGCGCTGATGCTCGAGGAAGGCTTGATAGCCCAGGGTCGGCCGGCCTTCGCGCGCGGCGTAGAAATTGTGGTAGGTCCAGGCGACCTTCATGAATTGCTGGGTGGCACTCTTGGCCGAGACCGCGTTCGAATGCACCCGGTAGCGCAGCAGCACCTCCGGCTGGATCAGAATCGGCGCGCCGGTCGCCAGCATGCGCGCGAACAGGTCGACATCTTCGGCGGGCTCGGTCTGCTTGTCGTAGCCGTCGAGGTCTAGGGCCACCTGGCGGCGGAACATCATGCTCGGATGCAGGAAGCTCAGGGGCTCGCGCGCGGCGAGGAAGCCCGCGAGTTCGTCCCTGGTGCGCGGCAGCGGCAGGCGGGTGCCATGGCTCACGCCGGCGGGATCGATGATCTCGTAATAGCTGCCGGCGGCGACCAGGTCGGGGTTGGCCGCCACGAAGGCCAATTGCCGTTCCAGCCGCTCCGGCACCATCAGGTCGTCGGCATCGAGTCTGGCAATCCACTCGCCCCGGGCCGCGGCCAGGCCGCGGTTCAACGTATCGGCGATGCCGGAATTGGGCTTGGCGATCGAGATGATGCGCGCGTCCCGGGCGGCATAGGCACGGATGATCTCCGCGGTGCCGTCGGTCGAGCCGTCGTCGACCAGGATCAGTTCGAAGTCCGGGATCGTCTGCGCCAGCACGCTGTCGATCGACGGCGCCAGGAATTCGGCACCGTTATAGATCGGCATCACGACGGAGACCCGAGGTGCGGCGCCAGTCATCATGGGTCATCCAGCAGCGGGGAGAGGGCAAGGTGCTGCTGGTCAACGCCCGAGATTAGACGAACGGTCCCGGCCTGTCGCGCAAGTTTCGATCAATTGCGGTGTAAATCCAATTAAAGACACGCGTGCGCCGCGGGAACGAACGGCAGGATTGGCCGTTCACTTGTGGGTGTGCGGCGAAATCTTGACATGGTGCACTGCACCATCGATCATCACCCTCCATCAGAATCTTGCGCTTACAGCATCTTGCCCTCAAGCGCCGGGCGGCCGCCTCCGCGGCCTTGGCTCGCTTCGCGGGGCCTCAATGGCCCTGGTCCCCGCCGCGGCTGCGCCGCGCCGGGAACGAGCATCTTGCCATCCGCGGGCCGCACTTGGTGCCTCGCATCGATCGCGAGGAGAGATAAGCCGTGCCTGCCAAGCTTCTGATCGTCAGCTCGTCCGACACGAAATTCTTCGGGTTGCTGAAGGATATGATCCTGTCGTTGGAGCGGCTGGCCCGGATGCCGACCAGCAGGATCCCGCCCTATGCGCTGGGCATCCTGGACCTGGGCTTGAAGGACGAAGACCGCGCCTGGCTGGCCGAGCGCGACGCCATCATCATGCGGCCCCGGCCGCATATGGGGGCGGGCTCGCTCGACCAGCCGCTGGAGCTGGCCTTCCTGGTCCGGCCCTTCCTGCCGGAGTATTTCCCGGATTTCGAGGTCTATTGCTGGATCGATTCCGATGTCTGGCTGCAGAACGAAGATGCCGTGCTGGCGCTGGTCGAGGGCGCGCGGAGCGAGGGCATGGCGATCGCGCACGAGAGTGAGCGCGCCTATCGTTTCCAGCGCTTCCTGTTCCTGTGGACCGCCAAGCATTTCGTGCTGGGCTATGGCCCGCTCACCGGCTTGTGGCTCTTGACCAAGCCGCATCTCAACGCCGGCATGTTCGCGATCCGCGCCGGCGCGCCCCATTGGCAGGCCTGGGCACGGCGCTACGATGCCGCGATCAAACGCACCGGCAAGATCACGCCGCATGATCAGTTCGCCCTCAATCAGGCGATCTACCAGGACCGGCTGCCGACGCGGCTGCTCGATGCCGGCGCCAATTGGATCTGCGATCGCGGCGTGCCGATGTGGAACGACGAGGCCGGTGCGTTCTGCCGGCCCTATGGTCCCTACCGCACCATATCGGCCCTGCATCTGGCCGGGCCCGGCAAGCGCACGGCCTATCGGATCAAGCGCACCGGCGGCGGCGAGTTTCTGGCCATGATCCGCTATGGCGCCGCCCCCAAGGATGCGGCGGGGACCGCTCCGGCCGGCCTGCCGATCGCGGCCCAATAGGGGGAGATGACCGATGCGCGTCGCCATGATCGATCCGTCGCTGTTCACCGTGCCCTATGACGAAATGCTGATCTCGGCGCTGCAACGCCGGGGGCATCGGGTGGATTTCTTCGGCAAGAGACTGGCCCCCCGCGAGCCGGTGCCGGCGGTGCCGTTCCGGCAGCATTTCTACGGTGCCCTGCAATCGCTCGGTACCGAGCGCTGGCCGGGACCGCTCGCCAAAATTGCCAAGGGTCTGTCCCATCTGGCGGCGATGGAGGGCCTGGTCCGGACGCTCGCGCGCGAACGGCCCGACATCATCCATTTCCAATGGCTGCCACTGCCGGTGGTCGATCGCGCCTTCCTCGGCCGGCTGGCGCGGTTGGCACCCCTCGTCGTCACCTGCCATGATTCCCAGCCGTTCAACGCCAATCCCGGGGCCGCCCTGCAGCGGGTGGGCGCCACCGCGGTGCTGGCGCGGTTCGACCGGGTCATCATCCACACCGAGCAGGCGCGACCGCGCCTGGCCGCCTATGGCGTCGATGCGGCGCGGGTCCAACGCATTGCCCATGGCTTTCTCGATGATTCGGCACCGGTGCCGCCGCCGGCGCCGATCACGGACGGCCGGCCCGTCCGCTTCCTGCTGTTCGGCAAGATCAAGCCCTACAAGGGCATCGACCTGATGATCGAGGCAGTAAAGCGCCTGGCGCCGGAAACGCGCGCCCAGGTCGAGGTCCTGGTGGTCGGCAAGCCCTACATGGATGTGGCGCCGCTCGAGGCCGCCGCCGCCGATGTGCCGCAAATCCGCTTCGAATTCCGCTTCGTGCCGGATGAGGAGATGCCGAGCCTGTTCGCCTGGGCCGACGTGCTGGGTTTCCCCTATCGCGAGATCGAGATGAGCGGCGTGCTGATGGCGGCGCTCAAGACGGCGCGGCCGATGGTCGCCTCCAACATCGGCGGCTTCGCCGAACTGCTGACCGACGGCGAGACCGGCTTCCTGGTCGAGCCGGGCGACGTCGCGGGATTGGCGCAGGCGATCACCCGCCTGGTCGGGGAACCGGCAACCCGTGCCCGCATGGCCCAAGGCCTGATCGATCTGGTCCAGGCGATCCCGAGCTGGGACCGCATCGCGGCCGAGACCGAAGATCTCTATGCCGCGGCGCTCGCGGAACGGGGGATGGCCGCGTCGGGCCGGCGGGTCAGGCCCCCCGACCCGCACCCGGTGCGCTAAAAGAAAGCTCGCTCTCCCATAAATGGTAGAGGGTTAAAAGAAGCGCTCGCTCTTTATGGGTGAGGATGCTGCCGCAGCTGCTCCTGCGCCCAACCTTCGGCCTCGGCGCGAGTTTCGAACACGGCGACCTCACACACGCCGCGATAGACGGTCTCGTAGATCGCATCGACCAGGCGATAGCCCTCGACCGTCGGATCGACGACATAGGCGGTCGCGATCCGGCCCATGCGGCGGACATGGGTGATCGCGGTCTGGCGCAGAAGGTCGATCGCTTCCGGGGTGAAGAGCGCGCTGCGCTTGGCGATCGAGATCAGCACCCAGGGGCCGGTGCGTGCCATCTCTTCGGCGATCGGCCGGGTTTCCTCACCATAGCTGTGGATCAGCTCTAGATTCCACGGCCCCTCGACCTCGACCACGAGCAAACGCCCGTCGACCGACAGGCTAAAGGCTCCATGTTTCGAGAATTCGGTCATCGCGGCCCCTTGGCGTGGCTCTCCAAATAGAGTGCGCCAAAGGGCCGGCAAGGGCCAATACTATCATAGTACCGCACTTCCCGCCGGGAAGGGCGGCGGGTTCTATGCCTAGAACCAGCGCTCCGGCACGATCACCGTATCGCCGGGCTCGACCTCGGTCGTCTGGTCGGCGGCATATTCGGTGTGCTGCGGATCGCCATGGCGGATCACGCGCAGGTCCGACGATTTGGCACGGTAGGTATAGCCGCCGGCCAGAGCCACTGCGTTGATCGTCCGCAGGTCGCCCGACCAATCATAGCTGCCGGGCTTGCTTACTTCGCCGACGACATAGACCGGCAGATGCTTGGTCACGACGACGGAGACGCTGGGATTGACGACGATGCCGCCCTTGCCGAGGCGCGTGCTGAGTGCGTTCTCGGCCTCGGTCGGGGTCAGGCCCGCGATCTTGGCGCGGCCGGCCAGCAGAACCGAGACCTCGCCGCGATCGTCGACGATTTGTTCGCCGGTCAATTGCGGCTGGCCGAACACGGTGATGCTGACCGTGTCGCCGGTATGCAGCAGGTTGGCGTCGCTCGGCATCGTGGCCTCGGGCAGCGGTGCACTGGCGCAGCCGGCGACCAGACCCACCAGGGCCAGGCCCAGCAGCGGGGCGAAACGGGTTGAGCGGGCAGACTTGTTAGAGACTCTACGGGGCATGGTCGGTTTCCCTTCTGGTCCGGCCTCAGAACTGCTTCTTGAAGCTCAGCATGACGATGTTGTCATCGAAGGTGCGCGGTGTGTTCGAGGTGAGGTGTTGGTTGGAATAGTCGATGCTGACCGTCATCCCGCGCGCGACCTCGTAATCGGCGCGGGCCTCGGACGTGAGGATATCGTAGTGGCGGGCCGAACGTTCCAATTGGCGGTCGTCGTAGCTGGTGTCGATCTTCAACAGAATGTCGCGCCTGAGCTCGTGGCTCAGCGTCACCGTGGTCATGTCATGGACGTAGCCGGGGCTCTCGATGAAGATGTCCTCGTAATATTCATGGACATATTTCACATCGAGCTGGGTCAGCTTCGTCGCCGTCCACAGCACTTCGGCGTTGATATCGGGCTTGTCGATCGTGCCGTAGCGTGGATCGGCATAGGCCTGGGTCTGGTACCCGCCCGAGACCGAGATGAGGAACAGGCTGTCGAGATCCAACTGGAAGCCCGTATCGGCGCGCACGCCGTTGCTGGCGCGCCGATAGCCCGCGGAATCGACGTCGCGCCCGAACGAGCGCCCGTCCGGACGGACCTCGACGAAGACTTTCTGATCGTCGAAGAACGTATGGTCGAAGCGCACGTCGCCGAACAGTTCCTGGCGATCGCGATCGTTGGTGATGATCGGGCCATCGGCGCCGAACGATTGGTCGAAGATCGTCTGGTTGTAGCCGGCCGTGACCGTGATGAGATTAAGGTCGCCGGTGCCGATCGTCGTACCGGTTTCGGCATCGTAGAGCAGGTATGTCGCCGGCTTGAAGCCGTTGATCGTGTTCGGATCGGTCCGCGGCACCGACAAGCGCTGCACGCCGCCATCCAGGAACACACCGAAGTCCGTGCTCAGCTGGTCGGACAGCTGCAGCCGGGCGCCGCCCTGCCAATAATCCTCGTTGCCGAGCTGCAGATAGTGGCGTTCCTGGTAGCTCAGGCTCAGGTCCGCGCGCAGGCCGTCATAGTGATAGTCGGCGTTGATGCGTGCGCCATAGTCGGCGAAGAAATCCGACTTCACGCCCGTGTCCTGGGCAAAGACGTTATCGTTGAAGCCCAAATCTGCCACAGCCTGGGCCTGGAACGACACGGCGCCGACCTGCGTTCCTGGGAGCGTGGTGCGCCGATTGAACCGGTCCTGCAGCAGTTCATTCGGACGGACATCATCCGGAAGCGTATCGCCGACGGCTTCGGCGCCGTTGGTGCTCTGGCCGGCGAAAACATTGCCGATGGTTTGAGCCCGGGCGGATGACGGCTCTCCCGCCGCCGTCAGGGCGGCGATGCTGGAGAGCAACAGTGCGATCAGACGCCCAGGGAAGGGCGCGGGGCACGGTTCGAAGCTCGAATTCGAAATCGACGAAACGGGTGGAACCGAAGCGCGATCGACCGGGTTTATTTTTGTGCGATGCAGCATTGTGGTTCGATCTCTGGCGGGTACTAGCAATTTTACGTTTTTGCTTCGGAAAAATTCCATTGCATCGAAAAAAAACTGAAACGACCTGAAAAAATTCTGATACAACTATGTTGCGCTGCAAAGGCGCTAGTCCCTTTCGGGCGCTACCCGGCTCCGCGCCGCCCGGTCATAACCCGCAAATTTTCCCCGAGCATTATAAAATTGCCGAGGATAATCAACTACAGGCGGCGAATGACCTAAATTTGCCCCGAACTCTCTGTTCGTTCCTTCTCTAGCATGCTGCGCATGCGAAAGAGACTTCGAACTTGGCTGCGTGCATCCCTCGATGATGCTGCAAGCATATCCGCGAACATTATCTGTGGATTTACTTCAGCAGGGATTGCCATGAAGAATTCGATTTCGAATTTGAACTCTTCTGCGCGCAGTAGCAGTAGCGGCTTTACCGCCGTAGACCTGCCGCCGTTCGCCGTCGAGAGCAGCCGGAGCCATTACCGGCCGCACGAAGTGCCGCGTCCGGTGCTGGCGGCACCGGCCGAGCGGCGCAGCAAGCGGGCGTTCGACATCGCGGCCAGCCTGGCGCTGATCGTGCTGTTCGGCCCGCTGCTGCTGCTGTTGGCGCTGGCGGTGCGCTGCGACGGCGGTCCGGCCCTGTTCGGTCATCGCCGCATCGGCGCCGGCGGCACCAGCTTCCGCTGCTGGAAATTCCGCTCCATGGTGCCCGATGCCGAGGCCGTGCTGGCCCATACGCTCGCGACCGATCCCAAGGCGCGCGCCGAATGGGACCGGGATTTCAAGCTGCGCCAGGACCCGCGGGTGACGCCGCTCGGCGCCTTCCTGCGCAAGTCCAGCCTCGACGAGCTGCCGCAGCTGTTCAACGTGCTGAAGGGCGAGATGAGCCTGGTCGGGCCGCGCCCGATCGTCGCGGCCGAGGTCGAGCGCTACGGCCAGGCCATGGAGGAATATCGCGCCTGCAAGCCCGGCATCACCGGGCTCTGGCAGGTCAGCGGCCGCAACGACGTCGATTATGCCGAACGGGTCGAACTCGACCGCCGCTATGCCTGGTCCTGGTCGCTCAAGGGCGACCTCGTGATCCTCGTTCGCACGCTCGGCGTCGTCGCCCGGCGCAGCGGCGCTTATTGAGGAGGCCCCCAAGATGACCGAATCCGCGATCCTTCTGGCGCTCGCCATTCTGTTCCTGGGCCTGGCGGCGCATCCGTTCGTGCTCTATCCCATGAGCCTGCGCTTCGTCACCCGACGACGCGCGGCCGAGCCCGAACCGAACCCTGCTGTCGAGGACGTGCCGCGCAGGTTCGCCCTCTGCGTCTCGGCCTATAACGAGGCCGCCTGCATCGAGCGCAAGGTCGAGAACATGCTGGAGCTGCGCCGCAGCGTCGGCACCCTCGACATCCTGGTCTATGTCGATGGCGCGTCCGACCGCACGGCCGAGCTGCTGCGTCCCTACGAGGACCGCATCACGCTCGTCGTCTCGCCCGAACGCCGCGGCAAGACCTATGGCATGAACCTGCTGGTCAGCCGCACCGCCGCCGACATCATCGTGTTCACCGACGCCAATGTGCGCATGGACCCGGGCGCGATCGCGGCGATCGACCGGCGCTTCGCCGATCCCGAGGTCGGCTGCGTCTGCGGCCACCTGATCTATACCAACGGCGAAGAGACCGCGACGGCCGAGGTGGGCTCGCTCTATTGGCGCCTGGAAGAGGCGATCAAGCGCCACGAGAGCACCATGGGCGCGGTCATGGGCGCCGACGGCTCGCTGTTCGCCATCCGCCGCAGCCTGCATCGCGCCGTGCCGCCGAACCTCATCGACGACATGTTCGTCTCGCTGGGCATCCTGTGCGACGGCCGCAAGGTGGTGACCGCCCCGGAT
>Ga0302314_10010588_pt1 | contig 16126 bp, 8 predicted proteins | sample III_Palsa_N2_3_FD_200533 | JGI IMG/M metagenome (GOLD analysis project Ga0302314, IMG submission 200533) | Peat permafrost microbial communities from Stordalen Mire near Abisko, Sweden - III_Palsa_N2_3 | ecosystem: Environmental > Terrestrial > Soil > Palsa > Peat permafrost | place: Sweden... | reverse complement strand
CACTATAAAGTGCAGCTTGGCTCCGGCAGCGCCAACGGGCTGCCGGTGGATCTTTTTTCAACCGGCGAAGCGCGCTGGCTTGAGGTGCAGGTGGCCGGCGAAAGACCGCAGCCACGCGTGCTGCTGGCCAGCGTGCCTTATGCGCTCAAGGCCGGCGACGCAGCCACGCTGGGCGGATTGCCCGTGTCGGCCTTTGCGCTGGCCGCTGACCGCATAATCGCGCCCGCGCAGTCCTCTGCCACGCCCCAACTCACTCTCAGCCAGCCCGTCACCACGCTGGGCGGCAAGATCGGCTACCTTTCGCAATTCAGCAGCGCGACGGCGATCACCGACTCGCCGGTGTTCGTCGGCGGCGCCAACGTCGGCATAGGAACTACAACGCCCTCGACGACGCTCGATGTGGCCGGAAACACCACTTTTCAGGGCGCGGCAATGCTGGCCGAAAACGGGTTGGCAATGGCCGCTCACGGTGCAAACTCAGAGCCGCTCAGCTTCGTCGCAGCCAGCTACGGCAGCCTCAGCAAGACCGTCACGGCGCAGCAATTCGTACTGAGGGCCGAATCGGTAAGCAACAACTCGCTGCTGCCCTCGGGCTCGCTCAATCTGCTGTTCGGAGCCGGCGCCAGCGCGCCCGCCGAGACCGGCTTCTCTTTCAACCCCAAGGGCATCATTCACTTCGCAGCCGGCCAGACCTTTCCCGGCACGGGAACCATTACCGGCGTGACGGCGGGCACAGGGCTTACGGGCGGTGGCACAGCTGGAAGTATCGCTCTGAGTGTGGCGCCTGGCCAGTTTCCGCTGCTGAGCGGCAACAACACGTTCACCGGGAACCAGGTCGTAACCGGCTCAGAAAACATCGAGGGCGGCATGGTGACGCCTACCATTGGCATGCCGGCCACGACCGACGGATTTGAAGGAATTCTCAGCGTTGGCGGACAGCCCTTTCTGCACGGGTACGGAGCGGCCGGAAGCGACAACGTGTTCGTCGGCGGCGCGGGCAACTTTACCACCACCGGCACATATACCAGCGCTGTCGGCTTCCAGGCGCTCAAGGCGCAGTCGACCGGCTCCAGCAATACCGCCATGGGCTTGAATTCGCTGATCGCCGACACCACGGGCGGTCAGAACACGGCGGTCGGCGCGGGCGCGCTGTATTCGAGCACTACCGGCTCCTACAACACGGCCCTGGGCTGGAGCGCAGGCGCGTACAACGGCGCGCTGCTGAGCAACACCACCTCCGTCGGCGCAGGCTCGCAGGTGCAGCAGGACAACACCGTGGTGCTGGGCAACACCACCAGCACGCCGGGCGCGCAGTTTGTCAACGTGGGCATCGGCACGGCCAACCCGATCTCGGCGCTGGAAGCCTCAGTTGCCGCGCCCGGTGCTGTGGGAGCGGCATTGACCCTCACCAACCCCGGCGGCGATACCGTCTCGAAGTACGGCGCTGTCGCAGTCGACTTCAATACACAGCCGATTCAGGCCCGCGGCTACAACCCCGGCGCACGCATCGAGGCGGTGGATGACGGACAGAACAGCAACAATCTCGTTTTCTTGTCCAATACCCCCGGCGCCCAAAACGATGGGCTGCGCCAAAGCATGATCATCACGTCGCAGGGGCAGGTCGGCATCAACGTGGCCAATCCGGCGCCAGCTGCCTCATACGACCCTGTCCCAGCCCTGGACGTGGCCGGTTTCAGCGGGCAGCCGGGCATTATCGGAGTGGGAGGCAGCACCCTGAATGGCACCGTCGGCTTTCAGATGGGCGTATGGGGGATTGGCGGAGAGAGCACCAACCTTAGAAATGGGGGCGGATACGGAGGATACTTTGTCGGAGGGACCTCTTCGACAGGAGAAGGGGTGGTCGGAGACGGGCTTTATGCGGAGCCGGGCGCTTTCACGGCAGATAACGGTTTTGGCACCCTGGCGGCCATGTTCCAAGGCAGCATCTCGGTGATCGGCCACGTCTCCTCATTTGTCACCCGCACCCAGATCGATCATCCCAACGATCCGGCGAACAAATATCTGGTTCACGCCGCGGTGGAGTCATCGGAGATGATGAACATCTACTCCGGCAATGCGGTGACCGACGATCTTGGCGTGGCGGTCGTTCATCTGCCGGACTGGTTCGAGGCCGAGAACGGAGACTTCCGCTACCAATTGACCGTGCTGGGTGGCCGGTTCGCCCAGGCCATCGTCTCGACCGAGATTCACGACCATCAGTTCACCATCAGCACAAACGCGACCGGCGTCAAAGTCTCCTGGCAGGTAACGGGCGTTCGCCTGGACGCGTACGCCAAGGCCCATCCGCTGGTCGTCGAGCAGGAGAAGAACAAGATGGAGCGCGGCTTCTACATGTCTCCGGAGCTTTATGGCCAGCCGGAAGAGAAGGGGCTGGAGTGGGGACGGCATCCGAATATGATGCGCCTGATGAAGGCGCGCCGTGAGGCTTCGCGGCAAGCGAAGCGGCCCGAAGAAAAGACCGGGCCTCAGGCGCAGCTCGGAGCCCCGGCCAGCGCCGTGGATCGCAAGGCTGCGCCCGCTGGCATCGCCGCGCCCAAACCAGGCGCAGCTGCAAAGCCCGGCCAGCAGGCCGCTGCGCAGCCGCGGTGATTCTTCCGTTCGCAACGAGCTTCCTCTATGGCCCTGAAACGTAATCCAGCCCGATCCGACATGACGGGTGCCCCAGGTCTCGCCTTTGAGACCTGGGAAACCACGAACCAAGACTCCGTGCCCCATCCTTGCGCCTTTTTTCTGGCGCAAGGGCGGGAGACCTCGAACCTCAATGAGCCGTGTTCATCGGCAGCAACTCACGATCCATCCGGTTTGAAATTCTCATCGCTCAGATGGGCAACGCAGCGCGCCGAGCCGCGCAGCCAATTCAAGCAGCGCTTCGTCCTTGCCATGCGCAGCGGCCAGTTGCAAACCGCCTGCCGCGCAGGGGATGGTGACTACCGGCACGCCCGCCAGGCTGAATGGCGTGGTGTAGCGCAACAGACGTGGGCGTGTCTGGGTGTGATCGGCGCCGGCAGCGAGGCGCGCGACAGGAACCGCGGGAAGCAGCAGCAGGTCGATGTCCCCGAGCAGCTCATCCATGCTCTCGCGAAATTCGGCGTGACGCAGGCGAAGAGCGGCGATCTCATCGGCCGGAATGCTCGCGCCCCACCTGAGGCGCTCGCGAATGGACGGCTCGAAGCGGTCGAAGTTACCGACATGAATGCGCGCCGCTTCCCAGGCCTGGATCGGCGCGTAGATCTCCAGCGAGTCAGCCCACCACGAGGCGTCGAATTCCGTGCAGCGCAGGCCGAGATCCTCGAATTCGCGGACACATGGGCGCAAGGCGGCGACAATCTCCGGTTCGCAATCGTGCAGAAAATCGCTGTGAACGACGGCCAGCCGCGTGAGCGTACGGGCGGGTTGCGGCGGCTCCGGCGCAAAGAGCGAAGCCATCAGCGGCGCGTCTTCAAGATCGCGAAACAGGCAGCCCATGGTGTCGAACGACTCGGCCAGATGCGCCGCGCCGCGCCAGTCGCCGCGCCCCAGCGACGCGCGATAGCCGGCCAGGCCGCAGAGCGCGGCGGGTGCGCGAATGGAGCCGCCTGTATCGGTGCCGATAGCGAAGACGGCCGAACCCTCCTGCACGCTGGCCGCCGCACCGGAGCTCGATCCGCCCGTGAGCGCGGACGCATCGCGCGGCTGCACGCAGTCGCCAAAGTCGGCGTTCTGCCCGGTGATGCCGTAGGCCAGCGGATGCAAATGGGTCTTGCCGGCGATGACTGCGCCGGCTGCGCGCAGCCGCTCCGCGAGCCATGAGTCGCGCGCCGCTGCGCCGTTTGAATCGCGATAATAATGGACGCCGCAACTGGTGGGCGCTCCCTCAAGATCGAAGCAATCTTTCAGCGAGACAGGCAGGCCCCACAGCGGACCGCGGCCATCGCCAAAGAGGCCGTCTTCGGCATGCGGCGTGGACTGCACGCGCGCAGCCTCTGCGCGGGTCCACGCGGCGTCCTGCCAGAGGTAGGTGTTGCGGCCGGCGTTGCGGTTGCTGCGCGACAAGGCGAGCTCCGCTAATGCGAACGGCGATTGAGTGCCGGCGGCGAGTGCGCTGCGCAGTGCTCTCATGCTCCACGACGATTCGGCCATAGAGAGATTGTAGGCGGCAAATCTGGCGATCATGCCGGCTGCATGAGCCTGCATCGTCTTATTGCAAGAGGGTCCCGGCGCGGTGAAAAGACTCGATCCGCAGCGCCCGCGATGGCCCCGCATGGGCTAGCGCCCCCACACCGTGAGGAGCGAGGGGCAAGCTGTGGAGCGTGAGCAGCGAGCCTGCGATGGCAACCGATCGCGGCTCCGGCATGACATCGAGAGGAACGGAAAAAGTCCCAAGCTGCCCGCCGAGACTGATGCCAAGAGCCTTCACCATCGCTTCCTTGCGCGTCCAGCACGCGAGGAACACGGCATCGATCTGCTCCGCAGGCAGCGAGCGCAGGACCGAAGACTCCGCCGGCGAAAAGAATCGATCCGCCAGGGCCTGCGCGTTGAGCACCCGTCTCATCGGCTCAATGTCCACGCCCACCGGGACGCCCAGCGTGAAGGCCAGCAGCGCCACCGTGCGTGCGTGCGAAACATTGAAGCAAAGTTCAGGGTACGCGGCCAGCGAGGGCTTGCCGAAGTTGTTATACGTGAAGGCGAGACTGACAGCGGGCTGCTGGAGATACTCCGCGAGGAGGCGGCGCAGCAGTGCGCGGCACTGCACAAAAGCCGAATGCGCGCGCGGCGCAGTGAAGGCGCGTGCGCGTGCAAGCTCATCCGCGCTGAGCCAATGGCATGAGGCGGGGTCGAACGCGCCTGCCGACGAAGAGCCAGCCGGCGTGTCATCGAGCATCACAGGAAATACGTGGATCTCACTGCGCAACGCGTCGAGATCGAGCTGGGGCAGACTGTGCGCGGGTGGGCTCATGAAGCGGACCCGGCAGCCGTGGCGGCGGCCTGCGCTGCGACAGGCTCGGGTTCCTTCACCAGCATGAAGTCGCCCAGAACCAGCACGTCGATGGCGGTCTTGAGATAGCAGTCGACGGCGTCGGCGGGGGTTTCCACGATCGGTCTCCCAGCCACGTTGAACGATGTATTGAGCACGACGGGCACACCGGTGATGCGCGCAAACGCGGAGATCAGCGCATGAAATGCGGGATGCGTCTCGGCGTTGACGGTTTGCAGACGCGCAGTACCGTCCACGTGCGTAACGGCGGGAATGACGTCGCGCTGAGCCGGCAACACATCGACCACGCGCAACATGAACGGGCTGGGACCTCCGATATCGAAAAACTCCGGCGCGCGCTCTTCAAGCACAGCCGGAGCGAACGGGCGAAACGGCTCACGATGCTTCACACGATCGTTGAGGTGATCTTTCATGTGCGGCGATCGCGGGTCGGCGAGAATGCTGCGCTGGCCCAGCGAGCGCGGGCCGAATTCGCTGCCGCCCTGAAACCACGCCACGATCTTGCCGGCCGCGATGTGGGCCGCTGTCTCTTCGGCAACGTTGTCGACGCGATGGACCGGAAGGCCCGCAGCGGACAAAGCAGATTCGATGTCCGTCGCGGAGTAATGCGGCCCCAGCGCATCCGTGCGATGCAGGCCCGCGGTGGTCACCGCGGCTGCCGCGCCGTGCGCAACGGGGCGCACGAGATTCCTCTCGGCATAGAGCGCGCAGCCCAGCGCATGTCCGCAATCGCCGGCGTTGGGCATGATGTAGATGTGTTCAAAGCGCGAGGCGCGGAAGATGCGCTCGTTGCTGACCGAGTTGAGCGCGGAGCCGCCCGCCAGGCATAGATTGCGCGACGTGCTGCCGCGCTCAAGAGCGCGAATGGCGTTGTGCATGATGTCGTCGTGCAGCAACTGCGCGGCCATGGCCACGTCTTCATGCAGCGTCGTGATGGGCTGGCGCGGCTCGCGGCGATGCACGCCGTATTCGATCAGCGTTCCCATCAGCATGGGCGTGTTGAGAAAGCGGAATGAGCCGTCTTCATTGAGCTCGAGATGCGGGCGGAGAATCTTGTAGCAGTCGTCGCGGCCGTAGGAAGAGAGCCCCATTGTCTTGCCTTCTTCGCCATTGTCGAAGCCGAGATAGTCGTTGAAAAAAGCGTAGAGCGCGCCGGGGCTGGAGCGGGGAAATGTGTGCTCTGCGAAGACGCGGAAATCTCTGCCATGTGCGTGCGAAAGCGTGATGGCGAGCGGCGATCCGGCATGGCGCAGCAGCGGCTCACCGCACGCATCGGCGGTGATGACGGCGGCGTCCGGGAGTCCGCTGGCATAGTAAGCCTGATAGCGGTGCACGGCGTGATGTTCGAGGCCGGTATGCACCTGGGCATTGGGAAAATAGCTGCCGAGAGCGCGGCCCAGCCATGCGCGGTTGAAGGTGAAGTGCGATTCGCTGGAGACAACGATGTCAATGTCGCGCGCCGCGATCGGCAGCCCGTGAAACAGCGCGGCGAGGAAAGGCATCAGCGTGTCTTCGGCCACGGCGGCGGGCGGCATGGAGCCATCGCGCTGCGAGAGCATAAAGCGGATGCCGGAGCCGACCGCGCCAATGCGATGCTCGATCTCGCGCAGCTCTTCGCGCGCCAGCAGCAGCGCATATTTGCGGCCCATGTAGCGCTCGAAGTTCATGGCGCGAATGCCGTGGCGCGAAGACACCAGCGCCGCGCTGGCGCCGTGGCCCGTGGAGCAGAGGCCGAGGATGTTGTACGCGCCGCGACCCAGCGCACGGCGGCGCAGCGAGCGCAGCGCGTTATGGATTGCGCGGTCAGGCAGCGGGCGCGCGGCCAGCCGCAGCACGGCGCTGCCCAGGGACGCGGCGCGGCGCCAGGAAGACTGGCGGGGTGGTGGCTGAGTTGTCATGAGACCAGCTCCGTGGGAGCGTTGAAGGCGGTTTGAACCTGGATGTCGGCGGCCATGTCGCTTGAAAACGGGTAGAGGCGGATGGGCTCCGCAAAGTGAATTTCAGCGCGCGAGCGAAACCAGCCGGGCCGGTGGCCGCCGAGCCGAACGGGCACTACGGTGGCTTGCGTCTCACTCGCCAGGCGAGCCATGGCGCGCGACCATGTGACGATGGGATGAAACCCGCGCGCCAACCAATAATCGGTTTCCTCCATGCCTGCGATGGTGCCCTGTCCCCCAATCACCACCGGAAACACCGCGGGGATACCAATGTTGATCATGGCGGAGGCGTAAAGACGATAGCGCGTAGCGTGAGCGGGGTCCTGCTGAAGCTTTTCTTCCAGGTTGGGGACGCCCATCACGATCATCGCTCGCCGCGCGAGCCGCATTGGAAGCGCGCGGACCAGCGCAAGAATCTCAACCGGGTGCTTGCGTTCATGCCGATGAACGGCGAAAAAAATCGCGCCGCCTTGGTCATCGAGTTGGGCGAGATTATCCACTCCGGTAACCTGCACGCGCAGGCCAAGCGGGAGCACGACTCTGCGGAAGACAGGGCCAAGGATGGAACGGACCAGCGTGCCCGCGATAGATGGACGGCTCGCGGGAGTCGATGCGTGCGCTGAGCGCAGAGTGTCGGATTGAATCGGCGCTTCAATTCGAGATGCAGATGACGTCGAGCGCAGATCTGTTTCAATCGGCGCGGCCGTTGCCGATTCAATCTGGATGTGGGCAGCTACATCTCCTGCAAACGGCGAAAGACGCACAGGGTCTTCAAATTGCACTTCGACCCGCGAAGTCCACCAGCCGGTTCGCTTGCCAGCGAGCCGCACCGGCACGACGGTGGCTTGGGTTTCGGCAGCGAGCCGGGCCGTGGCGCGCGTCCATGTGACCAGCGGATGAAATCCGCGCGCGATCCAGAAATCTGTTTCTTCGAGACCCGTGATGGTGCCGCCCCCAAAGATCACCAGCGGCAGCACCGATGGAATGGCCAGGTTGACGATGCCGGCGACGAAAATGCGGTAGAGCGCGGAATCCTGCGGCTTGCGATAGAAATGCGTTTCGAGCAGCGGGCGATCGCCCATAAGCAGAAGTACCCGCCGTGCAAACCGCCAGGGCAGCGCGCGGATCAGCGCCAGATATTCGACCGGATGTTCGCGGTCGGGTCGATGTACGGCGAAGAGGATCGGACCTGCATGAGCGTCGAGCTGGGCGAGCTTTTCCCTTCCTGTGACACGGACGCGCAGGCTCACCGGCAGCACGACACCGCGAAAGAGCGAGCCGAAGATCGCCCGCATGACCGCGCCCGCGATGGAGTGCTGCCATGCGGGCGCAACCATGGGCGCGGAGGATCGCGGCAGATCGGTGGTTGTGGCCTCAGCTGTGGGCATCTCCGGTGTATGCGGTTTGGGTGCATCGGTGACGGCGGGCCGCGGTCCGGTCTGGCCAAGGAGCATGAAGAGCTCGGCCTCTTCAATGGAGTCTAGATCGAACTGGCGGGCGCGGGCGCGCAGCTCAGGCTCGGTGGCGTTGGGCTGGGTGCGGCGCAGATACGCGGCCACGCCGGCGATGCGCGAATGGCTGTCGGGCTCCTCCAGAATGCGCTCGATGGCTGGCTGACTGAGCGGCACGCCGGGGACGCTGGCGCTGGCGCCGAGGTTGCGCACAGCCTCAATGATTTCTTCGCGCTTTGGCTTGCCGAGCGCGGCGCGGGGAAAATCGCGCTGCTGCCACGCGGTCCAGCCGCGAATGCGCTGCCACGGCGCAAGCGTGCGATTGGTCTGCTGCACAATCTGCGCGGCCACCGCGGCAGATGGGTCATCGAGCAGCAGCACCGCGTGCAGCTCTTCCAGGCCCGCGTTGTCGCCTGCAAAGACCACCGCATCCATCAACGCGGCATGTTCGCGCAGAGCCGTCTCAATCTGGTTTGGATCGATGTTGTGGCCCTCGGCGGTGACAATGCGCTCTGTCTTGCGGCCGAGAAAATAGAGACGGCCGGAGCAGTCCTGGCGAACGAGGTCGCCGGTCGGAAAAAATCCTGTTGTTGAATCGGCGCTTTCGCCATCGGCCGCGCAGCCCGGCGCGACATGCGGTCCGCGCACAAACAGCTCGCCATCGGGCGCGATGTGCAGCGAATCGCGATGCACCGCGCGGCCGATCGACCCGCGGCGGCCCACGACGGGCCGGTTGATGGTGACAAAGCCGGTGGATTCGGTGGACCCGTAGCCCTGCACCAGCACCACGCCGGCCTTGCGCCAGAAGAGTTCGCGCGCCAGCGGCAGCGTTGCGCCGCCGGTGAGAATGCCGCGAAAGGTGCGCCCCAACAGGCGACGGCGCAACACGCTCGGCGAAGAGCCGGCGTGCATCTCCATCGAGTCCTGCAAAAGCTGGAGCACGCGCGGCACCGTGGAGAGAATGCGAATGCGTCCGAAGCGCAGCGTGCGCTGCAGGTGTTGCGGCTCGATCGATGTGGAGTAAAGAACGCTGAGCCCGAGCGTGAGCGGCACGCACAGCGAGAGCAGCAGACCCTGGATGTGGCTGAGCGGCGAGAGCGCCAGCAGGCGCGTGGGCGCGATGCGCAGCACCGGGCGCCAGAACTGAAAGCGCGGCAACTGGCAGGCCAGGTTGTGATGCGTGAGGGGAACAGCGCGCGGCTGCCCGCCGGTGCCGGATGTGAACAGAATGACCGCCGTGTCGGATGGTTTGATTTGGCAGCGCAGTGCGGCGGCATCGAGAGTGAGGCCAGGCGGTGCTTCGAGATCGAGAATGCGCAGAGTGCGGTGCGTGATGCCGGCGGTCGAGTGGCGGCCGATGACGACAATCACCGTGCAATTGGTTTCGATGGCCAGCCGCTGCACCTCTGCAGGCGGAGTGGCGGCGTCCACGGCAGCGACGACGAGGCCGCGCCAGGCTGCGCCCAGCAGGCAGGCGGCCCACTCCGGCGAGTTGGGCGCAAAGAGCAGAATGCGCTCGCCGGGCGTGAGGCGCTGCTGTTGAAACAGGTGTGCTGCGTAGAGCGCGTTGCGGTGAAGGCGGCGGTAGCTCCACCAGCGCGTGGCCAGCGTGGAGCGCAGGCCGATGGCGGGGCGGCGTCCCCACGTGGACAGCCCGGCGAGGACGGATTGCAGCGAGCTCAGGTCGCGCATCGGGCCTCCTCCGTTACGGCTTGCAGAGCAACCGCGACATGATCGCGCTGCCGATCGCTGGTCCAGACGAGTGCCGACGGCAGCGCCTGCGCCTGAAGCGCATGGATGGCGTGCAGCAGCGAGTAGAGCGGCGACGCTACGCCGCAGTAGCCCGTGAGGTGCGTGGCCGAGCGCACGTCGAGGTTCGCATCGAGAAAGCGGGCTGCGGCCCGCTCGCTGCGGTCGGGCTCGGGAAGGTTGAGTCCGTCGCCGAAGATGGCGGCGGGCGCGTCCTCGGCCAGCGCTGCGCGCGCTGTTGCGTGCAATGCATGAAGCGAGTCGGCGGGTGCGGAGTGCGATTGCGCCACGCCTATGATCTCCGCGTAGAGCGTGGCTCCGCGCGCGCGGGCGTGCTGTTCGTCTTCGATCACAAAGCAGGCCGCGCCCTCGCCGAGCACGTAGCCGTGACTGGGATTGGCGGTGGTTTCGAGGCGATCTTCGATCAGGTGCGCGAGGATGATTTCGAGTTGCAGCGGTGAGTCGTAACCGCCCGCCAGCGCGACTGGCACCTCGCCCGCAGCCACGGCGCGCGCCGCAGCGGTGATGGCCAGCAGGCCCGAGGAAGGCCCGTTCATGATGTTGAGATTGGGGCCTTCAAGATCGAATTCAATGGCCGCGCCGCAGATGCCTGCGTTGGGCAGCGACTTGACCAGGAACAGCGGATCGAGCAGCGCCGCGCCCTGGCGCTCAAAGCGCGCGTAGGAGAAAAAGTGATCGGCGTCGAGGGAGACGCGCAGCGCCTCGCCGAAAAGATTCAGGTCCTGATCGAGGCCGAGCGAGCCGATGTAGAGGCCGGCATGGCGGCGTTCTTCTGTGGAGAGATGGGCAGAGCGCAGGGCTTCTCCGGCCGCGGCCACGGCGTGCGAGGCTGCGGGCGTGAGGATCTTGCGTAACATGCGATTGGAGATGACGTCGTGGGGATCGAAGGCTACGGCACGCGCGGCATGCGGGATACCGAGAGCACGGAGTTGGGTCGATCGCGATGGCTTGATGCCGGTTTCTCCGCGATCGAAGCGGGCGATGTGATCGGGCACGTTTGCGCCGAGTGGGGAAAAGACGCCGAGGCCGGTGATGAAGACGCGGCGGGGATTTCCCTCAGGGGCTAAAGCCCCGGTTGCTTTGGTGACTTCAATGTACGGGCTGAAGCCCGTACCCTTCACCGAGGCGAATTCTTCCGCTCGTTCAGCGGCATCAATCAGCCGGCTGAAGCCCGTGCCCTTTGCCGACGCGAGTTCTTCCGCAGGGGCTGAAGCCCGAATCGATTGGGGAGCCTCTTCGGCACGACTGAAGTCGTGCCCTGACACTTCTTGCCTCTTCAAAGCAACTTCTTCTGAAGCCGCAATTTCAGCGCGACTGAAATTGTGCAGCGATTCCTCTTCAAAAGGAGGTTCTCCGGAGCCTCCAAATTCGGCACGACTGAAGTCGTGCGCTTTCAAAGCACCGGAAATAGCCTTTGGCTCCCAGCGCTTGAAGACCAGCGTGCCGTTCTGGCCGCCGAAGCCGAATGAATTGGACAGGCCGATGCGGGCGTCGGCTTGGCGCGCGGCCCACGGGATGTAATCGAGATCGCACTCCGGGTCGGGGTGGTCGAGATTAATGGTGGGCGGCAGCAGGCCGTGCTCGAGCGCCAGCACGGTCAGCGTGGCCTCAATGGCTCCGGCCGCGCACAGCAGGTGGCCGAGCTGCGACTTGGTCGAGCTCACCGCGAGCCGGTCGGCATGCGCGCCAAACGCGCGGCGAATCGCCAGCGACTCCGTGCGATCGTTGAGCGGCGTAGCGGTGCCGTGTGCATTGATGTAATCGACGTCTTCCGGCGCAATGCGCGCGTCGCGCAGCGCGGCATTCATGCACAGCACCGCGCCGTCGCCCTCAGGGTGCATGTCAGTGAAGCGGTACGCATCGAGCGAAGAGCCGTAGCCGATGACTTCCGCGTAAATGGTCGCGCCGCGCGCCAGCGCGTGTTCCAGATCCTCCAGCACCAATATCGACGCGCCCTCGGCCAGCACAAATCCATCGCGCGTGCGATCGAAGGGACGCGAGGCGCGCGCCGGCTCAGACCAGTTTTGCGAGAGGCTGCCGAGCAGCGAGAAACCGGTAACGCACATCATCGACAGCATGGAGTCCGCGCCGCCGGCCAGCAGCACGCGCGCCTGACCCGAGCGAAGCGCGTGAAAGGCAAACCCCAGCGCCTGCGTGGCCGAGGTGCATGCGGCCTGCGCGGTAAGCGAGAGCGCGCGCAGGCCGAATCGGTCCGCGATGAGCGATGCAATAGCAGCCGCATCGCTTTGCACCAGCAGGCGCGGATTTTCGCGGCACAGGCGCGCGTAGCGGACCGGGTCCCAGGCATTGCCGTCGAGCAGGTCGCCGATGTGCGCGATGCGGTCTTCAATGATTGGGAAGGTGGAAGCGCCGATGGAGACGCCGGCCACCGCGCCGTCGGGCGGTGCGTGGTCAAAGCCTGCGTGGCTCCATGCGCGCAATGCGGCCAGCAGTCCAAAGCGCGCGGCGCGGCCCAACGACTCTGGCTCGACGCCGCTCGATGGCGAGAGCAGGGTGGAGGCGGGCGGAAGCGCGTCCAGATCCACCTGGCCGGCGATGTGGCGGGGCGGCGTGGTCTCGCCATATTGGCGGATGGGCCGGATGCCGCTCTGGCCTGTGACGACGGCGTTCCATACCGCATCCAGGTCCGAGCCGAGCGAGGTCACGGCCCCCATGCCGGTGACCACCACGCGCCGGCCATGATGGGCAAATCTCATGCCGGCGCGCCTGTGGTGGTCTCGCGCGCGGCCGCGGGAGTGAGTCCGAGTTCGGCGCCGATGCGCACCAGGTCCGCCATCATCAGCTCTTCGCCGCTGGGCAGATCGATGGACGCGCCGCACTCGGCACAGACCAGCTCCATGGGCGAGTCGGGCACCGGGGCCGGCATGCCGCCGCAGAGCCGGCAGCGCAGAGCCGCCTTGGCCGCCAGGCATCGCAGCACAATGCGCGCGAACGACTCAACGGTGACCAGCTGGCGCAGCTCCTGGATGCGCATGTTTTGGTGAAACGCCTCGGCCCGCACTTCAGGCATCGATCGGCGCATCAGCTCAAGGCCGACCGGCGTGATCACGCCATTCACCACCACCGTGTCCGCGCCAAATAAATTGCTTGTCCGCTGGAAGAGATTGAGCCTGGGCAGGCGGATGACAAATGCGCGCTCCAGGCTGTAGACGATGTCCAGCATGTCGAGAGACTCCGCGCCCAGCTCGCCCCACAGGCTGGAGTTCATGCTGAGCGAGGCCGGCTTGCAGTCCAGGCAGCGAACAATGATCTCGAGGACGCGCGCGCGTACGGCCGCGGGGTCGATGGGTGGTTGAACGGGTGTGTGTGCCGGCGTGGTTTGCATATGCTCCTGCGGGGCGGTTCAGGGTTGCAGTCCGAGCCCCCCGGACACGTTGAGAACTGCGCCAGTGATGTATGAAGCCATGGGAGAGACAAGAAATGCGGCGGCTTGCGCCACCTCCTGCGATGTGCCGAAGCGTTTCATGGGAATGCGCCGCAGCAACTCATCATGAGCCAGGTCGCGTACAGGCTGGGTCATGTCGGTCTCGATGAGGCCGGGCGCAAGCGCATTGACGCGGATGTTCTTGGGCGCGAGTTCGATGGCCAGCGAACGGGTGATGGCGAGCAGCCCGGCCTTGGATGCCGCATAGTTGCACTGGCCGCGGCCTCCTGTTTCAGCGTTGACCGAGGAGATGGTGAGAATATTGCCGCTGCGCGCTTCCATCATGGCAGGGATCACTTCGCGGATGGAGAGAAACGCGCCGCGCAGGTTCACTTGCAGCACATGGTCGAAATCAGCGACGGGCATCAGCGCCGCAAGATGATCGCGCACGATGCCTGCATTCACCACCAGCGTGTCTATGCGGCCGTGGAGCTTGAGGACCGCGGCGATGAGCGCGCGGACCTGGGCCTCATCGCTCACATCGGCCTGGAATGCGTGCGCCGAACCGCCTGCGACTGAGATGGCGTCGACAGTCTGCTGCGCGGCCTCGGCGTTCGACTTGTAGTTCACGGCAACGGTCGCGCCCAGCGCGGCAAAATGACGCGCAATGGCTGCGCCGATGCCGCGGGAGGCACCGGTGACGAGCGCGATCTGGCCGTTAAGCAAAGACATTTGCAGTTATCCGAGACCCAGTGAAAAGCCGCCATCGGCGACCAGGGTTTGACCGCGAATCCAGTCCGCGTCCTGCGTACACAAGAAGGAGAGAACGGCGGCGATGTCTTCCGGCTTCCCGACGCGTCCGGCCGGCGTGCGCGCGGCAATGGCTGCGGAAATTTGCGCCACGTCAGGATGCAGCCGGGTGCTTTCAGTATCCACGAAGCCGCCGCAGACAGCGTTAACGTTGATGTTGCGCGGCGCGAGCTCGACGGCAAGATAGCGCACCAGCGACTCGAGCGCGGCCTTGGCTGCGCCAAGCGCGCCGTAGTCGCGGGTGTAAAAGCGGCTGCCCAGGCTGCTCAGGGCCAGGATGCGTCCCCCGCCCGGCATCAGCGCGGCGGCATGCTGCGAGCCAAGCAGAAAGGCGCGGGCGTTGAGGTCCATCATGCGCTGCCAGGCGCGCGGCGACACCTGAAGCAGCGGGCCGAAGGAAGCGCGCGCGGCGTTGCCGATGAAGACATCCAGCGTGGGACAGATGCGGGCTACCTGCTCAAATAGCTCGGCCAGCGCGTCGTCGCGGCTCACGTCGGCGCAGTGTGCCGAGGCGGCCACTCCCAAGGCCTCGATCTCGGCCACGGCGCTGCGCGCGGCGTCGTGATCGAGCACGTAGCCGATGGCAACGTGCGCTGGCCGGTGCGCGGCGAGGCGCAGCGCGGTGGCGCGGCCAATGCCACGCGAGCCGCCGGTGATCAGCACGTTGCGATTTTCAAGCCACAAAGGCGGTTTCTCCGAGGTTGATGGCGCGCGGTTGAGAGAGTCAGGCCGCCCGTGAGCGGGATGCGGGCGGGAGAAGCTGGAGCATTGCCTGGGCCTGGGCAAGCGCGTTGAAGTGCTGTTGAAGGTGGGCCGGGCCGCGGTCGGCAAGAAGCTGGCGCAGGGGCAGGTCGGCGGCGAGGGCGACGATCGCATCGGCCCACTTTTCCGGACTGGCCGAGGGTGGCAGCAGCACGCCGCAGTCCGGGCGCAGCATTTCGCTCAGGCCGCCGGTGCCGGCTGCGATAACCGGCGTGCCCGCGCGCAGGGCCTCGAGCGCTGCCAGGCCAAAGGGCTCGTAGCGGCTTGGGACCAGCACCATGGCTGCATCTGCAACGGCTTGCTGAAGGTCGTTATGCGGAAGCCAGCCCGGTGTGCGGATGCGGCCGCGGCTGCAAGCGGCGGCGGACTCGATCAGGTGCGCGCAGTCGGGGTCGCCGTGGCCGCCGGCGAGCAGAGCCGTCCAGCCGGGCAGGCGGGCGAGGGCGAGTTCGATGGCTTCGGCTGCGATGTCCGCCCCCTTGTTGCGGCAGAAGCGGCCGGAAAAGACGATGAACGGCTGGCGGTTTGTCGCTGGAATGACCGGATGCGCGGATGGCTCCATGCCGTGCGCCAGCACGCTGCTGCGGGCGCGCAGGCCGAGGTTGAGCGCGGTGGCCTGCTCACGCTCGGAGTGATTGAGGAAGCGCACATGATCGGCCGTGCGGAAGAGCCGGTTCTGCGCGTCGCGCCATCCTGCTGCCTGATCCGGGAGTTCGCTTCCGAGCAGCATGTGCGCGGTGTAGAGCAGCGGAATTTGCCAGCGTCGAGCGCATTCGGTGGCGAGGTCAGCCAGTGCCAGCGAGTGGAGATGGATGCGGTCGAAGCGCGGGAGATCCTGCGGAAAATGATTGCGGGGAAGGTGACGGACGGTGACGCCTTCCCAATCCGACTTGGTCGGTGCTTCGCTCCCAGGTCTCAAAGGCGAGACCTGGGGCACCCATGCCCGTTCATCTCGCTCAGCGGATGTCGTGTCGCTCCCCGGTCTCAAAATCGAGACCTGGGGCACCCATATTTC
>Ga0302314_10010586_pt1 | contig 16128 bp, 14 predicted proteins | sample III_Palsa_N2_3_FD_200533 | JGI IMG/M metagenome (GOLD analysis project Ga0302314, IMG submission 200533) | Peat permafrost microbial communities from Stordalen Mire near Abisko, Sweden - III_Palsa_N2_3 | ecosystem: Environmental > Terrestrial > Soil > Palsa > Peat permafrost | place: Sweden... | reverse complement strand
CGATTCTCCCGGACCCGCTCCCACGCCTCCCACAGGACGTCACCCCTGTAGACACGGTCATACAGGGCATGGAAACGCCGCTCCGGCGACTGCTTGGCCGCAGCCCATAGCCTGCGTTGAAGTTCTCGCACCTTCGCAGGAGACCCGACACCGACCAATCCGAGTGCGGAACCTGCTTGATCGACGGGCGAAAGCCCGCCGGGGTTGTTGGACGGACCAGAATCCGTCATGCCCTGACGCTTACCCTCTTCCCAAGCGCGATCAAAGTGAGGGCCCTTCCCTCCCGGCGCGTTATGTTGCACGCCGATCCTCAGTACTATGCCCCTCTCCGACTCCCGCTGTGCTCCGGAGGATTTCACCATCGGCTTATACCCCCGGTCTCTGCCCGACGAAGGCATGCACAGACGGGCCTCTCCTGTTCCGGCCCAGACCTTCACCGCGTGCCATCTTCCGTACCCCGGAGAGACCCGTCGAACTGACCCCGGACCGGGGCTCGACGGACATGGCCTTCGCCGTGATATGAGCGGCTCGGCTCTCCCGTTGTGGCTGTGACGAGGCTGCAAAGTTCGCTTGAACGCTACGGCCCGCGGTGTTGCTCCCTCCGAAGAGGCTCTCGACACCCCGCTCAGCCCGCCGGATCTCTCCGACGAACCGGGGCCTGCTACCGGGCACTCCGGTGTCTACCCGAACGGGACTCTCACCCGCCGGCCTGGACCAGCTTGCAGGACGCAACATACGGGGAGCCTATCGTGGGCCCGGGTCAGTCGGAGGTGGCTTCGGGGCTCTGGTCGGTGCCGCACACCGCGGAGACGTAGTTGTCCGTGTTCTCTATCGGTTCGTAGGCCGCGACCTCGGTGTCGGAGTCGCCCGAGACCAGGGCGGTGACGAGGGTGGCCTGGTACTGCTTGACGAAGGTGGCCTCGGCGGCCAGGGCGGCCGACAGGGTGGGGTCCTGGGCCTGGTGGGACGCGGTGTGCAGGGCGTCACCGAGGGCAGTCAGGGCGGTCACGGCCTGGGTGGCGGTGGGCTGGTCGCCGATCTCGGCGCTGGAGGCGTCGGTCGCGTTGTCGTAGTCGATGCAGCCGGGGTCGTTGACGAGCGAGTTGGAGTTGTAGTCGGACGGCGGGGTGAAGGCGACCACGGGGCCGGAGGCGGTGCCGGCGGCCGGGGCCTGGGCCATGGGGGCTCTCTGGGGCTCCGGCGCGGTGGTGGCCCCGCCGGTGACCTGCTCGGCCTGGCTGGAGCTGGAGGAGGCGACCAGGACGGCGTTGCCCTTGCTGGAGACCAGGAAGTAGCCGCCGAGGCCGAGGGCCACGCAGGCGACCACCACGGTCAGGATCATGCCCTGGCGGTTGCGGTGGGTGACGGCCGAGGGCGTCGCGGCGCGGTACGGCTGCTCCGGGAAACCCGGGTACAGCGGATGGGGGCGGCCGCCGGGGCCTGGTGGCGCGTCCTGGGAGCGCGGACAGTCCGATTCCCCGGCGTCGGCCTGGACCTCGTCCGGGCCGGACCCCGAGAGCCCGCTCGGGGCCTGGTCGGGGCGGTTCCGGCCGAGGAGCCCGGGCTCGGGCCGCACGGTGGGGCGGTCCGGATTTTGCGGATTGGACATGGCAACCCCCAAGGAGATGGCGAGGGCCCGCTCCGCGGGTCATATAGTCGCGCTCATGCTAGCAAAATGAATACCCGCTGATAATCCCCTGGTCGGCATCGGTGAGGCAGATCGGGGCCCGCCGCGGCGGGGTCCGGGTGGGGTCCGGGTGGGGTCCGGGCGGCTCAGTCGTTGGTGGGGATCCAGCTGGCGGTGCCGCACACGCCGTTGATGTAATTGTCCGTGGCCTGGATCGGTTGGGTGGCGCTGACCAGGGCCGTCGGGCTGAACGAGGACGCGTAGTCGGCGACCGCGGGGGTGAGCGCGGACAGGTTCTGCTGGACGAAGGCGGCCTCGGCGGCCAGCGCGGCGGCCAGGGTGGGGTCCTGGCCGTCGGTGGAGCCGGTTTTCAGCGATCCGGCCAGGGTGGTCAGCGCGGAGTTCGAGGCGGAGTCGCCGGACAGGCCCAGGGTGGAGGTCAGGAAGGCGGCGGCGGCGCTGGCGTAGTCGCCGCAGCCGTTGTCGTCGCTGAGCGAGTTGGAGCTGTAGCTGGCCGGCGGGTTGAACTGGCCTGTGTGCGCGGAGCCGCTGGCCGGGGCGGCACTGGGCCCGCCGGTGGAGGCGCCGAGACCGGTGGACGTCGGGCCGGCCAGCGGCGGGGTCGGGGCGGGTTTGCCGGCGAACAGGAGGTAGCCGCCGACGGCGAGGGCTATGACTACGATGCCCGCGACCAAGCCGACTATCATCCCGGTGTTCTTCTTGGGTGGTGCCGGCGGCTGGCCGCCGTAGAAGGGCTGCTGTTGGGGGTATCCGGGCTGCAGTGGCGCGCCGTATTGCTGCGGCTGCCCGTAAGGCTGCTGACCCAGGACGGCCGGGGACCCGTAGGGGGCGGTGCTGTCATAGGGATAACCCGGTTGTGCGGTCGGGGCGCCATAAGGGTTCGGAGGTTGGCCGTAGGGCGCGGGGGCCGGCTGGCCGAAAGGCTGGGTGTTGTCGTAAGGGCTGCCCGGTTGGCCGTAGGGGCCGGAAACCGGCTGCCCGTAAGGATTCTGGGCCGCCGGATCCTGACCGTAAGGATTCTGTTCAGGTGGCCCGTAAGGGTAGTTCGGGCCTTGAGGATAAGCCATGAGGAGCCCCCAGGAGAATCAGGGCAACCACCCGTGTGGTCCCCGTGAGTGGGCTCATGTTAGCAAAATCAACTTAGCTGAAAATCCCTTACTCACGCACCAGATACTCAGGGCCGAAGGCCTGCGGCAGCAGCTCGCTGAGGGGCAGGATCCCGGCCGGGGTGTCGATCAGGAGGGCCGGGCCGCCGAACTCGTAGAGCAGCTGCCGGCAGCGGCCGCACGGGATCAGCACCTTGCCTTCGCCGTCCACGCAGGCGAAGGCCAGCAGGCGGCCGCCGCCGCTGTGCTGCAGGGCGGAGACCAGTCCGCATTCGGCGCACAGGGTCAGTCCGTACGAGGCGTTCTCCACGTTGCAGCCGGACACGGTCCGGCCGTCGTCGACCAGTGCGGCCGCGCCGACGGGGTATTTCGAGTACGGCGCGTAGGCACGGGCCATCGCGGCGCGGGCGGACTCGCGCAGCGCTGGCCAGTCGGGTTCTGTTCTTTTCGGCTCTACTGCGCTGGAAGACAACGGCCTAGCCCTTTCGGAACGGCTTGTTCTCGGCGGCCGGCGGGCGCACGAGGCCGCCGAGGGAGGCCACCACGAGGATGGTCGCCAGGTACGGGGCCATCGACAGGAACGCGCCGGGGATCGGGGTGCCAAGGGACGACAGGGCGAGGTTGAGCTCGGTGGCGAAGCCGAACAGGATCGCCGCGCCCATCGCGCCGACCGGGGACCAGCGGCCGACGATCAGCGCGGCCAGGGCGATATAGCCCTTGCCGTTGCTCATGTCCTTGCCGAAGGCGCCGGTGTCGCCCACGGTCAGCCAGACGCCGCCGAGGCCGGAGAGCAGACCGCCGACGATCACGTTCTGGTAGCGCAGGCCCAGGACCTTGATACCGACCGTGTCGGCGGCCAGCGGGTGCTCGCCGACGGCGCGGGTGCGCAGGCCCCAGCGGGTGCGGTAGAGCATGTACCAGACCACTGGCACCAGGATGAAGGCGGCGTAGAACAGGATGTTGTTCTGGAACACCGGGCCGATGATCGGGATCTTGGACAGGCCGGGGATGTTCAGCTGGGACAGGATCGCGGGCTGGTTGTACTCGGTGCCGTTGGCGGACATCAGCCGGTCGTAGAGGAACCCGGTCAGCCCGGAGGCGAAGAGGTTGAGCACGACGCCGAGGACCACCTGTTCGATCAGGTAGCGGTTGGCCAGCACGGCCAGCAGGGCGCCTAGCAGCGCGCCGCCGAACATGCCGGCGGCCACGCCCGCCCAGACCGAGCCGGTCATCGTCGCGGCCATGGCGGCGGCGAAGGCGCCGAACAGGAACTGGCCCTCGATCGCGACGTTGACCACGCCGGAGCGTTCGCACAGGACGCCGCTGAGCGCGCCGAGGATCAGCGGGACGGCGGCCAGCAGGGTCTGGTCGATCACGCTCGGGACGTTCAGGCCGATGCTGGAACCGGCCACCGCCCAGACCAGGAAGGCGCCGATGAAGCCGACGAAGTAGCCCACGGTCAGCCAGCGCTCGGCGGTCTTGGAGGAGCCGATCCGGCTGCCGGCCGGGGCGAAGGCGCGGCCGAGGCCGCAGAGCACGGAGATCAGGCTCAGCGCGATGGCCACCGGCTGGGCCGGGAACTTCAGCGGGCTCAGGCCCCCGGTGGAGTTGGGGTCGATCTTCAGGCCCAGCAGGGACTGGGCTCCGTCGCCGGTCCGGCTGCCGAGGCCGAAGGCCCACAGTCCGTAGAGTCCGATCACGACCATGGCCAGGCCGATGATCATCTTGGTCCGGGCCGCCGAGCGGCCGGCCGCGAGCGGCGGGCCGGCGATGGGGGCGGCGGTCACCGGGGTTGTCGCGCTCATGCGTTGCCTCCCGAGGTAATGGTCGGTGCGACGGTCGGGGCGGCGGGACTGGACGGGGTGATCCGCTCGGCGCGCAGCCGGAAGATCTCCTTGATCAGCTGCGGCGCGGCGACGAAGATGACGATCAGCGCCTGCAGGATGTTGATGATGTCGGTGGGGATGTTGGCCTGGGTCTGCATCACCGCGCCGCCGGCCTCCAGTCCGCCGAACAGGATCGCCGCGCCGACCACGCCCCAGGGCCTGGTGCGGCCCAGCAGGGCCACGGTGATCGCGTTGAAGCCGAGCCCGGCGTCGATGTTCGGGCCGATCGAGTTGTTGTTCGGGTTCACGGTGCCCAGCACCTGCATCATGCCGACCAGGCCGAACAGCAGTCCACTGATGCTCATCGCGGCGATCTGCACCTTGCCGACGCTGATTCCGGCGGTCCGCGCGGCGTTGGGGTTCAGGCCCACCGCGCGCAGTTCGAAGCCGAGTTTGGAGCGGTTGAAGAACCAGGCCACGGCGAAGGTGGCGATCAGCGCGATCAGCAGGCCCAGGTCCGTGGGGGCCGAGTCGCCGAACAGGTGCGGCAGGACCGCGTTGCGGTCGGCGGGCTTTGAGATGGCCTGGCCGGGGTTGGCCGGGTCGTGGAAGGTCTGGGTGGTCAGCAGCCAGCTGCCGAGGAATAGGAACGCCACGTAGTTGAGCATGATCGTGACGATGACCTCGTGCGCGCCGCGGCGGGCCTTGAGCCAGCCGACCAGGGCGGCGTAGAGCAGGCCGCCGATCATGCCGGCCAGGATCGCCACGGCCAGGTGGATCGCGCCGGGCAGCGCGCCGAAGGAGAAGGCCGCGTAGCTGGAGCAGATCGCGCCGACGATCAGCTGGCCCTGGCCGCCGATGTTGAACAGGCCGGCCCGGAAGGCGACCGAGACGGCGAGGCCGCCGAAGATCAGCGGGGCGGCGAACTCCAGGGTGTTGGTGATCGGGCCGAAGAACTGCGAGGGGGTGCCCTGCAGGGAGGCCGGGTCGAAGACCGCGCCGCGGAAGAGCGCGCTGTAGCCGGTGGAGATGTCGTGCCAGGCGGCGGAGAAGAAGGCGCCGGGGTCCTGGAAGAAGTAGTTCAGGTCGCTCATCGCGGACGAGTCGGACAGCACGATCAGGACCGCGCCGAAGATCAGGGCGAGCAGGACGGCCAGGATGGTGACCAGGGTGCCGTTCTGCGCGGTGAAGATGTTGCGGATGGCCAGGGCCAGGCCGCCGGGTTCGGTGTCGCCGGGCGGCGGCGGGGCCGGTTCGCCGGGCGGGGTGAGGGCCGGCGAGGTGTCGGTCGACATGGGCTCAGGCCTCCGTTCCGCTGTCGTGGGATGCGGTGGTGGGGTTCGCAGTTCCGGGCTCTGCGCCCTCGGGCAAGAGGTGGCCCAGATCCGGGTCCGGGTCCTGATCCGGGTCCTGGCCGGGCGCGACTCCGGCCATCAGCAGGCCGATCTGCTCGCGGGAGGTGTCCGGGGGCACGGTCGCGATGATCTTGCCGCGGTACATCACCGCGACGGTGTCGGCCAGCGCCAGCACTTCGTCGAGTTCCGTGGACACGATCACCACCGGGCGGCCGGCGTCGCGCTCGGCCACGATCCGCTTGTGGATGAACTCCATCGCGCCCACGTCCACGCCGCGGGTCGGCTGGGAGGCGATCAGCAGCCGCAGCGGCCGGGACATCTCCCGGGCGACGACCACCTTCTGCTGGTTGCCGCCCGACAGCTTCCCGGCCGGGTGCCCGGGGTCGGTGGGGCGGATGTCGAACTCGGCGATCCGGAGTTTCGCGTTGCGCTCCACCTCGCCGAGGTTCACCGAGAGCAGTCCGCCGAAGGGTGGGGACTTGTAGAGGTCGAGCACGAGGTTCTCGGCGATGCTGTACTCGCCGACCACGCCGTCCAGGGAGCGGTCCTCGGGGATGAAGCCGACCCCGGCGTCCAGGCTCTGCCGCGGGGTGCGGCCGACCAGCTCGTTGCCGTCCAGGACGATCGAGCCGGACTGCGGCGGGGTCAGGCCCAGGATCGCCTCGGCGAGTTCGGACTGGCCGTTGCCCTGCACGCCGGCGATGGCCAGGATCTCGCCGGTGCGCACGGCGAAGGAGACGTCGTCGACCACGGACTGGCCGTGTCCGTCGAGCACGGTCAGGTTCTTGACCTCGAAGGCGATCTCGCCCGGCTCGGCCGGGGTCTTGTCGACCACCAGGCGCACGGTGCGCCCGACCATCATCGAGGCCAGTTCCTGCTCGCTCATGCCGGGGTCCGCGGTGCCGACGACCTGGCCGCGGCGGATCACGGTGATCCGGTCAGCGATCGCCTTGACCTCTTTGAGCTTGTGGGTGATGAAGACGATGGATTTACCGGCCTCGCGCAGCCGGTTCATCACGGTGAAGAGCTCTTCGATCTCCTGCGGGGTGAGCACCGCGGTGGGCTCGTCCAGGATCAATACCTCGGCGTCCCGGACCAGGGCCTTGACGATCTCGACCCGCTGCTGGATCCCGACCGGCAGGTCCTCGACCCGCGCGTCCGGGTCCACCGGCAGGTTGTAGCGTTCGGAGACCGAGCGCACGTGCTCGCGCGCCTTGCGCCGGTCCAGCACGCCGAAGCGCTTGGCGTCCTCGTCCCCGAGCACGATGTTCTCGGTCACGGTGAACACCGGGACCAGCATGAAGTGCTGGTGGACCATGCCGATGCCGGCCTTGATCGCGTCCCGCGGGCCGCTGAGCGGGCGCACGATGCCGTTGATCAGGATCTCGCCCTCGTCCGGCTGGTAGAGGCCGTAGAGCACGTTCATGAGCGTTGACTTGCCGGCACCGTTCTCACCGAGGAGGCAGTGGATCTCCCCCGGTTCGACCGTCAGGCTGATCGCGTCGTTGGCGACCAGCGGACCGAACCTCTTGGTGATGGAGCGCAGTTCCAGACGCACTCTAGAGTCCCTTCCGCGCTTGGCATGAATATAAGGCGGTACCTCTTCGGCGGCAGACGTCCTGACGCACAATAACCCAAACCCGTCGAACACCCGAAGAGCGCGCCCGGACCTGTCGGCCGGGCGCGCTCGCGGAGAGGGTCAGCTGGTGGGCTGGTTCTTCGAGGTGATCGGGATGGTGCCGTTCTCGATGCCGGTCTTGATCGTGGCCAGCTCCGCGTTGAGCGCGGCCGGGATGGTGGAGCCGAGCTGGGTGCCCGGGACCCACGCGGTGCCGTTGTTGGCCAGGGTGCCGATGTACGAGCTGGAGCTGTAGGTGCCGTTGGCGGCGTCCTCGACGGTGCTGCTCACCGCGGCGGCGATGCCCTTGGTGACGGTGCCCAGCATGACGTCGCAGTACTGCGCGTAGGACTGACAGCCGTCGGTGTCCACCCAGATCGCCTTGAGCGCGCCGTGGCTGGCCTGGGCCGCGGCGAGGGCGCCGCCGCCGGTGCCGCCGGCCACCGGGAAGACGATGTCCGCACCCTGACTCTCGAAGGTCTCGGCGATCTGCTGGCCGCCGTTCTCGTCGGTGAAGGAGTTGGTCGGGTCGAAGGTGCCCTGCTGGGTGGTCTGGTTCCAGCCGAGGACCTGGACCTTGGTGTTGTGCTGCTGGTTGTAGTACTGCACGCCTTCCCAGAAGCCGTCCATGTAGACGGTGACCGAGGGCAGGTTCTGGCCGCCGAAGGTGGCCACCTTGCCGGTCTTGGTCATCCCGGCCGCGACGTAGCCGCCGAGGAAGGCGCCCTGGGCCGTGTTGAACTGCAGGCCCTTGACGTTCTTGCCGGTGGAGCCGTTGTCGACGATCGCGTAGTTCTGCGACGCGTGCGCGGTGGCCGAGGTGGTGGTGGCGGTGTCCATCGAGTAGCCCACGGTCACGATCAGGCCGCAGCCGCCGCTGACGAAGCCGGCGATGTTGGTGGCGTAGTCGTTCTCAGTGGTCGACTGCGCGTCGGCGATGGAGATCTTGCCGGCGCCCTCGGTCTTGGCCTCGTTCATGCCCTGCCACGCGGCGGAGTTGAACGAGTGGTCGTCAAGACCTCCGGTGTCTGTGACCATACAAGCTTTGAACGTAGCGGCATTCGTACTGCCTGTTGACGTGTTGGTGACGGGCTTTGAACCGCAGGCCGCGGCGGCCAGACCCACGACGGCCACCACCGCTGCCATTTGAACGGTCTTCTTCACGAAAGCCTCCTGAGAGTAACGAGGGCACGATCCCCCGAGTGCCTATTCCCTGAGCAAGCGTCAGGGAACATCACACTTCGAAGGTCGATGGCGGGGGGAACCGGCTCGGCCGCCAAGCTTGAGAGAATAGTTCGCGAGCCACGTCTTTTCCCCGGCAAGCCCCGATGTGCGGGGACCGCAACCGCGTCGAGGGGAATCCGAGATGAATCCGTGATGACAGTGCTCAGGAGCATGTCCTCATGATCTACCGGCAGCGAGGACCGACGCACCTTCGGTGGCTGCAACAGAGTTACCGCCGCCTGGCCTAATGGTCGGACTATTAGGCCGGGCGGCGCAGCAGCAATCAGCCCCGGCCGGTCTTGCCGGTCGGGGCTGAGAGGTGGTGGTGTCGAGTCGCGCGGTTGTCCGGCGGCTGTCCGGCGGTTATCCGGCCAGGGCGGTCTGCGCGAAGAAGCGCACCCCGACGCCGATCGCGCTCTCGTCCGCGCGGAAGGTGGACTGGTGCAGGTCCCGCGGGGTGCTGTCGCCCGGAGTGCGCACGCCGAGCCGGGCCATCGCGCCGGGGACGTGCTGGAGGTACCAGGAGAAGTCCTCGCCGCCGAGGGACTGCTCGACCGGGACGGCGGCGTCGGGACCGGCGGCCCGGTAGACGGCGCCCCGCATCACGTCGATCATCGCCTCTTCGTTGACCACCGGCGGGACCCCGCGGATGTAGTCCAGTTCGACCTTGGCGCCGTAGGTCTCGGCCACCGAGTGGACCAATTCCTCGATCAGGTCGGGCGCGGCGGCCCAGGCCCGTTCGTCCATGCAGCGCACGGTGCCCTTGATGTTGCCCTCCTGCGGGATGGCGTTGACCGCGTTGCCCGCGTTGATCGCGCCCCAGACCACGGACAGGCTCGCGCGGGGGTCCACCCGCCGGGAGAGCACTGCCGGCAGCTGGGTGACCAGCGCGGACAGGGCGTAGACGAGGTCGACGGTCAGGTGCGGCCGGGAGGTGTGGCCACCCGGGCCGCACAGGGTCACCGAGATGGTGTCGCAGGCGGCGGTCAGCGGGCCGGCCCTCAGCCCGATCAGGCCCACGTCGATCCGCGGGTCGCAGTGCACGCCGATGATTTTGCTCACCCCGGCCAGCGCGCCGGCCGAGATCATGGTCAGCGCCCCGCCGGGCATGAGCTCCTCGGCGGGCTGGAAGATCAGCCGGATCGGCCGGACCAGCCGGCCGGCGTGCGCCTCCTGGGCCAGGAACAGGCCCGCCCCGAGGACGGCGGCGGCGTGCACGTCGTGCCCGCAGGCGTGCGAGATGCCGTCGTTGACCGAGCGGAAGGGCAGCTGGCCGGTCTCCTGGATCGGCAGCGCGTCGATGTCGGCCCGGATCGCCAAGCGCCCGGACCGGCCGACCTGGTTGGGTCCGCCGCGGCCGAACTCGCCCTGTCCGATGTCGCAGGTCAGTCCGGTGCCACCGGCCAGCACCTGGGGCGCGAGCCCGGCGGCGAGCAGCTGGTCGGCGATCAGCCGGGTGGTGCGGAACTCGGTGTTGCCCAGCTCGGGATGTGCGTGCACGTCCCGGCGGAAATCGATCAGCGCGGCCTCACCGGCGGCGAGAAAGGCCTCGAGTCGGACCGCGACGCCATCGATGAGTTCCGGTTCGCCACGAGGGAGGGTCACTTTCATTCCCCTACGGTAGACCTTTCAATCCATCCAGGCCTAGCTTTCTCAGCGTTTTGCGCCCAGCAGGGTGACCAAGATAGTTCGACTGGGCCATAACCCGGGGGCTGCGAATCCGACCGCGGGTTTGCCCACCGGCATCGCTGAGCGGCTCTTTTCCGCCGGTGGCGGGGCCAGCCTAGCCGCCCGGCCGGCCCGGCGGCAGTGGCGTTGCGCTGGCGGAAATTCTTAGTTTTAACAATTAACAGAAGTCGCGGCGGGCGGGTGTAGCTTCGATCCCGAACGACGCTCGACGAGGAAAGGACGGGCGGCCATGGACGGTCCGCTGCCGGAGATCGATCTCAACTGCGACCTCGGCGAGGGGTTCGGCGCCTGGACCATGGGCGACGACGACGCCCTGCTGGAGATCGCGACCAGCGCGAACGTCGCCTGCGGCTTCCACGCCGGGGATCCGGGCACGATGCGCCGGGTGTGCCGCCGCGCGGCGGACCTCGGCGTCGCGATCGGCGCGCACGTCAGCTACCGGGACCTGGCCGGCTTCGGGCGGCGGCCGATGACTGTCCCACCGGAGGAACTGGCCGACGAGATCGTCTACCAGATCGCCGCGCTGGACGGTTTCGCCCGGCTGGCCGGCACCCGGGTCGGCTACGTCAAACCGCACGGGGCGCTCTACAACACCGTGGCGGACGACCCGGTCCAGGCGGCCGCGCTGGCCGAGGCGGTGTTCCAATACGACCCCCGGCTGACCGTGCTCGGACTGTCCGGCTCCCCCGGCCTGCGCATCGCCGAGGACAGAGGCCTGACGACTGTGGCCGAGGCGTTCGGCGACCGCGCGTATACCGGCGACGGACGGCTGGCGCCGCGCTCCCTGCCCGGAGCGGTCCTGCACGACGCCGACCAGATCGTCGAACGCTGTCTCAGCATGGTGTTGGCCGGCGAGGTGCTGACCATCGACGGCGGCCTGCTGTCGATCCGGCCCGGGTCGCTGTGCGTCCACGGCGACACGCCCGGCGCGGTGCTGATCGCCCGCCGGGTCCGTTCCGCGCTGGCGGCGGCGGGCGTGCGGCTGGCGGCGTTCACCGGCCCGGCGGCGTGATGCCCCTCCTGCCTGTGGGCAGCGCTGCCGTCCTGGTCGAACTCGACGGGCTCGATGCCGTCATCGCACTGCACGAGGTCCTGCGCCGCGACCCGCCAGTCGGAGCGGCCGAGTTCGTCCCGGCTGCGCGCACGATCCTGATCCACTTCGACCCGGCGCTCACCACGGCGGACCGGCTCGCCGCCGATGTCGCGCTGGCCGTGCGGACTGTCGTCTCGCAACCCGATCCGGGCCTTAAGCCTGCGGACCTGGCTGAGGTGAGTATCCCCGTCGTCTACGACGGCCCCGATCTGGCCGAAGTCGCCGCCCTCACTGGGCTGCGGCCCGAAGAGGTGATCGACCGTCATACGGCAGGCCGGTACCGGGTGGCGTTCTGCGGCTTCGCCCCCGGATTCGCCTATCTCACCGGACTCGACCCGCTACTGCACGTCCCACGACGTGATGCGCCGCGCACCCAAGTGCCAGCTGGCTCGGTCGCGGTCGCGGACCGCTTCACCGCTGTCTACCCACAGGCCTCGCCGGGTGGCTGGCATCTGCTCGGGCGTACCAGCGAGGTCATGTGGGACGTCGACCGGAAGCCGCCCGCGCTGCTGCCACCGGGCACCGCGGTCCGCTTCGTGCAGGTGAGCGCATGATCGAGATCATTCATCCAGGCCCGCTGGGCACCGTCCAGGATCTCGGCCGACCGGGCCACGCGGGCCTGGGGGTCGGCGCCTCCGGTGCCGCCGACCGCAGCAGCCTGCGGCTAGCCAACCGCCTGGTCGGCAACCCGGAGCGGGCCGCAGCCGTGGAGCTGACCTTCGGCGGCCTGCGCGCCCGGTTCGGCCGGGCCGCCACTGTCGCCCTCACCGGCGCGCCATGCCCGGTCCGGGTCGGCGTGCGCGCCGCAGCCGTGAACGGCCCGATCTATGTCCGGGCTGGCGAGGAGCTCACGGTCGGCCCGCCGGAGCGGGGGCTGCGCACCTATCTGGCCGTGCGCGGCGGCATCGACGTCCCACCGGTCCTCGGCTCCCGCTCGACCGATCTGCTCTCTCAGATCGGCCCGCCGGTACTGCGCCCCGGCAGCATGCTGCCGATCGGCGACGAGGCGGAGGGCTGGCCGAACGTCGACCTGGCGCCCCGGGCCGAACCGGCCGCCGGCGCTGCCCTGCGCATCCTGCTCGGACCCCGCGACGGCTGGTACCTCCCCGAGGCGATCGACTTGCTGTGCTCGCACGAGTTCCAGGTCAGCGCACAGAGCAACCGGATCGGCGCCCGGCTCGACGGACCGTCACTGCCCCGGGCCGTCCACGAGCAGCTGCCGCCGGAGGGGATGGTGCGCGGCGCGCTGCAGGTCCCGCCGGACGGCCGGCCCATCCTCTTCCTCGCGGACCATCCGGTCACCGGCGGCTACCCGGTCATCGCCGTGGTGAGCGGCCCCGATCTGGACCGGACCGGGCAGCTGCGTCCCGGCGGCCGGGTCCGCTTCCAACTGGTCTAATACGCGGCCCTATATCCAGCCCCGCATCCGGCCCGGTACGACGTCTTTTGGCCCTTCTGTCGCGCGGATCACACCGCCGTGCGGTCCACTAGTGAGGTGATTTGTTCCTATTGTCGGATGCGAGATCGCTCACAAAGGGCCGTTTTTGGTACTTGGGGGTGCCCTGGCCGTGGTTAACCTGTCCGATGGTTCACGCGGATCATGACCGGCGGATCACCGACCAGAGGAAGGGGCAGGGCAGCAAGCATGGCCACGACGACGCCCAGCAAAGGCAAGAGAGGGACCCTCTACCGCGGCCGTGAAGGCATGTGGAGCTGGGTCGCCCATCGAATCACCGGGGTGCTGATCTTCTTCTTCCTGTTCGCGCACGTGCTGGACACGGCTCTGGTCCGGGTCTCGCAGAGCAGTTACAACTCGGTGATCGACAGCTACAAGAACCCGATCGTCAACTTCCTGGAACTCGGGCTGACCGCGGCGATCGTGTTCCACGCCTTCAACGGGCTGCGGATCATCGCGGTGGACTTCTGGGCCAAGGGCCCCAGGTACCAGAAGCGGATGCTGTGGATCGTGGTCGGCACCTGGTTCGTCCTGATGGCGGGCGTGATGTACCCGATCACCGCCCATTCCTGGCACGACATCTTCGGAAAGTAGAGGGGTGGCGACGAACATGACTTCTCCGACGACCGCGCCGTTGATCGAGGCCCCGCGCAGCCCGAACAAGACCTCCAAGCTGCGCGACCGCCGCACCCCGCGTTCCGGCCGCACCAACTTCGAGCTCTACAGCTGGCTGTTCATGCGCTTCTCCGGGCTGCTGCTGACCTTCCTGGTGCTCGGCCACCTGTGCATCATGCTGGTGCTCGACGGCGGCATCGAGAAGATCGACTTCGCCTTCGTGGCCGGGCGCTGGGCCTCGCCGTTCTGGCAGGGCTGGGACCTGCTCACGCTCTGGCTGGCCACCCTGCACGGGACCAACGGCATGCGCACGGTGATCAACGACTACGCGGAGCGGGACCGGACCCGGTTCGTGCTCAAGACGCTGCTCTACACCGCCTCTCTGCTGATGGTGATGCTCGGCAGCCTGGTCATCTTCACCTTCACCCCACTAGTCCAGCAATAAGGCGCGCGCTTCCATGACGCACAGCGAAGTCAAAGTTCACACGCACACCTACGACACGGTCATCGTGGGCGCGGGCGGCGCCGGCATGCGGGCCGCGCTGGAGGCCGGGACGCGCTCGCGCACGGCCGTGCTCACCAAGCTCTACCCGACCCGGTCGCACACCGGCGCGGCGCAGGGCGGCATGTGCGCCGCGCTGGCCAACGTCGAGGACGACAACTGGGAGTGGCACACCTTCGACACGGTCAAGGGCGGGGACTACCTGACCGACCAGGACGCGGCCGAGGTGATGTGCAAGGAGGCGATCGACGCGGTCCTGGACCTGGAGAAGATGGGCCTTCCATTCTCCCGCACCCCCGAGGGCCGGATCGACCAGCGCCGCTTCGGCGGGCACACGCGTAACCACGGCGAGGCCGCCGTGCGCCGGTCCTGCTACGCGGCGGACCGGACCGGGCACATGATCCTCCAGACGCTGTATCAGAACTGCGTCAAGGAGGGCATCGAGTTCTACAACGAGTTCTACGTCCTGGACCTGCTGCTGGCCGAGGACGAGGACGGCACAAAGCGCACCGCGGGCGTCGTCTCGTACGAGCTGGCCACCGGCGAGATCCACGTGTTCCGGGCCAAGGCGGTCATCTTCGCCACCGGCGGTTTCGGCAAGGTCTTCAAGACCACGTCGAACGCGCACACCCTGACCGGCGACGGCATGGGCATCATCTGGCGCAAGGGCCTGCCGCTGGAGGACATGGAGTTCTACCAGTTCCACCCGACCGGCCTGGCCGGCCTGGGCATCCTGCTGACCGAGGGCGCCCGCGGCGAGGGCGGGATCCTGCGCAACGCGGACGGCGAGCGGTTCATGGAGCGCTACGCGCCGACCATCAAGGACCTCGCGCCGCGCGACATCGTGGCCCGGTCGATGGTGCTGGAGGTGCGCGAGGGGCGCGGCGCCGGGCCGCACAAAGACTACGTCTACCTGGACCTGACGCACCTTCCGGCCGCGCAGATCGAGGAGAAGCTGCCGGACATCACCGAGTTCGCCCGCACCTACCTGGGCGTCGAGCCGACGACCGAACTGGTCCCGGTCTACCCGACCGCGCACTACGCGATGGGCGGCGTGCCGACGAACATCGAGGCCGAGGTCCTGTCTGACAACACCACAGTCGTCCCCGGCCTGTACGCCGCCGGCGAGGTGGCGTGCGTGTCCGTGCACGGGTCGAACCGGCTGGGCACGAACTCGCTGCTCGACATCAACGTCTTCGGCCGCCGGGCCGGGCTGGCCGCCGCGGCCTTCACCAAGGACGCGGTGCTGCCCGAACTGCCCGAGGACCCGGCCGGATCGGTCATTGGCCTGCTTGAGCGGATGCGCGACTCCACCGGCACAGAAAAGGTGGCCGTGATCCGCAAGGACCTGCAGGCCACGATGGACGACAACGCGGGCGTCTACCGCAACGAGGAGACGCTGGCCAAGGCGTACCAGGACGTCAAGGCCCTGCAGGAGCGGTACAAGCACGTCACGGTGCAGGACAAGGGCAAGCGGTACAACACGGACCTGCTCGAAGCGGTCGAACTCGGCTTCCTGCTCGACCTGGCCGAGGTCCTGGTCGTCGGCGCGCGCAACCGGAAGGAGTCGCGCGGCGGCCACGCCCGCGAGGACTTCCAGAAGCGCGACGACGTGAACTACATGAAGCACACGATGGCGTACCGCGAGGAGGCCGAGGACGGGACGTACGACATCCGCCTCGACTGGAAACCCGTCGTGGTCACCCGCTACCAGCCGATGGAGCGTAAGTACTGATGCCCGCCGCCACCTCCGATCCCGAGTTCATGACCATCACGGTCCAGGTGCGTCGGTACGACCCGGACACCGAGACCTCGCGCTGGGACGAATGGCAGGTCCAGGCGCTGCCGACCTGGCGCATCCTGGACGCGCTGCACGCGATCAAGTGGGAGCAGGACGGGACGCTGACCTTCCGCCGCTCCTGCGCGCACGGCGTGTGCGGCTCGGACGCGATGCGGATCAACGGCCGCAACCGGCTGGCCTGCAAGTCCCTGGTCA
>Ga0302314_10010583_pt1 | contig 16130 bp, 16 predicted proteins | sample III_Palsa_N2_3_FD_200533 | JGI IMG/M metagenome (GOLD analysis project Ga0302314, IMG submission 200533) | Peat permafrost microbial communities from Stordalen Mire near Abisko, Sweden - III_Palsa_N2_3 | ecosystem: Environmental > Terrestrial > Soil > Palsa > Peat permafrost | place: Sweden... | reverse complement strand
GTCTCGTAGTACGAACGCTCGAGGATGTTGCCGTAGGTGTCGATCACCTCCATGTCGCCGTAGGTCAGGCCAACCTTTGGATAGGCGTCAAGGACCGGAATGTGTCGCGCGAGCCGATCCGGCGGCCAGATGTCATCGGCGTCGAGCAGCGCTATGTACTTGCCCTTCGCCTCCAGCAGGCCGCGGTCGACAGCCGCTTCCTGGCCCGCGTTCTCCTGTCTGACGACGCGGATCCGATCACCAAAGGCGGCCAGCACCGCGGGACTCTCGTCGGTCGAACCATCGTCGACCACGATCACCTCGACCGAGTCATCGATGCCCTCCTGGTTGAGCGCGCTCTCGATGGCTTGCCCGACGAACGCAGCCATGTTGTAAGCGGGCACGATGACTGAGATCCGGGGCTCTGTCATTGGACCGCAATACTACGCAAAGGGCAGGCGAACTCAAACCTCGTCGGGACCGGTCGGGTAGATCGTTGTCACAACGTCGGGGGTGAACCCGATCCGAATACCCGCAGCCATCATTCTGCGGCACAGGTTCCAATCAGCCGGCTCGTTGATGGCCCAGCAGCCGGGCTCGTAGTCAAACCACTTGAGCGCAGCCATGTAGAGTGCGGATTGCCAGCCGAACTCGCCGTGCACAGGTGGGTATACGCCCACTTCGAAGTTCGGGGCGTCGCCAGGCGGAACGACCGCCATGCGCCCATAGACCACCTCAAACTGGCCCTCGCGAGCCACCGCCAGCAGCTTCTCGATGTGATCCGGGAGGAACTCATCGTCGTCATCCAACGGCGCGATCCAGCTTCCCCTTGCGAGCTGGGCACCCTCGCTCGCCGGCAGCCACCCGGCCACCTGCCATCGCGCCACCGGGTCGCTTGGATAGACCCCGCGGAGCGGCAGGCTCACGAAGCGGACTCTGGGGTCGTCCAGCTCCGCAGCCCGGCGGGCTATCTCCGGCACCTCGCCATCACAGACGATCTCAACCTCAAGGTTCTTGTAGGTCTGAGCCAGCACCGATGGGACCGCAAGGTCAAACAACGTATCCGGACGTCTGAAGGTCGCTATTCGGACCGTTACGAGCGGTTCAGGATCAGCCAGCGCGGCGGCATACTCAGGAGTCGCCCGGGTTGCTATGAGCTGGCCGCGTCGGCCCGAGATGTCGTCCAACTGCACCTCGAGAATGTTGCGCATCCCGGAATAAAGTTCCACGAGGTGAGCGGAATGCTCCAGATGCTGACGGGTGAGCTGCGTTGATTCCGCCGTTTGCCTAGAGAGATCCTCGCTGACGGCGAACTGCCGTTGCATGGCGCCCTGGATCTCGATGATCGCGGTTGTCAGGCGAGCGATGTGCTGTCTGTCGCGCTCACCCTCTTCGATCAGCCGCTGGACCGCAGCCTCCAAACGCGCGAACTCAGACACCAAGCCTGCGGAGATCAGATCCTGCCTGCTTTCACTATCCCCCACGCGGCACCTCCGGTAAATCAAGCGACAGGACGGGCGGCTCGACTCAAAAGCTCAGCGAGGCAGGCCCATGGGGTGAGGTTAGTGCAGGCGCGGCGCCAAGCCCCGCCTCGTCGGCGACAATTGCACTTGCTCACGATGACCGACAACATCTACGTAGCCCAGCCATACCTGCCCCCGCTCGAGGAGCTGATTCCATATCTGGAGGAGATCTGGGAGCGGAAGATCCTGACCAACGGCGGGCCGCTGCACGCTCAGCTCGAGGATGCGCTGCGGGAGCACCTGGGAGTACCGCACGTCTCACTTTTCGTCAACGGGACGATGGCATTGGTCACGGCGCTGCAGGAACTGCGGATCACCGGTGAGGTGATCACGACGCCGTACTCGTTCGTCGCCACGTCTCACAGTCTCCTTTGGAACGGGATCAGGCCGGTATTTGTGGATGTCGATCCGCAGACGCTGAACATCGACCCAAGCAGAATCGAGTCGGCTATCACGCCTCAGACCACCGCGATCTTGGCGGTCCACTGCTATGGGCACCCCTGCGACGTGGAGGCGATTCAAAGAATCGCGGAGACATACAACCTGAAGGTCATCTACGACGCTGCCCACGCCTTCGGCGTAGAGGTCGAGAGCGGCAGCGTCTTGAACCATGGGGATCTCTCGGTACTCAGCTTTCACGCCACCAAGGTCTTCACCACCTTTGAGGGCGGCGCGATCACGACGGCCAGTGCAGAGGCGAAGCGACGCATAGATGGCCTCAAGAACTTCGGGTATGTCAACGAGACCACGGTCGTCGCTCCAGGCGTCAACGGCAAGATGAACGAGTTCAGCGCAGCAGTCGGCTTGCTTCAACTCCGTCATATGGAGCGGGTGACCGGACTGCGGCGGGAGATCGACCAGCTGTACCGCACGCGCTTGGCCGAGCTGCCCGGGATCCGGCTGTTGAACCCGACGGCCACGGAGCGGGTCTCCAACTACGCCTACTTCCCGATCCTGGTCGGACCGGAGTATCCCGTCAGCCGAGACGATCTCAACGAAACGCTCAAGGCCCAGGGAATCGTCCCGCGCCGGTACTTCTATCCGCTCATCTCGGAGTTCCCGATGTACCGTGGCCTTCCGTCTGCCGCGCCGGCCAATGTCCCGGCCGCCACTGAGGCGTCGAGAGAGATCCTCTGCTTGCCTATCTACCCAGATCTTCCGTTGGAGACAGCTGGACGCGTTGCTGAGATCATCCGCGACCCTCTGGCCCACCGCTAGCACCGTTTGACATCGCGATCCGGGTCGTTCTCGTACCCTCAGCCGCCGAGACGCTTCTTCGTTGAGTAGTAGGCGATACATTGCTCGGGGTAGCGGCGAACTCGCATCTCCTGGATCACGACGTCGATGTCGTAACTCAGCGCTCTGCACTCAAACTCCATCGTCTCGGTCTCGCACATGAGGTAGTTCGCTACGTCGATGTAAGCGCGGTTCTGCCCAACGCTGCCGGCGTTGTAGATCACGTGGCGGCCGCTCTCGCGCTTAAACTGATGGTGTGAATGGCCGATGACGACGTTCTCGCTGAGCGTGAGCTCGGTATCCGGATAGATGTACTGCCCGAGGATCGTGTGCCGGAACGCAAAGCCCCTGAGCTCGTAGCACTCAGTTAGCGTTGGCAGCGTCGCATGGCGCGTGAACGTCGGGTATGTGGCGTCAAAGAACTCAGCCACGAGTGCGCTCGCGCCGGGGTAGCTGCCGTCGCGGAAATACTCATCGTGGTTGCCGCGAACCTTGATGACATTTGGCAGGCCGCAGATTCGGTCCACGCACTCATTGCTCCAGGGTCCGTAGTTCACGATGTCGCCAAGGCTGATGTATCCGTCTACTTCACCCGCGTCACCGAGCATCGCCTCGAGCGCCGGCAGGTTGCCGTGGGTATCGCTGAATACCGCTAAGCGCATGCCCGTAGCTCGCGAACATAGGAGGCGATCACCTCAGAAATGGCGAACGGAATCTCATCCAGGTCAGCGATCCCGTCGCGGCTGAAGTCCGCAAGCACAGGATCACCGCGAGGTACGCTTTGATCCTCCACCTCGAGCGCAGGGATGAGTGTGCGAAGGATGCGTACCACCTCCGCGAAGCTCGTTGATTGGCCGGAGGCAACCGTTGACACCCGCCTTGCGGTACCGGTCGTCTGTGCAATCTGTGCCACGTACCCAGCGGCGATCTCCAGTGGTATGAAATCGCGTCGAGCCTCGCCACCATTGAAGATCGTGACGCGGTTGTCGACGACGGCGTTCCGGATCAGTGCTGAAAGCCCGTCTCTGCGGTGATCCCGGTAGAACAGCGTCGAGAAGCGAACACAGCTGACGCGCGGCAGCGCACAGCGAAGGCAGTACGTCTCTGCAAGGTACTTTGAGTAGGCGTACGGGGTCATCGCCGCGACGTCACCGTATAACGAGGCGCTCCGAGGGTCGAGCACGCTCATGCTGCTGAGCAGCAAGAGGTGTGCCCTCGGGTTGTGAGCCTGCAGCTTCGTCACCAGTTCTCTTGTGAAGTCGAAGTTGCGTCGCAGATACTCGTCTTCGCTTTCACAGTTCAGCGATGCAGCGTTGTGAATGACCGTGGTCGCCGACGCCAACGCGGCGTTGAAGGCGTCGCCGGTCAGGGTTCGCTGCGAGGCGACGGAAGCTTCGCACTGTTTCCCGAACGCGGACGCGAAAGCGCCGCCCGCGGTGAGCAAAATCATAAGGGCGTGTCTGCCAGATCTATCCGCAAGCCGGAGGTGACGATCTGATCGATCTCATCGTTGGAGACGACCAGCTCGTTCCAATAGCGCAGGACGGTCTGCTGCTTGATCGTGAACGACGGAGACTCGCCGTGGACAAGGTAGTTCGCCACCATAAGTGGCTCGTTGAACCCACACAGCGCTCGCGACGCGGTGGTTCCGGAGCATCGTGCATTCATCTCGAAGATATATGGGACCCCGTCTCTGACCCGAAGCTGGACGTTGCACGCTCCAAACGGTTTCAGCAAGTCGAGCACCGTCTTGACGTGGGCTTCGATCCGCTCGTCGCGCACCGCGAACGACCGATAGGTGTCCCCGTTCCGCAGGACTCGGCGCATCACAATCACGCCGAGGCACTGCCCGTCGAGGTTGATCGAGCCACAGGTGAACTCATCTCCATCGATGTGCTCCTGCGCGACGAACTCACCGAGTTCCAAACCGGCCATCAGCTTGCTTTCGAGATCGGCCTCGTCGCGGATTACGTACACATCCTGTGACCTCGCCCCCGCCTCCCGCTTCTTCAGCACGAACGGGAAGGCCAGCTCACGCGGGATACCTCCGGTGAAGGTCGTTGTGGTCCTGGGTGTGGGCAGGCCGTTGGCGGCGAGAAAGTCGTGGGTCGCGAGCTTGTCATCACAGGTCGCAACAACTGAAGGTGAGCTCACCACAACGGTGGTTCCGGCCGCCTCAAAGCGATCGACGTTTCGGCTGAGCACTGGGAGCTCGACATCGAGCCCGGGGAACAACAGGCGGCAACCTGTCTGCTCGCAGGCGGCGAGCGTTGCATCGACGTACTCAGGGCTCTTTGCCCGGGGGATCAGGTACGAGGTGGATGCGGCATAGAGGCCGACACCAAGCGGGTCTGAGTCTAGAGCGACGGCACTGAAGGGTGAACCGCGTAGTGCCTTGAGGATGCTCTGGCCGACACCGCCCCCCGTTCCCGAGACGGCGACCGGTGTCGGAGCCACGGCGCGGCTAGGCATCGACCAAATCACGTTCGCCGGGCCACGCGAACAGGACTGTCTCCCAGTGGTGGGGGGTGAAATGGGCCAACGAAAACTCGTAGCCAAGGTTCAGGTTCCGCAGAAACCCTGGAATCTCGATCCAGTCGTCCGGCCTGTGGTAGATGGCGACAGCCAGCCGCGGGCGGTAGCGGCGAAGCACCGCTTCCGCCCCTCGCAGCGCTTGCAGCTCCGCGCCTTCAATGTCGAGCTTGATGAAGTCGACCCTCTCGATTCCAAGCGTTCCCGGTAGGTCGTCTATCGCCCTCGTTTGGACGCTCTGGCTGCCACCTCCACTGGTAACGGAGGTGCCTGGGCCGTGGATGTCGAAGGTGAGGGTCTCCTCCGATTTGTGCCAAAGCGCGCGGGCCTCGATCTCGATCTGTGGTGCCAAGTGCGGATTCAGCGCGAGGTTTGACTCAAATACCTTCTGGTTCGCCGCCGTCAGCTCATACGACACGACACGACCAGTCGGTCCGGTCCGGCTTGCGAAGTACAGCGCCGAGTCCCCCCAGCAGGCGCCGCCGTCAATAACCACATCCCCCGGCCTTACGCGGGCTTCGGGGTGTTCGGGGCAGGCGTACTGCTCGTGTAGAAACGTTTCGACCACGTTTAGCGGATGAAGGTCCACCAAAATCTGATGTCCCACTGGGGACAGGTCGTACCTTCGCGTGCTCCAGCCCAGGAAATCAAGATCAACCGCCACCGCATCCGCGACCGCCATCCGGCTCGCTAGCAGCTTCAGCTCGCGGACCCGCTCGGAGGTGATCGGCATCTGCACCTTGCGCGCGCCGAGCAGGGCTAGCGCAAACACGCGCACCATCACCCTTCTTGAGGCGTCATCCGCCCACGAGCGATAGAGCTCTTCCAGCACCGGAGCATCGCGCATCACCAAAGCCGTGCCGGCATCCAGATCGAATTTTGGTCCCGGAGGGCCGTCCGGATGCGTTGCTGGATCGAAGTTGTCGGGAAGGTCCGGAGCCGCTGACCAAACCACGAGTTCCTTCATCAGGCGAGCGATAAACCCTTGGCCGCGAATCTCGTCAAGCGCGCGGATGTTGTCGCTCACCGCCTCGCTGCCACCAAGCGCGGCGACCGTCCGCAAACCGGCCTCGCCTGTGACAATCGAACCGTCTGACACTGCCATCACAGCAAGATCATTCAGAAGCGTGAGGTCCTGAAGCCGCTCACGCACTTCCTCGGCGAGCACGCGCATCCCCTCACGCGACCTGCCTCCGGCGTGTAACTCGAGAGCTAGCTCATAACGTCCGGTCGCGCTTGCAGCCGCGGTCTCATGCCCGGGTGACTCGTCGATCATGCGCTTGATGCTGTGCCAGCCACCTGCGCGTACACAGACGTCAAATCCGGGTACCCGCTGGACGACCAGCCGGAGTTCTGGAGCGCGGCGATCTGCGCCTGTGGCGTCTGACCAACACTCGCCATGATCGACTGGATGCCTGAGCTCGCCGTCCCATATCCAGAGATCGAGTCCTGACCCTGCAGCCACTGCGCGGTCGCGCTGGCCGCCGTGGTCGGATCGGACCAGACGCTGTCGCTCGCTCCGTAGGTCCCCGAGCCGGTATAGCCCACATTGAGCCAGTCATTGTTGCCGGCTGACTGCCGGGATTGAGCGGCACTGCCGGACTCCTCGGAGAGCAGCCATGATGTGACCACGCCGGGGTTGAGACCGGTGTCGGCCGAGAGGCTCGAGGCGAATTGCTGCTGCCCCGAGGTCAGCAACGAGCTGGCGGAGGCGGGCAGAGCCACGCCGCTGCTAGTGATCCCAGATGTCGTCGGCAGGCCGGTTGTGGCCGCAAGCCCTGAGCTCCCGCTCAGCGAGGACAGGGTCGTCGCGCCAGCGCTGTTGGTCGTTGTTCCGGAGCTTGCGGGCGCCCCGAGCTCGCTGTCGGAGAGCGATCCATAGGTACCGCCGGTGCTCGACGCGGTGTCGTCGGCGGCAGCGTTGGTGTTCGCCGACGCGTCGGTCGCATCGGTCGTATCGGTCGTATCGGTTGCGTCGCTCGTCCCCTGCGCCTGGGCGAGCGCGCCAGAGAAGTCAGTTGAACTGGTTCCAGAGCTGCCCGAAGTGGTGTCGGTAGAGCTGGAGGAACCACTCGTCACCCCGAGCACGGAATCGAGCAGCGCGCCGCTCTGAAGCTGCTGGATCTGGCCCTCGATCGTTGAGATCTGTGAGAGGGCGTCTGAAATGCTTCCGATACTCATCGAGGTACCCCAGTTGATCGGCCGAGAACTGACAGCCTTGATGAGCGAAGCCTACCTACGGGCCCCACGGACTCTTTCGTAGTCAGTCCCAGCGGTGACGCCCGGCCCGCAGCGCGCGCATCTCCGACACGCCGTAGGGCTCGTGCGAAGGTTCGTCGACGTCGATGCCACCGGCATCTACGGCGCCGGGCAGCAGACGCACCGGTTCCGGCGTCTCCGTGGTCCCGCCGACACCGTCGGCGTTGACGCGCATCACCCGCGCGTCGGTGCGGGAGGCGACGCACTCAGCGAACTTGGTGCCGTAGAAGACAACGGCAGCGCCATCGTCGGCGGCGTATCCGGGGGGCAAGGCTCCCCTTGCGACCGCCTGCTCATAGACCGGCAGTCGCTCGGTCTCCCCATCAAGGTGGACCGAAAGGCTCCCGGAGAGCAGCCCGAGGCCATGCACGATCTCCGGCGCGCCACCGCTCATCGTGACACCGCCTTCAAACCAGCACATCGCCCCCGCGCTCAGACCGGCGAGCACGATTCCGCGCTCCCAACCCGTCCGCATCGCCTCGTCGATCCCGTGCTCACGCCAGATCGCAAGCATGTTGCGCATCGAGCCGCCGCCGATGTAGACCGCGTCCTGAGAGAGGATGTGCGCGACCGGGTCGAGCCGGTCGCGTCCCAGGTGAAACAGCGACAGCACGGTCGGCTCGCAGGGCCAATCGCCGAAGCGCTCGTAAAACCTCGTCACCTGCTCCCGCGGATCGCCGCTGGCGGTCGGCAGGAAACAGACACGCGGCACGGTCTTGCCGGTCAGCGCCAGGACGAAGCGGTCGAGCGCGTCGCTCTGGTCGTGGTCGGGCATCGTAAAGCCGCCACCGCCCATCGCCAGGATCCTCCGCGGCTCACCAGCCGGCGGGGCCGGCGGGACCGAACCCGCCGGCCTGCGCACAGCACCGTCACTCACGCTGCCACGGCCTCCGGCTCAGGAACGACCTGGACCCTTGGCGTGCCGAGATACCGGACCGGCAGTTCATGCTCAGTCCTGGTGCCGTCGACGCCGAGCGCGACAAACGACGCCCGTGCCCCGGCCTTCGACGAGACCACCTCGGCGAGCTCTGTTCCTACGAAATGCATCGCTGCTGAATCTCCGGCACCATAACCAGCAGGCATCGTATTGCCAACCGCTTCCAGGAACCCCTCGCGGCGACCATCCTCCTCGTGATAGTGCACCGCGCAGCTCCAAGGCAGCAGGCCGAGCCCGTCTACCTCTCGCGCCGGGCCCTCGTGAAATCCGCTGAGCGTGTGCGAGAACCAGCAGAGCGCGCCGGCCGAGCCGCCACAGAGGATCACCCCAGCCTCCCATGCCTCCCTCAGCGCGTCATCGATCCCGTGGGCGCGCCAGGTGCCGAGCAGCGAGACGAGACTGCCGCCGCCCACGTAAATCAGATCCTGCGCGAGCAGATGTGCGCGCGGGTCGCCGACGCCGGTCTCGCGGCGGAAGAGCGAGATGTGCGACGGCTCGCAGCTGCTCGCCGGGAACGCCCGGTAGAAGCGCACCACGTAATGGTCCGCATCGCCGCTGGCGGTTGGCAGGAAACAGACCTTGGGCCGCTCCTTACCTGACAAACCAAGCACGAAATCATCGAGCAGCGTGTTTCCCCATTCCATCGAGAAACCGCCACCACCAAACGCGACTATCTGCCGAGGCCGAATGTCCATGATGGGCAGAAGGTAAATCCGGTTGACCGGCCAGTCTTTGGCCCTAGGGCCAAAACTCGGCTGCCCGGGGCGTCAATTCAGTCGTGGTCGCCGTGCGCGTGCTCAAACTCGCTGAACAGGCCGGTCACGACGAACGCGGTCTGCTCCGCGATATCGACGGTGTTGTCACCGATGCGTTCGAGGCACCGAGCCACCAACACCATGAACATTGCCCATTCACGCATATCCGCGTCATCACCGATATCGACCGCGCGACGGAAGATCTCGCGGTTGAGGCGGTTGACCTCGCGGTCCTGACGTACGAGGTCTCGCGCCAGCGAGATATGGCGGGTTCGGAACGCCTCCTTGGCCTGCAAAACCTGCTGGCGGGCTGAGATCCCCATCTTCTCGATCGCCTCGAGGATCACCACGTCCTTGGGCTGCTCATAGCCGGAGAGCGGAACCAACTTGGCCATGTTCGCGCACTGATCGCCCATCCGCTCGATACAGCGGATGATGTGCAGCAGGGCTGCCAGCAGCCGCAGGTCGTCGGCCGTAGGCGGATGCCGGCCGAGCAGCGAAAGCGCGCCCTGGTGTACCTCCAGATAGCGGCCGTCGATCTGGTCGTCATCAGCGGCGACCATGCCCGCAAGTTCGATGTCCTGGTAATTGAGCGCCTCAAGCGCTCGGTCGAGCTGCGCGACCACCAGGTCCAAGCCACCCATCGCCTGCTCTTCGAGGCGGATCAAATCGTCGCGGAAGCGGTTACGAGCATCAGCGCTCACACGGTCCCGCGGTTCACCCTCGGTAGCTGCCATTGGGGCACGCTGCTCCTGCTCGTTGCTAGAGCTGGCCATCATGCCACGGGCGGCTTGCGCTGCGGGGCCAGGCGATAGCCAAACCCGAAATGCGTATGAATGAAATGCCAGCCCGGCAAAGCCACGTCGAGCTTGACGCGAAGCTTGCGCACATAGACATCGACCGAGCGGTCACCCGGACGCATCGGGCGCTGCCAGACGAGCTCGAACAGTTCCTCGCGCGAGACGATCCGGTCGGCCCGGCGTGCCAACTCGGTGAGCAGCTTCAGTTCTCTGATGGAGAGTGTGAGCGCGTGCCCGCTGGCACGCGCTAGGTGCTCGTTGGGCGCGATTTCAAGCGGCCCGAGCGACAGCACCTCGTGGGTTTCCTCTGAGGTCGCTGCCATCCACCCATCGTCGAGTGAGATCGCCTACGGCGCGTTACCGGCGCGTGAACGCCCTGTAAACAGCCTGTGATCGAACAGAAACCGTCTTAGACGGCGAGCACTTCAGCCAGATCTGGCTCTGACTCGTGCGCATCCACTTCAGGCTGCGCTTCGCCACCGTCAACCTCAGGCGCGAAGCGATAGCCAACCCCGAAGTGGGTGTGGATGTAGTTCCAAGACGGGGATGCGGTGCGCAGCTTCTGGCGGAGTTTCCGGACGAAGACGTCGACCGAGCGGTCGCCGTGAGCCATCGCATAGCCCCACACGCGCTCGTAGATCTCTTCGCGTCGCAGCACCCGGTCCGACTGGGAGAGCAGGTGCAGGATCTCAAACTCCCGCGCGGTCAACTCAAGGCTGATCTCGCCCGCGTAAGCCTGATAAAGGTCGGGACGGATCGTGATCTCACCGATGCTGGTGGCGTCCTCCATCTGCGGCATCTCATTGCGGCGGTGTCGGCGAATCGCTGCCTCGATCACGCAGATCAGCTCTTCGGCATGGCACGGCTTGGTGATCCAGGCGTCGGCACCGAGGCGCAGGCCACGCACGCGCTGGGCGACTGATGAAGGGCCGGTGCAGACGATCACGGCCAAACCGGGCAGCCGCGAGCAGACCCGCTCGAGGTACTCCCAGCTACCGGGACCCAGTACCGCGAGGTCGACGACAAGCGCGTTCAGGCGCATCCCAACCAGCGCGTCAACCGTGACGGCGCTTGACAGCGCGCGCAGATCCCAGCCGAGCGCGTCGAGCCGGTTCGAAAGAACCTGCATAAAGCCAGGATCACGGTCCACCACTGCAAGGCGCAGCCTGTTCTGGGCACGCTGCGTTGATCCGGCGGCGCTACTTCCTGCGAGCGCCGCGCTCACACCTGACGACATGGCCCTGAGAATAGAGCAACGCGCACAGGACGTGTATCGCTGGACTGCCCCGTTCACACGATGTTCACGTGCAATTTGCGGCGATCCTTGCGCTTTTCATCTGGTTGCATGCCCCCCGAGCGGGCCCCGGGTTCTGACGCGACTCTTACGCAGGCCGTACATAGAGCCGATATCGTCGCCGCACAATGGCTTCCCGCAAAGAACAAAAAGAGCAGGCGCGCGCCGAGCGTCTGGCAAAAGAACAAGAACTGGCTGCTCAGGCCAACAAGAATCGGCGCTTCCAGATCTTCGGCGGCGTGACGGTCGCAGCGGTGATCGTGATTGTCGTGGCGATCGTGATTTCGACCAGCGGCGGCTCCAGCGGTGGCAGCAGCATTGATGCACCGAGCACAGCCGCTGCCAAGACCGCATATACGGCGGCAAACTCGCTCTTGAAAGGCATCCCGGAGAGCGGCACGGTGCTGGGTAAGACGAGCGCACCTGTGACGATGACCTACTTCGGGGACCTTGAGTGCCCGATCTGCCGTGATTTCACGCTGACCTACTTCCCGCAGTTCGTCCAGACCGAGGTACGCACGGGCAAGGTCAAGGTCGACTACCGCTCGTTCTGTACAGCCACGTGCAACGACCACTCGCAGGCGATCTTTGATCTGCAGCAGACGGCCGCCTACGCGGCCGGCAAGCAGAACCTGTTCTGGTACTACGCGGAGCTCTTCTACCACGAGCAGCAGAACGAGCTCAACGATTACGTGAACAACAGCTGGCTCACCAACCTCGCCAAGTCGATACCCGGGCTCGATGTGGCCAAATGGCAGACGACCCGCACGAGTGACAAGACAGCGCTCCAGAAGCAGGTAGTCGAGGACAACGCCGAGGCAACCTCGGCGCAGATAGACGGCACGCCGTCCCTCTTCATGACCGGCAAGAAGGGCACGCAGCAGGTCCAGGGGCCTGATGACGCGCTGCCCGACAACGCCGAACTGGCCGCGGCGGTTCAGGCCGTCTCGTGAGCGACGTGGCTGAGCGCTCGCCGCTCGGGCGGCTGCAGCTCGCAGACCGCGACGGGCTGAGTAAGGCGATCCTCGTGATCGCCTTACTCGGAGTGCTCGAAGCCACGTATCTGACCTATATCCACTATCACGGACTCGGCGGCCTGCTCTGCTTCGGCAAGCACAGCGGCCACTCGAGCTGTGAGCAGGTGCAGTCGTCGGTCTACTCGAAGCTCGCCGGGATCCCGGTCGCGATGCTCGGGCTGATCGGCTACATCACGATCGTGGTGACGTTGTTCATCCGTGGGGAACTCGGACGTGCGTTCGGCTTCGGCGTGGCTCTCGTCGGCGCCGGCTTCAGTATCTACCTCACATACCGAGAGCTGTTCACGCTCAAGGAGATCTGCGAGTGGTGCGTTGCCAGTGCCTGCCTGATGACAGCGCTGTTCGTTCTGACCTCGATCCGATACCTGCGCGCAGCCTGAGCGACTCGCTGCTCCAGCCGTGCGCCGAGGCGGCGTTCGGCTGCGATACTCGTTCGGCTCGGTGATGGAGAGAGGCCGCCTACCCAAAGTCAGTGCCCTGATGGGTGCGTACAACTATGCGGGTTACATCGCCGAAGCGGTACGCAGCGCCATGGAGCAGGAGTATCCAGCCGAGTTGCTGGAGCTGGTAATCGTCGACGACGGCTCAACCGACAACACTGCGCAGATCGTGGGTGAGCTGATGCAGCGCTATCCGGGCCGCATCAAGTTTGTCCAGCAGCAGAACGCCGGCGCCACCGCCGCTACCAACCGCGCCCGTGAGGAAGCGAGCGGCGACCTGATTGCGCTGCTCGACGCCGACGACGTGTGGTTGCCTGACAAGACGCGTCGCCAGGTTGACTTGATGCTGGCAAATCCGGAGCTCGGGCTGACCTGGACGCGGATGCGGTTGATCGACGCCGCCGGCCGCACGCTCCACAACAACTACGGATACATCGGCCCGATCCCGGAGAACCAGTTCGCGCGGGTCCTCTGGGAGAACGTCGCGGTTCAGTCGTCACTGATCATCGACGCCGACCTCTTTGAGCCGATGCCCGCTGTGGTTCCCTACGCGGATTGGTGGCTGGCGTTGCTCGGTGCCCGCTACAAGAAGATCGATTACATACCCGAGGACCTGTGCCTGTATCGCTGGCACGGCGCCAACATCACCGGTGGAGTTGGCGGTGTGAAAGCACTGCGAGAGGCTCAAAAGGGGATCGGGTTCCAGCGCTGGGTGATACGCACCTTCGAGGCGAGCGAGCTCAAGGCCCGTCTCGGACCTGAGGACATAGGCTTCGTCTGGACCGGACTTGAGAACCAGGCGCAGAAGGGCTTGAGCGGCCTGCAATCCCACTTCGGAGTACTGACGGCGGTCACCGATCAGGACCGCGTCGACGCTCTCGCCGACGCCGAGCGCGCCGAAACTGCCGTGCAGGAAGGCGACCTCCACGGCGCCGCGTTCCTGCTGCTGCGCGCTCGCGCGTGTGATCCCTATGACGCCGATCTGCGCACCCGCTTCGATGAGCTCGTTCAGCGCGCCACGCAGGCGGCCAAACTGCCCGACCCGCTGATCGGCAACAACGGCTTTGCCGTGCTCGCGGATGCCGCCTTCCTGCTGTCCGACGACCGCTACCTGCGCGCCTATGCGGACGTCATGGCCAACGTCCCGGCTGCCACACTTGTGATCGACGCCTCGCGGTTGGACCCGGCCGAGGCGCCCGCTCAGCTCGAGGCACTCGTTGAGCGCTGCGGCTTGGCAGACGACGATGACGTGGCGATGATCGGCATCGTCGGCGGACTAGCGCCGTCGCAACGCTTTCGCGTCAACGAAGCGACCGAGGCGCTGTACGCCGCCGCCGCCGAACCCGACACTGAGAGTCCGGCGCCGACTTTCACGCTCGACTCGCTGCCACAGCTCCGCGAATTCGTAGAGCTCTGGCAGCGCCAACCTCGGAGCAGCTGAACGTCGGGCGTGCTCCAGTTCACAGGTTTTTCACCGTTACTTGGCGGTGACGTCACGATTGGGGCGCCCGCGCGAGCGATCCTGATCCACATGCAAACCTTTGCCGTTCTCTGCGTGACAAGCCTGCGTGGCGAGCACGCGCAGGTCCTCACCGACGCGTTCGCGGTTGCGAACGAGCGCGATCCCTCCCTGCTGCTCACCGTCAGTGATCAGACCGCCGCGACCGGGCTCTTCAAGGCCTCTGATCTGCTCGTCTGTCTCGGCAGCGACCCGGCGGCGCCGACGGCGATCCGTCGCGCCCAGGAGCTCGGGCTGCCGGTGCTGGTGGTCGCGGGGGGCAACGCCGACGCCCTGATTGAGAACGGCCGCAGCGGCTTCATCGTCTCCGAGGGCGCCCTGCCGCTCGCCGACGCGATCCGCTGGCTGGCGCATCGTGCCCCCGTCCGTGAACGGCTTCGTAGCGGCGGCCTGCTGGCCGCCGGAGCCAGGCTCGCGCTGCCCGCGTGAGCCGCCTGGCAGGCAGCGGGCCGTCGGCGAATTCCCGCAGTTTGCGGGGTTCTCGGAGCCAGCCCCCGGGAATCGTCCGCGCTCGGGCGGATCATGGCCAAATGAGCTGGAGGAGCACGCGTGCGGCCGCGCATAGCGGCACGGCACCGCGCCAAGTCGCTGTCGTCGACCTGGGCTCTAACTCTTGGCGCCTGGTCATCTTCACGTATGGAGACGACGGCTGGTGGAAGCGCACCGACGAGCTCTACGAGGACGTTCGCATCGGTGCCGGGATGGAGGCATCGGGAGCGCTGACTGACGAAGCGAGCGCTCGCGGGCTCGAGACGCTGAAGATCTTCGAGCACTTCTGCAAGGCGAATCACCTGACCGGTGATGACGTTCATGTCTTCGCGACTAGCGCCATCCGTGACGCGAGCAACCAGCAGCAGTTCCTTGATCGCGTGCGCGAGACCACCGGTTATGAGGTCGAGGTGCTCTCCGCCGAGCAGGAAGCCCACTACGGCTACGTCGCCGCGATCAACAGCTCGACCCTGACCGATGGAGTCGTGCTCGATATCGGCGGCGGCAGCATGCAGCTGACCGACGTCAAGGGCCGGATTGAACGCGCGGTGCTCTCCGCCCCAGTCGGCGCGGTCCGGATGACCGAACGCTTCCTGGCCGACGGCGATCCCACCCGCCCCGCGCGTCGCAAGGACATGCAGCGGCTGCGCGAGCACGTCGAGTCGCGACTCAGCAAGGCCGACTGGGTCCGGGGGCGCGGCGGCCGGCTGGTCGCGACCGGCGGCGCCGTACGCAACCTCGCGGCCGCCGATCAACGCGAACTCTTCGGCAACGTCGGCGGCATCGACATCGGCGTTCAGGGCTACGTGTTCAGCGCCGACGCGCTCGGCTCGCTGGTTGAGACGCTCGCTGCCCTGCCGGTCGCCGCCAGGCGCTCCGTGCCCGGGATCAAGCCGGGTCGAGGCGACATCATCCTGGCCGCCGCGCTGACGCTCCAGACGGTGCTCGAGCACGGTCACTTCGAGACCATCGAGGTCACCGAGATGGGCCTGCGTGACGGCATCTTCCTGGCTCGCACGATGCTCGACGAGTCGCATCCGCTCTTCCCGGACGTGCGCAGGGCGGCGGTCCGCAACCTCGCGATCCAGTACGAATCGGACCTCCCACACACCGAGCACGTCGCCCACCTCTCAATGCAGATGCACGAGTCGCTGATTGAGGCCGGCCTGTTCAAGCCCAAGCAGGGCGAGGCTGAGCTGCTGTGGGCGGCCGCGATGCTGCATGACGTGGGCATGACGATCTCTTACGACGACCATCACAAGCACTCCCGCTACCTGATCGTCAGCGCTGAGCTACCGGGCTTCGAACCGCGCGAGCGGGCGCTGATCGC
>Ga0302314_10010580_pt1 | contig 16140 bp, 14 predicted proteins | sample III_Palsa_N2_3_FD_200533 | JGI IMG/M metagenome (GOLD analysis project Ga0302314, IMG submission 200533) | Peat permafrost microbial communities from Stordalen Mire near Abisko, Sweden - III_Palsa_N2_3 | ecosystem: Environmental > Terrestrial > Soil > Palsa > Peat permafrost | place: Sweden... | reverse complement strand
GCTTTAATAAGAACGCTGTTCCGATATGTGGAACGACACTCGGAGCGATGAAGATCAATTCGATTTGGCCCGCGATTTGCTGTGTCGACACGGTTACCCGGTCCGGGTTTGGGAGAGGTTGCGCATGTCGTTAGCTGACAGATGTTCGTCACGTTGGTTCGCAAGACAGGTCAAACGGGCATGCGTGATGATCGCGAAATCATCGGCGTTGGTTTGCGGCGTCGTGTCGCCGCTTCACGCAGGTGACTATCCGGATCGCCCCATTCAGATCGTTGTCCCCTTCACCGCGGGCGGAAACACCGACACCATCGCGAGGCTTCTTGCCGACCAGATGCAGCACTCTCTCAGGCAAGCGGTGATCGTCGTTAACAAGCCCGGAGCCGGCACAAATATCGGAGCGGAATATGTCGCCACGAGCGACCCCGATGGCTACAGAATGTTGCTTAACGCGCCGGCGTCGTTCGTCGTAAATCAGTTTATCTTCGACAAGCTGCAATATGATCCCGACACGGCCTTCGCGCCCGTATGCCTCCCGGCGCGCGTCCCGAACGTGCTCGTCGTGCATCCATCGCTCGGCGTCACCACCATTGAGCAGCTGATCAACAAGGCGAAATCCGAGCCTGGAGGGCTTCAATACGCAATCGCCGGAATAGGCACGACCAGCCACTTGTCTGGTGCCTTGTTTGCGGAAATGTCGGGAATAGTCGCCACGGCGGTGCCCTACAAGGGCACGTCGCAATCAGTTACCGATTTGATCGCCGGTCGCGTGGCCTTCACGATCGACAATCTCGGCCCTATTCTGCCGTACATCAAGTCGGGCCAGTTGATCGCACTTGGCGTATCGACGAAGGACCCCGTCGACGCTCTTCCGAATGTTCCTCCCATCAACACCGTGCTGAGGGGTTACGAACTCAGCCCCTGGAACGCCCTCGTGATGCCGGCAAAAACGCCAGACAGTATTGTCCATCTGGTCGGACGCGAATGCGATCGCATCGTGCATCTTCCTGATGTCGCTGAAAAAATAAGATCAATCGGCTCGGATCCGGTCGGCGGCACACCCGAAGAACTCGCAGCTTTCCTGAAAACCGAGCGGGTGCGATGGGAAGCTGCGGTAAAGGCCGCGAAAATCCCCAAGGAATAAGCGACACCACGCCGTGACGCCCGGCTTTCGGCGGTTACACGCCGGCCTTGAGCCAGCCGTACCGCCCGGCAATCGGCCAGATCTGCGTCTGCGTTGCTTCGACAACATGATAGAAGGCGTGGAGATTGACGGTCGGATCGCAGTGGGTCGCGCCGAGCAGCACCCTTTGGCCAAGTGAAGGCAGCGCGGCTCCAACGGGAAATGTCAAAATCCCATGTTCGTCGCCGGCGAAGCGATAGACAGCGTGCGCGGCTACGCCGAGGATTTTGCATGGCGGCGGCCCATTCGTTGCCAGCGCCTTGGTCCCCGCATTGACCGTGACCTCATTGGCCCGATTGACCGAGACGACCGTTGCCAAGACAAAGAGGCTCGGCTCGAATGGCAGTCCTACGCCGGTCTCATCGACAACGCGCGCATAATCCGCATCCATGAAGATATAGGATCCGACCTGAAGCTCGGTGTAAGGGCCAGCGCTGTCGGCAGCGTGCGTTCCCGTTCCACTTCCCGTGATGATCGTGGGACGAAGGTTCTCCTCGGCCAGGGCCGCAGCAAAGTCCCCCAGGACCCCGGCAGCCTTTTCAGCCGCCATGCTCCGGGCAAGCGGCTCAGGGATGTGTTGGGCATTGCCGGCAAAGCCTTGAATGCCAGCAAACCGCAATTGAGGACGCGAGGCTATCGCGCGAGCCAGGGCCACTCCCTCCGCGATGCTGACAACCCCGGTACGGGCCTGACCGACATCGGTATCAATGACGATCGAAAGCGGCGGCTGATCGAGGCCAACCGCTTTAGCGGCAGCATGAACCTGTTCAAGGTGGTCGACCGTTATGGTGATCGGACCCGTTCGATTGATAGCCGCCAGCCGGGCGAACGCTGCGCAATCGGCAGTTGGGGCGGTAAGCAGCAGGTTCGGCAGGCCGGCCGCCGCCAGCATTTCCAACTCGGCAATTGTCGCGCATGCCATGCCAAGTGCTCCCGCCGCGATCTGCAGGCGCGCGATCTCGACGGATTTGTGGGTCTTTGCGTGCGGCCGCAGGTGCACGCCAGACCGGCCGGCAATCGCGGCCATCTTCTCAATATTGCGCTTGAGAGCCGCCAAATCGACGACGAGAGCGGGCGTTCCGACTTCGCGGAGTATGGTGTCAAATTGCAGAACGGCAATGACCTCTAGGACGAGTGGGCTATCATAAGCGTGAAGATGTCGCCGCGACGAGACGACATCCAGCTGCGGATCGGCAGACGCATCATTTGACGTGCGGCATGACCTCTTCGGCAAACCAGTGCATCTGCTCGAGCAGTTCTTCCTGTGTGTTGACGGCAACCGCCATCGCAGCGCAGTGATCGACGCCCATGGACTTCAATTGATGGATCTTGTCGATGATCGACTGCGGCGACCCCACGAGATTGGCCGTCACCTGATGCGCCGGATCGCGGCCGGTGTGCGCCAAGGATACGCGATGCGCGACCAGACCGCTGTTCATATAGGTCTTCTCCGCAGCCTCTTGTGTCTTGCCGACCAGAAGGGAAAATTGCGGAGCGATTTCGACCTCTTTCGGCTCACGTCCGGCGGCCTCAGCGTGCTTGTGGAGCGCCTGGATTCGCTCGGCTATCTCGTTGAGCGGCCTCCAGCCCGGCAACCAGCCCTGCCCGATTTCCGCCGCCCGCTCGACCGCCTTCAGGCTGTGTCCGCCGATATAGAGCGGAAACGGATTCTGCTTCGGTTTCGGAAACATCTCGATGTTCCGATACGAGTAATATTTTCCGCTGAAGGACGACACTTTTTCGGTCGTGAGATTCCGGAATACCTGAAGTCCCTCTTCCATCATGTTGCCGCGGTGAGGATTCGGGTATCGATCACCGGCCCAGGCCTCGAATTCTTCGCGATATGCGCCGAGACCCACGGCCAGCATGAATCGTCCGCCGGACATCTGGTCGATCGTCGCAACCTGTTTGGTCAGATAAACCGGGTCGCGGTTCGGCATCACGAGTAGTGCTGTGCCTACACGAAGCGTCGTCGTGGCCTGCGCGATCATCGCCAACGTGATCAGGACGTCGTAAAAATTGGGAGAGTCCTTGAAGTGATCGCGCACGTAGTTTGGCGGCGTAATATGGTCGTTACCCCAGACCGAGTCATAGCCGAGCTTTTCAGCCAGCTGAGACTGGCGCACCAGGTCCTGCGGCGCGCAGAAGTTCACCGGATAAACCAGGCCCTCATATCCAGTGGAAAGGCAAATCGAAAACTTCATGGCTCGCGCACTCCTTCAATTCGATCGGACGACGATGGCTCTGCGGCGACCCCGCTATAGAATTCTCAACCCCGTGGGCAGCGACATCAGCGATTCCGCGCCATCCCTCGTGACCCTGACCATGTCCTCGACCTGCAATCCCGCGAAGCCAAGCTCGTAATAGGGCGTTTCGACACAGATCACCATGTCCTCTTCGAGAACATCGATCGATCTTTCTGCGATATTCGGCGGATCGTATCCATCGACGCCGATGCCATGTCCAACATGGCTGCGCGCGAAATTCGGAATGCCTTCGCGCTGAACGGTAGAGGTGATCTCCTTGAAGAGATCCGCGACCTTGAGGCCGGGCTTGATGATGTCGTAGCCGCGCAGCACGCCCTTTTCGACCGCGGCGTAATATTTCCTGATTCTCTCTCCGGGATCGCCCAGCGCCGCGCCACGAGACATGTCGGAACGATAGTGACGGTATCGTCCGCCGACGTCAAAGCGGATGAGATCGCCGTTCTTCAACTTCCGTTCCGATGGCTGCACATTGCTCATCGCGCTTCGATTGCCAAAACCGATGCAGCCGACGACCGGCGCGGCATCATTCTCGACAAGATGCGCGTTGAACTTCCGCAACATTTCCCGTTCGGTAACACCCTCCTTTGCGATCGAGAGTGCGGCGTCGATCGCGCCTTCGGTCACCCGGGCAGCGTGCCGCAGGATTTCAATCTCCCCAGCCGTCTTGATCGCGCGGACACGTTCGAACAAGGAAAAGCACCGCACGAACCTGACGTCGGGAAATGCCGCCTGCAATTGATCCATGCACTGGGGCGTAATTCCCATTTCATCAATCCCGACCGTTCCGCGTACGATGCCCCGCTCCCTCATCGCGCTGGCCAGCGCATCGACCGAGTCCTTGTAGGCGTTGCTGCCGAACAATCGATGCTGAAGCTGGTCCGCGGCATCGAGTTGCGCGGACTTATCCGTGTCGACCTGGAAATAGCCGTATCTGCGGATATCGCTTATCCATGGCTGCTGGTCCGGAACGAGATCCAGAAGGCCTGAATTCACAATGATGCTGGCCTCTTGGCCATCGCCGGGAAACAGCACATAGGCCTGTGGACCGCGCCGGACCCATTGCGACATCGCCCAAAAGCCGCTCAGATAAGTCACGTTTTCCGCGCACGTCGCGACGACAGCGTCGAACCCTTCTTTTCGCATCAACGCCTTCAACCGCGGAACATTCGCCAGCATCAACGTAAACTCCCCAGGTGTCGTTCTAATAATAGGAACGCCGTTTCATTAAATTGATCCGCGGCAGCCTCGCTGTCAACAAGGCGAGGGAAAAAATTGACATGGTAATTTCGCGGTGACATTCTAATCGAAACATCGTTCCTGTTATTGGAACGTCCTGACGTGGACCAGATTCCGTTGCACACGACCGGGAATGCGATCGACGTGAAATTTCCGCCTCTCAGCTATCTGACGCCGCGGTCGCTCGACGAAGCGATCGCGCTGCTCGAATTGCACGGCGACGAAGCCAAGCTGTTGAGCGGTGGGCAAAGCCTGATGCCGATGCTGGCGTTTCGCCTGGCGTCATGCAGCATCCTGATCGATCTCAAGCTCGTCGCTGGTCTCGATCGCATTACCGTCAGCGATCGCGGTGTCGAACTCGGCTCCAAGGTGCGTTGGCGCGATATTGAGCAAGACGCTCGCTTGCCGACGGCGCATCCGCTGCTCTCGATGGCGGTTAAACATATCGCCCACTACGCGATACGAAATCGGGGAACGGTGGGCGGCAGCGTGGCCCATGGCGACCCGGCATCTGAACTGCCGGCGCTGGCCGTCGCATGCGGCGCGGTGATCGCGGTGGCCGGCCCCGGCGGCCAACGGTCGTTGCCCGCGGAACAATTCTTCATCTCGCCGCTGGTCACCGCGCTCGAGCCCAACGAAGTCGTCGTGGCGCTGCATTTTCCGCCCTGGCCGGAGCAACGGCGCTTCGGCTTCCAGGAATTCTCCCGGCGCAAGGGGGATTTTGCCATGGCCGGCGCAATCGTGTCGTTCGACATCGACGAGGACCAAAACATCCGTTCGCCCCGGATCGGCGCATTCGGCATCGCCGACACCCCGCTGCGTCTGGAGCAAGCGGAGAAGTTCCTTTTCGGAAATAGCGCGATCCCGCAGACGTTTGAGCAAGCCGCAGCGGTCGGCGTTCGCGATATCGATGTTCGCAGCGACATACACGCAGATTCCGATTATCGTCGATCGCTGCTTGCGACGCTGGTCGAGCGCGCGCTGCTGGAAGCGGCGCAACGGACGCACCCATGACATCGACGCCAGTTTCAATCACCGTCAATGGGGTGAAGAAGACGCTGAGACTGTCATCCCGGATGACACTGGCGGATGCCTTGCGCGACGTTCTGCGCCTCACCGGAACGCATGTCGGATGTGAGCATGGTGTTTGCGGTTCCTGCAGCGTCATCGTCGATGGATTGGCCGTCCGTTCTTGTCTGATGCTCGCCGTTCAGGCCGATGGCTCGGAGATAACGACGGTCGAGGGACTGGCCGACCGGGGCGAGCTCTCGGCGCTGCAGGCGTCATTTCGCAAACATCACGCGGTCCAGTGCGGCTTCTGCACGCCGGGCATACTGACGACCATGCACGCCTTTCTCAAAGACGAGCCGGACGCTGATGAGGAACGCATTCGCGAGGTGCTGTCCGGAAACATCTGCCGCTGCACCGGCTATGTCCAGATCGTGGAAGCTGTTCTGGAAGCACGCGCAAGCTATGCCCGAAGCGGAACAGCCGCATGACAAGGGCCAACGTCTATATCGGCAGCCCGATCGACAGAATTGAGGACTTGCGCCTGCTCACAGGCTCCGGGACGTTCGTCGGCGACCTCAAGCCAGACAATCTGCTTCATGCCGTCATCCTGCGAAGCCCATTTGCTCATGGATTCATCAGGAAGATCGAAGCCGGAGCTGCCCGGTCGCTGGCAGGCGTCGCGGCCATCATCACCGCGGCCGAAATCGGCGAAGTGCCGATAATTCCGATTCGACAGCACGGGAAGCCCGAGGGAGAACCTTTTCGACAGCCCGTTATCGCAGAAAAAAAGGTTCGATATGTCGGCGAACCGATCGCGGTCATTGTCGCTTCCGAACAATGCATCGCGGAAGATGCCGCCGAGCTGCTCGAAATCGAATTCGACCAGCTTCCGGCGATCGCGACCTACGAGATCGCGGCATCTGGCGAGACGCTGCTGTTCGAGCACACCGCCACCAATCTGGCGACGTCCTTTCACGCTCGAATGGGCGATGCCGAGGCAGCGTTCGCCGCCGCCGACTACAAACGGCGGGAAAAGTTCAGCGTTCAGCGGCATACGGCGTCCCCTATGGAAACGCGCGGTCTACTCGCCGAATGGGACCCGGAATCCAGGCGGATGACCGTCAGCGGCGTGACCAAAGTGCCGTTCTTCAATCGCCGCGTCCTCGCCGATATGCTGAAGCTGCCGGAGGCGCAGGTCGATCTCATCGAGGTCGATGTCGGCGGTGGCTTCGGCGCGCGGGGCGAGTTCTATCCCGAGGACTTTCTTGTTCCGTTCGCGGCGCGTTACGTCGGCGGAAAGGTCCGATGGGTGGAAGATCGACGCGAACATTTGATGGCAATGAATCACGCGCGCGAAATGTATGCGGACCTGGAAATAGCCTGCAGCACCGACGGCACCCTGATCGGCGTGAGAGGTCGCATCGATATCGATCTGGGGGCTTATGTCAGGACCAACGGCTTCACGACACCAAGAAATGTGGTTCAGTTCGTTTCGGGACCCTATCTGATACCGAACATCGAGATCGATGCCTTTTCCTACCTCACCAGCAAGACGCCGACCGGAACCTATCGCGGTCCGGGTCGCTATGAGGCCAGTTTCTTTTGCGAGCGGCTGCTGGATATGGCGGCCAATGATCTCGGCATCGATCCTTCGGTGTTTCGCCTGAAGAATTTGATCCGGGAGGATCAGCTTCCTCGTGCGCTCGCGACGATGGCTGGTCTTGACCGCACCTGGCAGACAGAACTCGACAACGGCGCTTACGGCATCGTCATGCAGCGATGCCTCGATGAATTCGGCTGGAACGAAAAGAAGAAGCTTCAGGGCCAGATGATCAATGGCCGCTATCACGGCATTGCGGTCGGCAACTTTGTCGAGGGCGGAGCCGGCGGCCGATTCGAAAATGCCCGGATGACCATCGAGCAAGACGGAACCGTCACCGTCGCGGTCGGCTCCACCGCATTGGGGCAAGGTCTCCAGACGATATTGAGTCAGGTCGCGGCCGACGCGCTGTCGATGCCGATCGAACGGATCAGTCTGTTACACGGATCGACGACGCTGGTGACGCAGGGTTTCGGTTCGTTTCATTCGCGCTCGACCGTGATGGGAGGGTCCGCGATCCTGCGGGCCGCCGAAGCCCTCATTGCGATGCTCCGCGACCACGGCGCAAGGCATTTCGGATGCGAGGGTGGTGATGTCTCGGTATCCGACGGCTATGTTCGGTACGGGAAGAACTCCATCGAGTTATCCGCCTTTGCTGGATCCGAGGTTGAACGACAGTTCGAGAACTTCAAGTTGACCTACAGCTATGGGACCCATGCGGCTCACGTCGCGGTCGATCCCGGCACCGGGCACGTTGAACTGCTCGATTACATGACGGTCGACGATGTCGGCCGCATCATCAACCCGGCGACCCTCCACGGCCAGATTCTCGGCGCCATTGTCCAGGGGCTCGGCAGCACCTTTCTCGAACACCTGCAGTACGACGAGAACGGTCAGTTGCTGACCGGCTCCCTCGCCGACTATCTTCTGCCGACCGCGACGGATTTCCCGAATATTCGCGGCATTTCGCTAGGTCTGCGGCCCTGCCCCAACAATCCGCTTGGCGCCAAGGGCGCCGGCGAAGGCGGACTGATAGCGGTTGGGGGCGTGATTGGAAATGCCATAGCAGCCGCGCTCCGCTCGATGTCGGTCGAGCCGCGAGATTTACCATTGTCGCCATCACGCATCTGGCGACTGATACAGCAGGCGAAAGTCATGAGCAGCACCCCCGAAACAACCGTGCAATCGCAATGAGTGATCTTCCCAGGATTGGCCTTCGTCTGGACGGCTCGATCCCCCCGCAGCAGTGCGTGGAGCTCGCCGTCGCCGCCGACAAGGCCGGACTTTCAGGTGTTTGGTTCGCCGAAAACGCCTTCGCAAGAGGCATCTGGCCGGCGGCGGCGGCGTGCGCCGTCGCGACCAGCCGCGTACACATTCATGCCGGCGTCTTCAATCCGTTCAATCGCCATCCGACCATGATGGCGATGGAAGTGGGCGCCCTCGACGAACTATCGAACGGACGAGCGAGCATCAGCCTCGGGGCGGGTATTATTGCCGCTTCTTCCAAGATGGGGATCGATGCCGAAAAGCCCCTTCCCGCGCTTCGAGATGCGCTGACTATCCTGCGCGCGCTGCTCGACGGCGAAGAGGCCAATTACACCGGTCAGAAATTCTCTGCCAGGAAGATCAAGCTCGACTACAAACCACGGCCGGGAATTCCGATTTTCCTCGCTGGCCGCGGCAATTTGACGATCAAGCTGGCTGGCGAAGCGGCGGACGGGCTGCTGGTTTCGAATATGTGCTCGGCCGGATACGCCGGACGCTCAGCGGAATTAATGCGCTCCGCTCGAATCCGCACAACTGCCGGTTCTTCAGGGAGTGTTATCCAGTACATGCCGTGCATCGTGAAGCGATCGTCTATCGAGGCGGCCCAGGAAGCCAAGCGCATTGTCGGCGAGATGGTCCCGCGATTCTGGGCTCTCGGGCAGAAAATTCCCTCCGCGAAGGAGGCGCTGCTTTTTGGAACCGGCATCAGTGAGGACGAACTCGCTATCGCCGCGAAAGAAATTGGTGACGGCCGTGATCCGGTCGATGTCCTTGACGAGCGTTATATTGGATCGTTTGCAATTTATGGAACGCCGGAAGAATGCCTTGCCCTCGCAGGGCGCTATAAGGCGGCGGGTGTCGACGAACTCGCATTGACCTTCAATGGGCCATCGGCCCATCACGAGATTTCCGCCATCGGTAGCGCGATCGAGAAATTCCGATAGTCCGAGCCCTGCGGCTGTTCGCTTCGCCAGCCTAAATTGCCCGGCCGTCGCCTCGCAATCGCGCCGCGATCGTGAACACAAGACCGCTGATGATGGCGGCAGCGGCGCACAGGATGAACAACAGGCGGGCGCCGCCGCCCAGGTCGAGCAGCTTGCCGGCCGCCCATGGCGCGACCGCAGCGCCGATCCGCGCGGCGGCCAGACTAGCGCCAATGGCAAGGCCCCGGATCGCGTCGGAATAGACCTTCCCTGCCAGGGCGCCCATGAGGGTGAGCTGGCCCACAACAAAGAAGCCCGCCACCCCGGCGACCAGAGTCGCGGCAGATTCTCCGATCGAAAATCCGAGCATTGTCATGGCTATCGCACCGGCAAGCGCCATCGGCGGGATGACCTTGAAGCCAAATCGATCGGCGAGACTGCCCGCCATGATGCCCCCGATCGCCCCGCCAATCGAAAACACCGACAACGAGATGGCGGCTTGCGAAAGCGAGGCTCCCTTGGCTTCGGTCAGAGATGGAAGCCAACCTACCGACACAAAGACGGGAAAGGCGCCGATGAACATCCCGGCCCACAAAACTGCGGTCAGGCGCCAGGTGCCTCCACGAAACAGGAAGCGACCATGCGTCGACCTACGTACGGCCAATTGGATCTCCGATCCAGCCGCCCGGTCGGATGGGACGATCAAAAGGAGAAGCGGCGCGATGACGAGGGGAGCGAGCCCGCCGACAATGAACATGGCCCGCCAGTCAAAGTGAGGGACGACGGACGAAGACACGAAGCCAGCAAGCATGGTGCCTCCCGCCGAGCCCGCGCAAACGATCGTCACAGCCGTCATACGCAGGGACGATGCGACATTCCCGAGCAGGAGAGCCGACGAGATCGGCAACAGCCCTCCTAACGCCACCCCGGTAAGGCCCCGCACGATAAGGAGTTCGGTGGCGTTTCTGACTTGACTGGTCGCGAAGGTGCCACAAGCGAACAGAAGCACCACGATCAGCAACGCCCTGCGCCTCCCGATCCGGTCGGCGATCGCCCCGAACAAGGCGGCCCCGGCGGCCGTTCCGAGCGATGCCGCTCCAATGCAGGCTCCGAATGTCGCGCGCGTTAATCCGAGATCCGCGCGCACAGCAGTTCCGACGAAAGAGAGCGCATTCAGATCCATCCCGTCCAAGATCTGGGCGACCAAGAGCACCCCGACGAGAAGGACAAGGCCCAGTCCGGAAGCTGGCGCCAGGACGATATCGTTCGCACGCCCCTCGACCGCACGAGGCACGCCTGACTCCAAGGACCGTACTTGCGGCTTCATGCTTGCGCTCCAACTAACGTATCTGGTGACACGACTGCCTCAGGAGGCTTCGCTTCTGCATCGCGGGCGTTGCACGCATGCGCGGACCAGCCGAGACCGGATATCGCGTCCTGCGGTTGGCGATGAGCCTACCAGCCCGAAATGCCCGGTACGAGGCAGTCGTACAACATAATCGCACTTCTCATCGGGCATCAGTCCTCCGGCGCGATGGTCACGGACAGACTGTCCAGATTGCCCGCCAGCACGACTTGGCAGGCCAGGCGCGACCCCGATTGGCGGTGAGCGGACCCGTCAAGCAGGTCGTTCTCGTCCCCGGCAACCGCGACCAACAGCTCGGGATGCGATTGGCCTATGAATACGTGGCATGTCGCGCAGGAGCAGCATCCACCACAGAGTGCCAAAAGATCGTCGATGCCAGCGTTTCGGATCGCCTCGAGCAACGTCATTCCGGGTTCGCTCGAAACAGTGTGCAACGTCCCGTCGCGCCCCGTGACCTCGATTGTTATCATCGTCGTTCCGATACGACAGATGATGGGTCATCGATCAACTGGTGAGAATCCATTTCGAACTCCTTCTGTATGATCCGGCTTACCCTGGATTGGCCGGCCGCCGCTCGACCGGCGGCTGCTTGCCGGTCACCGCCTCGATCGGAGGGCACTGTCGCAACCACAGCTCCCAGGCGCGGCCCGTCGCCAAACTGAGGGTGCGTGCCGACGCGTCTGCTTCGCCGGCACTGAGGAACGCGGGCTCTCCCAGGACACGAGCGGACAGCTCGATCTCGCAATTCTTCATCGTATAGATTGCCTGGAACACCGCCTCCTGCACGCTCGCGCCCGCGACCGTGTAGCCGTGAGACCGCATCAGCACGACGCTCGCATCGCCGAGATGCTCGGCGAGATCGCGGCCAAGCTCGGAGTTGCGGATCAAAAGGTCGGTCGACGGCCCAGCATGGGCAGCGACGTCGAAGGTCGTCGGAGTTCCGCGGAGGAAGCCGCACATGTGGCAGATCGGCCGAAGCCTTGCGCCCGGCACGACTGTGAATGGCACGACGGGCAAGGCATGACTGTGCACCACCGCCTGGACGTCAGGGCGCCGGCGGTAGATTTCGCCGTGGATGAAACGCTCCAGGAAGAGCTGCACGCCCGGCACGGGTGAGACGAGATCGCCGGCCAGGTCGAGTTCGACCACGTCGTCGGGCGTCACCAATCCAGGCGCCAGGCTCCTCGGGATCAGGAATCGATCGGAGCGCTCGGGGCTGCGGCAGCTGAGGTGTCCGAAGGCATCCAAGACACCCTGAACCGCTAATATGCGGCTTCCCTGGCTAGTGGCGGCCCTGGCTTCCGGAAGCGCGCTCATGCGGGGTCGACGAGGTTGGCACGGAGCAGTTCCTTCGTCGTCTTGTCCGCCCTTTCAGCGCTTGGCCGATCGAACACCGGGCTGCCACGCCGCGCGAAGGCGTGGCCAACTCCGGGGTAGCGCATCACCGTCACGCGATCCGAATGTTGCCCGGCGGCTTGCTCGATCGCCGCCTGCGCTTCGGGGGGACACAGGGTGTCCTCCTCGGCAATATGCAGCAGCAGCGGGCTGCGAACGGCCCCAATCCGGTCGAGCGCCCCTTGAATGGCGACCCCGTAGTAGGACGCCGCTGCGTCGATGCCCGCCTTCATCGACAACAGATACGCAAGCTTGCCGCCGAGACAGTAACCGACGGCGCCGACTTTGCCATTGGCGCCCGCGAGCGTGCGGACATAGTCCGCCGCCAGCAGCGCGTCCTGGACAGCCAAGTCCGGATCCAGCCCCTTCATCAGCTCGGTCGCGCGTTCGCGATCGGTCGCAGGATCCAATTCGACGCCGGATTGCTGCCGCCAGAACAAGTCCGGCACGATCGCCGTGAACCCGGCGGCCGCCAACTCGTCGGCGACGGATCGCATGTTGGCGTTGACACCGAAGATTTCCTGCAAGACTACGACGCCAGCGCCGTTCGGGCGATCAGGCCCGGCGAGATAGGCGTCAAACGACGATCCCGCGCCGGTTCGAAGGGTTACCGTCGAAGCAACCATTTCTTGTTCCCCACCCTTAGAATTTTCTTTGGACTTCTTGTCAGCGAAGTCAGCGGCGGCGTGCACACTTATTTAACACGGTGCTCGACGCCAATCCCTGTGGTCTAAGAGCTGGCTGGCTCGAGCGCCAATACGAAGGCAAGGCCAAGGCATGTCACGCCGTAATACCCCGGCCCGGCTCCCGGACGCGGCGCCCATTCCCGCAACAGCGGCGACGCTTGAGCCGCCGATCCAACCCATTTTCGACGCACCGCACCCAAGGCCGATGCGCGCCGACTTCTTGCTACGCGCGCCTTGGTCCTTCAGTATCCCCTGGTTTTGAGAGAAAGGCCGCCCCTTTGGTAATTACAGAGATACTGGCCAAGCAGATGTATAACCTGATGCTGCTCAAGTCGGCCGTCGATGCCGGCAGCATCAGCCGCGCCTCCAGCGAACTCGGAGTGAGCCAGCCCACGATCACCCGAGGGATCGCGCGGCTGGAGGCGGCCTTGGGCTATCAGCTCATCGAACGCAACGCCAAGGGGGTCGTCTCGACGGAAGTATGCCGAAACCTTCTGAAGCACGTCGAGCGCGCCGCTGGTCAACTCGCTGAGGCGGGAGCGACGCTGCGCCGCATGCGGCGTTCACGTTACCGTTCGCTGGCCTGCGGGGGCTCGCCGACCGCGATGGAATCGTACGTTCCCTCCGTGATGTTCGAGTTGATTCGGCGCTATCCCAATCTCTCACTTCAACTTTACGAAGCCTCCTCCCCCGCGCTCCTCAAGAGTATCCATGCTGGCGAACTGGACATCGCCATTGGCGCACGCCTCGAGGTCGAAGAAGGCCTACAGGTCAAGGTCGAGCCTTTGGTCGCGGACATGCAGGGGGTATTCGTGAATGCTCGCCATCCGCTGCTCGGCAAGCCGCAGGCGATGAAGGATCTTCTCGCGACGCAGAGCTGGGTTTTCCCCGAGCCCTTGTGGTCCTATCCCGCGACCATGCTGCTCGACACGCCGCTGGCGTCGATTCCCTGTTTGGTGCGGGCGCAGTCAATCTCGGCGATCCGCTGGTATGCGCGCGAGACGGACTTTCTGACCATTTCGTCCACGCTCATGCTCCACACCGAACTCAGCAGCGGACTGGTGGCCGAATTGACCACCGACTGGAGCTTTCCACGCTCGCAACACGTCATCTACTACCGTTCGCCGCCTGACGACGAACGGCCCGTCGACATCGCCGTGGCGCTCTTCAAAGCGAGCCAATGGAGACTCGATGGCAAGACCGAGACAGGCGCCTCTTGACGCCTTAGGGCCTTTCCCGTTCCGATGGAATCGGAACGGCGCTCTAGGTTTTTGTTTTGACGCGTTTTCTTCACGCGAACCGGTATCCACGGAGCCTGTCATCGGGCGCGCATTCGCGCGACCCGTTGGCTCGAAAACGCTCTAAGCGACCGTAAGCGGTGTGCTGACATCGGCGAGCTTGCTCGGGTGGGCCGACAGGCAATTGGCCACAAGCTTGCGGCCCTGGACGTAATCCCTGGTCGCGTTGACGCAATCGAGCGCGATAATTCGGCCTTCCCTGAGATAGATGACTGAGAAGCTACGTGTGGCCGGATCGCCGCGAATGACGGTAGCGTCATGGCCGGTCGAAAGGCCGACGGTCTGTAGCGTCAGGTTGTACTGGTTGGACCAGAACCACGGGACGGCATCGTAGGATACGTGCTGTCCCATAATCGTCTTCGCGACCAACGTCGCCTGATCGTTCGCGTTCTGGACTGATTCAAGTCGAATCGGTATGCCGTTGGCAAACTTGTTGGCATGGAGAGCGCAATCGCCGATCGCGAAGATGTCGGGCAACGACGTTCGGCACTGGGCATCGACCTCGACGCCGTTGCGTCCTTCCGCCCCGGCCGCGATCAGCGGCTCGACCGCGGGGACGATGCCGATACCGACAATCACGATATCGGCGGAGATAACCTCGTTGTCCTTCAGCCGGACGCCGGTCACCTTCGCGCCCCCCTCGATAGATTCGACCGCGACGCCAAGCCGAACATTGACGCCATGCGCACGATGCTCCGCCTCGTAGAAGCGCGATAACACCCCGCCCGCGACGCGCGCCAGCACCCGGTCCAAGGCCTCGAGCAGGACAACCTTCTTGCCGAACTGGGCAAGCACCGCCGCCGCCTCCAGTCCAATATAGCCGCCGCCGATCACGACCGCCTGGGTCACATCGGGCAGTTCACGCATCATCTTGTCGGCATCGGCGCGGGTGCGGATGGTGTGGACCCCCTCAAGCCTCGAGCCCCCGCAGGTGAGCCGGCGCGGAGTTCCGCCGGTTGCCCAGATCAGCTGTCCATAGCCGATTGTCTCGCCGTCTCCCGTGATGACATGATGCGCCTCGGGCTCCACGACGGTGACCCGGCGGACCAACAGCATTGCCACACCGCGCTCCTGCCAAAAACTGGCAGGCCGGATCAGGATGCGATCGAACGATTTTTTCCCCGAGAGGTATTCCTTCGACAATGGTGGGCGTTCATAGGGCAACTCAGGCTCGTCGCCGATCACGGCGATCGACCCTGCGAACTTGTGCTGCCGGAGCGCGATCGCCGCCTGCGCACCCCCGTGCCCCGCGCCCACGATTACGACATCGTAAAATGTCACTCTGGATCCCTGATGTTCATCATCTGAGCGCGAGGGCAACTTACTCAAGGCAGCGGCGCTGGATGCTTTAGACAAAAACCTGGTTTGATCTGCTCGTCCGGGCACCGGCCAAAGACAACCGCCAACAAGCTGGCGTCATAGCCAAGCGACCGGACTTCGAGAAAGCAGAGCAAACTGCGTGCGTTATTTTGTTACTAGCTGAGGTTTCTCGGGCTGCCACAGCGGAAACCCTACGCCCACGCTAAAGGTATTCACATTGAGCTGCGCCTTCGCATAGACGCTCTCGGCATATCTGGCTTTAATTTGAATACCGTTGTCCCAGGCATAGGAGAGAAGCGTACCGAGATAGAGTGCTTCCCATCTCTTGCCAGTAGCGTAACTATCAACAACTGCAGGTACGACAATTCCATTTTTGTAGTCATCGGTCAGCTGGTTCACATAGGAACCAACGAGCCCGAACCGCCAGTGCCCCCACAGCTGAGTCACCGAGAAGTCGATATCAAGGACCTGCCCGGACTGGTAATTGGTGGCGGTATTGATATCCGGGATCGCATAAAAGAACCGGGCGCTGATCTGTGTGCTGTCGAAGAACGACCAATTGGGGCCCGTGTTGTAGGTAAAGGCAGCATTT
>Ga0302314_10010578_pt1 | contig 16140 bp, 15 predicted proteins | sample III_Palsa_N2_3_FD_200533 | JGI IMG/M metagenome (GOLD analysis project Ga0302314, IMG submission 200533) | Peat permafrost microbial communities from Stordalen Mire near Abisko, Sweden - III_Palsa_N2_3 | ecosystem: Environmental > Terrestrial > Soil > Palsa > Peat permafrost | place: Sweden... | reverse complement strand
CGAGAGCCGCCGCCTCGAGGAGCGCGGCCACGCTCTGGATCGCCGCCGGGGCGAGCTCGACGTGCGGGCGGAGACCATCGCCGAGGCCGGCGTCAGGGCCCAGGCTGAGCTCGAGCGGGTCGCCAGCATGACCGCCGACCAGGCCAAGGCCGAGCTGGTCGCCACCCTGGAGAACCAGGCCAAGCGCGAGGCGGCGCTGACCATCAGGGACATCGAGGCGACGGCCAAGACCGAGGCCGACAAGCGCGCCCGCAAGATCGTGACGCTCGCCATCCAGCGCCTCGCGGTCGAGCAGACGACCGAGTCGGTGGTCTCGGTCATGCACCTGCCCGGCGACGAGATGAAGGGCAGGATCATCGGCCGCGAGGGCCGCAACATCCGCGCCTTCGAGTCGGTCACCGGCGTCAACCTGATCATCGACGACACCCCCGAGGCGGTGCTGCTCTCCTGTTTTGACCCGGTCCGGCGGGAGATCGGCAGGCTCACCCTGGAGCGGCTGGTCAACGACGGCCGCATCCACCCGCAGCGCATCGAGGAGGCGTACGAGCGCGGCAAGGCGGAGATCGAGCAGATCTGCCAGCGGGCCGGCGAGGACACGATGACCGGCCTCGGCATCACCGACATGCACCCGGAGCTGATCGCGCTCCTCGGCCGCCTGCGCTACCGCACCTCCTACGGCCAGAACGTGCTCAACCACCTGATCGAGTCGGCCCACCTGGCCGGCATGATGGCGAGCGAGCTCGGCCTGGACCCGCAGCTGCTGCGGCGGTGCGCGGTGCTGCACGACATCGGCAAGGGGCTCACCCACGAGGTCGAGGGCAGCCACGCGCTGATCGGCGCGGACATCGCCAGGAAGTACGGCGAGTCCGAGGACGTCGTGCACGCGATCGAGGCGCACCACAACGAGGTCGAGATGCGCACCGTCGAGGCCGTCCTCACCCAGGCCGCCGACGCGATGAGTGGCGGCCGCCCGGGCGCGCGACGCGAGTCGCTCGAGCTGTACGTCAAGCGCCTGGAGCGGCTGGAGCAGATCGCGGCCGAGAAGGAGGGCGTCGAGAAGGTCTTCGCCATGCAGGCCGGCCGCGAGATCCGCGTCATGGTCAGGCCGGACAAGATCGATGACATCCAGGCCCAGGTGATCGCCCGCGACATCGCCAAGCAGGTCGAGGAGGAGCTCACCTACCCCGGCCAGATTCGCGTCACCGTCGTCCGCGAGTCCCGCGCGACCGAGTTCGCCCGCTAGCCGGCCGGCCCATCGGGCCCCGCGCGTTACCCGCGGCTGGGACCCCTGGCCCCGCGCGGCCCCCAGGCATTACTTCACCGCGGGGCCAGGGGACGCGCCCGGCATGCATGGGCGCGCAAGACCAGCATCACAGGGCGAGGACTCGGTATGCAACCTTTCACTTCGAATATGACGAATTAAAGTTTCACATAGATTATTGCGTTGAAAATGCCTCAATGAGAGTCTTTCGTATCGGATGACGGACTCTCTCAGATCGAGGCAGGTGCGGCTGTGGCCGACATTTCCACCGGTTCCACTGTTCCTCGTCGGCAGCTGGGTCGCTACCTCCGTGACCTGCGTAATGCGGCCCGCCTGACGGTGCGCGACGCGGCCCGCGGGCTCGAATGGTCCGAGGCGAAGATGTGGCGCATCGAGACCGGCCAGACGAGCCTGCGCAGCCTCGACGTCGAGGCCATGTGCCGCCTCTACGGTGCCAGGCCCGACATCACCAGCGCGCTGATGGGCTTGGCCAAGGAGACCAAGGCGCGCGGCTGGTGGCAGGCGTTCGCCGACGCGATGCCCGACTACTTCGACCTCTACGTCGGGCTCGAAGCCGCGGCGTCGCGGCTGTTCGTCTACAACGGCGAGCTGGTCCCGGGACTCTTCCAGACCGAGGACTACACGAGCACGGTCGTCCGAACCCACAACCCGGACCTCGGCGCGGACGAAGTCGCCCGGCGGGTGCGGCTGCGGATGGCCAGGCAGGCGATCCTGCACCGTCCGATCGGCCCGCCGGTGCTCCAGGTCGCGCTCGACGAGTCGGTGCTCCGCCGCCCGGCCGGCGGGGCCGAGGTCATGGCCGGGCAGCTGGACCGGCTGGCCGAGGTGTCCGAACTCCCCAACGTCTCGTTGCGGGTGATTCCGTTTTCAACGGGTCTGCACCATGGGACGTTGACGGGCTCGTTTAGCCTCCTGAGGTTCCCGGTAAACGTGAGTGGGGAGGAGAGCGAGCCCCCTACTGTGTACGCGGAGCTACATACGGGCGCGTTGTACTTGGAAAAGCCGAGTGAGATCGAGCTCTACAGCATCGCGTTCCGCAACATCTGGCAGGTCGCCCTCGACGAATCGTCGTCGAGGGACCTGATACGTCGGGCAGGGGAGGGACTGAGAAATGGAAAGGCAGTATGACGGCTGGCGGACGGCCAGCTACAGCAACGGGAATGCTGAGTGCGTCGAGGTCGGCCTCGCGGTCGAGACGATCGCCGTGCGCGACTCGCAGAACCGCTCGGGTGCGGTACTCACCATCCCGGCCGGCGCCTGGCACCGCTTCACCGCCTCGCTGAAGTAGCAAGCGGCAAACGGACACTGGTCGTGGGTGCTTGCGGTGATGACACCGCAAGCACCCCACGATCATGCCGGAGTCGACCAGGTGCGCCCGATCGGAGCGACGCCCGCGGGTAACCGCCTGCTGTCGTCGTAAGCGCCCTCAGGCCTCCGCGAACAGCGCCAGCACCGCCTCCGGCGTCTCCAGCTGCGGCAGGTGCCCGGCCCCGGGCAGCAGGCGGAAGGACGCGCCCCGGATCGCGGCCGCGTACTCCTTGCCGTAGCCGGGGGTGAACATCCGGTCCGCCTCGCCCCAGACCACCAGCGTGTCGGCGGTGATGCCGGACAGCCGCCCGGCCAGGCTCGGGTCGGCCATCGAGGGGCCGCCGTAGACCGCCAGCGCCGCCCGGTTGCCGCCGAAGATCGCGCGCTGCGCGTCGGTCAGGGCCGACAGGTCGATCCGGTGCCCCTCCGGGTTGGCCCAGGAGTACTCGGTCACCTGGTCGAGCGTGAGCGAGGCGAAGTCCGCCGCCGGGTGGTCGGCGCTGACCAGCCCCGCCCCGTCGATGACCAGCAGCCGGGACACGCGGTCGGGCGCCGCCAGCGCGAGCTCGGCCGCGACCCAGCCGCCGATCGAGTTGCCCGCGACGGTCACGCCGGTCAGGTCGAGCTCCGCCAGCAGCCGGGCGTAGACCTCGGCCAGCTTGCGCACGGAATCGAGCCCCTCGGGGCGCGGGGTGCCGCCGAACCCGGGGTTGACCGGGGTCAGCACGCGGACCGGGAACCTCGCGGCGAGCTGGTCGGCGAAGCCGGCGAAGGAATCGGGGCCGGCCCCGCCGTGCAGCAGCAGGACCGGGGCGCCCGCGCCGCGCTCGGCGACGGTGACCGGCACCTCCCCGTAGGGCAGGGACAGTGTGTAGGTACGGGTGGACATGGTGAGCTCCTTGCGTTGGATGAACGTTGGGGGGGGGGCTAGTCGCCCGCGTACTCGTCGGTCACCTCGGTGGCGTACCGGCTCATGACCTCGCCGACCGCCGCCGCCGACGGCGGCGGCCCCCCGGCGGTGGGGCCGGACCCGGCCAGCTCTCGCAGGTCACGGAAGTACTGCACGTACAGATCGGGGGTGAAGGTGTTCAGTAGCACCAGCGGCTGGTCGCCCGGGTTGGCGAACGTGTGCGGCGCGCCGGGCGGGATCATCGCCAGCGTCCCGGCCGGGGCGTCGTGGGTTTCGCCGCCGATCGTGAACCTGGCCGTGCCCGAGACGACGTAGAACCCCTCGTCGTGCCGCGCGTGCCGGTGCTGCGGCGGCCCCGACGAGTGCGGCGCGACCGTGATCTCGCCGATCCCGAGCCGGTGGCCGGTGGTGGAGCCGTCCTCCAGAATCCGCACGGTGGCGGGTCCCAGCCGCACGACCTCGCCGCCGTCCGGGCCGACGATGGATTCCCTGATCATGACCTCTCCTCGGATCGAGCGGGCTGTTCGTAAGAGCTGACTCTCATGACGATAGCTTGCCGTCAAATAATATGCAAGTACACTCTCATGAAGAGAACGAACCTTCATGAAGGGGGACCGGATGACGACGCTGGCCGGCCACGGCGGTCGCGCGAACCAGAAGGCGCGGACCCGCGCGGCCATCGTCGACGCCTGCGGCGAACTCGTCCGGTCCGGCGCCGACGTGACCATGCCCGAGGTGGCCAGGCGAGCCCTGGTCTCCGAGGCCACCGCCTACCGCTACTTCCCCGACCTGATCTCGCTCCTGCAGGAGGCGCTGGCGGGAGCCTGGCCCGATCCGGCCGCGGCGCTCGCCCCGGTCGCGCGGTCGGCCGACCCGGCCGCGCGGGTCGCCTTTGCCTGCGAGCACCTGCTCCGCGGCGTGCACGCCTACCAGGGCGCGGTCCGCGCGATGATCGCGCACACGATCACCGCGCCCGCCGCCGCCCGGTCCCGCCCCGGCATCCGGTTCGGCCTGATCGACTACGCGCTCGCCCCGTTCGCGGGCGACGCGAGCCCGGGCGCCGCCCCGGCCCTCGCCCCCGAGGCCATGACCAGGCTCAAGCAGGACCTCGCGGTCGTCGTCAGCGCCGAGGCGTTCTTCGTGCTGACCGACCTGTGCGGGCTTGACCCGGACGACGCCGTCGCCAGCGCGGCGCGCACCGCGGCCACCCTGACCCGCGCGGCCTTCGCCGCTTAAGCTGACGGGTGGGTTTCTGAGCGATGTGCCTGCATGAAAGGGCTCCCTAACTGGGGAAATGGGGATTGCTGAGGCTCTTATCCGCCCGAATTGGGGCCTCGGCCACTTCCCCTCCCGCGACCCCATCATCCCCATCATCAACCGGCGCGATCGCGAGCATGGCATCTGACCTGTGCGAATGCTTGGCGGCTAGCCCTTTGGGCCGATAACCGGACGATCGGACCCGATCAGGATGTTGACTTGTGTATTTTGATGAGCGATAATAAAAGCACCGAGTCAGCACAAAAACCTGCAGGTATGTGCATCCCGCTCTTCAAGGAGGTATGCCCGCATGACAATGGCTGCCCGGAGTGTCGCGAAGGAGAAGGTCTTCAAGAAGGCCTTTTCCGCACTACCGGAAATCCTGATCCAGGATCCTATCCACGAGTGCGCTTACCACATCCCCACCGATCGCCTTCGCGAGTACCAAACAGGTCCCGAGGTGTGGGCTCAGCTCACCCCGGACACCGTAACCTTCGTCGTGCCCGGCGTGGCAGACATCGAAGAGGTTCCGCCTTTCTTCGCGTCACCCGACAACGAGCCGAGCGTCCTGATCCAGTTCCCGACGGATGAGAGCAGCTACCTGCTCTCCTGGGAGGAACTGCAGAAGTTTCAGATCGCGCAGCCCACCCAGTACTGGGATGGCTTCGACGGAGTCAGCTTCGTCCTGCCGCGCGGACTGGAACTGATCGAGCAGTTGCCGGCCGTCCGGCGCGCCTTCCTCCAGTCCGGTACCTGATAACGCGCATGTCCGCGCGGCCGTACGGCCGCGCGGACATTCCGCGCGCCATCGCTGAGCGAGGATGGGTTATGTGGGCTAACAGTATGCAATTGACGGAGCTAACGCGACTGCTCGCTGAATCAGACTTCGGTGCGGTGGTGATCGACGACTTCCTCCCGGAAGATGATTTTGCTGAGATAAGACAGCACCTGATTAATCACTGGGGTTGGCGCTATAAAAATTGGACCAATGGTTACCTGCACAATTACCACCTTGACACCGGGGCCCTGGACCGGACAGCCGAGCGACTAAGCGGGCCGTTGTCAGAGGCAGCGGGAAGGCCGATAAGCCGCCAAGCGCAATGGGCAATCCTGGCTCATCGAGATGCCGGGCTCAAACCGCACGCCGACAACGGGTCCTTCGTGGTTAATTTCTGGCTGACACCCGATGAGTACAACCTCGTGCCGGGGTCTGGTGGCGTGGTGTTCTACGACGTGCGGCGTCCGGAGGCCATCATGAGCCCGGAATTCCAGGTCACACCGCAGAGCGACAGGTACGTTTCAGAACGGACGTCAGGGCGAAAGCTCGAGATCCCTTACCGGTGCAATCGGGCGACGGTTTTTGATGCGACAGTTTTTCACGCGAGTGCGCCGATATCGTTTGCCGACGAGGGTGCATACTCCAAGCGCCTCAATGTGTCGATGGTATTCGACGATCCGGCACTTTTCGACATGCGCAGAGAGCGCGGGCTCGCCGAGTACGCAGCGGGAGATGCCCAATGACAGGAACGGACTTGCTGGCGCAGGCGCAGGCGCTGCACACTGACCCAGCGCTCTTCGTGGTGCAGAGTCGACTGTACTCGCCGAACTATCGGGGCCCGGGCCGGTGGATCGTATTCAACCCGCGGACTCGTGCGGCCTTCCTTGCCGTCGGCGGCGCCCGGCAAGAGGTCCGGAGCGGTAATCAACTGTTCTCGGGGATGGCCCATCAGGACGTCCTTCCGCCCGTCATCGAACTGCTCCAGGTCGCGAGCGGCGACGGCGGTCTTACGGACAACGCGGACCAGAGCGGCAAGCTCAGGCGCGCAGGCCTCCTCACGACTGATGCCAGGCCTGCCTGCCCTACTTATCTTTCCCGTTATCAGCTCGCCGTGTACAACTACCCGTTCTATGACTACAGCGATCCCGACTGGCTAGAAAAAGATGTTGCCCGGATGCAGAGGTTCGCCCAACTGTGGAGTCCCCCGGCGCTAGACAGCGACTATCAGGGCGCACTGGTTCCGCTGCCATCTCCCGGTAGTCTGGACAGCCATGAAGCCGCCGCCTGCGGGGTCGTCACTCCGGACGCACTCGCCTACATACTGCGGTACGCATTCGGGGCCATCGGCACCGTGAATTTCAAGTTCGGTGTCTTCCATCACAAGACGAGCCCGAGTGGCGGCGCCCGGCACCCGACCGAGGGAGTGGTGGTCGTCCGGGAGCCAATGGAAGGTATCCGGCCCGGCGCGTATCACTACGACGCGGCCAGAAACGCGCTCGTCGAAAGTCCGGCCCTGAAACCGCTGGCTGACGGGGCGGGCGCGCCGCTGGAGATCTTGTGCCGCGTCCACGTCGAGCGCGCGATGTTCAGATACCGAGATATCCGCAGTTGGCGGCCTGTCCTGCTGGACGTGGGGCATGTAATCGAGACCATACGACTGCTCGCGGGACTGTGGAATCTGCCGACCGGTGCGGCCGCGCCCGCGATCCCGGGCGCTCTTGAGGGCGCCTTCCTCGCGGACCCGGTGGTCGGCGCGGTTCGGTTCGGTCCGGCCGACGCACCCGGCTCCGCCCGGGCCGCCGACGAACTCAGCAGCCCGCCTGACTTCGGACCGGGGGTCCAGACGAGCCCGTTCATGTACCTGACCTTCGACGACGGCGCTGTCTGGGCCAACGTCGCCCACCCGCGGCTCAGCAAGACCCCGCTCAGCCTGTCGGAATTCCAAATGCTCTCGTACTGCGTCCCGTCGACCCGCGGTGACCGTCCGACCGACGCCGACTCCCTGGCGGAGCGCTTCCCCGACCTCACCCGCGCGCGACTGCGAACGCTCGTCGACCAGTCCGTGCTGCTCCGATCGGACGAGGCCGGCGATGCCTACGACCAGACCGAGCTCTGGTCCCGCTATGCCTGGTATCCGTCGCTCCTCGCCCACCTGGAGGCGCGCTCGGCGGTCCGCTCATCCGGATCCCGAACGTCAGGCCACGGCGTCAACGTCCTCGAGGGGACACCCCCAGCCGACGTCACGAGAGCGCTGGCCACTCGGCGAACCTGCCGGACCTTCGCGGCAGCGCAGCTGTCGCGCGCTGACTTCACCGCCGTCCTCGCGGCCGGCGCCGACCGCAGATTCGCTCCCGTGCGCATGGTGGCCGTTCTGCACGATGTGGAGGGCCGGCCCGCGGGCGCGCTCGGCAGCGTCGTCGGCCAGGTCTTCCGGGACAGCGGAATCAGGCTCAGCAGGAACCGGGTCAGGGAAATGGTGATCGGCCAGTACCCGGCGAGCGCGGGGGCGCTGACCCTCTGGCTGCTGGCCGACGCCGACGTCACCGCCCCGGAAGGCTACGAGGCGACGATCGTGCAGCTGGGGGAGCTCGCACAGCGACTCATCCTCGCTGCCACGACCCGCGGACTCGGGGTGTTCTGCACGCCGGCCATCAACGACGACACGACGTTCGAGGAACTCGGCGTCCGCGCGGTCGGCCCGCAGACAATCGCCTACGTGCTCGCGGTCGGCCGCGCAGCGGACGGGGGAAGCCCGTCGGGAGGCGCGCCAGCGGGGGTCGCCGCATGAACCCGCTCAGCAGGCTGCTCGCGGCACAGCAACGATGCGCACGTCCCGACGATGGTCCGCTGCTGCTCTGGCAGCCGCGGGAAGAGGTCCTGAAGCGCGTGCGCGCGGAGGGGACCGGTCTGCCGAAGGCGCTACTGGGCCCTGAGCCAGGCAGCGTGTGGCTCAGATTGCTCGGGCTCGACATTCTCGTGCGCTGCCTGCACGAAAGGACGGCCTATGAGATAGGGCAATACTTTTCAGAGTCAATACAGATCGCTCCGAATCGGTCTCCCGACTGCATTGTCGAGTGCGATTGGCCGACCGCCAGTCGATACCTATTCCGGGCCAGGCCCGACAGCGCACCCGAAGAGCTGGAAGGAGTTCGCGTACAGCTCCCCGGGGACTTGGGCCCGCTTCCGTGGCGCAGTCGGCAACCGCCGATACCGCCGCTCGGCAGCCGTATCCTCGCAGACAGGTTCGTCTGCCTGCATGCCGCCGCGCTCACACACCCGACCGGGGAAACGTTCCTCTTCATAGGCGAACGCAGATCAGGGAAGACCACAAGCTCCTTGCATCTGACCCGAAGATACGGATGGACACTGCTCACGGATGAAGCGGTCTTCCTGCTGCGGAGAACACGCGTTGTAGAGCCTTTCCCAAGAAGTATCGGAGTCGCAGCCCGGATCGACCAGGAGTCGGGAGAAATGCTCGACAAGGCTTTTGTCCCGGCGAACGACCTAGTGCCGAGGATTGCGAAAGAGCCGGCGTTCGCCTCGTATATCGTCGTGCTCGAGCCCGATCCGGCCTGCGGTGAGCCGCAGTTCGAAATTCTGCCCGCATCGGACGCCCTCGTCCATGTACTCCCACATCAGATCGATGTCGGGACCAGCGCCGACGAGAGCTTCGTGACATTGCTGCAACTGACCGAACACTGTCCGTCCGCAGTTTACCGTTACAAGGACCCCGCTGACCTGCTCGCTCTCCCCCAGGCCATCGAGAAGTTCTGGCATCTTAGCTCGATCAGGGACGGGGATCCCGTCCGCCCAGACACGCTGTTCCAGCTTGACGAAGGAGCGCTCAGCCCATGACCAGCACCCAGTCGGCGATAGACGCGGATCGTTTTACTGGACTCTACCTTCGCTTCTCCCACGGAGACGCAACCGTTATTGACGAGCTATTCGCGGACAGCATCAAGGCGCATCTCATTGGGGACACGCTGCTCGCGGCAGACTATGCGGGCAAGCCCGCCATTCGCGAATTCATAGCCCGCACGATTGAAATGAACCACAGCGCAAGCTATCAGCTCGAGATTGACGATGTGCTCTGCGGAAAGGCGTACATCGCAATCGTCGGCCACGTCACGGCAACTGAAGCTAAAACCGGCAAGACGTCCGTCCTGAATACGCATGACGTATTCCACTTCGACCGCGAGGGCAAGGCCGATGAAATGTGGAGCCTAGTCCTGGGATGAATGACGAAATACTCGGCCGCTAAGGAGGTGCACAGATCAATTGCCGTCCATAACTCCTGCTCTACCCACTGATGCTCAGGCGATCTCGCGCGTGCACACCAAATCTTGGCAGCACGCATATCGCGGAATCTTCGCAGCTGATTATCTTGACGGTCTCGATTGGCGAGATCGACTGGCATTCTGGACGAATGAGCTCACGGACAGGCCCGAGGGGCACCTGACCCTCGTGTCGCGAGGTGGCGACTCCCTGCTTGGATTCGCGTCGGCCGGTCCTGCCCGTGACGCTGATCTGGCGACCGGGTTCGCCGAGATCTACGCTATTTACGTAGATCCGATTTCCTGGTCCCAGGGAATCGGAAGCTCGCTCCTTGAGGCCTCTATGGATCTCTTGTCGACCGCCGAGCCGGGCGTCGAGGCGGTTACCCTATGGGTGCTGGAAGCGAACCGCCAAGCCAGATCTTTCTACGCAGCCCGCGGCTTCAAGCCGGACGGCGCGACGGCGCCGGTCGAACGCGGGGGAGTCTCCGCCGCCGAGCTGCGGTATTGTCGGCCGATCCGGGATCGCAATCGGCATAAGCTTGGGACATGAGAAGCCCTATCCGGCTGTCGGGTATCCAGGAAGACCTTCGAAAAGATATCAAAATATTCGTGCTGGCCAACTCTGTTGATGCTCTTGGCACGGGCTTGTATGTCACAATCTACGTAACCTTTGCCGTGCGCGTTGTCGGCCTGTCCGCGCAGCGAGCTGGGTTTGCATTGTCGGCGGCCGGCGTGGTCGGCCTGGTGGGTGCCATACCGCTTGTCGCCCTGCTTGATAGGATGAGCCCGCGCACCCTGCAGATCAGGATCTATCTATTTCGGGCGGCTGGGTACACGATTATCGCCTTCGCCCACTCGGCGTGGATCTTTATCTTGACGATCCCTTTCGTCGGAATCCTGGACAGGGCGAGCGGGCCGGTCGTGCAGGCGCTGGTAGCGGACGGTTTTTCCGGCGCCGGCCGGACGCGGGCGCTGTCCTTGCTACGTGCGTCACGCAATGCGGGGTTCGTGCTGGGGGCCCTCATCGGGTCTGTCGTTTTTCTGGTTAAATCGGACATAGTATTCACCATCTGCATCCTCATAAATTCGGTGAGCTTTCTTGTGGCGGCTGGCGGCTTCACCCGGCTCAGCCGGACCTGGGATACGGTGCGGTCTGACGACAAGCAACAGCGGCTACTCACCTCGCTGCGATCCGTGTTCTCCGATCGGCCCTACCTGCGAATTGCCATCGTGGAGGCCGTTCTAGCATTGCATGGTAGCATTCTTACCATCGCGGTGCCACTGTGGATAATTCTGCATACCCATGCACCGCACTGGTCCATCTCGCTTTTTATCGCGCTCAACTGCTGTATCGCGATCGCCGTTCAGTCTAAGATGAGCAAGGGATCGGAAAATCTCAAGACGGCGCGCCGTATTTCCAGCATCGCTGGATTTGCCCTCGCGCTGTGCTGTGTTGTCCTCGTGATAGCAGGCGAGCTTCCTGTTGCGGCTTCTTTCTGCGCTCTGCTCGTAGCCGTGGTTGCGCTTACGCTGGGGGAGGTGTGGCAGTCCGCCGGCTCGGCCACGCTCTCGCTCGACTTGGCCCCGGCCGGATCGCGAGGGGCCTACATGTCGGTATTTAGCTTGTTCCTTAATTTGCAGGCCGTACTCGCGCCGGTCTTGCTGGCAACGTGCGTATCCGTCGGCTACATAGGGCTGCTGGCGCTAGCGGGCGTATTCATTCTCGGCGCTGCGGCCATGGCCGCGATCCGCCTGGAAGCGAGCTAGTCCTCTAGAGCGGGTGTGCGCTGGTAGAGGTAGCCCGCAGACCAGACGTAATCCACACCGCCCCAACTGAGTCCGGCCGCTAGGCTCGGAAAGAATCCTCGACCGGGAAGATTCGCGCTTGTATTGCAGAGAACCGGGATTCCGCTGATCGCTGCGTAGTTCTCGAGCAATTCGAAGAGCATGGAGTCTTGATCTCGTCGAACAGTCTGCAAGCGGGCTGTGCCATCAACATGAGTGACGGCCGGGATCTGCTGTCGCCAGGCGTCGCGAACCCGATGCTGAAAGAGCATGTAGGGATCACAGCCGCCAGGGTCGAAGACCTCGGACGCTCTATCTTCCAGGCAAAGCGGGGCAACCGGCCGATACCACTCGCGCTGCTTTATTGCGTTGAGACGGTCGCGCGCCGCCTCAGTCGTGGCGGCGGCTACGATACTGCGATGTCCCAGCGCCCGCGGGCCCAATTCGGCCTTACCGTCAAGAATCATGACGATTGCGCCATCATGGAGCAGTTTCGCGACACTACGCGGATCGGCCGCTGACTTGCTCCAGCCATCAGGTATGGGCTCGCTAACAAGGGCTGGACCGGAATAGACATCCCAGTCGACACTCCAATTAGCTTGCTGCCGCATCATCTCCGCGCAGGCCGTTCCGATCGCTGACCCAGAGTCGTTGGGGAAGGGCGGCGCCCACACCTGCCCCAGCCGCTCGCTATCGCGTAGCCGACTGTTCCACCCGATATTGAGAGCGCATCCGCCAGTGAGAATCACCGGAACGTCCTCGAGCCCGTTTTCGGCAACGCATCCCGCGATCGCCCCTTCAAGCAGGTCGCCGACGAGCTGCTGCCACGTGCAGAGGGCGTCCGCAGATGTAATGGCTCTCTGAACCGCGCCCTCTGCAATTTCGGTGGCGAGCGCACGAGGCAGCAGCGCAAAAGGCTCGCGGGCCGAGACCTTCGCTATGCACTGAGTCATGAAATCATAGAATTCTTCATCGACCGCACCTAGCCCCGCATACGCCATGGCCTTGCCCGGAACCTCCAGTTCATGGCGTCCCAGGGCCTCTTTGTCGGCTCCGGCCGGAGGAATGAATGGTGCGAAGCGCGCCACGACAAGCGCGTAGACGTTTCCTTTCAGCGGGAGGATAGGACCCAACGCGACCGCCCGCCTTCGCTGCGGGTCGACCACGTAGGCACGAGGGCTGACGCCTCCGTCCCATACCAGGGCCAACGCCGTCCGCCCGTCCCTGGCCGCTGGGCTAGTGCAGTAACCGCTCGCGAGGTGTCCGCTGGTATGAAAATGGCTTCGATAGCGCATCGCCACGCCCGGGAGCTGCGCATCAAAAGTACGGCCTTCGAGTGGGTCGACATTGTCGTACTCGCGATAAGCGGCTACCGGAATATCGGCAACCGAGCCGCGCGCTCTCACCTTCAGGATCGGCTCGTGATGAAACTCCGCCGCCGGAGACTCTTCCCGCTTCCCCTGCGTAAACCATCCATCGACTACCCAATCATCGACGGAATGTCGATCCAGATCAACCTGGGTCAGATAGCCGGAGACCAGGTCAAGTTCGTTCAGCGGCGCATGCCGCGGTCCATTCGCAGTCTTTTCGCACTCGATAACGCCCGTTAGCGTGTTCCCCTGTAGTACAGCTAGGGCGCCATCGTGTGTAAGCTTCATGCCTACGATGGTCCGCGCCGGTTTCATCAGCTACGCCTACCTTTGGCTTCTCATATGCCTGCAGATGAACTAACTGATCGCGTGGTTCCTGTGACACCGGCCGCGTCGGTCAGGCGATGAACGTGAGCATCGCGTCGGCCGCCGTGGCTTCATAGCCGTTCTCACGAAATTCCTGGCAGTGGCGTGACTCGACTTGCCGGTCTCCCCCGTGACGGAGAATTGCCGTGCCGCCTTAGCCGCCATGCGGACCAGCCTAGTCCAACGTTTCCGTTTTGGGGAGATCGGTTGGTTTATGCGGCGTCGCGGTGTGCCGCTGCCTGCGCGGCGTCCGGCTCCGCCCGCGCGGCTATCGCGACCGGGCCGGCCGGCGCGGAACCGCCCCTATCCTGGTCAGGTGGGAGAAGCACGCACCTACGAGATCCGCACCTACGGGTGCCAGATGAACGCGCACGACTCCGAGCGGGTCGCGGGCCTGCTTGAGGACGCCGGCTATGCCCGCGCGCCCGAGGGCGCGAGCCCGGACCTGGTGGTGTTCAACACGTGCGCGGTCCGGGAGAACGCGGCCGACCGGCTTTACGGCAACCTCGGCCACCTGCTGCCCGCGAAGAAGGCGCACGCGGGGATGCAGATCGCCGTCGGCGGCTGCCTGGCCCAGATGGAGCGGGAGCAGATCACCAAGCGCGCGCCCTGGGTCGACGTGGTGTACGGCACCCACAACATCGGGTCGCTGCCGAAGCTGCTCGAGCGCGCCCGCGAGCGGCGCGAGGCGCAGGTGGAGTTCGAGGAGACTCTCGCCACCTTCCCGTCGCTGCTGCCGGCCCGCCGCGAGTCGCCCTACTCGGCCTGGGTGTCCATCTCCGTCGGCTGCAACAACACCTGCACCTTCTGCATCGTCCCGTCGCTGCGCGGAACCGAGCGCGACCGGCGTCCCGGCGACGTCCTCGAGGAAATCGGCCAGCTGGTCGATCAGGGCGTCATCGAGGTCACGCTGCTCGGCCAGAACGTGAATTCCTACGGGTCGGAGTTCGGTGACCGGCTGGCGTTCGGCAAGCTGCTGCGCGCCTGCGGTCAGCTCGACGGCCTGGAGCGAGTCCGCTTCACCTCACCGCACCCGCGCGACTTCACCGACGACGTGATCGCGGCGATGGCGGAGACCCCCAACGTGATGCCCAGCCTGCACATGCCGCTGCAGTCCGGCTCGGACACGATCCTGCGGGCGATGCGCCGGGCCTACCGGCGCGACCGCTACCTGGCGATCCTGCAGAACGTGCGCGCGCGGCTGCCGCACGCGGCGATCACGACCGACATCATCGTCGGCTTCCCGGGCGAGACCGAGGCCGACTTCGCCGACACCCTGGACGTCGTGCGGCAGGCCCGGTTCGCCTCCGCCTTCACCTTCCAGTACTCGATCCGGGCGGGGACGCCCGCCGCCACCATGGACGGCCAGGTGCCGCGGGACGTGGTCCAGGAACGGTACGAGCGGCTGGCCGCGCTGATCGAGCAGATCTCGACCGAAGAGAACGAGAAGCAGGACGGCACCGTGGTCGAGGTCCTCGTCGCCGAGGGAGAGGGCCGCAAGGACGCCGCCACCCGCCGCATGTCCGGCCGGGCGCGGGACAACCGGCTGGTGCACTTCGTCCCGTCCGCGCCCGCGGCCGCCGGGTCGGATGCGCCCGGGCCGGCCCCGAGGCCGGGTGACGTCGTCACGACCCGCGTCACCCACGGGGCGCCGCACCACCTCATCGCCGACGGCCCGCCGATCGAGGTCCGGCGCACCCGGGCCGGCGACGCCTGGGAGTCCCGCCGGGACGCCGCCGCGACCGCCAGCGCGGCGACCGCGCCCGCGGCGGCGGCCGCCGCCCCCGCCCCGGTTCTGCTCGGCATGCCCGCCCGCCGCGGCTAGCCGCCCGCCACCCGATGCCCGATCACCCTCGGCCATCCCGCGCTCGAGCCCAGCCGCCGGGCCGGCCATGCTGATCGCGATCGTGGGGCCCACCGCCGTCGGCAAGTCCGACCTCGCGGTCGAGATCGCCCTCGCCCTCGGCGGCGAGGTCATCAACGCGGACTCGATGCAGCTCTACCGGGGCATGGACATCGGCACCGCCAAGCTCACCCTGACCGAGCGCCGCGGCGTCCCGCACCACCTGCTCGACGTCTGGGACGTCACCACGACCGCCAGCGTCGCCGAGTACCAGGCGCTCGCGGCCGGGGTGATCGACGACATCGAGGCTCGCGGCCGGGTCCCGGTGCTGGTCGGCGGGTCCGGCCTCTACATCCGGGCCGCCCTGGGCGACCTCGAGTTCCCCGGCACCGACGACGGCATCAGGGCGCGGCTCGAGTCCGAGCTCGCGGCGGACGGCCCGGTCGGCCTCTACCAGCGCCTGCAGACCGCCGACCCGGTCGCGGCGGCCGCGATCCTGCCCTCGAATGGCCGCCGGATCGTCCGCGCGCTCGAGGTGATCGAGCTGTCCGGCCGCCCGTTCAGCGCCACCTTGCCCGGTTACGACTCCGGCCGCCCCGCCGTCCAGATCGGGCTCGGCATCGACCGGCCCGAGCTCGACCGGCGCATCGAGGCCCGGGTCGACCGGATGTGGGCGGCCGGGTTCGAGTCCGAGGTGCGCGCCCTGGCCGCCGTTGGGCTGCGCGCGGGCAGGACCGCCTCGCGCGCGCTCGGCTATCAGCAGGAGCTCCGAGCGCTTGACGGCGAGTGGTCACCGCAGCAGGCCCGCGAGGAGACCGCCAGGGCGACCCGCCGCTTCGCCCGCCGGCAGGAATCCTGGTTCAGGAGAGACCCGCGCATCACCTGGCTCGCGTCCGGCGACGACCTGACGGCCCGCGCCCTGGCGCTTCTTACGTAGCGTTTTCCGGGGCGTAGCCACCGACCG
>Ga0302314_10010577_pt1 | contig 16141 bp, 13 predicted proteins | sample III_Palsa_N2_3_FD_200533 | JGI IMG/M metagenome (GOLD analysis project Ga0302314, IMG submission 200533) | Peat permafrost microbial communities from Stordalen Mire near Abisko, Sweden - III_Palsa_N2_3 | ecosystem: Environmental > Terrestrial > Soil > Palsa > Peat permafrost | place: Sweden... | reverse complement strand
CACGAACCCCACCACCCTGCTACCGCAACACGCCCGACCAGGCCCAATCCCCTCGGAGCCCGGCCCGCCGGAGGCCAGCAGTTCGCCGTAAACCGCCACCCGACCACCTGACGACCCGACCACCCAACCCGATCATCAAGCGGCCACATGCCGGGCTTGCCGCCGAAGAGTTCCGAGGACGCGCTCAAGCCGCTGTTGCGCTCGATGGGGAGCGCTGAAGACGGCACAGGTGGCGCAGCCGTATCAGACGAGGACACGAAGTCCCATGGTGATGTTGATATTGCAGATCACTCTTTAATATTTGCAATCTCGAATTGATGTATTGCGCATCCTTGTCAAGCGCATCTATTTTGTTCGTCAGATGCTCGTGACGTCGGCGCAACAACCCGCACCGCGCCCAAGGTCGCCTCGGCAGCTCCCGAGCGTGTTTACTCACCTTTGGAGCCGATCATGCCCAGTCCGACTGCACCGTTGCGCCGACGGCACCATGGTTCGACGGCGGTGATCACGATGCTCGCCGCGCTGGTGGTCCCAGCCACTGTTGTTAGCAGCATGAGTCCGGCATTCGCCGCCGCGCAGGGCACGACGGCCGTGGCTTCCGTTGCCAATGCCAATGCCAAGTCCACTGCCGCCAAGCCCGCCGCCACATCCGCCGTCAAGTCGGCCGCCACCACGCTCTCGAAGAACGTGACCGCCAACTTGTTCGAGTGGAACTGGCCCTCGATCGCCGCCGAGTGCACGAATGTGCTCGGGCCTGACGGATACGCTGCCGTCCAGGTCGCTCCTCCCCAAGACTCCCTCGTGGCCTCCGGCTATTCCTGGTGGCAGGTCTATCAGCCGGTCGACTACAACCTGACCAGCATGATGGGAAGTCCCGCCCAGTTCCAGAGCATGGTCTCCACCTGCCATGCCGCAGGAGTCAAGGTCTATGTCGACGCCGTCCTCAACCACACGGCCGCCCAGCCCACCAGTGGCAGCGGTACCAGCGTCGGCGGCGAGACGTACAACCCCAGCACGCTCAGCTACCCGGCCTACAGTTCGGCGGATTTCCACAGCTACCCGGCCGACTGCCCCGAGTCCAGCAACAGCATCGTCAACTGGCTCAGCTATACCGAGGTGACCGAATGCCAGCTCGAAGGCCTGCCCGACCTGGCCACCGAGACCACTTACGTGCGTGACACCGAGGCCGCCTACCTCAACAGCCTGATCGCCGACGGCGTGGACGGGTTCCGGCTCGACTCGGCGACGGAGATCGGCGAGACCGACATCGCGGCCATCGAGGCGCTGCTCAATCCGGACACCACCACCCACAGCCCGGTCTACGTCACGCAGGAGGTATACCCGGGCAGTAGCGGCCAGGACTCGAGGCTCAACCCGACCTCGTTCGAGCCTGAGGGCAGCGTCACCTCCTTCGACTACTCATACGCTCTGACGGACGACTTCCAGGACGGCGACATCGCCGCGCTCAACTCCTTTAGTCCGGCATTGCCGAGTGCGTACGCGTCGTCCTTCGTGACGAACCAGGACACTGAACGTGCCTCGCCGCCTACCCTGAACTACACCAACGGCTCGCAGTACACCTTGGCCGACGAGTTCCTGCTCGCCTACGGATACGGCACGCCGCAGATCTACTCCAGCTTCGATTTCAGCAGCTACAACCAGAGCCCGCCGGTCAATGGCTCGGGCGACGTGACGAACACGGTCTGCGGTAACGGGACCTGGGAGTGCACCGAGCAGACCCCTGGCATCGTGGCGCTCGTGGGCTGGCACAACCTGGCGCTCACGGACAACGACCCGGTGGAGAACTGGACCACGGACGGTAACAACATGGTCGCCTTCTCCCGTGGATCGGACGCCTGGATCGCGATCAACAACGGGTCCTCGGCGCAGACCGGCACCTTCCCCACCGGCCTGGCCAACGGGACCTATTGCGACATCGTCAACGACACCTACAGCAGCGGCTCCTGCTCCGGAACGCCGATCACCGTCTCGGGCGGCACGGCCACGGTCACCGTCCCCGCCGAGGACGCCGTCGCGTTCGATATCAATGACCTGGTCACCTCGACCACTCCCCCGACAGGCACGAACCTGTCGCCATACGCGACGATGACGGCAAGCAGCTCCGCGAGCGGCTACCCGCCCTCGAACACGAACGACGGGAACACCAGCACGTACTGGGAGAGCAGTGACGGCGCCGCCTACCCGCAGACGCTGACCGCGAACCTCGGCCAGAGCTACTCGCTCGGTTCGGTGACCCTGGATCTGCCGCCGGCGACTGCTTGGTCGACGCGTACTGAGACCCTGTCGGTGCTTGGTTCGACCAATGGCAGCTCTTGGACGACCCTGGTGCCGTCCGCGAACTACACCTTCAATCCGGCCACGGGCAACACCGTCAGCTTCACCCTGCCCTCGGGTACGAACGACCAGTACCTGCAGCTTTCGTTCACGGCCAACACCGGCTGGAGCGCGGCGCAGGTGTCCGAATTCCAGATCTTCGAGGGCTCCGGTGGCAGCGGCGGGACTGGCAGCGCGACGCTGACCGCGTCCCCGTCTTCGCTGTCGTTCGGCAGCCAGACGGTGAATACCACTAGTGCGGCGCAGACAGTGACAGTCAAAAACACTGGCACAGCAGCGGCTTCGATCTCCTCGATCTCGGCCGCGGCCGGGTTCGGCGAGTCCAACACCTGCGGATCATCACTGGCCGCAGGCGCGACGTGCACTGTGTCGGTGAGCTTCACCCCGACAGCCGCACAGTCCTACTCCGGCAACCTGACCGTGTCGTCCAATGCGACCAACCCGACACTGACCGTGGGCCTATCTGGCACGGGGACCGCGACGCCGGTAGCGACGCTCTCGGCTTCGCCGTCCTCGCTGTCCTTCGGTAATCAGGCCACTGGTACGACGAGCGCGGCCCAGACTGTGACGATTTCGAACACCGGATCCGCGGCGGCGTCGATCTCCTCGATCAGCACTGCGGCACCGTTCGCGGAGACCAACACCTGTGGTTCCTCCCTGGCGGCGGGCGCTTCTTGCTCAGTGTCGGCCACCTTCTCGCCGAGCGCAGCGCAGGGGTATTCCGGCAACCTGACCATCTCGTCGAACGCGACGAATGGCACGTTGACGGTCGCGCTGTCCGGGACGGGTACCTCTTCCTCGCCAAGTAGCACGAACCTGGCGCTCAACGCACCGGTCACCGCGTCGAGTTCGAGTTCGGGCTATCCGGCCACCAACGCGGTAGATGGGAATACGAGTACGTACTGGGAAGGCTCGGACGGGGTGTGGCCGACGACTCTGGCCGTGAACCTGGGCGCGTCCGACCCGATCACTTCAGTGGTGGTCGACCTGCCGCCATCGTCCGCATGGTCGACGCGCACGCAAACTCTCTCGGTGCTGGGAAGCACGAACGACAGCTCGTGGACGACGCTGGTGTCTTCGGCCACGTACACATGGAACCCGTCCACCGGCAACACGGTGACCATCACGCTGCCTGCGGGGACCACCGAGCAGTACGTCGAACTGTCCTTAACGGCCAACAATGTGCAGAACGGCGCGCAGGTCTCGGAGTTTCAGGTGTGGGGCACCGGCTCCACACTGCCAGACCTGGCGCTCAACGCATCCGTGACCGCGTCGAGCAGCACCTCGGGCTACCCGGCGTCCAACTCGGTGGACGGGAACACCAGCACGTACTGGGAGGGTTCTGACGGAGTGTGGCCCACGACGCTGAGCGTGAACCTGGGCAGCAGCAAGTCCCTGGGCTACGTAGTGCTGGACCTGCCACCGTCCAGTGCCTGGTCCACACGTACCCAGACCCTCTCCGTACTCGGCTCGACCAACGGCAGCTCGTGGACGACGCTGGTGTCTTCGGCCACGTACACATGGAACCCGTCCACCGGCAACACGGTGACGATCAACCTACCGTCCGGCACCAGCGACCAGTACGTTGAGCTGTCCTTCACCGCCAACAACGTCCAGAACGGAGCCCAGCTCTCCGAGTTCGAGATCTTCGGCTAGTGCGCTTCCGATGCTGACGCCTCCGTCATGGCCATGAGCATCCATGCGCGCTTCAGGGCGACGGCGAATGAGGCGACGAGCAAGTATGCGATCACGTAGACAAGGGTCGCATCGGACGGCTTGAAGGTCAGGATGATGCCGACGACGAGCGTCGCAGCGACACGGCGACGAAGAGCAGTCCGATGAGTGCCCCCGCTCCGGCGGCGGTGGCAGCGAAATACTCCAGGAAATAGTTGGGGACCACCATGGCTCCATGAACGTGGGCTGATAAGTACGCATCGCGCTCGGAACGCGGTCCGCCGCCCTGGCCGGGCGCAGTACACGGCTAGGGCGGCGGGAAAAGGGAGGGAGGGAGGGAGGGAAGTGTTGCTCAGGCCTCGACCTCGGCCGCGGGCAGGGCGCGGCTCGTGGAGGTGAGCAGACGGGCACGCGTGCGGATGGTGACCAACCGGGAGACGACCTCGGCGAGGGCCATGAAGATCAGGGCCGTGGTCCATTCCTCCGAGCTCGTGATCTGGTGCTTGATGCTGAAGTTGGCGACGGACTGGGCGCCGCCGTGAGTCGCGTAGTACTCGAAGGTGAACCGGCCGGCCATGCCAATGACCCACAGAATGGCCGCCGCGACGCCGGCCTTTGCAAAAGCCCCGCCATCGGCGGCGACCGTCAGCCGGGTCGTGAGGGCGCAGCTCGTGCCGAGCGCAATGCCGAGCAGGGTCAGCAGCGTGTCGAGGACGACATCATTGCCTTGTGTGGGGAACGCACGTAGGTAGTAGGCAGCTGCGGCCGCGACCAGCACCACCGGGCGGATGGCGTTGGCCATTGCCAGCTTGTCCCCGCGGATCTGCGGGATCACAAGCAGGATGAGAGCAATGGAAACTATGTAGTCGACAATGTTCATGGCAGGAACTATGGCGCACGCCGGCGGGCGCGTACGTCATCCCGGCAACCGACTTGTGGGTTGATTCCGCCGTCAACCCGGAGGTTGACGCGCCGGCGTAGAATTTCGCGGATCATCACAACCACTGAGCCACAGAGCCACACAACCGCAGAGCCGCAGGACCGAAGGAGGCGGAGTTGAGATTGGGCGCGCTCCTTTCACCGGCGGACCGTCCAGCACCGCAGGACATATCGTATGGCCTGGTCAGCAAGCGGGAGGCGGCCGCACTCGCCGAGACGCAGGAGCGATCATTTCAGCACCGGGCACGGATGCGCCCCACGCTGTGGATCGTGTTGGCCGTCGTCGTGTGCACGGTGTTCGCCGGACGGCCGCGGCCGGGCCTGGTCGGCGTGCATCTCGGTGTCTCCGTAGCGCTCGCGGGGGTCTGCCTGACGATCGGGCCGATGGCCGCCGACCTGTGGCCGATGTCCCGGCCGCGGCTGCGCGTGGCCTTCCCGGTCCTGGTGGGAGCCTCCGGACTGCTGCTTGAGGGCCTGCAGCCGTCGGACCTGACGACGATGCCCACCTCGGTGAGCGTCCTCACCGCCGTCCTGTTTCTGCCGCCGATCCTTGGGAGGGTGATCGCGGGCGCGATGACCGGCGGACTGTTGCTGGAGGCCTGGCTGCTGCCGGGCGGCACGCTCTCCAACGCTGCGGGCGAGCTCGCGTTCTGCGCCGCACTCGCGCTCATGGCGCTGAGCATGCGCCAGGCCGGGCAGAACGAGGCCCGCGCCGAGGTGCTGCTTGCCCGATTGGAGGACGCCCGCGAGGCCGAGGCCCGGTCCGTGGTGGTCGCCGAACGTACCCGGATCGCCCGCGATCTGCACGACGTGCTGGCGCAGTCGCTGTCCGGGCTGGCAATCCAGCTGGAGGGCGCGCGGCAGTTGGCGCGACGCGAGCAGGTTAGCGAGCAGCTGCAGACGGTGCTCGAACGCAGCGGCGGACTGGTGAAAGAAGGCCTGGAAGGCGCGCGGCGGGCGGTCGGGGCGCTGCGCGACGCCACCGGGCCGATCCTCGATCGTCTGCCGGAACTCGTCGAACGGTACCGGGCCGACCATCGCCTGGACGCTCATCTCCTGGTCGAGGGCACCCCGCGCGAGCTGCCGCCGGAGACGGGGCTAGCGCTCTACCGCGGAGTGCAGGAGGCGCTGACGAACGCCGCGCGCTACGCACACGGTTCACAGACCACTGTTACGCTGCGTTATGGGCCAACCCACGTCGCGCTGACGGTCGAGGACCAGGGCGCGGGGCCGTCTGCCGCCGCGCCGACCGACGGCCCCGGAATGGGTCTGATCGGCATGCGCGAGCGGCTGGCACAGGTCGGCGGCACAGTAGCCGCAGGGCCGTCGGGCGAAGGGTGGACTGTACGGATGGAAGTCGCCGCGTGAACCCGCTCGAAGCGGCAGCTGCCCCGGAGTCCGCAGAATCAATCAGCGTACTGATCGCCGACGACCAGTGGGTCGTGCGGGACGGCCTGGTTCTGCTGCTCGGCATGATGGAGGGCATCAAGGTGGTCGGCACCGCCCGTGACGGCGCCGAGGCGGTGCAGTTGGCCGAACAGCTACGGCCGGACATCGTGCTGATGGACCTCGACATGCCCGTCCTCGACGGCGCGGAGGCCACCGCCATGCTGCGCGAGCGCCTGCCGTCCTGTTCGTCGCTCGTCCTGACGACGTATGTCGACGAGCTATCGATCATCCCCGCTCTTCGAGCCGGCGCGCGCGGCTACCTCACCAAGGACTCCAACAGCGAAGAGGTCGAAGTGGCGCTGCGGAGCGTCCACGCCGGGAAGATGTGGCTCGACCCCGTCGTCCAGGAACGCCTGGTGGCCACCTTGTCATCGCCGGCGACAGCCGCCACTACGCCGTCCGACCCCGGCACGCCGTTGCCGGACGGACTCACGCCGCGCGAGGCCGAGGTGCTGGCGCTGATCGCCGACGGGCTCCCCAACGCCGAGATCTGCGACCGGCTGAGCATCAGCCATGCCACAGTCAAGACGCACATCAACCGGATCTTCGCGAAGATCGGAGCCCACGACAGGTCCCAGGCCGTGCGCTACGCCTTCCACAACGGCCTCGCGCGCCACGACTGACCTCGCCCGCAGCGACTTTTCCGGCGTGCTACTACGGCACTACGGCGAGACCCAGCCGCGGGCCTCGGAGAAGCTGAGCAATAGCCGCCGGGCTTCCAGAACCTGTGCCCCGGTCAGCGCGGGTATGCCCGTAAGCAGCAGCTCGGTGATCTGTGAGGAGAACTCGCCCGGCGTGAGTACATCACAGAGGTCGTTGTCTTTGGTGGTCTCCGCGGCTGGGCTGGGGGCCAGAGACCCGGAGGCCAGAGACCCGGGGGCAAGCGATCCGGGGGCCAACGGCCCGGGGACGATGCGCGGTTTCGGATCCGCGGCGGGTATCCCCTGCGCCCCATTGGCCAGGCGGATGTTCGATCCCTTCAGGCCGCGCCCTCCGTCGTCGACATCGAACTCCACGGTGACACCGGGCCGCACCTCCGACTCCGACATCAGCAGGTCATTGACATGGAGGAAGACGTCCTCGCCGCCGCCCGCCGGGGTGATGAAGCCGAATCCGCGCGCCTGGTCGAACTTGACCACTTTGCCTACAGTCATGCCACCCACCTCACCAAGTCCACACTCTTGATTCCGTCACCCGTTGGTAGAGAAGAGCCCTCCGCCTAAATATTACTCACGCCCCAGAGCCGTCGCGGCCAGTTTCGCCAACTGCTCCCAGTCGGGTCAGGCCCCGCACACGTCCCCCGTTTGAGCCGGCGAGCCGTACAGGCAGAGCGGTACCAAGCCGGCGAAGATGGGGTAGGGCGAATTGGTCATGTCGATCTGCAACTCGTCGCTGCCCAGCTGGGTGACCTGGTAGGTCGTCCCAGCGGGGATCACGGAATTCTTTTGTCCGGAAACGGAAATCACGTGACTGCTGACGACGGTGACAGTTGCCGTGTCGGGCCCGGTGGAGCTCAGCGTGACGTCCTCGTATATCGTGCAGGCGCCCGTGGTGGCGATCGGGCAACTATCGGCGTCGTACTGAAGCGTGCCACTACCGTTTTGTTTGATGACGAGGCCGCCGGAGTTGACGTACCAGTCGCCGACGTAGGGGGTGATCGACCCGACCCGGTAGAGCTCTGTTCCGTCGGCGGCGGTGTTCGGGTTGAAGTCCACCCCGCCGTCGGAAGCCAGACTCAGCGCCACCCCGCCGCCGTTCTGAAAGCCGGAATCGGGTGCGTCGACATCGCTCAAAGTGCAGTTGAGGCCGCCGCTGACAACTGAGCATTGCATCGTGGCGCTGCCGTTGTTCCACTTGATCGTCGCTGTGCCATCAGTGTTCATCACCATGGTGACGCCGGTGTCCGCCGAGTACCAGGTTCCGACATAGGGCTGCACCGCGCCGGTCAGTGCGACTGACGACAGATACTGCTTGATGGCGCCGATCGTGTCCTGTTCCACGGTGGTGTTGTGGGGCAATGCCGAGTGCCAGCAGATCGGCAGGATCGCGTTGCTCGTCAGTGCCGTGTCTGCGATCCATCCGGGATTCAGGTCAGCGATGCTGGCCGAGCACGGAATGGTGTCCTCGCCGCCGCCCGCCGCCGGGTCCTCCATCCCCTGTAACGCGGACTTCTCGCTCACGACCAGGTCGCTCTGTGTATCCACCTTCAGGACGCTGGAGAAGAGCGGGAAGGTGACGGTGAGGTCGCCGGCGATTGCCCGCAGCGGAATATCGGATGGCAGCACGGGCAACTGCGCGAGTTGTGTGGAGTTGTCGCGCAGGCCGTTGATGGCGTTCATCGCGCAGACATCGTTCTCTGAGACGTAGCTGATCCGACGCACGACCTTGCAACCGAGGTCGCGCAGCACGCCGGAAAAGCCGTTGGCGAGTGCGCTTCCGCTGTTGGGCGTGCCGATGGTGACGACAAGTCCGAGGTCGCCGGCAACCTGCGCGGCTATTTTGGTCTCGGTCGCGGCGTAACGAGTCGCCAGCCCGCCCATGGAGTGGTCGATCATGATCACCTTGCCCGGACCGCCCGCCTGCCGCGAAGCCGTTGCCATACAGACGATCAATGTGGCCAGCTTCGGGCCTATGTTCGCGTTGTCGACCCATTCCTGGTTGTACTTCGAATAGTCGAACGCGTGCGGGTAAAGGTTCAGCTTCGTGTTCTCGAGGTCTTGGATCATGCTGTTCCAGTCGGTCGGGTGGCCGGCCAGACCGTGCACCAGGATGACGGGCTGCGCCTTTCCAATACCCGGTGCGCAGGATGAGGTGTCAGTAGGCTGAACGGGTGCTGCGGTTGCGACCGGTGCCATGACCAGGCTCGCGACGAACGCCGTCACGCCGATGACTGCTCGCAGGCTCCTCACTGCGGCACCTCCTCGGTGTACACGAGGTACCACGTACCCGACTCCTTGATGAGGTAGAGCCTGTAGGTCAAGCCCGATGAGGTCTTGGCCTCGACAGTGGCGTAGTCGCCCGTGGTCTTGTCAGTTCCCTGGAACGTCGAGGCCTCGATGGTCACGGTCGTCTTTGCCGGCAGCATGAGCTGATCGCTCTGGATGAAGGCCGCCTGCAACTCGGGCTGAAGCGCCAGGGCTTGGGCCTGAACGGTTTTTCCGTTGATAGCAGCCTGGAGCCGGCCGACGTTCTTCGGCGCGATGGTCGCGGGCGGGGGCGCCGGCGAAGCAGAGCTCGTGGAGTGTCCGAGCGTCAGCCAAAGGCCGGCACCGACCGCGAGCACGACGATGATCAGGCCCGCGATGGCCAATAGGCGTCGCCTGCGCACTCTGCCGCTTCCCGCCTGCGAAGACATGGTTCCCTACTGTAACGCAATTCGGAACTGTTGGTACCGCGGTTTCCATTACTGCGTCAGCAGGTTCGTCGTTCACTTCGCCGGGTCGGGGCTGTGGGAGGCCGTTTTATTCACATCGTGAACTAACTAAGAGTCCGGCCGGATTCCTTTTCCCGGAAACGTTTTCCGGACCCTTGACGCGGAGATTGGTTCAGACCAATCTGAGCTTGAGAACTCCGTGGAGCACGGCGCGGCTCGCGGTCAACCCAAGCCCCGAGAGGGCTTGACGTATGCACACGAGAGGAATCTCAACCATGCAATCTGTCATTCTCAAAGGCCCGGTCGCGCGCGGACCGGGCCACGGCCGGTGGCGGCGTCTTCGCGGTACCGCCGCGACCTTCGGCACCCTGGCCCTGGTGGCCGGCGGCGTCCTGTTCGCCGGCAGCGCCCAGGCCGCGAGCGCGACGTACGTCGCACCGTACGTCGACATGTCCAACGCCCAGGAAGGCGTCCTGAACACCGCCATCTCCTCGGACGGACTGCGCGCCTACACGGCCGCGTTCGTCATCGGCGAGGGCTGTACCGACGAGTGGGGCGACACCCTGCCGGTCGGTAGCGACCCGACGATCGGAGGGGAGATCTCGCAGGCCAAATCCGAAGGCGCGCAAGTCATCGTCTCCTCCGGCGGCGCCGACGGCCTGCCGCTCTCGTTCAGTTGTACCAACCAGAGCACGATCGACGCCGGTTACCAGGCCATCATCAATGACTACGGGACCGACTACCTCGACTTCGACATCGAGGGCGCCGCGATCGCCAACACCACCGGAATCGACCAGACCTTCCAGGCCATGAAGGACCTGAAGGCGTCGAACCCGAGCCTGGTGTGGTCGGTGACCGTGCCGGTGGCCACCACCGGGCTGGACAACTACGGCACCGCGCTGGTGCAGGACGCGCAGAACATGGGCGTGACCATCCCGATTATCAACATCATGACGATGGACTTCTACGCCGGTGACATCGAGATGGGTCAGGCCTCGATCACCGCGGCCGAGGACACGCTCAGCCAGATCAAGGCGATCAACTCCTCGTACTCGTACGCGAACATCGGGATCACCCCGATGATCGGCATCAACGATGACGGATCCACCTTCACCCTGGCCGACGCCACGACGGTGGCGAACTGGGCCGGTTCGAACGGGATCGGTCGGCTCGCCTTCTGGTCCGTGGACCGCGACCAGGCCTGCCCCGGCGGCAACGGCGGGTCCGCCTCGTCGACCTGCAGCGGCGTCTCGGAGAGCACCGGCCAGTTCACCAAGGGGTTCCTGGGTGGCGGCGGTGGCGGCACCACGCCGCCGCCGACCGGCGCGACCGGTCCGATCACCGGCTACGAGGGCCTGTGCCTGGACGACCGTTCGGCCAGCACCGCGCTGTTCAACCCGATCCAGGTCTACACCTGCAACGGCACCAACGCGCAGAGCTGGACCGTGGAGTCCAACAACACCCTTGAAGTCCTCGGCTTGTGCCTGGACGTCGACGGAGCCGGCACCGCGAACGGCACCCTCGTCGACCTCTACACCTGTAACGGCACCGGCGCCCAGACCTGGGACCACCAATCCAACGGCGAACTGGTGAACCCCAACTCCGGCAAGTGCCTGGACGACACCGGCTTCGGCGGATCCGGCACCCAGGTCCAGATCTGGGCCTGCGCCGACAGCTCCAATCAGCAGTGGAACATCCCCTGAGAATCGCAGCATCCTCAGTAGCGGTATGAACACCGACAGCCGGGCGCGACGCGCCCGGCTGTTCGCTTCGTGAGGCTTCAGCTCCAGTGGTACTTGGTGCGCAGGTGTGCGATCACCTTGTCGAAGTCGGCCCGTTCCATCGCGCAGGCCTCGCGCCGGATCCCCTTGTGGTGGATGCGGACCACGCGGTCGACCACCGCCCAGGACTCGCGCGCCTCGCGGTCCCAGGCCCCGGCGCCGACGTCCACCCAGTTCTCCGCGTCGGCGTGCCAGACGCTGGTGAGCTTGATCGCCAGCAGCGTCTCAGCGCCCTTCTCCCGGGCGACGACGAGCACCGGCCGGTCCTTGCCGCGCCCGTCGTGCTCCTCGTAGGGCACCCAGGTCCAGACGACCTCACCGGGTTCCGGGTCGCCGTCGTGCTTCGGCGCGTACTCGGTGTGCACCGGTCCTATCGAGTGCGGGTCGATCTCGACGGTGGCGTACGGCTCGGAGCGTCCGGGCGAGTCGGCGAAGGGGTCGTGCTCGTGCTGGGCGCGGCCGGGCGCGTGGCCGTCGTGCTCCGCGGCCGGGCGCGCGTTGATGTGCGCCTCGTGCTGGGGCTCGTGGTGCGGAAGGTCCAGCGGACTGGGGTGATGGGTTTCCGTCATGCGCGGCACATTATCAGCAGCATCGGCTACTCGGCTGCGACGAGAGATTTGGCGGCGGCGGCCGCGATCTGTTGGGCGAAGTCGACTCCGGTGTCCATGGTGCTGTTGTCGTCGGTTTGGACCGCGATCAGGAGGACGTGGCCTTCGTAGGTGACTTCGCCGACGCTGTTGATGTACCACAGGCCCGCCGAGTCCGGGAGCCAGCCGTTTTTGAGCATGAAGCTCGTGCCCGGGGACGCCGCCGCGCTCACTCCCCACTGCTGGTCGCTCTCCACTTTGCTCATCAGTCCTTGGATGTAGTCGCGGTCCGTGGCGGTGAGGACGGAGTCGGAGGTGAAGACCTGCTTGAGCAGTTTCATCTGGTCGGTCGGGTCGGTGGTCGTGGTGCCCCAGTGGTATTCGATGGTGGTGTCGGTCAGGCCGAACACCTTGTTCGCCGCGGTGAGGGCGGCGACGCCGCCTTCGTCGAAGAACAGGGAGTTGGCGGAGTCGTTGTTGCTGTTCTCGATCATCGTGGTGGCGTAGGACTCCTCCGCCGAGGTCATCGTGGTACCGGCCTGCTGGTGCTGGTAGAGCAGGGTGGCCAGGATGTCGAGCTTGACTATGCTGCCGGTGTCGAACAGGTGGTCATCGTCGGAGAAGGAAGCCTGGGCGCCGGTGGTCAGGTCGGTCACCGCGACCGCTCCGTGGCCCGGCGCGGGGGTGACCACGGCTTGGACGGCTGAGGTGAAGGCGGCCGGGGTGAGCGCCGGGGACGTGGTGGGTGCGGCGGTCGGCGCGTGCGAGGAGGCCGCGGCAGAGGCCGGACTGGACGGGGACGACGTGGCCGCCCCCGTCGGGGCGCCGCCGGCTGATCCGGCGGCGGAGGAATTCGACTGGTTGGCCACCACCACGATGCCGGCGGCGATGACCGTCACCGCTACGGTCGCGATGCCGAACCGCAGGGCGGAATGACGCCGAGGCGCACCTTTGTGGGAATGCGCTGCCGCACGTCGTCTACCGTCCCCTCTACCAGGCTTCACAGCTGGAGACGCTAGTCACGGTACGTGAAGAGAACCTCAGTTCAACCTGAAGATATTGCTTGAATCGCCGGGACCTGCGCGATCATCTTCCGCTGCGCGTGGCCCGACGCCTCAACGCTGGCTCGCGCCACGGGCGGCTGAGCGGTTACGGGTCGGGCACGCTGTCGCCGAAGGCTCAGGCCTTGGCCTTGTGCATCTCGGCCAGCTCGAAGCTCGTCAGCTCGCTGATCAGGGTGCGATATACGGCCTCGATGATGTCCGGCGGCATGCCGTTCTGCTCGGCCAGGTTCCGCGCGCGGGCCACCACCGCGTCCGCCCTGCCCTGGGCGCGAACGCCCTCCGCGTCACGCTTGTACGCGGCCACCCGGCTGACGGCGCGGGTGCGCTCGGCGAGCAGGGGGACGATCTGCTCGTCGAGCCGGTCGATGACGTCTCTCAGTTCGGCGATGTGGGCGACGTCGTTGTCTGTTGTCATGCAGAGGATTCTGCCACCCGTCTGACGGTGCGTCCGCCATGATCGACATGCTCGACATGTTCGGGCTGTTCGGGTAGCTCAGGTCGTTCCACCCGCTCAACCCGTTCCACCCGCTCGTTGACGTCGTCCGGCGGGAGCACTGAACCGCCGACCACGATCGCGTGCCTCTTCAGCAGGTACACCATGTCCAGCATGCGGTGCACCATCCGCTCCAGCGCGGCCACACCTTCGGCGTCGTTGAGGCCCGGTTCGGGGCTGGTGTTGCTCAAGAGCGCGGGGAATCCGCTGCCCACCAGAATCATCCGGTTGAGCAGCAGATTGTCGACGAGTTGGTTGTGGACCGAGCCCTCGCTGTACCGGCGACCGGTGACGATGATCCCGCCGACCTTGTTCGCCAAGGGGCGTTCGAAGCGGAGGAAGCCGACGCCGGCGCGCTCTATGAAGATCTGCATGAGATGCGCGAGCCCGAATCCATGGACCGGTGTGGCGTACACGATGCCGTCGGCCCGGCTCATCTCCTCGACGATCCCGGGCATGTCGTCGGCCACCGCGCAGGGAACGGGTCGGCTGTTGCAATCGCCGCAGGGGCTGCACGGCGAGATGACGTGGTCGCGCAGATTGATCGTGCGGAATTCCGCGCCCCGGCGCTCCGCGAGTCTTCCCGCGTACTCCAGAGCCAGGTCGGTGTTGCCTCCGGCCCGCTCGGAGCCGCAGATGCCCAGGATGATCGGACGGTCTGTGTGCACGAGTTCTGTCTCCCTTGGACGAGGCGCGGTCAGGTGCGGCCGGTCGGGACCTGATCGGGGGCGGGACTGCTCGCCGATGTGCTCGGCGGGCTCGGCGGGCTCGGCGTATTCGCCGTGTCCGTGGCCGAGGCCGGGGTCGCGGGCCGGGGCGCCTTGAGCCGGGAGCCGACCGTCGCGGTCACGATGGCGAGCACGGCCAGCGCGGCGCCGATCGGGCCGAGCTTGCTGAGCGCGTCCGAGCCGCCGTGCCGCAGCACCTGGCCGCCGACGAAGCCGCCGGCCGCGATGCCGAGGAACGTGGCCGAGGAGTTCAGCGAGAGCAGCAACGGGCCCGAGGCCGGGGCGATGCCGAACATGCGGTGTTGCTGGGCGGGCTGCGTCGCCATCGCGGCCAGTCCCCACACGGCCATGGCCGCGATCGCCAGCGCCGTCTTCTCCCTGCTGGTGGGGATCGTGGCCAGAACGAGGGCCATGACGGCGACCGCCACGAGCAGGACCACGTACGGGCCCCACTTATCCACGGCCCGGCCGCCCAGCGTGGAACCGGCAACGCCCGCCACGCCGAATGCGAGCAGCAGCAGTGCCAGCGTCGTCCCGTCGCCTGTGGTCACGGGGTCCAGGACGCCGCCGATGTACGTCAGCACCAGGTAGCCGCCGGTCATGAACAGGAAGGTCGTCACAACCGTCAGCAGCACTCTGATATCTCGGGCCGGGGCCAGGCGCGCGGCGAGTCCAGGCGAGGCGGGCAGGCGGACCTCGGGCAGGCCGAAGGTCACCGCCGCCGCGCACAGCAGGCCGAGACCGGACAGCAGCCAGAACGTGGCCCGCCAGGTGATGTCCGCGGAGAGCCAAGTGCCGAAGGGCACGCCGAGCACGGTTGCGGCGGCGATGCCGCCGAACACCACGGCCATCGCCCGGCCCCGGCGCTCCGGCGCGGACGTCGCCGCCGCAGCCGCCACCGCAGCGGGGATGTAGAGCGAGGCCGAGGCGGCCGTCAGTACCCGCGCCACCAGCAGCAGCGCGAGATTCGGGGCCAGTGCGGACGCCGCGTTGAAGACGGCGAACCCGAGCAGGGACGCGATCAGAACAGCGCGCCGCTCCAACCGGCCGGTGAAGGCACCCAAGACGGGCGCCAAGACCCCGTAGGCCAGGGCGAACACCGTGCTCACCCAGCCCACGTCGGCGAAACTGCTCTTCAGGTCGTGGGCGACGGCCGGCAGTACGCCCGCCACCACGAAGGTGTCGGTGCCGATGGCGAAGGCCCCGACGGCGAGGATCGGCAGCAGCGCCGACCTGGTGCACGGCGCGGCGGCCGGGTTTGTTGCAGTCGCCGCGGACATCTAGCGCGCTCCGATCAGGCTCGGGCGTCGGAAGAACTCCAGCGTTCCGGCCACGGTTTCGCCGCCCAGCAGGACCGCCTCGATCCCGCCGGGGCGAGAGAGCACGGTGATGTCCTCGGCCGGGTCCTCGGAGGTGATCACGATGTCGGCGAGCTGGCCCGGCTGGATGGTCCCGCACACGTCGCCGCGTCCGGCCAGCTTGGCGCCGTTGGAGGTGGCCCACTTCAGCGCGGTGCGCGCCGGGATGCCGGCCATGGTCACATAGGTCTCCAACTCCTCGGCGTAGGAACCGTGCGGGGTCCAGGCGAAGCCGAAGTCGTCGCCGGCCACGATCGGCACGCCCATCTCCTCCATCAGCGGCAGGATCCGCAGGGTGTTGTCGATCTCGGCCTGGAACTCGATGCTCTCCAGGTACTCG